>FMJZ01024913.1_pt1 | contig 89712 bp, 84 predicted proteins | sample 1987881 | NCBI WGS metagenome assembly FMJZ01 (sample SAMEA4378227, study PRJEB15110) | soil metagenome | biome: soil; feature: Field; material: Soil | place: India | collected 2015-03-11 | depth 0 m
TCTACATATTTCATATCACCATCAAAAATACCACCAAATACCAAAAAGGGCTTACTGGTCAATTCCCTTAGATCTAAAGCCTCTTTAACAGAAGAAACTCCAAAAAAATCAGATAACCCATCTATCTTACAAATTACCTTCTTTGCCGAATGCCCATATGCATCATCTTTAACGACAGAGATGATCTTTTTATCTTTAGCCACCTTTCTTATCTCTGCAAGATTATTATATATCGTTGCTAAATCTATTTCTGCCCAGATTGGTCTTCCCAAAATTTTCATAATAAGTTTTTATTATATACCTCAAAAAAAGTAAAGTAATTATTATTTTTCAACACTTTTTTTTAAATTAAGGGCAAACCACCCCTCCTTTTGCTTAATCTCTTCTACCTTAAACTCAACATAAAGCTTAAGAAAGCTATCTAACTGCCCCTCAAGCAAACCTCCAGCTATGAAGATACCCCCCTTATCTAACAACCTTTTCACATCACAAGAGATAAGCATATGGACATTGATTGGCACATTAGCTAATATCATAGGAAATCTTTTTTTAAAAAAACATAAATCCTTTATTAAAAACCTAATAGCCCTTTTTTTAGCAACATTTTTTTTGTAATTTTTTTTCGCTTCCTCAATAATATAGGGGTCGATATCTAAGGCATAAACCTTTTTAAGCCCTTTCTTGATAAGAAATATTGATAGCAACCCAGAACCAGAGCCCACATCAAGGGCTCTAAGAGGCACATTAGAAGGAATAGACTTCTCAATAATCTCAAGCATCAAAATAGTTGCAGGATGTGAAAAGCCAAAAGAAATACCTGGTGTAATATTTATAGCCTCTTTTGAGCCTCTAAAATTACGATAATTCGAGAATTTATAGCTACCAATCCTAAAGGCTTTCTCTGAAGTAGGGCAAAAGGGGGTTTTTTCTAACTTATAAAAGGAGAAGGGAGTTTTTTTTTAATCAAAAACTTCTCTACAAAGGTCTTTGTTTTTTCATTATTTGCAAAAATTGAAAATCTCTGCTTATCTTTTCTTACAATTAAGAATCTTTTGAAATCTTTAAGATTAATCTTTTCTTCTATCACATACTCATACTTAGCCATCATAATCCTCTAAAAAGCCTTTAACTTAGTCATTGTCCTTCTTGATAAGCACACGTTTAATCTTATTACCTTTAATATTTTTTATCTTAAACAAGAGCCCTGCATACCTAATCTCTTCATCCTTCTTAGGAATCTTACCTGTAATATAAAAAATTAAGCCTGCCAAGGTATTTTCTTCTTCAGGCAGATTAGTCTTAAGGGCATTATTTATTATCCTAATTGGGGTATTTCCGCTTGCCACATAGGTATTCTCATTAATAAGTCTAAGCATCAGCTCTTCATCAAAATCATGCTCATCTCTAATCTCACCGAAAATCTCTTCTATTACATCCTCCATAGTAACAATACCCTCAAAATTACCATACTCATCCACCACTGTTCCAAGATGTACCCTATTTTTCTTTAAAAGCTCAAAGACCTCATCGGCATAAATTATATCCGGTATAAAAACTGGAGCACGCATAATTTTTCGCAAGTTAAATGACTCCTCATTTCCCCAAAAATCCATAATATCCTTAGAATGGACAACTCCGATAATATTATCTGCCTGACCTTCATATACAGGATAGCGGGAGTATTTATTGCTGTGGACTATAGCAAGACAGTTATTTAAGTCAGCATCAACATCCAGAGAAACTACTTGAGACTTAGGAACCATAATCTCTCTACAGGTAATCTCTGATATATTCCAGATATTCTTATAAATAAAAGCCTTTTCCCTTTCAAGAATCCCCTCTTCTTGAGCGATAGAAAATATAGACTTTACATCATCAGGGGTAAGTCTCCTGTTTTCTTGCGTCTTTATACCCAAAGCTTTCAAAACATAGGACACAAAAAAGATAAAATATTTAATGATAGGATGAAGAAGCTTATATATCACATTAGTTAGAGGTGCAAAGAAGAGGGCAAATTTTTCTGGAATATTAGAAGCTACACTTTTTGGAGCAATCTCGCCAAAAACAATGATTAATAAAGTAGTCATTATAGAGCTATAGAGAATACCTTTATCACCAAAGATTAAATAGAAAAAATAAGCAGAGTAAGAAGCAAGGAAAATATTTACGATGTTGTTTCCAACCAGTATGACACTCAAAAAACTCTCAGGGTTATCCTGAAAATTATTAACAATTTTTGCCTTTTTATTTTTCTTAGCTAAACTTTTTATTCTTAATCTATTAGAGAATAGGGTTGCTGTTTCTATACCTGAGAAATAGGCTGATGCCGTTAGCAGTACAACGTATACAAAAAAATAAAATAAACTTTCTCCTTCCAAGCCTTACATTACCCTCCCAATAACGACATACATACTCTAATAAAATAGCTTATCAAATTGTGAGCTTAAATATTACAATCAATTTTAAAAAAGTCATAGCAGGAGTATAAGCCGGGTTCTGTCGTGGGAGTTCATTCATCTCTGTAGGTTTGTTGCCAAACCCATCTTGCTGCCTACCCGCTCTTACCCTTAAAGGGGATGGAGGCACATCAACCTCAAAAGAGATTTAAGAGCCTATTTGGCATTGCTCCTGGCGGGGTTTACCCTGCCATAGCTGTCACCAGCTATGCGGTAAGCTCTTACCTCACCATTTCACCCTTACCTTGCATTGCAAGGCGGTATATTTTCTGTGGCACTTTCCTCCTGTCACCAGAACTTCCTGTTAGGAAGCGCCATGCCTCTTGGAGCCCGGACTTTCCTCTCCTTTATAAAAAGGAGCGAACTCCTCCCCTGCTATTACTATTGAGTAATATAATAACACAATTCTTAACTCTTTGCAAAATTAGTATTACCTGTGGACAAGGCCTTTTTTTTCAAAAATTAATTTACCTAGAATACTTTACGATACAAAATACAAAACAAGTAAAGGAAAAGATTAATATTAGGTATGAAAGCTTTTATAGAGGGCATGGAGCGTTAGGAATTTAGACCTGTTTTAAAAGGAATTGAGACTTGCTTATCACTTATCACCTATCACTTATCACTTAAAATAAAAACCTCTATTTACCTCACCTCTAAACAATACAAACAGCTCTTTCAAATTCCTTCTCCTTCCTTACAACTATTTTTTTTGAATAAAGACAAAAATGACATCTCTAAATTTTTTGCACTATCCAAGAAGGCTTATCAGCCAAAAATCTACAAAGATAAACCTTATTCTAAAATAGGACATTTCTAAATGTGTAAAAAGCAGACATCTCTATTTGTGGTTGACAACAAGGTAACTGAAGGTTGACTTTTTTTTTTCAATATGATTATATATTTCAATATTGCCGGAGTGGTGGAACAGGCAGACGCGCTGGACTCAAAATCCAGTGGGGGCAACCTCGTGCGAGTTCGATTCTCGCCTCCGGCATTTTAATTATTTATGTGGCTTTTATTATCTCTCTTCTCTGCCATCACTCTTTCAATAAGTGATACTTTTTTAAAGGTAGCTGGAAAAGATAGTTCAACCTTTTATCTTTCCTACAAAAGACTTTTTTATGCCCTTATTGTGTTAATACCCTTTTTTGTTTTACAACCTCACGGGACTCCAAAGGAAGGATTTTGGTTAACTTTTTTTATCGCCTTACCGCTTGAAGCCCTCGCTATTATTTTGTATATTACCGCTATTAAAATATCTACTCTTAGCAAAACGATCCCCTTTTTAGCCTTTACGCCTATCTTTTTGACTGTGATCCCCAAGTTTTTGTTAGGGGAAGGGATCTCTTTGGCTGGTTTGTTTGGTGTTATCTTTATTGCTTTGGGCGGGTATATATTGAATATAGATAAGTTGCAGGAAGGGATATTAACACCCTTTTTAGCTATAACAAAAGAAAGGGGATCGAGATATATGCTTTGTGTATCCTTTCTTTATGCAATCACCTCTACTTTAGGCAAAAAGGCTATTCTTTTATCTTCTCCATCATTTTTTGGTTTGTCCTTTTTCTGCGCCTTGACAATTCTTTTTTTTCTACTATCTCGTTTTTTTAATAACTCTGCAGAGAATCACAATAATAAGTTTATTTTCCTATCAGGCCTTATATATGGTGTAATGATTATTTCACATTTATACGCTATTAGCCTTACTAAGGTAGCTTATATGATATCTATAAAAAGGCTAAGCCTACTCTTTAGTATTGTCTGGGGTTATCTGTTTTTTAAAGAAAAGAATATAAGGAACCATCTTTTGGGTGGTTCCTTAATGTTTTTTGGCTTTGTGGTAATAACTATCTGGGGTTAAAAGGGAGACTCAAATACTATATTGGCCTCTCTTTCTGGACCAACTGATACAATGTTTATCTTTACCTCAAGAAAATCTTCTATAAACTTAAGATAATCTTTGGTTTCCACGGGAAGGTCTAAACCATCTCTAATTTTTGATATGTCCTTTTTCCAACCCTTAAACTCTCTATAAATAGGCTTTACTTTTTCCAGTATCTCTACATCCTGTGGCATATAATCAAGCTCTAAACCTTTATATTCATAGCCTACACATACATTTATATCCTCAAGCTCGTTTAAGACATCAATCTTTGTAAGGACAATACCATCTATGCCATTTATCATTATAGCTTTTTTTAATGCCACTAAATCTATCCAGCCACATCTTCGAGGCCTTCCAGTGGTAGCACCATACTCACCACCCCTATCTCTTATATAATCTCCAATACTGTCAGTAAGCTCTGTAGGGAAAGGACCGTTACCAACTCTTGTAGTATATGCCTTTGCTACTCCAATTACTCTCTTTATGTTTTGGAAGGCAATGCCACTACCTATAGCTGCATTGGCCGATATGGTGTTGGATGATGTTACATATGGGTAGGTTCCGTGATCTAAATCAAGTAGTGTGCCCTGTGCACCCTCAAAGAGCACACTTTTTTTATTTTTTATCAGTTTATTTAATAAAATTCCTGTATCTGTTACCATATCCTTTATCTTATCAAAATTTTCCATTGTCTCATTATAAACCTCATCAAAGCTAAGGGGAGTTTCCTTGAATATATATTTGATATAATCATTTTTCTCTTCAAGTATGTTAGTGAGCTTCTTTTTAAAGCTTTCTGTATTTGTAAGCTCTCCTAATCTAATACCGTACCTTGCTGATTTGTCCTCATAGGCAGGACCTATACCTCTACCAGTAGTACCAATTTTTACGCCATTCTTTTTTTCTCTTAATATGTCTATCTTTTTATGGTAAGGAAAGATTACATGAGCAGAATCACTTATAAAGAGTTTTGTATCCTCTGGTATGAGATCCTCTTTTTTTAAAGTTTCGATCTCTTTGACTAAAACTGCCAAATCTAATACAACACCATTGCCTATAACACAAACCTTGTTGTTCCATAAAATACCAGAGGGGATTAAGTGTAGGATTATTCTTTTATTATTAACAACAAGAGTATGTCCTGCATTATTTCCTCCCTGAAACCTAACAATAACATCTACCTTTTCAGAGAAAAAATCTACTATCTTACCTTTGCCCTCATCTCCCCACTGGGCACCTATTAACACTACCGCATTCATAATATCTCCTTCAAACTTTCTTGAAAAGCACCATTGTTTTTTAAAACCTTCTCGTCAATTAGTAACTTTTTCCCATCAATTTTTCTTATGATAAGAATATTATTATTGTATATCTCAACGATCAAATCAAAAACTTTTTCATCATAAGGCTCATCTCTCATTCTCATAACTACTTTATATCCAAAACTAATGAGCCTCTCCCCAATATCATAGGCCCTATTAAAGTTATCATAAGAGGATATTAATACCTTTTTTTGATTTGTTAGGGTGCCTAATGCCTTTGTAAGATTAAGTAAGTCAACAGCAAAGCCTGTTGCTGGAATATCTTTACCAGTATATTTTTTTAGTAGGTTATCATATCTACCACCGGTTATTATCTCTAAAAAATTATTATTGCTATCGGATGAATAGACATCAATCACAAGGCCTGTATGGTACTCAAACCCTTTTATCTCTCCCAAATCAAACAAAAGCTCACCATTTAAGAGGTCTGCTGTTTCCTCATAAATATTCCTAAGATTTTTTAGATAAGCTCTCGTCTCTGGAAAGTTATATTTTTTTTCAACAAGTTCAATTATATTTATGCCTCCTGATAAAAATGGAATTTTAATAATAAACTCCTTCTTTTTCTTATCAATAGGAATCTTAGAAATCATCTCTTCCATCTTGCCTATGTCTTTAATAATTAGTGCCTTCTTTAAAGTTTTATATGTCTCTATATCTACAGCATCTTTTACAACACTTCTAAAGATATTTACGTCATTAAGAAAAATTTTGGTATTTCTTAATCTCAAAGTCTCTACAAACTTTTTTATCAGATTAATTAGATATTTATCTGCCGTAAGACCACCATAGTTTATAATCTCCACCCCTGCCTGAAAGATTTCCCTCATATTTCCTTTCAGCACCTTCTCATTACGCAGTACTGAGCCATCGTAAAAGACCTTGTAAATATTACTTAAATCTTTTCCTGAGATAAATCTAGCAATCTGAGGGGTAAAATCGTATCTAAAGCATGCTGGCTTGCCTTCGTAGGGGTCAATGTAATTAAAGAAAAACTCTTCCTTTTCTTCGCTTAGTTTAAAGGTTTCGATAAACTCAACGCTCGATGTAATGATCGGACTGAAACCAAAGAGGGTTGCAACATCGTAGAATTTTTTCTTTACAAAATAAAAGACCTCCGCCTTTTCAGGCGAGAGGTCTAAAAACCCATCAGGAATTTTGAGCATTCTAAATCTCTATAGACGTTACAGATATTATATTGGGCAGTTTTAACATCTCATCTAAAACTTCTTTACCTACAGGCTGATCTATATGGAGTATGGAGATAGCTGTCCCTCCAGCTCTGTCTCTTCCCCAGCTCATGCTACCTATATTTACGTTAAGTCTGCCAAGAGTAGTTCCTATATTCCCTATAACACCAGGTTTATCATGGTTATAAAGCATAAGTATATGACCCTCAGGAACGGCCTCAACGTAGTAGTTATTTATTCTAATTATTCTTGGCTCTTTTCCAAATATGATGCCCTGTATGGAAAAACTTTCTTTCTCTGTCTTTGCAGTAGCAACGATGAGGTTGTTAAACTCCTTCTTTACAAGACTTTTTACTTCTTGAACGTTTATACCTCTTTCCTTTGCTATTAAAGGTGCATTAACAAAGTTAACCTCTCCTTTCTCCAGCATTTTTGAGAAAAATCCTTTTAAGTAGGCAACTGTAAGTACATTTACCTTTTTATCGGCTATATCACCAATATATTCAATAGTTATCTCTTTAATGGCACCTTTTATCGCCTGTCCTGTGAAAGAACCTATGCCTTCTACTAACTTTAAGAATGGCTCGAGATGGGTAAGCTCTTCTCCTGAGAGAGATGGAACATTAACAGCATTTACTATTATTCCCCTCTCAAGGTAATCAACAATCTGCTCAGCAATGGAGATAGATACATTTATCTGTGCCTCCTCTGTAGAAGCTCCTAAATGGGGAGTACAGATAAAGTTATCAAGGCTAAGTAAGGGATGATTAGGATCAACGGGTTCTTTCTCAAAAACATCAAAGGCTGCTCCAGCTACCTTGCCTGATTTTAGAGCCTCATAGAGATCCATCTCATTGACAATGCCACCTCTTGCACAGTTTATTATATATACCCCATTTCTCATCTTGGCTATAGCGTTTTTGTCAATCATGTTTTTGGTATCTTCAAGTAGCGGAACATGTATTGTTATATAATGAGACCTTTCATATAACTCATCAAGGGAGACAAGCTCTATGCCTCTTTTTGCGGCTACTTCTTCTGAGATGAAGGGATCATAAGCAATTACATTCATCTTTAAGCCTTTAGCCCTATCAGCTACGATAGAACCTATATTACCAAGTCCAATAACACCAATGGTTTTGTTAAATATTTCTCGACCCGTAAACTTACTCTTCTCCCATTTACCATTCTTCATGGACATTGTAGCCTGTGGGATATGTCTCGTTAGTGACATAAGCATAGCTATTGAGTGTTCGGCCGTAGTAACATTATTACCACCAGGGGTATTCATAACAACAATACCCTTTTTTGTTGCAGCAGATACATCTATATTGTCAACACCTATTCCTGCCCTTCCAATTACCTTTAGCTTAGTACCCTTTTCAATAACCTCTGCGTCTACTTTGGTTGCACTTCTTACTGAGATAGCATCAAAATCACCTACTATTTGTAGCAACTCCTCTCTTGAGATCTTACTCTTTATAACCGCATCTATCTGTTTGGAATTCTTTAATATACGTGCACCTTCTTCTGCCATTCCATCGCAAACTAAAACTTTATACATAGCTCTCCTCCTTATTCTGCAAGAATTTCTAAAGCCTTTTTAACTCCTGCTCCCAACTCAAAACTGTGATTTAGAGCCTTCAAGGCAAACTCTATTGCTGAGACTGCAATGATAATATCAAATCTATCGTAATAACCAAGATGGGCTATCCTAAAGATCTTACCCTTCGCCTGATCCTGACCACCAGTTATTGTAACACCAAGCTTGTCTCTACAATATTTTATTATCTTGCCTGCCTCAATGCCTTCAGGGGAATAAACTGAAGTTACTGCATTACTTGGTGAGTCAGGTGCAAAAAGCTTAAGTCCGATAGCTTTCATAGCTTCTCTTGTAGCATTAGCAAGCTTTTCGTGCCTTTTATATATATTTTCCAGCCCTTCCTTTTTCATCTCTTTCAATACCTCAGCAAGACCTATGATTAAAGAAACGGCAGGTGTATAGGCTGTCTGATTGTCTTTTAGGTTTTTAAGTTCCTTTTTAAAATCAAAATAAAACTTTGGCAAATCAGATTTTTCAACAAATTTCCAAGCCTTCTCGGATACACCAGCAAAGGCTAATCCTGGGGGCAACATTAAAGCCTTTTGGGATCCTGTAATTAATACATCTATACCTAACTCATCCATAGGTAGTGGATAAACACCTACAGCTGTTATCCCATCTACAATAAAAATTGTATTTTCACGTTTTTTTACTAAATCTGCAATCTCTTTAACAGGATGAGCAACACCTGTTGATGTTTCGCTCGCCTGTATGAGAACAGCCTTTATATCTTGATCTTCTGTTAAAGCCTTTTCTACCTCTGAGGGATCAACTGCCTTGCCCCACTCAACTTTTATTACTTTAGGGACAACTCCATAGGCTTTACAGATATTAGTCCACCTCTCACCAAACTTACCACCATCAACAACTAATGCCTTGTCTCCTTTACAAAGGGTATTTGTAATTGCTCCATCCATAGCTCCAGTACCAGAAGAAGCAAATATTAAAACCTCATTTTTGGAGCCAAATAACCACTTCAAATCTTCCCTTACTTGTTCCATTAATGGTATAAACTCTGGTGCTCTGTGATGGATAATTGGTTTAGCCATTTCAAGCTGAACTTCCGGCGAAATCATTGTAGGACCTGGTGTTAAAAGATACCTTTTCATAGTTTACCCCCATTATATAATGATGTAGGAAACTATATATTAATTTAACATTTTTGTCAATAAAACAGCGTAATTAATACGAGTTAGTATAGAATTAAAAAACCTCTTTTATCATTAGTGGGGTTAAGATAATCAAGATGTAAATTAGTTACCCTGGCCAATGGTGGGCCTTTTTTCAACCACTCAATTAGCCTTTTTATGGCAGATTCTTCTCCTTCTGCCTCTACCTCTACATTACCATCTTTTAGGTTTTTTACATAGCCTGATAAACCCAAAGTGTCAGCTACTTCTTTAGTACTCTGCCTGAAATATACCCCTTGAACTTTTCCTTCCACAATTACTCTAATCCGTATCATTTCTTTTTCTTTCTGTTTTTGTCTCTTTCTCTTAAAATCTTTACTTCTTCAGAAAAGGGAAATCTTGCCATAATCTCTGCTCGAGCACCGTTAGCCTCTTTTTCCATCCCTAACTCATCTAAACAAAAGATCTCCTTTAACAGAGCCGAGGGAACCTTTTTTGAGTTGGGAAAATCAACAATGACTCGATGAAAATAAGATAGGGCTTCACTAAACTTTTTTTGGGAATAGTAAGTCTCTCCTATCCAATAGAGGGCATTAGGTGTTAGTGTGTCTTGCGGGTATAGAATAACGAATCTTTCAAAAAGCTCTATGGCTTCATTATGATTTTTCTTATTATATTGTTCCAAGGCATCATTATATAGCTTTTCTTTCTTTTCTGGGTTTATCTCTTCTTTGGGCTGGTTTGATTTTAAAGATAATAACCTTACATCATAGTATAGTGATGATATATTTGAAAATAAGATGGAGTAATTACTTTTTATCTCCCTTAAATCTGTCTTAATGGAAGAAATTTCTTTATTTGTGGCAAGATAAAAATTATTTAAATTAGCTGATTGTGCAGTAAGGCTTCTTTGAAAATTTGTTAAATCAGAGGTGATCTTGTCAATATCACCTCTGGATTTATTTAACTTAATCTCTAGCTCATCTATGCGTATGTTTGTATCGGCAAAACTTTTTCTTAGACTTTTGTGTAAATCATCTAATCTTTCTGTAGTAGATTTTATCTCACCTGTCTCAGTATAAATTTCAGATTTAGAAGTCTTAAGCTCCGACTGAAGCTGAACTACCTGCCGTTGTAACTTATAAAACTCATCCCTTGAAACAATACACGAAGGAAAAAGTAACAAAAAAGCAACTAATAATAATCTCATTGAGCCGTTTTAAACTGAGCTCTTCTATTTTTTGACCAAGCTTCTTCGTTACTGGCAGAATCTAAAGGTTTATCCTCTCCATAACTTACAATGCTTAGCCTATTCTCATCAATACCCAAATCAGCAATATATTTTTTTGTTGCTTCTGCCCTCTTTAATCCCAAGGCTAAGTTGTACTCTCTTGTTCCTCTCTCATCACAATGACCTTCTATAATTATCTTTAAAGATTTGTACTCATTTAGATAGCTTGCTATTTCCTTTAATATGTCCCTTGCCTCAGGTTTTATCTCATAGCTATCAAAATCAAAATGAATCATTTTTGCCAAGGGACCTTTTTCTAAATTCACATCAGACATTGAAGTTTGAGCTTTTGCAATCATATCAGGCGTTACCTCTTCAGGAGTAAGAGTTTTTAAGCCAGTAAAGTCTTCCACTCTTGTCTTACCTTCTATATGGCTAGCCTTTTTATCTGTCTCAACCTTTTCTTCTTTTTTGATGTCAGGTAACTGGGGATCGGGCTTTACAGCTATCTTTTCTTTAGCACAAGCGATAATAATGAAAGACATTAATAAAAAGACTAATGTTTTTCTCATTCTTTATACCTCCTATCTTGCCTTTAAGTATGAAATAACTCCTTTAATATCAAATAATTCTACCTTTTTTTGCGTTGGAATGTCAATTAATAAAACTTGGGACTGTTTCCCATCATACCGAGAGGCTAATAAAAACCTTGGATTATTAAGCCATATTATATCATCAAAACTTATATTACCATAAGAAAGGGGTACAATCTCACTGTTCTCATAGTTAGTAATAAATATCTGATTCTTCCCAGCAACTTGAGCTAAGTAAGCCAAGTAGCCACCTTCTATAGTTACAGTAGGTGAAGTTGCATAAGAATGACTTTTTGTAATCCGTCTTAAACTTTTATCCTTTACATTGAATAAGAATATTTGAGGAGAACCATACTCATCTGAGACAAATAATAACTCGTCATCTTTGCTAGTTACTATAGGACTTACTAACCTTGATCTACTTTTGTAGAGAACAGCAACTTCTCTATTGCTTATGTTTAGCTTGGATAATTTTGACTGCTTCCCATCAGAGCTAACAAAATATATATACCTATTGTCAGAGGAAAAACTACCTGCCACGTTGAGCTCTTTAGAAGCATATATGTTACTTTCGGTATAATCAATCATATTTATCAATCTCAAAGATGTTGAGCCATCATTCTCATAAAGCGTATAGACAGCATATTTTCCATCAAAAGACATAACAGGACAGATAGAATCTTTTTTATTGTCTGTAATTTTTTTAATTGACCTACCCCATAGGTCAGATATAAAAATCTCTCTTTTGCCATACCAATTCATAGAGAAGATAAGTTTTGTAGAAAAAATGCCTCTTGTCTCAGTAATTCTTTCATAAATTTTATCCATTGTTAGATATAGAGAGGGTAGATTTCTTTTAGCTATATAGGTAAAAAACTCGCCTGTTTTCTCATTATTAAGAGTAAATTTTAGGTCTTCACCTACACTTTCAGATTTAATGGTAAAATCAACAGAACGAGGTTCATCAGGTATCTCAAAATTTGGCAAATTTTTAAAGGTATTGAAAAAATTGTTTAAAAGAGGCTCTTTATCGTTGAAGGGAAAAAAAAACAGTCTAAAGGGTCTTATATTGGCATCTTCAATGGTAATTTTAAGAGCAGAAGCAGTTATTGTTGAAAGTAGTAGAATTAGTATAACTAATAATTTTTTCATATATTAAGCTCCAATAATTTTTTTTACAGCTTAAACTCTAATAATATTCTACCACCCTTTTCCAGATATTCAATCAGTTCCTTAGGCGGAGCAAGTTGGGGTGGTAAGTTTGAGAAGGTTCTCTTTAATGACTCTTCAGTATAGTAGTCAAAAACATTGCTACCTGATCTTTTTACTATCTTATACTTCATAACCCCCTTTTCATCGATAAATATTTCAAAGTCTGTGGAATATCCCTGTAGTCTATTGTATATATCTTCTGGTATCTGCCAGTGGCTTTTTATTGTTAAGGTTAAGGCCCTTAAATAACCCTTTACCTCATCATTCAAAGGTGAAGCTTGAGTTTCCTGAGGCTTGGATTTAGCTATCTCACTAATTTTTGGTGTTATAATCTTTGCTTCCTGTTTTATAAATTTTTGCTTAACATTCTCTCGCCATTCAAAATTTTTGGGTCTCTCCAAAAAATCAGTCCTTTTTGGTAACTCTAACTTCTCCTCTGTTTTAGGTTCAACTTCTTCTGTAATATTTTTTGTTTCTTCTGTAATGTTTTCAGTAACTTTATCTACCATTTCGGTTTTTTTTTCTAAGGGCTTATATTCTGCAAAATCAATATAAGTTTCTGTAATTAATATTTTTTTTTCTTGATAGGAAAATTTCAAGCTCAAAGATAACAAAACAAATAGAAAGGTATGAAAAAAGAGAGAGAGAAAAAAGGATAGTTTAATCCTCTTTCTCTTTCTTGTTTTTAGTATTTTATCTACAAACTCATATTGTCTTGAAATATAAACAGAGTTAGCCACCTTTATAATTATGTCATAATCATAATGTCTTTTCACTAAATTTTGATAGCTCTTTAAGCTTTTTCATTAGCCTATCAAAATCTTGGAGTGTTAAAGACTGTGGGCCATCACACAAGGCCTTTTCAGGCTCAGGATGAACCTCAACAATAAGTCCGTCAGCACCACCGGCCATAGAGGCAAGGCTTAGCGGTATTACATACCTTCTTGTACCTGATGCATGGGAGGGATCAATTATTATTGGCAGATGGCATCTTTCTTTTATTACTGGAATTGCTGATATATCAAGGGTATTTCTCGTAGCAGTCTCAAAGGTTCTAATACCTCTCTCGCATAATATAACCTCTTTGCAGCCCTCCGAAAGGATATACTCCGCAGACATTAGAAACTCCTCAATAGTTGTTGACATCCCTCTTTTTAATAAAACGGGCTTGCCAAAACGACCTGCCCTTTTTAAAAGTGGAAAGTTTTGGACGTTTCTCGCTCCTATTTGAAGACAATCGGCATGCTCACCTACAAGCTCAACATCCTCAGGATTGATAACCTCCGTTACAAAGGGAAGGCCAGACTCCTCCCTCGCCTTTACAAGAAGTTTTAGTCCATCCTTTTCAAGACCTTGGAAGGCATAGGGGGAAGTTCTTGGCTTGAAGGCTCCTCCTCTAAGCATTTTAGCCCCAGATGCTTTTACTTTTATAGCTGTCTCAACTATTTGTTTCTCCGTTTCTACAGAACAAGGACCGGCAATAACACTAAAAAAGTTTCCACCAAATTTGGCCTTATTAATACTAACAACCGTATCTTCTTCCTTAAAATCTCTACTTGCCAGCTTGTAAGGCTTAAGAATAGGAACCACACTTTCCACACAGGATAAGGATTGAAGTGCCTGAAGTTTGTACTTACCCCTCTCATCACCAACAGCTCCAATTACCGTTCTCTCCACCCCAACTATAGGATGGGCCTTAAATCCCAGTTCCTCAATGGTTTTAATAACATGGTTCAGCTCCTTCTTCTTGTAACCCTTTTTCATTACGATAATCATAAAAACCTCCTTTAAAATAAAAAAAGCCACAGGGGTTATATCCACCTGTGGCTTAATTTCTTGCTTATTATTATTTTAGATAGTATTAAGACAGATGTACCCCTCTTTCAGTTATAGCCTAATTGCTAAATCGACTAAATCGAAAGAAATAAGAAGTACAAACTGCCCAATCTAACATGTCTTTTATTTAATCAACAAACAAAGATTATGTCAATATTTTTCTTGACATGTAATGTTTTTTCTTAAAATATATCCCTATGAGTTATGATTTATCTAAAATTCAAGAATACCAAAAAATATCTTTTGTTAAGGTCCTTGGTGTTAAGTTAATTGAAATAACTGATAACGAAGCAGTTGGGGTGATGAAAGTTAAGAAAAACATGAAAAACTATATGTCCTACTTACATGGTGGAGTTATCGCCTCTTTCATAGACACTGTAGCCTTTTTTCCTGGTAAACTTCTACCCTCAGGCAGAAAAGTTACCACTACAAGTCTTGAGATAAAATACATTAGACCCGTTGCTATAGGACAAGTACTTACAGCAAAAGCTAAGATTCTGCACTTAGGTAAAAAATTAGGGATAATAGAGGTAACTGTTACAAATCCTGAGGATAAACTGGTTGCGAAGGGTATGGTGTCAGTAGTAGATGTTTAGTAACTCTTTAAGGTAATATATAGCTCAATGAGTGTCCTAAAAAATTTATATATACTCTTACATCTTCCTAAAAGGGCTGGTAATGTTGGTTCTGTTGCTAGGGTTATGAAAAACTTTGGCACTTCAAATTTAAGAATAATTTCAAAGAAAAAAATTTTACAGACCTTTGAAGCAAAAAAAATGGCTGTTCATGCCGATGATATATTAGCAAATGCTTATGTTTTTTCATCACTTATAGATGCGGTGGCGGACCTAAACATAGTAATAGGCACAACAGGGAAAAAACATAAAGAATGCCCAGAAAGATTAAACCTGAGAGAGCTTATAAAGATAATTGGTCTTTTAGAAAAAAACAAGATTGGAATATTATTCGGTCCAGAAGACAGAGGGCTATCTGGTGAAGAACTCTCCTGTTGCAACTTCACCTTGACAATACCTACATCAAAAGATTACCCATCTCTTAATCTCTCTCATTCTGTAGCAGTAATATTATACGAGATTTTTTATCAACTTAATGACTTTGAACCTTATAAAAGAATACTTGCAAGCAAAGAGAGTTTAGAAAGAATGTATCAAAAAATGAGAGAACATTACATGGAGATTGGTTTTCTTGACAAGATTAATCCTGATAGAATATTAAAAGTGATAAGAACAATCTATGATAGGGCGCTCTTGAACGAAAGAGAGGTAAGAATTTTAATGGGAATAATCAAACAAACTAAGTGGTATATTAACAACAAAGGAGGCTGATACCACCTAAAGCTTATTATCTAACAATAGTTACGGCAGCTTATTTTTTTTGAAACTCTATGGCTGAAAGCACATTATTCATCAACAGCATTGTTGTCATTGAACCTACACCACCAGGAACAGGCGTAATGTAAGAGGCAACCTCTTTAACTGCCTCATAGTCAACATCACCTACATACTTACCTGGTTCTATCTCGTTAATTCCTGCATCGATAACTACTGCACCAGGAGCTATCATATCGGCAGTAACAAGATTTGCCTTTCCTGCTGCAGCTATCACTATCTCTGCCTGTTTTGAGACAGAAGGAAGATCTTTAGTCTTTGTATGACAAACAGTAATAGTTGCGTGTCTTTTAATTAGCATAATTGCCAATGGCTTTCCAACGGTCTCTCCCCTTCCAATAATACAGATACTTTTACCTACTATATCAATATTCATTCTTCTAAGTATCTCTATGCAGGCTAATGGAGTGGCTGGCACCAATTTCTCCTCACCGCTTAAAAGATAGCCTCTATTCATAGGAGTTATGGCATCTACATCTTTAAGGTAATGAATATGACTCATGACTCTGTCTTTATTTATGTGCTTTGGCAATGGCAACTCAACCATAATACCATGGACATAGGGGTTGTTGTTTAGCTCCTCAATAATCTTAAGAACCTCACCTTCTACTGTATCTGATGGCTTTTCAATTATTTCTACATCAATACCTATACTTGCTCCCATCTTGACCTTGCTTCTTGCGTAAAATACAGAAGCAGGGTCATCCCCAACAAGGACAACAGCCAGCTTAGGAATAATTCCTTCTTTTCTAAAGGCTTCTGCCTTAACTTTTACCTCTTCCTTTATCTGACTTGCTAATAACTTGCCATCAATAATTGTAGCTGCCATTTTTCCCCCTTAAAATGAGCTTGTATTAATTTAAAAATAAAAAAGTTTTTAAAGTCAAGAAATATATAAAACGCTGTTACCTCATTAGTAGTTACAATCAACCCTGTCTTGACAAATCCTAATTTAATGTTATATTTATAATTAGCACTTGAATTTTCCGAGTGCTAATTTTTTTGAGGTTTACAAATGAAAGATTTACAGAAATATTCTCAAATAAACGATATTGACCTATATATTAAAGAGATAAGCAATTACCCTGTGTTAACTCCCGAAGAGGAAAGGGCTCTTGCCATCAAGTATTATGAGACGAAAGATATAGAAGCAGCTAAAAAGCTTGTAACATCTAACTTAAGATTTGTTGTTAAAGTTGCCTATGAGTATCTTAGCTATGGTATGAGTCTCCTTGACCTTATTCAAGAAGGCAATTTAGGTCTTATGATGGCAGTAAAAAAGTTTGATCCCTATAAAAATTATAGACTTATTTCTTACGCTATCTGGTGGATTAGGGCATATATACAAAACTTTATAATGAATAATTTTAGTCTTGTTAAGGTTGGTACAACACAAAATCAAAGAAAGCTCTTCTATACCCTGCCAAAGGTGAAGAAAGAGCTAATGCTTAAAAATGATGACATTGAAAAAATTAAAGAAGAGATAGCCGATATGCTGGACGTAACTCCATTAGAGATGGACGAGATGTCTTTACGACTATCCTCAAGGGATTTTTCCCTTGAATATGCAGGAGGAGATGGAGAGGAGAAGAGACCTTTGTTAGAAAAGATTCCTGATAATAGACCTGACTTTGTAGAGGTACTGGAGGAAGAAGATGAAGCTATGCATAAAAAGGAACTTATAAATGCGGCTTTAAGTAAGCTAAGTGATAAGGAAAGATTTATTATTGAGAACAGAATCTTAAAAGAAGAGCCCCTTACACTTCAAACCATAGGGGAGCAACTTGGTATTACAAGAGAAAGGGTTAGACAAATAGAAGAATCGGCCTTGAAAAAGCTGAAAAAATTTATTGGTAGTGATAACAATATTAGCCACTAAATATCCTTAACTATCTTAATTAGCTCTAAACCTCTTTCAGTTAGCTCTCTTCGCTCTTTAAAGTTTATTTTTCCAAGGTATCGAGATTTATAGACTTCCCTGAACCAATTTAAAACCTCTTTTCTTGTAGACTCATCTTCAATTATATTATTAATAGAATCTTCAATCTTAGAAAATGGTGCTGTTAGTAAATCTCTATTTGATTTACTGCCTAAAATTACAAGAAAAGACCTTAAAACGACAGAAAGCTCATCCACATCTTCTTCCAATAGCTCGCCATTTTCTTTTTTATTTTTTTTTCTTTTTGACTCATAAAAGTTTCTCAAATAAAACCCTACAATTAAAAAGGTTACAAGAAGTAGTAAGACAATGAGCCCATAAAAATCATAGTCAATCTTTTTTTTAACCGGTAATTTTACACCACCATTTTGAGATGTATCATCCTCTGGATTACCTGGCAACATCACCTTTAAGGTAAACAGTGATGACGATATCTCCCTAAATACTGAATTTTTTGGATCAAAAATCCTCTCTCTATCAAATTTTATCTGATAAGTCCCCTCCTCAGGAGGCTTAAAATAATAGATATAGCTAAGATAGCTATAGGAAACTGGGTAAAAGGCTTTCATCTCAAAGCTATAATCTTTAAGAAAAATATTGTTGACATTTGTTACAGTAGGTTTATTTGGATTAAAGAGCCTTAGATAACCACTACCACTATAGTCTGCTCTTATTATCACCTCGTTTTTATTAGTACCTGTATAGGCATTTATTTTTAACTTAATATCTCCATAACCATTATTATTAATATCCTGTGGCAAACTGGAGACTGTGTATATAAGTGGGCTTGAAGAAAAAAGAAAGCTTTTATTATTTTTTTCTACCTTGAACTTTATAGGGGCAAGATTGTAGTTCCCACTTTTTGTAAATATTAGCAAGAATCTTAACTGAGTAGTATCATCGTCTATTCTTTCCTCTGAGATTTTCTCTGTAAACACATCTTCCCAGCCCGTCCAGAGGACATCTGCCTTTTCATAGGGCTGATTGATTTCTAATATAAGATAAATAGGCGTATATGGATAAATAATCTCGTTTGATTTAACAATGAAAAACTTTGGTGGTATTTGTAAATCAGTTTTTTTGCTTTTTTTTGTATCGCTGTATACTGTTTCTATATTGCTAACATTTATTTTGACTGGCGGCAAAGAAACTGATCTATTCTCAATATCATAAAAGATAAAGGGCCCTAAATTATACTCTCCATCCTTTTCAAAAAAAACGTAAAGGTCATATTCGTAGTAATATTTATTATCTTTTATAGTGGACTTTAAAAAATCTCTAACAGCTTTTGCTCCTTGTGGGATTACAAAATGGGGGGACCTCTCAACGGGGGCTATACTTTCAAAAATTAAAGTTACTTTTGTAAGCCTGTTTGTATAGGTAAATTGAGAGGCACTATCCTCTTGGGCAATACTAATATTAACAACAAAAATGGTCAGAAACAAAATTCTTATTAATAGGCTTACGAATCCTGCCCTGACCATATTTTTTTTAATGTTTAAAATGTCTTATTCCTGTAAAGACCATAGCAATATTATATTTGTCTGCCAGCTCAATTACTTCTTTATCTCTCATGGAGCCTCCTGGTTGAATTATCGCTGTAATACCTGCCTCAGCAAGTACCTGTAGCCCATCAGGGAACGGGAAGAAGGCATCTGAAGCAGCGACAGTTCCTTTCAACTCGCTTCTTGCTTTCATTACAGCTATCTTTGCAGAATCTACCCTACTCATCTGACCTGCACCAACTCCGACTGTAACATTTTCCCTGGCAATCAGTATGGCATTAGATTTAACATGTTTACATACCTTCCAAGCAAAATCCAAAGCCTTCATCTCCTGTTCTGTGGGCTGCCTTTTTGTTACAACTTTTAGGCTGTTTTTATCATAAGTAACTAAATCAAAATCCTGAACTAACATGCCACCAACTACCCTTCTCATCTCCAATCCTTCAATTCTTAAAGGCAATCCCTCAACATCAAGAACTCTTAAGTTTGGTTGCTTTGAAAAAACTTCTAAGGCCTTCTCATCATAGCCAGGTGCTATTACTACCTCAACAAATGTCTCGGCAATCTCCTTTGCTGTCTCAAAATCAACCTTTCTATTTAAAGCAACGATACCCCCAAAGGCTGAAATGGGGTCACATTCTCTGGCGAGGACATAGGCTGTTTTTAAGTTATCAGATGTGGCTACACCACAGGGGTTATTGTGTTTTACGATTACAGCTGCTGGCTCATCAAACTCAATAACTATCCTAAAACAGGAGTCCGTATCAAGAAAGTTATTATAAGAAAGTTCTTTACCTTGTATCTTTTTAGCACTACTTACTGAAGCAATGGAAACATCCTTTTCTTTGTAAAAAGCAGCATTCTGATGAGGGTTCTCTCCATATCTACATTCTTGTACCTTTTCATATTGTAGATTAAGAACATCAGGATAATTTTGTAAACCCCCTTCTTTTATCCTTGAAAGATAGCTTGATATAGCTCCATCATATCTCGCCGTATGAGTAAAAACCTTTTTTGCTAAATAGAAACGAAAGTCATAGGGGATATTGCCGCTATCTATAAAAGCCATTAGCTTCTCATAGTCATCAGGGTCAACTACTACAACTACATCCTGAAAATTTTTTGCTGCAGCCCTTATCATAGTAGGTCCACCAATATCTATATTCTCGATAACTTCTTCAAATGACACATTAGGTTTCTTAATAGTCTCTTCAAAAGGATAGAGATTAACTACAACCATATCAATAAAAGGGATATTTAGTTTCTCTAAACTCTCACAGTGTTCTCTTTTTTCTCTTATAGCGAGAATACCACCATGCACCTTAGGATGAAGAGTTTTAACCCTTCCATCCATAATCTCAGGAAAACCTGTATAATCAGATATATCCATTACTTTTATGCCCTTCTCCTTTAAAAACTTTGAAGTTCCACCGGTAGATAAAATCTCAACACCCCTATCTGCTAAAAACTTCCCCAACTTGTCTATCCCTCTTTTATCAGATACACTAATAACTGCCCTTTTTATAGCCATATATGCCTCCAGATTTTTTGTAAAAAAATTATAAATTATTATCTTTATGATGGTCAATATGAATTAATAAATCTAATGTTTTGATATCATTTGCTTACTTTTTTTTATTGGTTCTTTACAAGGGATACTAAAAAGCCTATAATTTATTTTTAATTTTTAGAAAGGAGCACTATTATGGAAAAAACTTTTGCTATTATCAAACCAGATGCCGTGGAAAGAAAAATAACTGGTAAGATTATTCAAAAAATTGAAGAGAATGGTTTTAATATCGTAGCTATGAAGAAGCTTTGGTTGACCAAGAAAGAGGCTGAAGGATTTTATGCCGTCCATAAAGGTAAACCCTTCTTTGATAGCCTAACAAATTATATGTCTTCAGGTCCTTGTATAGCTATGGTCCTTGAGAAAGAGCAGGCAATTGCCCATTGGAGAAAACTTATGGGTGCTACTAACCCTGCTAATGCAGAAGAAGGAACCATAAGAAAGGAGTTTGCCCTTGATTTAGAAAAGAACTCTGTCCATGGTTCTGACGCACCTGAAACAGCTGAGTATGAGATAAAATATTTTTTTAGTAATTTAGAGTTCTGTATTTAATCACTAACTTAAACCTTTAGCCATGGGGTATGGCAAAAGTTAATAGCCATACCCTAAATCAAGATTTTATGAAGGATATCCGAAATTATACCTACGAAGAGCTACTTATAATATTCAAAGAAAAGGGACATAAAGAGTTTAGAGTAAGACAGCTCTTTAAATGGCTATATGATAAGCTAAAAAGAGATTTTGATGAGATGACAGATCTCTCAAAAGATTTTAGATCCTATCTTAAAGAAAACTACCTCATCAACTCTTTAGAAATCCTTGAGATTCAAAAATCTACCGACGGCACACAAAAATTTCTTTTTAAAACTCTGGATAATAAATTTATAGAGTCAGTTTTTATGCCCATAGACAATAGATTTACAATTTGTATATCTTCTCAGGTTGGTTGTCCTATGGATTGTAAGTTTTGTTGCACTGGTAGCTTAGGTTTTGATAGGAACTTGGAACCTTGGGAGATTATAGAACAATTGTCTAAAGTTATTGAGAATACAAGCATTAAACCAAATAATGTAGTCTTTATGGGCATGGGAGAGCCTCTACTTAACTACGATAGCGTTCTTAAGGCAATTAAAATTTTAAGAAACCCCTATGGTTATGCCTACTCTGCAAAAAAAATCACCCTCTCTACCTCTGGTATTGTTGATGCAATAAAAAGATTGGGATACGACACTGATATCAAGCTGGCAGTATCCTTAAACGCAACTACCGATGAGCAGAGAGATAAGATAATGCCAATTAATAAAAAGTATCCCCTAAATACTCTTATCTCAGCCTTAAAGGATTACCCCCTTGAGAAGGATGGAGAGATAACAATTGAATACGTTATGATTAAAGATTTTAATGACTCCATTTATGATGCAAGGCGTTTAGTAAGTTTACTAAAAGATATAAGGGCAAAAATTAATTTGATAGTTTTTAATGAATGGTCTGGAACTGACTTTGCTTCGCCACCTTTTGAAAAAGTTTTAGAGTTTCAAAAAATTCTACGTGAAATGGGCTTTCTTGTTTTTATAAGAGACAGTAAAGGAGCAGATATAAGTGCCGCCTGTGGACAGTTAAAGGGCAAGAGAATTACTAATGCTCCATACAGCTAAAGAGATATTTAAAAATAATATTTCTGTCTTTCAAAATATCTAACCTAAAGGAATCATCGAAATTACTTCTTAAAAAATCATTATTATTTTGGGCAATGTTGGCCATCATATAGATAGCAAAAAGATATTCTTCTGCCACAGGTGGTAGATTTTTATCTTTCTTCAAAAGCTCTTTTGATAATATTGCCATAGCAACGAAATTCTTATTATTTACTGCCCTATAGAGATTTAACCAAAAAATCTCAAGATTAGTTAAACTTTTATAGCCATAGCTTTTTTCTATTTTTTTTATTATAGCTTCTACATCATCAGTGTTAAGATGCTGAATTAGAAAGGTAAAAATGTTAAACATAATACTTAGCCTTTCATAATGCTCGGGGATAATCTCTGGATTATCAAGAAAAAGGCAAAACTTGTTTACAATAGAGGCTATATCGCTTGGTATTTTATTATTATCCTTTGTTTTACCTGTTAATAATATTTCTTTTATAGCTGAAGCCATCTTTATAAGATGCGGTCTCTGAAAATAGGGAGTTAGATTAATTTCGCCTTCTGGAATTATCTCATCCATAACTATTTTTGATATAGGTACTGGACCAGTAATTAAGCTAATTATCTGTCCCGCTCCAATACCCAAAAACCTTAGCTTAGGAGCCTTTCTCTCAAGGATAGGATAGAAATCACTATTTTCTCTTACTTCGAAGGAGTTAAAAAAATTGTCAAAGTATTTCTTCTCACCAATCTTTCTGATGTTGAAATCAGCTAAAGATGTTATATTTAATCTATTTAAGACTCGCATAATTTGAGGATACTTAAATATCTTATCACTTAAGCATTTTAAAGGCTTATTACTGGTAACAATTAACATCTCATTTTCTGTGGTTATATATAGGGCATAATCAGGAAATGTTTTAGAGATTGCCTTAATTATAGATGCAACATGATTTAAATCAATCTCATAAAGTTGAATCCACTGAACAAGGATCCCCCCTTCATTTAAATAATTGCTGATAAGGCTGTAAAACTCTTTAGAGAATAAAGCAGAAACACCACTTATCCATGGGTTTGATGGTTCCGAGATAATTATGTCATATTTATGTCTGTGGGTTGTAAAGAAGGTTTTGGCATCGTCAACATAAATTTTGCTTCGTCTGTCATTGAAAACACTATTATTTCTATTAATAAAAATTTTAGAACCTTCTATCATCTTCTTTTCTATCTCGATAGTATCAATCTCTTTAACAGATGGATTTAATAAGACCGTGTGGCTTGTAAGACCAGTCCCAAGCCCTATAACAGCTACATCTTTAGCATCCGGATTATATAAAAAAGGTATAATGCTCGCAAGAATGCTTGTGTACTCATCGGCTGAAGGTGAAAATCTCTCATCAATTGCTATAGCAGAATCTGATTTACCATTCGTCCTTATACTTAGATATTCTCTATCTCCCACAACAGATATGCTTGCAGTCTTACCGTCCTTATAGAAATATAGTTTGTAATCTTTAGAGTTAAAAATTATCCCCTCTCTATATACACCTGATGCTAATTTATAGTTATCAAGATTTAGTAAAAAAAATCCAACTATAAGGATTGTGGCACTGGAACCAGTTACTAACTTTGGTGATAAGATGGGCCTTAAAGATACTTTTAAAATGAAGATTATAGCAATGCCTAAAGAAATATCAATCAATGAACCTAAAAAAAGCAAATTTTTTAATCCCAATAGAGGAAACCCCAGATGAACAGCGAAAACTACGCCACCTATGGCTCCTAAGGTGTTAATGGCATAAACGTAACCAATGGACTTTTCCCCTGCACCTTCTTTACGCATCGCAAAGATAATTAGAGGAAAGGTCATACCAGCAAAAAAGGTGGCAGGCAACATTATTAGATAGCAGATTAAATGGCTACTTAGGTTAAATAAATGATAACCCAAGTCGTTTTTAGGAAGATTATTTATTAGAAAAGAAATAACATTAAAGGTGCTATTATAAAATATCAGAGTTGCTATGGCAGATATGCCCATTAGTATCTGCACCCCTGAGAGATAGGAAAGGGGGTTTTTAATTGAGTCAGCCTTAACCCTTATATATAATCCACCAAAGGCTAAACCAGTAATAAAGGCACAGAGCATTATCTCAAAGTTGTGAGTGGAGCTTCCCAAAACAAGGCTCAACATTCTTATCCACACAATCTCGTATATGAAAGAGGAGAAAGCTGTCCCAAAGGCAACAAAAAACAAAAAATTAAAAATTTTTTTGTTATTCTCAGAAACTTCTCTTTTAGGAAGTGGATCAACAGCTTTAGCTCTCCTTCTATTGAAAAATATATAAAGGAATATAAGGACATTTATTAATCCACATATAGCCATTGTTATCGGCATACCGAAATTTTCTACAAGATAAAAACCACTTAAAAAGACCCCAAAGGCAGCACCGATGCTATTGAAAAAATATAATAAAGCAACACTTTTTTCTGTATCTTCAGGATTATCCCTTATGAAATGATAACTTATAATGGGAAAGGTCATTCCAAGTAGGACTGTTTGAGGAGTTATTATTAAGCTTGAGATAAATATTTTATATGTGATTACACCAAAACTATTTTTAATTAAGGGAAAAACTGAGTTATAGGATAGATAGGTGATACTATTAAAGAGATAATGAAAGGCAAGAGCAAAAACACCTATTATTCCTTCTATAATTGCATAAGCAAATAATGGTTTTTTTATTTTATGGGAGAACCTGCTTGATATATAAGAACCTAAGGCCATACCTCCCATAAATATACAAAGCACCAAAGACTGTGCGTAGGCTGAGTGTCCTAAAAATGTTTTTAAGTAGTGACTCCAAAGAAGCTCATAGATTAAACCTGAAAGCCCTGATAGAAAAAATATTAAATATACTGTTTTTTTATTAATCATCTTTAATCTTTTAATATTAAATCTAACATAAATAAATAGTTAAGTCAAAAAGTTGTGTTATAATAATTAAAAAGGAGAAATAATACATACTACTTGTTAAACCATCCTCTCGTACATAATGGTTTCGACTCCAACCTATGATATAAAATAAAAAAGGAGCTTTTATGAAAACAGATTTATTTAGAAATATTGCGATAATAGCCCATGTTGACCATGGCAAGACCACTCTTGTAGATGCTATGTTGAAGCAAAGTGGCATATTTAGAGAAAACCAGTCTGTCCTTGAGCGAGTTATGGACAATATTGACCTTGAGAGGGAAAAGGGGATTACTATAATGGCAAAAAATACCGCCATATTTTATGGTGATTATAAAATTAATATAGTTGATACTCCTGGCCACTCTGATTTTGGTGGAGAAGTCGAGAGAACTTTAAAACTCGTTGATGGTGCCTTACTTCTTGTTGATGCCTCAGAGGGTCCATTACCACAAACAAGATTCGTTCTTAAAAAGGCTCTTGAGCTAAAACTACCTATCATTGTTGTTATAAACAAAATAGACAGAAAAGATGCAAGAATTAAAGAAGTTCTTGATGAGATATATTACCTTTTTATAGATCTCGATGCAGATGAAAAAAGTTTGGAATTTCCTATTTTATATACAAATGCAAAAGAAGGTATCGCTAAAAAAAGTTTGTCTGATAACAGTGCAAATCTTAAGTCTCTATTTGATGAGATAATCAGTTACATACCCGCACCGAAAGGTAGTACAGATAATCCTCTACAAGTACTTATAGCTCATATAGATTATGATGATTACGTCGGGAAGCTTGCGGTAGGAAGGATTTTTAATGGCACTATTTCCAATAATGAGATGGTTTTATACGGCCATAAGGAAGAGGAGTTGAAAAAAGGTAAAGTCTCAACTTTATTTACCTTTGAGGGTCTTCAAAAAAAGCTTGTAAACAGTGCCTATGCAGGAGATATTATTGCGATTGGAGGATTAGAGGAGATATCAATAGGTGATACAGTAACAACACCTAATTCACCAAAGGTCTTGCCAAGGATAAAGGTTGACGAGCCCACCCTATCTATGATTTTTACTGTAAATACTTCTCCATTTTCTGGTAAAGAAGGAAAATATGTTACCTCAAGAAATCTAAAAGAAAGATTGTTTAAAGAGGCTATGCATAATGTTAGTATTCGCGTAGAGGAGACAGAATCTAGTGATAGCTTCAAGGTACTTGGCAGAGGTGAGCTTCAGCTTGCTATTCTAATCGAGATGATGAGAAGAGAAGGATATGCCTTTTCTGTAGGGAGACCAGAGATAGTTTTTAAAGAGATAAACTGCAAAATCTATGAGCCCTATGAATATCTTGTGATTGACTGCCCTGAAGATTATATGGGGGTAGTTAATCAAAAAATGGGGCTTCGCAGAGGAACTCTATTAAAAGTTATAAATCATGAACAGGGCAGGATAAGGATGGAGTTTAGAATCCCTTCAAGAGGTCTTATAGGTTTTAGGACTGAGTTTTTAACAGATACAAGGGGAACAGGTATAATGCATAACGTATTTGATGGTTACGAACCCCAGAGCGGTACTATTCAATCTCGAAAAACAGGTGCTCTTGTTGCAGACAGAGCTGGTAAGGCAACCACCTATGCATTATACAACTTGCAACCAAGGGGGGTACTATTTATCAGAGAAAATACAGAGGTTTATGCGGGGATGATAGTCGGTGAGAACGCCAAGGAGGTTGATTTATATGTTAATGTTACAAAGGAAAAAAAGTTAACTAATATTCGTGCCGCAGGTTCTGATGAAGCTCTAAGGCTTGCGCCACCTCAGATTATGAGTTTGGAGAAATGCATTGAGTTTATAAAAGAAGATGAGCTGATTGAGGTTACACCATTAAACATAAGAATGTGTAAAAAAAATTTTAAAAATTAAGGATTTACATGTAATAAGCTATTACTTACTCAAAATATACTAAGAAAGCAAATATTTTTCTAATATCTCCCTGTTTTCTTAAAATTTACTATCTTTATTTTTGAATTAGACTTATAATATCCAAAATATAGGAGGAGAAAATGAAAAAAATTTTCACAGTTACAATTTTTTTACTAATTTTATCAGTTGGTTCTGCTTTTGCTTTGTCTGGACATAAAGGCACAGTTGTAACTACCATGAATGTTGAGGGTTATACTTATATGGAGTTAGAGAACAATGGTAGTAAGTTCTGGATTGCCTGTCCAAATGTTGAGGTTAAGGTAGGAGATGCTGTAGAGACCTCAGCAGGTATGTTGATGACCGATTTTTATAGTAAAATCCTAAAAAGGACTTTTAAAGAAATTCATTTTGTTACCTATGTTGAAGTTGTTAAAAAAGAACCATCTAACTCAAACAAAAACGTTAAACCCATCGAGATAACTCTAACAGAGCTATACAACAACAAAGAAAATTATAATGGTAAGCTTATAAAGATTATGGGTATCATTACAAAGGCATCACCTAATATAATGGGTAAAAACTGGTACCATATTGGTGAAAAAGATAAAAAATTTGATGTAGTTGTTTCTTCAAAGGATAGTAGCAACCTTAACGATTCAGTCTTCGTAGAGGGCGTAGTTACTTTGAATAAAAATATAGGTGGTGGTTATAACTTCCCCATCTTTATTGAAGATGGTAAGGTTACCTTGAAGTAGTAGGCTTTTTAAGGAACAAAGATAATAAAATCGCAACAAAAGACATAATAGAAGCCATATAAAAGCTGGAAGAGAAGTTACCTGTCTTCTCGGCCAGCTTTCCAGCTATTGCAGGTCCTGATATTTGTCCTATACCAAAGATAAAAGTTATAAATCCAAAGGCTTTTGCTGAGTGGCTTTGTCCAACATAGTCACCTACAGCAGCAGCCATTATAGTAGGGATACTCCATGCAACTACTCCATAAAAAAATATTGACGCATAGAGAAATAAACCAGGGAGGCCTGTTGCTATTAGAAGATAAGATAAAAACTGAAAGAAAAAGACTATAATAAATCCTGCTTTTCTCCCCAGCTTGTCTGATAAGGCGCCAAAGACAGGTCCTGATAAAAGACTCAGAAAACCTACTATGGACCAAAAGTTTCCAGCTATTGACTCACTAAACCCCCTTTCTTTAACAAGGGTTGTTACTATAAAGGTAGCGTATATAACATAGGTGTAACCAAAGAGAAAATATATTGCACCAAGATGATAAATTATGGGGCTTTTATAAATGTTTAAGTTTATATTCTCTAACTTACTATCTCTATTAATAAAATTATTATCAGAGCCTATGGGTTCTAAACCCTTCTCTTTAGGATTATTTCTTAAAATTAAATAACAAAAGATGGCTATAATTATAACTAAAAAACCTAATATCGCCCAGTTCCATCTCCACCCATCCTCACCTTTAAGACTATTTATATAGGGTATGAAAAATCCAGAAAAAACTATTGCAAAACCGCTCCCTATTGTCATTATACCTGCCGCCTTACCCCTCTTTTTCTTACTAAACCATGAAGAGACAAGGCTCATCATAGAGACATTAGCCCCCCCTGATCCAATCCCTGTAAGCACATAAAGAAAAAGTATATAATAAAAACTACTACCCTGACTTAATAGTATCATCGTTATTCCAACTAATAGGAGTGAGAAAAAAATATAAACTCTCTGTCCGTATCTTCCAATAATATGGCCTGCAACAAAAACAGCAATTAAATATCCAATAAAGTTGCCAGTACCTACATATCCCATCTGAGAATAGGTAAGATTAAGAGCCTTTCCCATTGATGGTAGTAGCATTCCTAAAGCAAACCTTCCAAGCCCTAAACAAGCAATTATACAAAAAGTCCCTGTAATAGCTATTAGCCAACCATAATGGTATTGGGTTTTCTTGACTGGAAAGTCATTCATTTTATAAATATAACATTGTTTTAAAATATTGCAAGACAAAAGATTTAGAGAAATTTACTGACTTTGATTACTAAATTATTTACTTAAGCGACAACGAAATGGTAGGTGGTTTTAGTTTTACCAGTTTTGCTGTAAACTCTTTTTTTTCTTCAATGTCTGTTGAATATACCTTTAGATACTCTCGAGTAAGAAATCTATTCATTCCCTTTTCTTTTCTTTCAAAGAGACATTTAACCTCTCGATTAAGAAACCTTCTTGCAAAGCCATCCCTTTTTGTCCTATCTATATTTCTTAAAAGTTCTGTCCTCTCTTCTTTTATATTTTCATCAACCTTTGGGTTAATGCTGTAGGATACTGTACCCTCTCTATCGGAATAGCGAAAAATATGCATATAATCAACAGGAAGGGATTCCAAAAAGGCCTTTGTTTCTAAAAAATCATCCTCTGTCTCCGTTGGAAAACCAATTATAATATCAAGCCCAATACCTGCTAAGGGGAAAAAATCCCTTATAAGCTCTATCTTTTCTTTATATTGGGCTTTTGTATAATTTCTTTTCATAAGTTTTAGAACTCTATCAGAGCCACTCTGTAAAGGGATATGAAAATGGGGACAGAAGTTTTCCAGATCTTTCAACACTCCTAAAAGGTCCTTATCAATCTCTAAAGGCTCTAAGGATGATAACCTAAGACGGAAATTAAAATTCTCCTTTCCTATATCCCTTAAAAGATTTTTCAAGCTATCTCCTATATCTAAACCCCACTTGCCTAAATGAATGCCTGTTAATACTACCTCTTTCTCATTACTCAAGTTACTCAGATTTTTAATAACAAGCTCTTTTTGCATACTAACCGGCTTTCCCCGTACAAAGGGCACAATACAGTAGCTACAAAAGCTATCACAGCCATCTTGTATCTTTAAAAAGGACCGCTCTCTATCTTTAAAAATCCTTTTATACTCAAAGTTTAAAGATAAACTTTCAAAGGTTTCTGCACCTAACAACATTTCTGGTATAGAAAACTTCTTCTCGTTATCGATAATACTAAAGACATTGGGCAATCTTTTTAGCCTCTCTCTATCTTTATGGGCATAACAGCCTGTTAGTACAATCTGAACTTTGTTGTTTACCTTTGCTATCTTTCTTATTTTCTGTCTGCAGCCACTTTCTGCTTTTTTTGTAACACAGCAAGTATTATATACAACAATATCTGCAGACTCATAATCCTCAACAATCATAAAGCCCTTCTCTAGAAATCTCTCTTCAAGAAGGCTCTTCTCGAACTGATTTACCTTACACCCTGCATAGTCTATATATATTTTCATTTTTTGCTACATAATATAACTTTTTTACTTTTCTATCCATCCACCACCAACCACTTTATCTTCATCGTATATCACGGCCGCCTGACCAGGTGTTATAGCTCTTTGTGGCTTTAAAAACTCAATTTTTAGTCTATCTCCTTCCTTTACCACCTTTGCCTTTTCCCCAGAATGTCTATATCTAATCTTAACAGTATAGAGCTTCTTTTCATCTATCTCCTCAAAGAGGTTAATCTCTGAAGCCTTTATTGTATTGCTATACAAATACTCTTCTTTATCGGCTACTATGAGATTCTTTTCTGGTATAACTTTGATGACATATATTGGATAACCCTTTGCCACATTTAATCCACTCCTTTGACCTATGGTATAAAAAAAATATCCTTTATGCCTACCAATCTTCTTACCCCTTATGTCCACTATATCTCCTTCCCTGCTCTCTACACCATTTTCTCTTAAAAAATCTTGATATGTCTTCTCAATAAAACAAACCTCTTGACTCTCTCTTTTTTTTGCTGTTATAAGAGCTGCCTTATCAGCTATAGCCCTTACCTCCTCCTTCTTAAGCTCTCCAATAGGAAATAAGATACTACCAAGTACATCCTTAGTAATATCGAAAAGAAAATATGATTGGTCTTTATTTACATCTAAACCTTTGTAAATATATCTTTTGTCTTCTACAGCAACAACTCTTGCATAATGCCCTGTAGCTATAAACTCTGCTCCTAAGGCCTTTGCCTTTTCCAAGAGTTTTGCAAACTTAATTTTCGAGTTACATTTTATACAAGGGTTTGGTGTTCTCCCCTTTTTATAGTCCTCTATGAAATAATCAATAACCTCTCTCTTAAAATCATCTTTTAAATTTAAGACGTAGAATGGTATTTTTAGTTTCTCTGCTACTCTCAGGGCGTCCAAGGAGTCAGAAAGACTACAACAACCCCTCTCTTTATCTACAGAGTCCCAGAGCTTCATAAAAACTCCAAAGACATCATAGCCCGACTCTTTTAATAAAAAGGCAGCTGTAGAGCTATCTACGCCACCACTCATAGCTACACAAACCTTTTTCATAATATTGATTATTTTCTATAGAATGGAGACATCTTTCTTAATTTTTCTACAAGATTAGGAAGAATTGAAAGGCAATAATCTACATCTTCTTCAGTATTTCCATAGCCCAAACTAAATCTTAAGGCACCCCTTGAGCAAAGAGGATCTAAGTTCATAGCTTGAAGCACATAGGATGGCTCGGTAGCCCCAGATGAGCAAGCAGAGCCTGTAGATACGGCAATACCATTCATGTCAAGCAAAACAAGCAGCGCCTCGGACTCAATAAACTTAAAGCTAATATTTGTTGTATTATATAGTCTCTTTTCTGGATGACCATTTATGACAGTATCTGGGACCAAGTCAAGAATCCCCTTCTCTAACTTATCCCTCAGATAGCTAATATGTTTTGTCTTTTCTTCCATATTTTCCAACGCAATTTTTGATGCCTCACCGATGGCAACAATGCCAATCATATTCTCAGTACCTGCTCTAAGCTCCCTCTCCTGATGCCCACCAGAGATTAACGGTAAAACCTTTACACCCTTTCTTATAAACTGAAAACCTATACCTTTTGGTGCGTTAAACTTATGTCCAGAGGCTGTTAGCAAATCTACATTTAACTCTTTCACATCTATAGGAGCTTTGCCTACAACTTGGACAGCATCAGTATGGAAGATGACTTCTCTTTCTTTCGCTATATCTGCTATCTCTTTTATGGGGAAAAAATTGCCTGTCTCATTGTTGGCATACATTATAGAGATTAAAACTGTGTCTTTTCTAATAGCCTTCTTTACATCATCAGGGTCAATCATTCCATAATTATCTACTGGAACATAGGTCACTTCGAAATCAAAGTCCTCTAAAAACTTACAGGTTCTGTAAACAGCTGGATGCTCAACAACAGAAGTAACTATATGACGTCCCTTTTTAAGATTGCCCATGAGAACACCTTTAATTGCCATATTGTCCCCCTCTGAACCACAGCTTGTAAAAACTATCTCAGAAGGGTCGGCGTTTATAAGCCTTGCAACCTTCTCTCTTGACTCCTCTACATAGGCTCTAACTTCTCTTCCAGCCCAATGTATTGAAGAAGGGTTGCCAAACTTCTCCTCTAAAAAGGGTTCAATGGCTTTCTTTACCTCTGGGTGTATTGGGGTTGTTGCATTATGGTCAAAATATACCTTTCTCATAAAAAATTAGACTATCAAAATATAACCATGTTAGTCAACAATTTTAGCTTTTTTTTATGTCTTTATTTAATAATTTTCTCCAAACTAAAGTCTCTAAATTTCAATTTTATGATAAAATTTATTCTATATGAAAAAAGTTTTTATTCTGATTTTTTTTCTTTGGTATAGCTCCTGTGCCGCCTCATTAAAAGATGAAAGTCATCAAATTAGCTATGAAAAATTACAGCTAAGTTTTGATTTTGAAAGGGCTACTCTTTTTTGTTTAGCCGAGATAGAGATTAGAAATAACACCTCTTACGTTATTAGTCTTGGTTTACCAGAAGAGGCAAAGATAAATAATGTATTACTAAATAAGGATAATGTAAATTTTAAAAGAAGAGGGCGCTTTGTAGAGATAAATATTAAACCAAGTTTAGAAAATTTTACTCTCATTCTTGATTATTCCATAAAGTTTGGAAGTAATATAAAAGTTCAAGATATGACTTTTGAAAACCCTTCAAACAATCTGGTAAGCCATATATCACAAGAAGGCGTTTTTATTGGTGGTGATATTCAATGGTATCCGATATTTAACAATAAACCAGAGAAAAGAGAAATAATCTTTACTTCTCCCTTAGGCTATGAGTTTGTTACAGAGGGGCTTAGAGTTACCCATGATATTTCAGACAGATTTATTAAATCCAAATGGTTGATAGAGAAGGAAATAAATAGATTGCCAATTGTAGGTGGACCATATCTTGTTAAAACGAAAAATCTCAATGATTTGCAGCTACTAATATATTTTTCAAAAGAAAACTACTCCTATACTGATAGGTATATGGAAGCCTTAGTAGAATATTTAAATTTTTATACAAATTTAATAGGACCCTATCCTTATAAAAAATTTGCTGTAGTTGAGACAATATTGCCTGTAGGTATAAGTTATCAAACCTTTACAATTATCCACAAAAATCTTATCAAACTACCTTTTTTAATAGAAAGTAGCTTTCCCCATGAGATACTTCACTCATGGTTTGGTAACGGTGTTTTCATAAATTATAGCAAGGGTAACTGGAGCGAGGGGCTAGTAACCTACTTGGCAGATTACATGATAAAGGAGAGAAAATCAAAAAAAGAGGCTATTGATTATCTAAAAAAGCTTACCATTGATTACTCCTCAGTTATAAAAGAAGGCAATGATTTTTCTCTTAGACAGTTTTATGGCAGATACGATCTGACATCAAGAGTCATTGGTTATGGAAAATCTGCCATGTTTTTTCATTATCTTAGATTTTTTATGGGTGATGAAAAATTTTTTGAAGCCTTAAGAGATTTTTACCAAAAAAATCTACTAAAAACTGCCAGCTGGGATGATTTAGAAAGGTCTTTTGTTAATAGTTATGATAATAGTTTAAAGGTTTTATTTAAACAATGGGTTGAAAGAAAGGGCATACCTGATATCGATATAACCAACGCAAATAAAGAAAAACTTAGCGATAAATGGCTTATTAAGTTATCTTTAATACAAAATAGCCAAGATTATTTATTAAAGCTACCTGTAACTATATATAATAAATTGGGGAAAGTTCTACTGGCAGACAAAATCATTTTAAAGGATACCTTTCAAGAATTTAAACTTGAAACTTTAGAGGAGCCATATGAAATTAGAATTAACGAGAGCTATGATGTTTTGATAAAGCTTGATGATTATGAGATCCCGCCAACTATAAATAGCATAAAATCTGCAAAAAATGTCCTTTTATTGGTTAATAACAATTATTTTAAAAATGAATCAATTGAAAGATTTGCAAAAACAATGGGACTTAAAAATTACAGGATTACTAATAAAGTCGATAGAGATTTTGATGCTATTGTATCTTTTGGTATAGATGAGGTGGTTAAGAATGGTGATATCTTAATAAAAAATGATTTTTTTGAGTATGGTGGCGAAATATATAAGGGTGATAGAGATGGCATTTTTTTAGTAACAAAAAGGGGTAATAAATTTTATGCCTATTTTAAGACTTTTAGTACCGATGGAGCATCAGAGCTTGTACCCAAAATCACCCATTATGGAGCATTTAGCTATCTCATTTTCCGTGATGGAAAAAATACTCATAAAGGCTTAATTGAACCCGAAAAAAGCGAGTTAATCTTTAAGTTTTAAATATCACAAATTTAGATAACTATAAAGACCTATTGATACCAAAAAACAAAATATCCGCATTTAGTCTCTTTTCCAAAAGACCCTAGCAAATCTTTCGCCCTCTTGATATTTTAGGGTAAGCTCACCCTTATAGGCTTTATATATGGCTTCTCCTATTCTACGGGCTAAATGGTCATAAGTTGTTGTAATCTCAATTTTATTATCAATTTCTTCTATCTCCATAACGCGCTGAAGGGGTCTTTTCTCCCTAACATTTTTTTCAACGTTTTTTATGATATTCTTTATCTCTAACACATTTTTCTCATCTTTTAAAAAATTACCTTCCAATTTACAAACTCCAAAAGGTATCTTGTCTTTTATTATCTTGCAGGCAGGACAGATCTCCTTGTTTACTAAACCTTTATTAATAGTCTTAATCGCCCATCTTCCCTCTACAAAAACAAGTCCACAACCTTTGCATTCCGTAGGTTCAGGATATTTACGATACTCAAAATATGGATTTCCTTTATCAAGGTGTTGTATATCTCTTCTATCCTTTGTCTGAAATGTTCTAACCATAGCCCCTCCTTGTTATTCAATCTCTCTATCTTTAATTTTATCTTTTGACACTGAGTTAGTCAAACAGGCTAGTTTTTCATTTTTTACATATCCTATCTTACTAACTTTTTGGAGGAGTCCTGTTTTTAGAAGAGGGAAATAGTCTACCCTTCCATATTTTTTATTGTTAAATCTATTTAGTGCTTGAAAGCTCATGGGCTCTTTTCCTTTAAAGCCTGAAAAAACCATTATATGACCTGGAAAGTACAAAAGAGTCTCATAGGGTTTTGATCTTTTTAATATCTTGATTTTTTCTTTTGTAGATAGATTGCTAACATCTATATGTTCAACACTAGTAATCTGCTGAAAAGAGTTTCTTGGCATCTCAATATCAAAGAGCTTATAAAAATCTTTGACAAGCAAAGAACAGTCCCAACCAAGCTCACTTCCAGCCCAAAAGTAAGGCGAACCTTTAAAATAACTTAATACCTTTTTATAATTTTCTTTTATTGGTTTAAGCTTTTTTACGACATACTTTGATTTCAAGTAGGCTTTATAAAATCTCCCATCCCATATATAAACTTCATAGGAGCCTTTTTTATTAGTTAGGTATCTTAGTTCTGTTGTTGTAGAAAACAATATATCGTTTATTAAAAGTGGTTTTTTTAGATATAGTGTATCCAAACTTAATAAAAAGTTCAAACTCTCTTGATCTATATAGGTAAAATTTTCTTCTTTGAGGAAGCCCTCAACAGCTAAAACTTCACAGAAATAAAAGGGCTGATTTTTTAGTTTAGCGATTACCTTGATTGGAGTCTGTGGTTTAACGAAGGTTAGTTTGTTGTTCTTTGAAATATTTATGCCTGTGTAGGGCATAAAAACTAAGTATGCTCCTTTCCTAACAATCCCATAGCTATCAATGGAAGAAAAGTTGCTATAACTTATGCCATTTATAGTAGAAAAGTTGCTAAAATCTGTCTGTGATAAACCTATGGAGTAGATAAAGAATACGAAAATAATTAATATCCAAGCTGGTAAAGGGGATTTAAATTTATATAATTTTTTTATTAATAACATATTAAAAATTTTATTATTTTTTCGGTCCTTATTAAACTGATTTTTTTGTTTACAAATATTTAAAAATTGTAATATAAGTTATTAATGAACAAGCTACTTCTATTATTAATCATTTTTTTAGTTTTTCCTACAATTGTAAAGGCAGATACCTATAAGTATATTGATAAAAATGGAGTGGTAACCTTCACCAGTGACATAAAGGATGTCCCAAAGGAGTATAGAGATAAAGTGGAGATCATTAAGTAGGAGAAAGAACCTCAAAGAGATATATCACCAGTAAAAAGATACTCATCTTCCCTTATATCTCAAAAAGTTTCAGAAAATGTGCCTGAAAAAGAGCAAGTAAGCTTATTAACAAAGATCGAAAATATGCCTCTTGAATCTGAGCTAATTATTTTTATCTTTTTAATAACTCTATTTCTCTTTGCACATAAAATATTTTTCTTTATTGACAATAGACGAGTTATAACGATTTTAAGATTTTCAATTATCTTAATCATGGTCATTATATTATTCACCAAGTTTGCAAATAGACAGGTTGATTCTTATTTAGAGACCAAAAAAGATATTGACAAGCTAAAAAAGACGATTGAAACCAAAGACGTTAAAATAGATAATCTTACAAAATAAAAAAAGGGGCTTTCGCCCCTTTTTTTTATACTTTCATTTTCTCTACGGCATCTCTAATCTCTTCGACGGAGGCACCATCTTCTATAGTTGACAGATCTCCTAAATCTTCTCCCGTCCAGAGTTTCTTCATAACTCTTCTCATTATTTTCCCACTTCTTGTTTTAGGTAGCATCTTAACGAACTGAATATCTCTGATGACTATTATCGGTCCCATAACCTTTCTTACATATTGAATAAGCTCTTTCTTTAAATCTTCTGAAGGCTCAAATCCTGATTTCAAAACCACAAAGGCACAGGCTACCTCCCCCTTAAGCTCATCAGGTACGCCTGAGACACCTGATTCCGCTACTGCTGGATGGGAGATAAGGGCATTTTCTATCTCTATGGTTCCAATTCTATGGGCAGAAATTTTTATAACCTCATCTGCTCTACCAACAAACCAGATATAGCCATCCTCATCTTTGTAGGCACCATCTCCTGAACAGTACATACCTTTAAGTGTGTCTATCTTTTCCCAATAATCGTTTTTATATCTCTCTGGCTCACCCCAAAGAGTAGGAGTAAGGCCTGGGAAGGGTTTTTTAATAACAAACATCCCCTTTTCACCAGGTTCACATGACTTGCCTGATTTCTCATCTACAACATCTACCTGTACTCCTGGTACTGCCAATGAAGAAGAGCCAGGCTTAATTGGATAAAGACCTAAACCGTAGGGATTGCCAATTACAGGTCCTGATGTCTCGGTCTGCCACATATGGTCAATTACTGGAATCTTGTCTTCGAAAACTCCCTTTTGTAGCCATTCCCAAGCAGCTGGATTTAAAACCTCTCCTGCACAAAAGACCCTCTCTACCGATGATAAGTCATGTTTTCTGGCCTCCTCTATGCCTAACTTCATAAGGCCTCTAACACCTGTTGGAGATATCCAAAGTGCTGTTACTTTGTTTTTTTCTATAACATCCCAGATCATATCCTTTCTTGGATAATCTGGTGTTCCCTCATATAGAACAGTGGTACAGCCAGAGACTAATGGACCATATACATTGTAACTATGACCAACTATCCAGCCTATGTCGGATGTAGCAAACCAAACATCATCAGGTCTTATTTTATATATCCATTTACCCATAGAATAAACATATTGCTGATAGCCACCGTGGACATGAACAGTTACTTTTGGTTTTGCAGTTGTACCCGACGTTGGTAGCAAAAATAAAGGTTCATTTGATTCCATCCACTCTACTTCGCCTGACTGTCCTTCAGCATATTTTAAAAACTCATCCCAATATATATCTCTACCAGCCACCATGTTCCTTTCAACACCATCATGGGCCTTCTTTAACACTACTACCTTTTTTACTTGATTAGGTGCAACTTCTCCGATTGCATCATCTATAACCTTCTTAAGCTCAATCGTTGTACCTCTTCTATGGTTTACATCTTGGGTTAATACATATTCAGCTCCTGACAAGGTAATTCTATCGGCAACAGCTTTGTAAGAGAAACCAGCAAAGATTACTACGTGTATAGCACCTATCCTTGCGCAGGCAAGCATAGCAGCAACTGGTTCAATTCCCATAGGCATATAAATTACAACTCTGTCACCTCTTTTTACTCCCATACCTCTTAGAGCACTTGCGTATTTCTTAACTAAATCGAGAAGCTGTCCATAGGTTATAACTTTTGTCTCTCCAGTTTCTGCTATTTCTGATACTATTGCTGCTTTTCCTTGTCTTCCTTTGGCTACATTATAATCTACTGCTGAATAACAAATATTTGTTAAGCCACCTATATACCATTTAAAAGTTGGGTAATTCCATTCAAAGGCCTTGTCCCATCTTTTTTTCCAGTACAGTTCATCCATTGAGTTAATAGCTGCTTCCTCCCAAAAGCCTTCTAAATCATCATAACCTTTTTTTAGAAAGCTCTTCACCTGTGGTGGTATTAAGTCTACTTTAGTTTTGTTTTCCTCCATGAACCCTCCCTTATAATATTGTTTTGTATGTTTCCTGAGTCGAAAAATTGTTGAAATTAAAGATGCTATTATTAAATTTCTTCTATATAACCAAGTTTATTTGATATCTCTTTCGCCCCTTCTAAAACGAGATTGACAAAAAATCCATAGAGCTTTTCATCATCCATTCTTATTGAGGGTGCTGAGATTGAGACCGCACCTACTATCTTTCTTGTATAATCTCTAATCGGTGCTCCTACACATCTAACACCTAAATCTAACTCTTCTAAATCAACCGCATACCCCTTCTCTCTTACCTCTTTTAGCTGTTCCAATAGCTCTGTCCTTTTAGACAATGTATTTGGTGTATATCTTCTTAAATCTTCAGTTGGAATAATTTTCTCTATCTCTTCTTCACTTTCCCAGGCTATTAACACCTTACCTGAAGCGGTTGCATACACTGGCAACCTATGTCCTATTCTCGAGGTAACTTTAACTACCTGATTACTCTCAACTCCATCTATGTACACACAGCTATTGCCTCTTAAAACACTTATGTAGACATTTTCATTGCATTTAGCTAGCATCTCTCTTATTACGGGGTGTGCCTGTCTTAGTAAGCCTAAATGTTTAACAAACTGTTGACCCAACTCAAGCACCTTAACGCCTAACTTATAGTTTTCCGTCTGTTTGTCCTGCTCAATATATCCTCTATATTCGAGAGTTGCTAATAGTCTAAAAACATTGTTTTTATGGAGACCTAACTTTTTACTAAGCTCTGTAACTCCCATCTCATCGCTTTCTCCCTTAAAAGCTTCTAACAAGTCAAGGGCATGGATGACTGACTGAATCAGATAATCTTTCTTACTTTTTTTTCTCTCTTTTGTTCTCATTTCAGTCTCCTTATTAGAAATTGTAAATTTTATTTTTAAACATAAAACTATGTTAGAGGTAATAAAACAAATACTTTTATAATTTCTAAGTTATTATATTTACTTAATTTAAACTTGTCAATTTTTTTAAAACATATTTTTAAATTTAAACTTGATATTTTTTTCACAAAATAAAATTACGGGATAAATTGCTTGACTAAATTTCTATTATTATGCTAAAAAGTCATTACTAAACACACTATATTAATAGGAGGAGAAAGTATGGCTGAAGAAAAAAAGAGTTATGAATCATTATCACAAGAGTCTAGAAAATTTTATCCACCAAAAGAATTTGTAGAACAGGCTTATATTAAAAGCTTTGAAGATTACAAAAAAATGTATGATCGTTCAGTAAGTGATCCAGATGGTTTTTGGGGTGACCTTGCAAAAGAACTTCTTGATTGGTATAGCACTGATTGGAAGAAGGTTGAGTATTATGATTTTGAAAAAGCAATTATTAAATACTTTGAAGGTGGAAAGATTAATGTAAGCTACAACTGCCTTGATAGACATATTAAAACTTGGAGAAGAAACAAGGCAGCTCTTGTATGGGAAGGCGATAACTACGAGACAAAAACATTAACTTATCAACAGCTTTACAGAGAGGTTAATCGTTTTGCCAATGTTCTTAAAAAAGTAGGTGTTAAAAAGGGTGATAGAGTTACAATTTATCTTCCAATGATCGTTGAGTTGCCAATAGCAATGCTTGCCTGTGCAAGGATTGGTGCTATACATAGCGTTATTTTTGGTGGCTTCTCACCTGCTTCAATTGTAGATAGAGTAGAAGACGCTAAATGTTCTTTCCTAATAACAGCCGATGAGGGGTTAAGAGGTGGCAGAACTGTTCCATTAAAGAAAAATGTTGATGAAGCACTTTCTGACCCAAGAACAAGTACTATTAAAACCGTAATCGTCTGCAAGAGAACTGGTAATGCGGTAAACATGAAAGAAGGTAGAGATTTTTGGTGGCATGAGCTTATGTCAGATCCTGAGATTTCAGATTATTGTGAACCAGAGGTTATGGATGCTGAAGATCCACTATTTATATTATACACATCAGGAAGTACAGGAAAGCCTAAAGGTGTTTGTCATACAACAGGAGGGTATTTACTTTTTACTGCTGCTACTTTTAAATATGTTTTTGATTACAAAGATAATGACCTATATTGGTGTACAGCTGATATCGGTTGGGTAACAGGACATAGCTATATAGTTTATGGTCCTTTGGCAAATGGTGCCACATCCCTTATGTTCGAAGGTATACCAAACTACCCAAAACCTGATAGGTTCTGGGAGATTGTAGAAAAGTATAAAGTTAATATTTTTTACACAGCTCCAACAGCAATTAGGGCAATGATGAGAGATGGTGATCAGTGGCCTAATGGAAGAGACTTGTCATCTTTAAGATTACTCGGAACTGTTGGTGAACCAATTAATCCAGAAGCTTGGGTCTGGTATTATAACGTAATTGGCCGTCAACGTTGTCCTATAGTTGACACATGGTGGCAGACAGAAACAGGTGGTCATTTAATCGCTACACTTCCAGGTGCCTCTTTCCAGAAACCTGGTTCTGCTGGTTTGCCCTTCTTTGGAGTTGTTCCTAAAGTTGTAGATGATAACGGCAATGAGGTAGGCGTAAATGAAGGTGGTAAGCTTATCATTGAGAAATCATGGCCTGGTATGATGAGAACAGTATATGGCGACCATGAGAGATTTATACAAACCTATTTTTCTATGTATAAAGGAAAGTATTTTACAGGTGATGGTTCAAGAAAAGATGAAGATGGCTATTTCTGGCTTATGGGTCGTGTTGATGACGTTATCAACGTCTCTGGACATAGAATTGGTACTGCAGAGGTTGAAAGCGCACTTGTATCAAATAAATCTGTTGCAGAAGCAGCAGTTGTTGGAATGCCTCACGATATTAAAGGTCAGGGTATCTACGCATATATCATCCTAAAAGAGGGTATTACACCTACAGAGGATCTCAGAAAAGAGTTAATACAGCACGTCAGAAAGGAGATTGGTCCTATCGCAACTCCTGATATATTGCACTTTGTGCCTAATTTACCAAAAACAAGAAGTGGTAAGATTATGAGAAGAATTCTAAGAAAAGTAGCTGAAAATGAGTTTGAGAACATTGGAGATACAACTACTTTAGCCGATCCTTCAGTTGTTCAGACAATTATTGATGGTAAGAAATCTGGAAAATACGGATTGTAATTCTTCAATTTAAGGAGGCAGTTTACTGCCTCCTTTTTTTATTTAATACTCTTTAGCAACTCCAAAACCTTTATAGATTCATCTATAGATAAAGCACCCATACCACAGGACGGTGTAATAAATATTTTATCTTCAATATGATCAATTTTTGTTATTTCTTTAAGTTTTTTTATCACATAATCAATTTTTTCTACCAACTCTTTAGATGAAGTGCCTTTTAATATATCGCTATCGGTTGGGATAATACCAAAAGCTAAGTATCCACCCTTCTCTAAGAATTTTTTTATATCTACTTCGTATAAAAAGAACTCTTCCAAGTAGTTATAAGCATCAAAATTTAAAATATCTATTGGCAAGGACATTATAAAATCCCATTCTGAGTTCCCACATATATGCATACCTACAAAGTAACTACGCTTTTTGCATAATATGCTTTCATAAATCCCTTTAATATCTTCCTTTTTTAAGTTTAAAACTGCAGACCCAATTTGTGATAAAACAGGTTCATCAAAGAAAATTATCTTTTCAGATATCAAATTAGCAGTTTTAAAAGATTCAAACTGATTATCAGCTTTTAGATTTAAAAGCTTTGGGATTATATCTTTATAAAATTCATCGGAAATTAGTAGTTGGCCATTTTTTTTCTTATGAGTTGTTAAAAAAGTAATAGGGCCTATCACCTGTCCCTTGATTATATCTATATCCTTTTTGCTTTTTATCTTTTCAATAAAAAGATTAAAAGTTAAGGAAAATTTTTCAGAGAGTTTATAGTTCCCAGAGCTTTCATTGCTAATATCATCAAGGATATTGTTTAGATTGCTAATCTCATAGGGCTCAATAAAGGTAACGTTGTCTCCATCCCACTCCCAACCGGGAATACCTTCTAAGTATTGAAGAGACATGGATTCATATATTGATAACTTTGGCAACTGTGGCCAAGAAGGGCTACGAGGACAATAACGAAAGACTACCTCCAGAGCCTCTTCAGGGCTCTGGAAAGGTAGACTTCCAATTAACAATGGTTTTAACTTTGCCTGCAATCTTAGATTTCTAACCAAGAATGGGAATACAACACTTTACCTAATAATACTCTAACAGATTTTGCATACTCTTTCTGCTTAGGAGTAAGACTATTAATGTCTGGTTCATAGCCATCCATCATCTTAAATACAAGTTCTTCAATGTCAGGCAACCCTCCATTACAATATTCCATCAGCTCTTTATCATAGGAATCAACTATAGCTGAGTAAAGCCCTAATTTCCTAAGCATTATTAGATATGTTCTATTTAAAACCCTTCTTAATTCGTCTGTTGGAGCACCATTTGATACATTTGATAGACCACAGGTAGTTTTAGCACCTGGACATATCTCCTGTACTTGTGGAATAAACTCTTGAAATGCTAAGACCTGATTTAAGTCTACTGATATAGGAAGAACTATAGGGTCAACCCACATCTTCTCATTAGGGATTCCTCTTTCAGCAGCTGCAGTCATTATTGTTACAAGACACATTCCTCTCTCTGAGGCATCTCTTGGGATGCCCTCTTCAGAAAGTGTCAAAGCAACAAAATCACAGCCATACTTCTCTACTAAGGGAAGCTTTGTATTTAAAGACTCTGTCTGAGCTGATATTGAGTTAATAACTGGCAAGTTCTTTTTTGCTGCCTTAATACCAGCCTCAATAGCTATAGGGTTTGTTGTGTCTAAGAATAAGGGTACATCAGTAACCTCTTCAACTGTCTTAACTAGCCACTCCATCATCTCATCGCCAGCCTTTCTTGCAGGACCAAGATTAAGGTCCAAGTAGTCTGCACCTGATTCTGTTTCCTCTATGGCCATCTTTTGTATGGGAGCTTTGTTTTTCTCTCTAATAGCTGGGCCTATAGTTTTTGACATAATATTAATACTTTCTGCAATTGCATATACTTTCTTCTGAGCCATTTATTCCCCCCCCTGTTATATTATAATTTCCACATTTTCAAAAATTTTGGTAAATCAGCTGCTTCTCTTGGACCAATCTGTACTTCCCAGCCCTCACCAAGCTCTTCCTGAAACTCTCCTGAAAGCTGAGCTACATAGCCAGGAATAATAATTTTTTTGTGTTTTACTTTCTGAGTAATATCAGTCTTCTTGACATAAATTGCCATAGCATCTGCAACAAACTTTCCTGCAGACCAGGCTGTAAGAACTGATAATCCTTCAGTATCCATAATCATAAGCCAGCAAGGCACTCTACTTGCTTCAATCTCAGCAGATACGATAAAGTATGTAAGAGCAAAGTTAACGGTTATTATTACAGGAGAGTTCTCATCAGGATTATTAAGAGGATAGATTCCTTGTTCAACAACCATTGGTCTTTGCGGGTCTGTAAAAACATTCATTCTACTTACTGTGATGGGCAATACCTTTGCAGGATCTGGATCACTAACAACTACTATACCTGCATACTGTGCTATTAATCCGCTTGCATAGACAGCTTCCATCATAGCATCTTTAGCGAACTCATTTACCATAATAAATGTTGGAAAGCCAACCTCTTTTACCTTCTGTTTTATCGATGCCCTTCTAGCAAAAACATTATCTCTTAAAGCTTCTTTGAAGTTTTTTGGAGCTGAGTCGATTGCAATGTCTTTAACGCCTGCTGCTAATAACTTAGCTGTTACATCAGTAACCTCGTTTAGGCCATTACCTCTTGCTACTACTGGAAGGTTTGTGGCTTTTGCGATCTCAGCTACCACATCAACATTAGCCATTGTTGCTGCATAAAGCATAGGTCTCTTATCTTTATATTTTTCTGCTGCCTCTTTTAGGGTCTGCGTATTATCAGAAGCAATGACAAAGGGTTTATTTGTTGCTGCAACCTTATCGAGCAAGGCCATAAACTTGCTTGCATCCCCCTCGTTTTTAACAAAGACCATATCAACACAGAGCTTTTTACCAACTCTCTCAAAACATATAGAGGATATCTTTGAAATTTTGTTAGCAATAACATCATCACTTTCGGTATCTTTAACCATTACTGTAAGTGGTGTAGGATTAAAGAAAGTCTTTTCATGTCTAAACATAACGGTCTCACCACCAACTTTAACGGCACTATCGCCAGTACCTATTGTAAACTCTCTTATTGGTGGTGCTGTAGCTTCAGATAACTTTGCCTTTGCCTCTTCTGATACATATGGACAAAGACTAATATCAGCCTTACCTGCTGCCAGCTTCATCGCAAAGGCTAAACAGGTGGGCTCTCCACAATCTTTACAGTTTGTCTGTGGAAGTAATTTATATATTTGTATACCTGTAAGTCCCATATCTCATCTCTCCTTTCTATTTTTTTTACATTAATGGATCCATAGATAATACTGGATGATTTACCTTCTGTAAGAACTCATATAATTCCTCTTCTGTAGTGGCACAGGTTTCATCGGCAATCTTATTATAAAAATCTTCTAAACCTAACTCGGCAGCTCTCTTTTCAATACCTTCTTTCAAAAACTCTTTGAGAGCCTTAGGCAACCAAACTATCCTTGCAAAACCACCCTCTGCTAATAAGAACTTCTTACTTAGCACAAACTGTCTTGAAATACCACAGAAACCAGGTGTTTGAGCACCACCACCTACCTGACCTGCAAGGGTAGAGAAGCTCATACCGCAAGGTGTCATACCGTTGTAGTCTCTATCTACTACCATAAATCCCTGTGTTAAAGGCAAGATAACAACTATTGCCTCAAAACAACCACAGGATGTCATTGGGTCCTGTAATATTGAGTATGCACTAAATCTCTCTATGGCGTTACCAGACTTTTCATAGACAAACTGATTGACCGTATCCCACTGTCCTGTTACTTCATCAATAACATTGCCTTTTGGAATAGGCTGGTTAGGACCTGTAGGGTTAATCTCAAAGGCAGCTCTACAGTCAAGCCAGTTATAAGCACCACATAAACCTGGTCTTTCAGGAGTTATTACACATACATGGGTTGGCGCAAAGGACTGACAGAGAGTACAGGAATAGAAAGTATCTACACCCTCATCAGCAAGTCCTGCCATTCTCTCTTCTCTCTTTCTATAGGTTTTTCTGGCTTCTTCAAGAAGCTCTTTAACCTTTTCAGGTTCTGTATAAATCTTTACCTGAATTTTATCTAAAATGTTTCCAAAATCATTATGAAGTTTAGCATGTAAAATTGTACCTAAATGCTTTAACCTAAAACCACTTTCAAAGGCTTTTTTAGTAATTCTCATCCAAATAATATCTCTCTGGCCTATATGAAGAACACCTTCTGCCTGATTCATTAGATGATGGAACTGCCTCTCAAGGATTGGTTCAAAGTCTTCCTGCATCTTTCTTCCAGCTACTTCAAGCCATATGGCTATTGGAACAGTAGCACCTTCTGGAATCTCATCAAGATCTGGACCAATAACCTCAATGTGTCCATCTTTAACTTCATCCATATCCTTCATTCTACAGAACTCAAAACCAAATGATTTTGGACCTCCCAACTCAACTCTCATGTTTTCTTTCTTAACTCTCTCACCCTCATAGGCAGGACCATAGGAAACTGGTATATCAATTTTTGTAACTGTAACCTTAAGACCTCTAACCTCAACACATTTATCGACAATCTCGTCAAGAGAAACATTACTTACAACGTGTTCATAGGTACAAACACCTGTAGGTAGTATCTGTGGTATATCTGTATCTGCTATTGCTGGGAACCCATAGTTAATGGCACCTGCTGCTGCTGCATATCTCTCATCGTCAACCTTGTCTAATGCCATAACAAAGGCAAATACTCTGTTTTTGTTATATAAAAGAATGTTTTTATAGTCACCTGGTTTTATACCACCAAAGGCAAGTGCTGCCCTTGTAGCAAAACCTAATGCAAAAATAGCGGCGGATACATCTTCACCAAAAGGAACTAATCTTGTACTCCAACCTAACTGCATACCACCTTCTTTTAGCTGCTGGGCAAATCTTCCACCTGCCATAAAAACATATAGACTTTTGTCAATACACTGTTTAGCTATCTTCATAGCTGTCTCAACATTAGGCGCTTGTCCAACTATTGCTGCAAATCCTGGGGCTGTGCCATCAACAAACTCAACTCCTCTTTTTCTAAGAATAATATCATCTGCCGCACCTAACCAGAGATGGTCTTCATCACAGTCTTCTGCTACAAAATATGGTATTGGATCTTGTAAATATTTTAGTGCTTCCTCGATCTCAAAAAGAAATAGAGTTGCGGCACCTGCATCAAGGGTATGTCCTAAATAGGGCACCCATACATTCTCATCAACAAAGGGCGGTAATAACTCTTTACATTTGTCAAGAACTGGTTTCATATCACCTAAAGTCTTGACAGGAATCCCTAAAAGACCATAAATAACTGGTAAATAATAACCTGTGTTGGGGAACTTAACCTCTTTATCAGGACCAAACTTCGATAGTGCTTCATTATACTTGCCCATCACTCTATCATATACGGAGTGAGCTCCCCTAATAGCTGCTGATGCAATTATCTTTGACATATATCATCCTCCCTACTTATTTAGTTTGTAAATTCATTTAAAATATTTCTAATAATATTAACAGACTCAGGATGTCTTAAGACCACTATATCTGAACCTGCAACAAGAAGATTAATGGCTGTAATTGCCTCCCATAAGACACCTCTTGTGGTTAAATCGCCAAAGGCGGGTTCTTCTTCAATGGAGATCTTTGCTTCTCTAGCCTTCCAGGCTTCCTTACCAACAAGGTTAATTAAAGGTGATTTAAGTTTGTCATCACCCTGTGCTAATGCAGCAAGTCTAATTCTCTGCATAACAGAGAAAGTATATTCTATACCGTAACCAAGTCCACCAGTTGTAGGGTCAATTATTAAATTCTCCATTGAAACACCTAAGTTGCTCAAAAGGATATTTAGCTGTTTTGCAAGATTTACATCTATTGGAGACTGTGCTGCGACCTTATTGCCATAACCAAGAGATGAGGCACCTATTTGTTTATAATTTTCGTCATCTGCTGGTCCAACAAGTATTACCTTACCATGACAGGCCTCTTGAACTGCCTTCATTACTTCACCATCTTTCTCACTATTCAGACAGCCATAAACAATTAGAGGTATATTGATGGCATCCAGAACTGCCTTAGCTGTTTTTGCTGCTTCTTCTGCGGAACGGTTTAATCCATTAGGATCAGTGCTTACAAGGCTAAGACAGATCATGTCTGCCTTGTACTCATTTTGGCATTTGAGAGCCCATTTTACTGGGTCTCCGTATACATCGCCTAATGCATTAATTAAAGGCTGTGGCCACTCTTCTGGCTGAGTGTCCAACACCTCCATGGCTATCTTTGGTGGGTTTGGAACAGGACCATCAAAGGTATAGAGCCCTGATAAAACCGATTGTCCACCAACTTTTGCACCGGAGATGTCAACTTGAATTACACTGTTGTTGTACTTTTCGATTGGTTCTTTAAAAGCCATAACTCCCCCTCTCCTTTCATTAATAAATTATTTTATGTAACAATCTACAAAACCATCTATTATCTTAACAACCTCATTATCGTTAGGTAATTTTAACGTAGTTATCCCTTTCTCGTCAAACTCTTTTATATCATTATTGGCTGGCAAAATACAACCAATTTCTAAATTAGTTTTTTTTATTTCCTCTAACGTTTCTTCTGAGACCGTCCCATCCACTCGATTAAGAATTATAACTATCTTGTCAATCTTTAGCTTTAGTTCATCTGCAAGGTCTCTAATTCTTGAAGCAGTGATAATACCTCTTAAAGATGCGTCCGTAACAATAATCATAAGGTCGGCACCGTGGGTAGTCCTTCTGCTCATATGTTCGAGCCCTGCTTCATTATCTATCACTACATACTTATAATTTTCTGCCAATATATCAACATACTTTTTACATAATACATTTGCATAACAATAACAACCAGCCCCTTCAGGCCTACCCATAGCTATTAAGTCGAAGCCATCACTCTCAATTAATGCCTGTTGAACTCTGTATCCTATGTAGGCATCCTTAGTCATGCCCTGAGGTACATTAAGTAGCTCTTCCCTTATTCTACCGATAGTCTCTTCAATCTTAACACCCAGTACCTCGTTAAGATTACAGTTTGCATCTGCATCAACTGCAAGAATTGGTTTTTTCCCTTTTTTTAAGAGGCTACGAATAATAAGACCGGCTACAGTTGTCTTTCCAGTCCCACCCTTACCAGCCATCGCAATAAAAAATGCCATATCTTAACCTTTCTTTATCTTTCCCATAACATTAGGGAAGTTATCAAAATTTGTATGTGGTAAAAATAGTGCAGCAACATACTCCTCCATAAAACTTGGGTAGTTGCTAAGCTCAAAATTAGTCATCATATTAGCACATCTTTCAGCTTCCATCAACTTATCTTTTGAAAAAGCACAAATTCTTGCACCAGCCAGTGAGCTGTTACCTACATACATAAATTTATTTATAGGTATGTCTGGAAGTAAGCCGATTGTTATAGCCTTTTCAATATTAATAAAGCTACCAAAACCACCAGCTATTATAAATTTATCTATATTTGTAAAATCTAAACCAACACTTTTTAAAAGAACAGCACAACCAGCATATATAGCACCTTTTGTTCTAATTATATTATCAATATCCACTTCAGTAATCACAATGTCAACTCCCGTTTGTGTCTCCTCTTTCCATGCTATCACATACTCATAACCACTATCACCATTTCTAACTCTTTTTGTAGGGAGCTCTCTTTTGAATTTTCCATCAGGAGTTATTATTCCTTTGATAAATAGCTCTGCTATTAGAACTATCATACCTGATCCACATATACCTTTTGGCTTTAAGTTTCCTATTGTATGGTAGGTTGGTTCATAGCTATTTTCATCAATCACTACATTATCAATTGCACCCCTTGTAGCCCTCATTCCGTACTTAACGCCACCACCCTCAAAGGCAGGTCCTGCTGAACAAGAAGCTGTAACCATCCAATCTTGATTACCCAAAACAATCTCTCCATTAGTCCCAACATCAATGAACAAGACAAGCTCAGATGTTAGATCGATACCACAGGCTAACACTCCTGCAACTATATCCCCACCAACATAGCTGGCAATATTAGGCATAGCATAAAGAACAGTGTGCTCAGGAAGTTCAAAACCCAAATTTTTAGCTCTTAAAAAAGGAAAAAAATTTGCTACTGGCACATAGGGGTCTTCTCTTATGTATTTAGGATTAATCCCTAATAATAGATGTGTCATCGTTGTGTTGCCCGCAGTTACTATAGAGGAAATATATTTTTTCTCAATATTAGCTTCTTTGACAACTTCATCAATCAAGGTGTTTAAGCTTCTTATTAAAACATCATTAAGTGTTTTAAGCCCCTCACTTTTTATAGCATAAAGAATTCTTGTTATAACATCCTCACCATAGCTTATCTGCGGATTGTAATCAGAGGCCTCTGCTAAAACCTCTCTTTTGTTTAAATCAAGAAGCTGTACGTATAAAGTTGTAGTGCCAATATCAACCGCAACTGCATAGTGTTTGTCTCTACTATCGCCTTCTTCAACACCAATAATTTTTGGAACTTGCCCCTCTTTTTCCTGTAACAAAACTGTAATCTCCCAATCGCTTCTCCTCAAAGTATCAGGAATGTATTTGATTGACTTAAAGTCAACATCTATATTGTCATAGATATACTCTTTTTTTAAAGCTTGTATAATTCTTTGTAGGTCAGACATATTATTTTCAATTGTGGGTTTTGACAATTTAAGGTGTTTTTTGACAACAAAGGGAGTTGAATCAAAAACTTCACTTATTTCAAGTTTTTTAGCGCTAAGGCCAAACTGCTCAGAATCTTTGTCTTTTCTTTTTAAAACACTTCTATCAAGTTTAGATTCAGGAGGGATCTTTACGACTAAGTCACTTTCTACCGTTGTCTGGCAGGCTAATCTATATCCTTTTTCCCATTCATCATCAGTGAGTTTTTCAGAGCGTTTGGACTGATATTCTCCCTTCTCTATGAATATCTTACATTGCCCACAGGTTCCAATACCTCCACAGGATGCATTAATATGTGCACCTGCTAAGTGTGAGGCCTTAAGTACAGTTGCTCCCTTTTCTACCTCAGCTGATTTGTTATCAGGATAAAAGTCAACTTTAATTTTTATCATAAAAAATGCCGCCTCTTAGACGGCAAAAAAAAACATTATATATCTATATTAATGTAATATTATATTTAATCAAAATAAAAAGGTAATTGCCTTAGAAACCGCATTAAATAAGAAAGCAGGCACTGTCCCTAATACTAAAACACCAATAGCTGAGAGGATAATACCTACTGCTGTTGAGGGATAAACTACTATTGGACTTACACCACCTTCATAGTCTTTAAAGAACATGTAAACAAGTACTCTTAGATAATAGTAGGCAGAGATGGCTGAGTTTAAAACACCAATGATTGCCAATGAAAGATACCCTGACTGAATAGCACCTGTAAAGATATAGAACTTACCAATAAAACCAGCTGTTGGTGGTACTCCAGCCATAGAAAACATGAAAATAACTGTCATTAGTCCCAAGAAGGGGTGTTTAAAACCCTTACCTGATAAATCGCTCAGCTCACAGCCAATTCCTTCTTTCTCAAAAAGACCACAGATAGCAAAAGCACCGATGTTCATAAAGGCATATGAAAATAGATAAAATAAAATTGCCGAAAGAGATATCTGATTTAAAGCGACAAAACCCACTAACATATAACCTGCGTGGGCAATGCTTGAATAAGCCAGCATTCTCTTGATATTTTTTTGAGGAAGTGCAGATAGATTGCCTAGAGTCATTGTTATGATAGCTAAAATTGCGATAACACCGGCTACATCAAAAACAAGTGGTCTAAGCCCAATAAGATATATCTTGATAAGCATTAAAAATGATGATGCCTTTACTGCAGTAGCCATAAAAGCTGTTACAGAGGTTGGAGCACCCTCATAGACATCCGGTGTCCACATATGAAAAGGAACTACAGCTATCTTAAAGATTATTCCAGTAAGTACCAAAGATGAACCTGCAATTAAGTTTATTGTTTTTTCAGTCTCAAAATATTTTGCATAGGTCTGAAGCATATAGGCAAAATTTGTAGTTCCAAAAGCACCAAAGAGTAAGGCAACACCTAAAAGAAATATTGCCGTAGAAAAAGAACCTAATAAGAAGTACTTAATTGAAGCTTCAGTTGATTTAACATCTTTCTTGAACATACCAGCAAGGATGTATACTGAAAAGGACATTATCTCAAGCCCAAGGAATAGTATAATAAAATCAAGTGAGGATGAAATAAAAGTCATCCCAACTACTGAAAAGACGATTAATGCATAATACTCACCTTTATGCTTAATCTTGCCATTTATATAGCCTTCTGATATTAGACTTACAATAATACCAATTATATAAAAGAGGATATTAAAATATCCTGTCAAGTCGTCAGTCATAACCATATTGGAAAAGCCCAATTTTCTTGATGACATTGTATATATATTTACAGCTCCAGCTAATATAAAGGCAAAAGATGCTATAAGATGTAGATTGCCTGGGTTCTTTGATTTACTGGCGGAACCTATTAGCATAAGCAAAAAGGCAAATATAGTAAGAACAATTTGAGGTGCGATTGTCCAAAAGTTTATATTGAGCTCAGCCATTACTTTCCTCCCGATAAAACACCTGGTTTCTCTATACCATTTATATTCATTGTTATATTTTTTTGATATCTCTCTAAAAAGTAGTTAACAGAGGTATGCATCTTCCCAAGAAAATAGTTTGGCACAATACCCATTACAAAATACAGTATAATTACAGGTATCATCAAGGATATCTCTCGTAAGTTTAAATCTTTAATCTTTTTATTCTTTTCATTATTAACAGGACCAAACATTACTCTCTGAAACATCCATAACATATATGCTGCTGACAAGATAACACCAGAAGCTGCAAAAAAAGCCCATAGTTTATTAGCCTTAAAGGCGCCCATAAAAATCAAAAACTCACCAACAAATCCATTTAAGCCTGGCAGACCTATCGAAGATAGCGTAACTATCATAAAGAATACGGCGAAGATAGGAACCACCTTAGTTAAGCCACCAAAGTCCTCTATTAACCTTGTATGTCTTCTCTCATATAACATGCCTATCATAATAAAGAGTCCACCCGTTGATAAACCATGATTAAGCATCTGATATATTCCGCCTTCTATCCCTTGAGCGTTTAGACTAAACAAGCCCAGCATTACTGCCCCTAAATGGCTTACAGAGGAATAGGCAACGAGCTTTTTCACATCTGGTTGCATCATAGCAACAAGGGCACCATATATAATACCAATTATTGAAAGGGTTACAAAAAAAGGTGTTGCTGCCTGGGTAGCTAGGGGAAATAAACCCATAGCAAATCTTAAAAATCCATAGGTTCCCATTTTTAATAACACACCTGCAAGGATAACACTTCCTGCAGTAGGTGCTTCAACGTGCGCATCTGGCAACCATGTATGCAAAGGAAACATTGGTACTTTAATAGCAAATGACAAAGCAAATGCAGCAAATAGCCATATTTGAACCTCATAAGGAGGCAAGGTCTCATAAAGTTTTAACAAGTTAAAGGTATACTCACCTGTTTGACTTCCCACGTAAAAATAAAGAACAAGTATGGCAATTAGCATAAGAACAGAGCCAAAGAGTGTATAGAGTACGAATTTTATCGCAGCATAGATCCTTCTCTGCCCACCCCATACACCTATAATAAAATACATGGGGATCAACATAAGCTCCCAATATATATAGAATAGGAACAAGTCAAGGGCAATAAAGGCACCTAACATGCCTACCTCTAAAAAAAGCATAGCTATCAAAAATTCTCTAACATGCTTCTCTATATATGTCCACGAACAGAGGATACAAATAGGACATAGAAAGGTTGTTAAAAGATATAAAAACAAAGAAATTCCATCAATTCCTACAAAATATGATATGCCTAACCTCTCTATCCATGGATAATTTTCTACAAACTGCATAGATGCGGTGTTTTCATTAAAATGATAAAGTATGTATAGAGATATAAAGAAGTTAATTAGCGTTACCACAAAGGCTATTCCTTTTTGGACGCCCACATTTTCCTTGTCAATCATAAGAAGGATTATAACTCCGATGAGAGGAAAGAATGTTGTTATTGAAAGAATTGGAATTTGCTCCATACTGTAGCCCCTTTAAAAAATAAATATACCAAGTATTATTACTACGCCTATCATTAATGCTACTGCATAATGCTGAATATAACCGCTCTGAATATTTCTTACCCTCTCTCCTACAAACATTGTAACCTTACCAACTCCATTCACAATCCCATCTATAACAGGCACATCAATTTTTAACCAAAGTAAGTTGCCTAACCCCTTGCAGCCTTTAACAAATATAAACTCATAGATCTCATCAACGTAGTATTTATTGTATATTAAGGTATAGAGACCTTTGAACTTATTTGCCAATCTCTCTGGCAACTCAGGTCTTTTAATATATAGGGTATAGGCAAGAACAAACCCTAAAACTGCTATAGCCACTGAAGTAAGCATTAATGCATACTCAAGGGCATGGGAATAATGGTGTCCCTCTTGGGGACCGACTTTATATATAATAGTATCAAGGAAGTGATGAAAATGATTACTTCCACCTAAAGCGGCTGGCACTCCAACGTAGCCTCCAACTACAGAAAGTAATGCTAATATCATTAAAGGTATGACCATAGAGTTAGGTGATTCGTGGATATGATGTTTTGTGTGCTCATCCATTCTCTCTTTACCGAAAAATGTTAAGAATGTTAACCTAAACATATAAAAGGATGTCATTCCAGCAGCAACTGCTCCAATAGCCCATAGCAGTGGATGTCCATGTGGACTTGAGAAGGCCAGCCATAGTATCTCATCTTTGCTAAAGAAGCCAGCTAATCCTGGTGTTCCAGCAATAGCAAGCGTACCTATTAAAAAAGTAAGAAAGGTTCTTGGTATATGCTTTCTTAAACCGCCCATATTCATAATATCTTGTTCACCACCCATAGCATGGATAACGCTTCCAGCACCCAAAAAGAGAAGGGCTTTGAAAAAAGCGTGAGTCATCAGATGAAAAACACCTGCTGAGTAAGCGGCTACTCCTACCGCTAAAAACATATATCCTAACTGGCTTATAGTAGAATAGGCTAATACCTTTTTGATATCTCTTTGCAATAGACCCATTGTTGCAGCAAATATAGCTGTTAATGCTCCTACCGTTGCAACAACTCCTAAACTAAAAGGCGCAAGTGAATATAAGACATTACATCTTGCGATCATATAAACACCAGCGGTAACCATTGTAGCAGCATGAATAAGAGCTGATACTGGTGTTGGACCGGCCATAGCATCAGGCAACCATACATATAGAGGTATCTGTGCAGACTTCCCTGTAGCCCCAACAAATAGCAAAAGAGTAATAGCAGTTGCCAAAACACCCCCATAAGGCAACAAGGTCTGTGCCTTACTAAAAACTTCACTATATTTAAGACTACCAAAAACAACAAATATCAAAAGCATCCCTAAGATAAAACCAAAATCACCTACCCTATTTACTACAAAAGCTTTCTTGCCTGCATCGGCATTACTATGGTCTTCGTACCAAAAGCCTATTAGTAGATAAGAGCACAAACCAACCCCTTCCCATCCAACAAACATCATTAAGAAATTATTGCCCATGACTAAAAGAAGCATGGCAAAAACAAAGAGATTTAAGTAAGTAAAAAATCTCGAATAGGATGGGTCATCGTGCATGTAACCTGTTGAGTAAATATGAATAAGAAAGCCCACGCCAGTTACAACAAGTAACATAACTGCACTTAAAGGATCTAAAAGAAAGGCTACATCAATAGAAAAGTCTCCAGAAGCCATCCATTGATAGAGAGTAACTTCATATATTCTTTGATCTGGTGGTAGCGACAAAAGTTGAAAAAACGCCTTTAAAGAGATTACAAAGGCAGAACCTATTGCGGTCAAGGCTATTACATGAACTAGGGTTTTTGAATACCTTGTACCGAAAATACCGTTTATTAAGGCACCTAATGCTGGTAAAAATGGTATAACCGCTATATAATCGAACATACCCTCTCCTCTAACCCTTTAAAATATTAAGTTGATCCATATCTACTGTTCCTTTAAGCCTGTATATCATAATGATAATAGCAAGTCCTATGGCTACTTCCGCTGCTGCAACAGCCATTATGATGAAGGCATACATAAGTCCAATAGATGACTTAAGCACATTGGAATAGGTAACAAAAATGAGATTCACAGCATTAAGCATAAGCTCTATACACATAAAACAAACGATTATATTTCTTCTAATTAAAAAACCTACGGTACCTATAAGAAATAGTATAATACCTAAATATATCTGGAACTGCATGCTTCCTCCTCTTAATCCTTGCTTTTCGCTAAAACTACGGCTCCAACAATGCCTACAATCAGCACAATAGATACAACCTCAAAGGGTAGCAAATAGTCAGAAAAAAGAACCTTACCAATAATCTTTGTATTATCTAACCCTTTATACTTCGTGAGGTCACCATTTGTAATGACAGTTTTAGCTGAGAGCGCCACAACAAACAGCTGAATCCCAAATAATACTGTAAGTAAAACACCAAAAACTCTTCCTTTTGTTAAACCTTCTTTTTTCTGACTAACCTCTTTTATATTAAGAAGCATAACAACAAAGACAAACAAGACCATTATTGCTCCAGCATAAACTATAACCTGTATGGCTGCTATAAATTCCGCATCTAAAATCAGATAATTAACTGCAAGTGCTATCATTACAATTATTAAGGATGCGGCACTATAGACAGGGTTTCTCTGGAATATAGTTGATAGGGCAAAAACTACAGCTATAGCTGAGAAAATCCACAGAAGATAGTTTGTAATCATAATTTTACCTCGTCTCCTCTTTTAACCAATGTGTCTCTATCAAGAATAAGCTCTTCTTTAGTATATCTTGAGTTTTCATACTCAGGTGTTAATATTATAGCATTTACAGGACAGACTTCTTGGCAGAGTCCACAAAATATACATCTAAATCCGTCAAGGATATAACTCTTTGGATATCTCATCCCATCTTCCATCTCACCAATCTCGATTTTTATAACCTTTGCAGGGCATATAGCCTCACAGAGTCCACAGGCAACACATTTTATAGTACCATCGGCCTTTCTTCTTATAATATGCAGGCCTCTATAACTTGGAAAAGAGCCAACCTTCTCTTCAGGATAATGAACAGTTATTGGCTTTTTGAAAAAATATTTAAGAAAAAATCCTAATCCTTTAATTAAAGGTTTTATCATATCGCCCACCTACTCTTTTATACAAATAAAAGCACTATTGAAGTTATAAAAATATTTAGCAATGCCAGGGGAACTAATACTTTCCAACCAAACTTCATTAACTGGTCATATCTTACCCTCGGAAAGCTTGCCCTTAGCCATATAAAGAAAAAGACGATGGCAAAAACTTTGATCATAAACCACACTATTGGTGGGAAGAAGGGACCATTCCAACCACCTAAAAATAGTGTTGTCGCAAGGCTTGCAATGGTAATCATATTTGCATACTCAGCCATAAAAAACATGGCGAATTTCATGCTACTGTAATCAGAGTGAAATCCAGCAACGAGCTCAGACTCAGCTTCAGGCATATCAAAGGGTGTTCTATTAAGTTCAGCTACAGCACATATTATATAAAGAACAAAACCTAAAGGCTGATATACAACATTCCACATACCTTTTTGCTGTTCAACTATCTCAACTAAGTTTAATGAGCCTGAGATAAGCACAACACCTAAAACAGATAAAGTCAAAGCAAGCTCATAACTCACTGTCTGTGCTGCACCTCTTAAGGCACCCATTAGAGCATATTTATTATTGGCAGCCCAACCTCCAAAGACAGGACCATAGCTACCTAACCCAGCAAGAGCAAAGATATAAAGAATTCCAACATTAAGTTCTGTAATCCTCATGGAAACTGGCTCTTTAAGTAGCCCAAAAAGTGTTGTTTTGTCTCCAAAGGGTATAACTGCAAAGCTCATTAAAGCTGGGACTATGCTAATCATTGGTCCAAGGACAAAGAGCACTTTATTAGCATTTTTAGGCATTATGTCTTCTTTGAAAAAGAGCTTAACTCCATCAGCTATAGGTTGTAACAAACCATGCCACCCTGCATACATAGGACCAACCCTTAACTGCATATGGCCAAGCACCTTTCTCTCTATCCATGTAAGATATGCCACTGTAAGCATTACACAGGCAAAAACTATTACTATTTTAACAAGAGTAAAGACAACAAGACCCCAATCAATCATATCGTTTTCCCCTTTTCATACTTTTCAATTCTAACAGCACTAACCTTTAATTCAGGTATTTTTGACTCAGGATCTAATATCGGGTTAGTAAGCTTATTAACCGCTGCCTCGGCAAAATGGAATCTCTTAAAGACAACACCTCTTGGGACCCTATCAGCAAGCTTAACTCTAACTAATACATGGCCTCTTCTGCTTTCTATCTTAACCCAGTCTCCCTCATTTAACCCCATAGCCTTTGCATCTTCAGGGTTTATCTCAGCAAAACTTTCTGGACAAAAATCATTTAGCAACCAAGATTTTCTTGTCATTGTGGCAGAATGATAATGATAATAATCTCTACCTGTAGTCATAACAAAAGGATAATCTTTGTCAGGAGCCTCTGCAGGCGGTCTGTACTCAACAGGCACGAAAAGTCCTTTACCTCTTGCTATCTTGCCATCTTTATGTAGTATAGGTGTTCCTGGATGGTCTTCTGATGGACAGGGCCATTGAACCCCCTGTAACCCCAATCTTTTATATGTAATCCCTCCATATTGAGGAGTTACCTTTCTTATCTCCTCGAATACCTCTTCAGAATTTTTATACTCCATCTTATAACCCATCTTTGTAGCTAACTCTGCTATAATCTTCCAGTCTTCTTTTGCCTGACCTGGCGCATTCAGGGCTTTTCTGACTCTTTGAACCCTTCTTTCTGTATTAACAAAGGTGCCATCTTTTTCTGCAAAAGCAGCTGCTGGCAACACTACATGGGCAATTTTAGCAGTTTCTGTTAAGAATATGTCCTGTACAATAAGTAGCTCTAATTTTTTAAAGGCTTCCTCAACATGGGTTAAGTCAGGATCGGTAATAAGTGGGTTTTCACCCATAATATACATAGCCTTTAGCTTACCCTCATAGGCTTGATGTGTCATTTCTACAATTGTAAGCCCCACCTTGTCCGAAAGCTTTGTGTTCCAGAATCCCTCAAATTTTTCTTTGTTAGCTGGTATAGTAACATTCTGATATCCTGGATAGACATTTGGCAGTCCACCCATATCACAGGCACCCTGGACATTATTCTGACCACGTAGTGGATTAACACCAGCGCCTTCTTTTCCAATATGTCCACATAAAAGAGCCAAGTTGGATATTGCCTTTACATTATCCGTGCCTTTTGAGTGCTGTGTAATACCCATACAGTACAATATGGCTGCTTTCTTAGCAGTTGCATACATCCTTGCGGCCTTAATGAGATCATCTTTCTTAATACCGGTAACTTCCTCAACATATTCAGGTGTATACTTTTCTACCAATGCCTTAATGTTTTCAAAGCCTTCGGTATTTTCCTCGATGAATTTTTTATCATATAGACCTTCTTTAATAATCACATGGGCCATACCATTTAGCCATGCAGAATCATGGCCTGGTTTCTGCTGGAGGAATAAAGTAGCCTCTTCAACTAAATCAATCTTTCTTGGGTCAACAACAATTATTTTTACACCTTTATATCTCGCAGCTTGTCTCAATCTCATCCCAATAACAGGATGTGTCTCGGTTGTATTACTCCCAGTTATTATTAACACCTCTGCCTTTGTGAAATCATCTATCGTGTTTGTCATTGCACCAGAACCTAATGTTGTAGCCAGACCGACTACAGTTGATGAGTGTCAGAGGCGGGCGCAGTGGTCAACATTATTCGTTCCAATCACTGCCCTTATAAATTTCTGAAATAGATAGTTATCTTCATTTGTACATCTTGCTGAGGCAAGACCTGCTATACTATCAGGACCATAAGTTTCCTTAATATGACTTAGCTTCTTAGCAATATAATCTAAGGCTTCCTCCCAGGATGCCTCTTTTAACTCACCGTCTTTTCTAATCAAAGGTGTTTTAAGTCTTTCAGGACTATTTACAAACTCATAACCGAATCTTCCTTTTACACACAAACTACCTTTATTGGTACCAGCATATTCGTTTGTTGTTACCTTAATAATTTTATTATCAAGAACATTTAGCTCAAGACTACAGCCTACCCCACAAAAACTACATACCGTTGGTACTCTCTTAATCTGCCATAGCCTACCCTTTGTAGGGCTAATGTTCTCTGTTAAGGCACCAACTGGACAAACAGCAAGGCACTCCCCGCAGGAGATACATCTTTCAGGAGCAACAACCTCAACCCGAGCATTAAAGCCTTCTCCTTTTAAATCAAGTACATCTCTACCAACAGCCTCTCTACATACTCTAATACATCTGCTACAGACAACACATCTGTCGGGATGATATTTAATAGCTGGTGTAGAGTAGGTTTTGTATTCTTTTTTAGGATAGTTGATCTTAAATTTTTGTTCCGTTACTTCATACTGATAAACGAGGTCCTGTAGCTTACACTCACCAGCTTTATCACAAATAGGACAATCAAGCGGATGATTGAGAAGCATAAATCTCAAAATATCTCTTCTCATCTCTCTAATCTTATCAGTATCTGTATTAATAATCATCCCATCTACTGCCATTGTATTGCAGGCGGTAACAGGCTTATTATGACCCTCTACCTCTACTATACATATCCTGCAGGAACCGATTGGTAAAACCTTTTCTAGATAACAAAGAGTTGGAATGTATATACCATTCTCTCTCGCAACTTGAAGTATAGTTTTTTCTGCGCTTAAGGATATTTCTTTTCCGTTAATCTTAATAGCCATAATAGCTACTCCTTACCTTCTTTTAAAAGGGCATAGGTTACGACTCTGTAACATCTCAGACATCTACTTGCTTCTCTGATCGCATCCTCTGGAGTGTAACCCTTTGTATATTCATTAAAATTTTTCAACCTTACTTCAGGACTATCATGATATATCTTTGACATCTTTGTTCCACCAGGTATTTCCATCTTTTCTTTTGGGTTAAAAGGCTTAAGCTCGTTTATAAATTTTTCTTCTTTTTCTTCTTCCAAAAGTGCTGATTTTCCCTCTGTGAGATACTGATCAATTTTTTTTGCTGCTAACCTACCATGGGCGCAGGCCCTTATTAGAACGTCTGGACCCAACACACAATCACCACCAGCGAAAACACCCTTTCTAGTAGACATAAAATTCTCATCAACAAGGATCGTTTGTCTTTTAGTAATCTCAACCCCCTTTATGGCTGTAACACAGCAACCAATATCTGCCTCTTGACCAATGGCAGGGATAATTACGTCGCACTCAATTACAAACTCTGAACCTGGTACTGGCTTTGGGCTTCTTCTGCCTGAAGCGTCAGGCTCTCCTAACTCCATCTTTATACATTCAAGTCCTTTAACCTTGCCGTTCTCGCTAATAAGCCTTTTGGGAGCCGTCAGCATATGAAACTTAACACCTTCTTCTTCTGCCTCCATAACCTCGACAGGATCAGCAGGCATCTCTTTTTTAGACCTTCTATATACAAGATTTACATCTTCAAAACCAACCCTTAAAGCACTTCTTACACAATCCATTGCGACATTACCACCACCAACTACTACCAACCTTTTACCCTTTGGTATTGGCTGACCTAAGTTTAGATATCTAAGAAAATAAACTCCTGGAATGTATCCATCAAGTGACTGGTCTTCACCTTCTACATCCATTTTCTTATGACAATGACATCCTAATCCCACAAAAACGGCTTTGAAGCCTTCATTTTCTAAGTCTTCTACTGTAAAATCAACTCCAAAGTTTTTGTTATAAACTATTTTAACACCTAACTCCTCGATATTTTTAACCTCTCCCCTTAAAATCTCTCGAGGCAATCTATAATCAGGAATCCCAACTGCAGCCATACCTCCTGGCTCAGGTAAAGATTCATAGATTGTTACATCGTAACCTGACTTTGCTAAAAAGAATGCACAAGTAAGACCTGCTGGACCTGCACCGATAATTGCAGTTTTGATGTTTTTCTTCTCCTTCTTTTCAAAAACAGGTGTTTTTGACCTTGACAGCTCAAAGTCAGCTACAAACCTTTTCAAATGCTTTATCTGTATAGGCTCATCTATCAAACCTCTTCTGCAGTTAAACTCACAGGGTCTAACACAAACCCTGCCAACAACACCTGGTAAAGGCAGTTTTTCTCTTATAACATTTAAAGACTCTTCAAATCTGCCATACTTAATCTCTTCAATATACTTAGGTATGTCTAAATGAATGGGACAGGCTTGCATACATGGAGCTGTTAAAGATGATTTATATTCAAATCTTGTATCAACGGTCTTTTTGTTTTTTATGAAGTCTAAAAGCTCAACTTGAAAATTTTCCAAGATGTACTCGATAACCTTAGGAGAGCTTTGCCCAATTTCACACATAGATGTCTTTGATATATCTTCACAAAGCACTTTTAAGATATTTAAGTGAGCCTCTTCTCCCTCTCCATTTTTTATTTTATCAAAGATATCATGAATTGCCCTTGTCCCAACTCTACAGGGTATACACTGTCCGCAAGAGTAAGTCTGTACTGCTTTTGTGTACTCATAACAGAGCTCAATAATATTTACATTGCTGTCTTTTAACTGTAAACCACCCCAACCGATAATGGCCTTAACTTCTTTATTGTCATATTTTAAGGGGGTGTTCTCTATTTCCTCGTTGTTCCAAAAGCAATGAACCTTATCTGACATTATTCTTCTCCCATTAACGGTCTATTTCACCTAAAACTATATCTATGCTGCCTATTACAGCAACTAAATCTGCTATCATTGCTCCCTTTGTTATAAAGGGCACAGCAGATAGATTGATAAAACAGGACGACTTTATTCTCATTCTATAAGGGTTAGGTGAACCATCACTTACTATATAGTAGCCAAACTCACCCTTGGCATTTTCAACGGAGGCATATACCTCCCCCTTAGGTACATTAAAGCTACCACAGGCGATCTTAAACTGCATAATCAAAGACTCTATATTGTTAAGGACTTTTTCCTTCTCTGGGAAGACTATAAAAGGTATATCAGCATTTATAGGCCCGGGTGGTAACATTTTGATTGCCTGCTTAAGTATTTTATTGCTTTGTCTTAACTCTTCTATCCTTACCAGGTATCTATCGTAGTTATCACCTTTTGAACCAACAGGTATCTCAAATTCATAATTTTCATAACCAGAATAAGGAGTAGCTTTTCTGAAATCAAACTTAACACCTGAACCCCTAAGTACAGGACCAGTAATCCCCCAATTTAACGCATCTTCTGCTGAGATTACCCCAATACCTTTAGTTCTGCCTATCCATATTGGATTCTTTGTAAGTACAGTCTCATACTCATCAATATGAAAATCAAAGTCTTCAGTAAACTTTTTTAGTCTCTCTATAAAATCATCATTAACATCATTTAGAAGGCCACCAATCCTAATATAAGAAGGTGTTAACCTTTGTCCAGAGACAATCTCAAACATATCAAGTATTCTCTCTCTTTCTCTAAAACAGTAAAAGTATAAGGACATAGCACCAATATCAAGGGCATGTGTTGCCAACCAAATAAGATGGGCCGAGATTCTTGAAAGTTCTGCCATCATAACCCTAATTACCTTAGCCCTTTCTGGTACTTCAATACCAAAAAGTTTTTCACAGGCTAAGCAGTAGGCTAAATTATTATTCATCGCAGAGGTATAATCAAGTCTGTCGGTAAAAACTATATTTTGAATATAAGTTTTGTCTTCTCCTAATTTCTCTACACCTCTATGGAGATGTCCAAGTACAGGAATTGCCCTCTCTATAATCTCTCCATCGAGCTCTAAAATTACCCTCAATACCCCGTGAGTTGCAGGGTGCTGAGGGCCCATATTAAGCGTCATTAGTTTCTTTTCGCTCATTTAAGACTCCTCAATTCCCGTAAGTGGGAAGTCCTTTCTAAGTGGATAATATTTAAAATCATCATTCATAAGAATTCTTCTTAAATCAGGATGCCCTTCAAAGACAATCCCAAACATATCATAGACCTCTCTCTCAAGCCATTCGGCCCCTCTCCAGATAGGGGTTACACTATTTATCGTGTCGTTTTCTCTAACTGGTAGCTTTATCCTTATTCTTAGGTTGTTCTTAGTAGAGAAGATATGATAAACAACAACAAATCTCTCGGCTTTGTTGGGGTAATCTAAGGCAGTAACATCAGAGATCAAGTCAAAGGAGAGAGACTCATTATCCTTTAAAAACTCCATAAAAGATATGAGATCATCTTTGCTCTTGAGCAAAATCGTTGGACAATCGACCACATTTTTTTCACATATTATTTTTTCATTAAATTTAGTTATTAATAACTCTTCAACTTTCTCTCTCATATTTTAGTCTCCTATACCCTGTCCTTAAGGCTTTCCTTCTCAATCTTTTTTCTAAGCATAACTAAAGCCTGAACAAGCGCCTCAGGTTTAGGGGGACAGCCGGCGACATAAACATCAACTGGTATATACTTATCCACTCCTTGTACAACGTTGTAGGTATTAAAAATACCACCTGTACAGGCACAGGCACCATAGGCAATTACCCATTTTGGCTCTGGCATCTGATTATAAAGTCTCAACACATAGGGTAGCATTTTTTTAGTGAGGGTCCCCGGTACAATTAACAGATCTGCCTGACGTGGTGAACCTCTAAAAACTTCAGCACCAAACCTCGCCAGATCATGTCTTGCTGAAGCAGCGACCATCATCTCAAGGGCACAACAGGCAAGACCAAAGGTCATAGGCCATAGTGAGTTTTTACGAGACCAGTTAACTAGATAATCTAATTTTGTTGTAATGATACCTAAATGACTTTCTATTCCCATTCTAATGCTCCTTTTTGCCAAACATATACGAGACCTAAAATTAGTATCAACATAAAGACGCCCATCTCAATAAAGCCAAAAAGGCCCAACTCTCTATAAAGAACTGCCCATGGATACATAAAAGCAGCCTCAATGTCAAAGACAATAAAAAGCATAGCAACAATATAATATTTAACTGGATATCTGTCTCTTGCATCACCTACAGGTATTACACCGCACTCATAGGGCATTAACTTATCTTCGTTTGGCTTTTTATGACCTATTAAAGATGAGACTATTAATGAGCCGCAGGCAAAGACTAGGGCAATTATGCCCAGAATTAATATAGGCAGATAGTTCTGCACTTTACCCTCCCCCCAAAAATTACTAAAATACTTATATTAAATCCAGCTAACTAATGTCAAGTTTTTTTTACATAAAAAGAAATTTTATTGCTTTTCCAGTCCAGTTCAGCATAGCAGTTGGGTAAAAACCTGCAACTATTATAAATACTATCGATATATAGCTATATGCCTTTACAAAGACATTTGTCTTTACTGGTGTTTTATCATCAGGCTCGAACAAATAGGCCTGTCTTGCGACGAGAAGATAGTAGTAAACAGAAATAACGCTGTTTAAAAAGGCTATTAACACAAGTCCCAAATAGCCTTTCTGTATAGCAGAAGTGAAAATAAACCATTTACCTGTAAAGCCTACAAAAGGAGGTACACCGCCTAGTGAAAGTAAGGCAAGAAGCAATGCTAAGGCAAGAAGCGGAGACCTCTGGCTTAAGCCTTTTAATGCTGTAATACTTGAACTACCTTTTTCTTTGATAATCTGATCGGCCACTAAGAATACTGTATAGTTCATTACCAAATAGCTGAATACATAAAACAGAGAGGCTGAGGCCCCACTCTCATTCATCATTAAGATACCAACCATTATATAGCCTGCTTGGGCTATGCTTGAGTATGCTAAAAGGCGTTTAATATCTTTTTGTTGAACAGCCAGCACATTCCCAAAGGTCATAGTAATTATGGCCATAACAAGTAAAACTTTTTCTAAGCTTTGAAAGATAGGTATAAAATATACAAAAATCCTAATAAGTACCGCAACCCCTGCAACCTTTGATACCGTAGCGATATAGGTAGTAACTGTTGTATCTGTAGCTTCATAAACATCAGGAGCCCAGAAGGAAAATGGCAATACTGCAAGTTTGAATAAGAAGGCCGACAGGAACAAGATAAACCCAACATATAGCATCGCATCTTTCAAAATATTTATAGAGTTGAACTTCATTGAAAGTAGAGATGTATCTACATAATATCCAAAAATTAAAGAATAACCGTAAAGTGAGATAGCGGAAGCAATAGCACCTATAAAGATATACTTTATCCCAGCCTCAGCGCTAACCTTTTTGTTCTTCAAAAAACCAGATAGCACAAACATTGAGTAAGAAGAGAGCTCTAAGGAAAGAAATAAAGTGATAAACTCCACAGCGCTTGACATCATAAACATACCTAAGTTTGCAGAGGTCAGAAAGAATAAGAACTCAGGGTAGCTTTTAACAACGGCTTGTTCTGATCTATTATCAGCCATAAAAATAACGAAAAATAAGCCGATGGCGATAAGTAATTTTACTGATTGGGAGAACAAGTCGATCTTATAACACTCACTAAAAAAAAGGCCTTCCTGTTTTATGGTAAGTAATACAATAACTATATTCACAAAACTTAAAATTAGTCCTAAACTTCTTATGGAGGAAAAATTTTTCTTATTTAGAGACAAAACTATAAAAACCAATGCCATTAAAAAGCAAAATATCTCTGGAAGAAGTGAGAAAATCACCTTAGAACCTCCTTACATTAAACCAAGTTTTGCTACAATGTTTTTTGTTTCTAACTGCATTAAATCTAGTACTAAAGAAGGATACATCCCAAAAAGCAATAGGGCACATACAAGTATTACCAGAGGTACTGTATCGAAATAGGTGGCATCTGTTAAGCCTTCCCATTTAGGGTTTGTCTTACCAAAATAAACCCTTTGAATACATCTAATAATATAAAAAGCTGTTACGACAACTGAAATAACAGCAATTATCCCAAAAATTGGATATTTTTTAACACCCGCAATAAAAACCATTAGCTCTGCAACAAATGGTGCAAAACCAGGCAAGCCAAGCCCTGCCATGCCAGCTACTGCAAAGAAAAATGTGGCTCTTGGCATTATATTAGCGATGCCTCCTAAGTCAGATATCATCCTTGAATGGGTCTTATTGTACATGGCACCAATAGAAGAGAAGTAAAGGGCGGTAACAATTCCATGGGCAAACATTTGAAAGGCAGCTCCATTTAAACCAGTAAGAGTCATTGTTGATATGCCAAAAAGTACCATACCCATATGAGATACACTGGAAAAACCAACCATAAACTTCATATCATCTTGTGCTATTGCCGTAAAGGCACCATAGACTATATTACACATAGATAATATCATCATTAAGGTAGCCCAATCTCTTAATCCTTCAGGAAGTAATGGAATAGCAATCCTCAAAAGACCATACCCACCAAGCTTCATCAAGACTCCTGCGTGAAGCATACTAACTGCAGAGGGTGCACAGGCATGACCCTCAGGTGACCATGTATGCATTGGAAATGATGGAACTATACTTCCAAAACCAATAAAAAATAATAAAAAAAGGATTGATTGTATGTGAGTGGGAAACTGGGCAGACTTTTTTAGCTCTAATATGCTAAAGGTATTTAGTCCTGCCGCTTTATATACATATAAAATTCCTCCCATTACAAAGGCACTACCAAAAAACAAGACAAGTGTTAGTTTAAAGGCTGCATACTCTCTATTTTTTCCAGAACCCCAAATGGCTATAAGCAGATACATAGGTAAAACTGCAACCTCATAAAATATTGCAAAAAAGAAAAGGTCCTGTGTCATAAATACACCAAAAACTCCGGTGGCAAGAAATATTAGTAGTGCATAATACTCTTTAACTCTTTCTTCTATATGCCAAGAGACCATTACACCAGTAAAGATAGCTAAGGCATTTAAAAAAACCAGAGGCACCGATAAACCATCAACCCCCATAAGATAATTAATGCCATACTGGGGAATCCATGTAACGCTCTCCATAAACTGAATTCCACCAACATTTTTGTCATATTTAAACATAAGAAGGATTGATAGAAGAAATGTTATGCCAGTTCCAATTAAAGAGATTACCCTGATTGTATTTTTTTGTTCGGGCTTGGCAAAAAGTATAAGTAGAACAGTTAATGTTGGTACTATTAATATTGTAGAAAGTATTGGGAAATTCAAGGCATCCTCCTTCTAAATTAACTGCCAAAGGAATAATATAAAAATTATAAGGGCTACAGAGGTGCCAAGATACCTCTGCAACATACCATTCATAAGCTTAGAAAAAAACTTTCCGCTATAAATAACAATATTTCCTGTTCCATTAACACCTGTATCATTTATTACCTTACGATCAATCCAGTTAAGGATAGTGGCGAAAGGAATCACAACACCTCTTACTAAGAGAAAATAAAAATCATCAATATAATATTTGTTTTCTAAAAGAGATCTAACAAACCCAATCTTCTCTGCAAAGCCCTCTCTTCTACCGCTCTTTCCTCCAAACTGATAATAGGCAAAGCCTATACCTGCAAGGGCAACTATGGTTGATTTAATCATTACACCCCAATGGAGATGCTCAACCTCATGCTTATCTAAAAGGAATTTATCAAAATACCCACCTAAAAGTGGCGTATCAACAAAACCAAAGAATACTGAGAAGATAGCAAGTATAATTAGAGGTATAGTCATGTTTGCTGGAGAATCATGTCCGTGATGCTCTCCATGATGCCCTTCTTCCGAATGTTCAACATGATGATGCTCTGCTCTTTCTGGAGATAGTAAGACAAAAATCATTCTAAAGGTATAATAGGCCGTCATAAAACTAATCAACATCGTAAGATATGCAAAAACCTCTTTATGGTTTTGTTCAAAGGCTACGATAATTGCATCTTTACTAAAAAATCCAGCCATTGGAAAAATACCAGCTAATGCTAAGGATCCGATAATCAAGGTCGTTAGAGTGATCTTCATCTTTCTTACACCACCCTTTTCTGCCATCTCCCACATATCATTTGTATTAAAATGATGTATTAAGCTACCTGCACACAAAAATAGTAGAGCTTTAAAAAAAGCATGGGAGAAAAGATGAAAAACACCCGCCTTGTAACCACCAGCACCTAATACTGAGACCATAAGACCTAACTGACTAATTGTTGAATAGGCCATAACTTTTTTTACATCATTCTGAACAAGGGCTATGGTGGCTGCTACAAAGGATGTAATAATTCCTACAACTGCTATAAACTCCATAGCAAAGGGAGAGGCACTAAAGAAACCAAAGGCTCTTGCTATAAGATAAATACCTGCTGCAACCATTGTTGCTGCGTGTATTAAAGCAGAAACAGGAGTGGGACCCTCCATCGCATCAGGTAGCCATGCGTGGAGAGGGAACTGAGCACTCTTACCCATTATTCCCATAAAAATCAATATCGCTGAGATCGTTAACAAACTCTGACTCACTGCTGGTGACTTACCTAACTGATTAAGCACTCCAAAGTCTAAATTTCCAAAACTAACAAGAAGAATTAAGAGCCCAACAAAAAATCCAAAGTCTCCAAATCTGGTCATAACGAAGGCTTTCTTGGCTGCGGCAGCAGCTTCAGGTTTATAAAACCAGAAACCTATCAATAAAAATGATGCGGCGCCAACAAGCTCCCACCCAAAGAAGGCTTGCAAGAGAGTAGGGGATACAACAAAAAGCAACATTGCCCATGAAAAAAGAGAAAGCCAGGCATAATATCTTGAGAGACCTTTCTCTCCATGCATATAACCCCAAGAGTATATATGGACAAGTAAGCTTACAACACAGACAACTATCATCATCCCTAAAGTAAGTGAATCAAAGAGGATACCAAACTTAAGGTTAAAATAATCTGTTATTAGCCAGGTAAAATAGTAGGTCTCTGCTTTAACACCATATATGTTCTTGAAATATAGTATAAAAGTTATTATTGTAGAGACTGATATGGCCAATATTGCGACAATGGCTGATAAGGTTTTGTTACTCCTTGTAAATATTCCAATTATAAATATAGAAAGGAAGGGAGCAAACAAAGCTATGGCTGAAAGCAAAATATTCTGACTCATATCTACCCCTTTAACTCGTTAAGATTTTCTACATCAATTCCCTTATAATGTTTGAAAGTTAGGAATATTAATGCTAAAGCTATAGTAGTTTCTGCAGCAGCCAAGGCAATTATAAAGATTGCTATGACCTGACCTAAAGCATGGCCATCTGCTACAAACCTGTTTATCGCTAATAGATTTAGTGTCACACCATTTAATATTAATTCTATACAAATGAGCATAATAACAAGATTTCTTCTAATAAATACCCCGACCAGCCCTAAAGAAATTAAAATCAGGCTCAAAAGCAGATACGGAAATAAGCTTCCTGCCATATTAATCCTCCCTCTTAGCTAAAACTATGGCTCCCAAAATAGCAACAAGTAATATAAATGAGATTATCTCAAAGGGCACTGCCATCTTTGTGGCAAGCATATAGCCAACTTGTTTAATTGTTCCCTTCGCTTCCCCTAATGTAAATTTTGCATCCCCATACTTGGCATACAAGAGTGCGAAAAAAACGATAAAAAAGGCAAATGATGTAGCGACACCTATCAACACTTTATATATATTAATCTTTTTTGGCTGAACAGTAACAGGAGGAGAGAGCATAATAACAAAGATAATAGCAACCGATATAGCGCCAACATATACCAAGACCTGCAGTGCTGCGATAAACTCATAGCCTAAAAATATATACATACCAGCGATTGAGAAAATAGAACAGGCCATTGCAAGGGCATTATAGATAGGCTTTTTTAGAAAAACAGCTAACACTGCAAAAAGAGTAATAATTAACCAGAAGATAATAAATACAATATCAGTAAACATTTTTTTCTCCTAACTTGTCTAACCTTAAAATTAAGTCTTCTTTTTTTCTCGTTGCTACTTCGTACTCAATTGAGTGCTCTATTGCATCAACTGGACAACTATCAACGCAAAGTCCACAATATATACATAAGCCTAAATCTACGTAAAACTCGGAAAGTTGTTTTTTCTTAGAACCCTCTGGAACAAAGGTAACTAATTTGATTGCATAGGCAGGGCAGATCTTCTCACAGTTTCCACAGGCAATGCATTTTAATGCCCCTTCATCATTTCTTTTCAGCCTTATGCTACCTCTATATCTATCAGCTATCTTTTTCTTCTCATGGGGGTATTGCAAAGTTACGGGCTTTTTGAATAGGTAGGATAACGAAAGAGCAAGACCCTTTATAACTGTTTTTATGCCTATATTAACCTTACTAAAATAAGAAGCATCCATCTTAGCTTTCTCCTAAAAAAGTTTCATAAAAAAAGTAGTAACAAGCAGATTAATAAGCGCCAGTGGGACAAGGAACTTCCAACAAAAATTCATTAATTGGTCAGGTCTTAGCCTAGGAAAAGCCCATCTTACCCAGATTATAAAAAACACAAGGGCATAAGTTTTTATAAAAAACCACACAATAGGAGGTAAGACTGGCCCCCTCCATCCACCAAGAAATAGCGTCGTCGCCATGGCTGAAATAAGAAAAATATTTGTATATTCTGCCATAAAGAATACAGCAAACCTCATCCCTGAATACTCTGTGTGAAATCCAGCAACAAGCTCTGACTCTGCCTCAGGTATATCAAAGGGAGTTCTGTTAAGTTCAGCAATAGCAGATATAATATAGATCACAAAGGCTATAGGCTGAACTAAAACAATCCAGTATTTAGACTGAAAGTTTACAATATCCGAGAGTTTTAAGCTTTGGGTAATAATTACAACTGATAAAATACTAAGTATAATAGGTATCTCATAGGCTATAGACTGGGCTATGCTTCTTACAGCTCCCATCAAAGAGTATTTATTGTTTGATGCCCACCCAGCCATAAAAATTCCTATAGTTGCTATACAGGATATGCTGAAAAAGTACAATAAACCAATATTTAAATCCTTTACCTGAAGCTTATCAGAAAAGGGGATAACAACAAACATAAGAAGAGTTGGGAAAAAAGCTAAATAAGGAGCTAATGCAAAAAGCTTCTTATCAACGCCTTTAGGGGTAATAATCTCTTTTGCGATAAGTTTTAAACCATCTGCTGCACCTTGTAAAATACCATGAAAGCCGACCTCCATAGGTCCTAATCTCAGCTGTATGTGTCCCGCAACCTTTCTTTCCAACCACGTTGCGAATAAGGCATTTATCGTAAATACAATCATAACACCTGCAATACTCAAAATAACCTTTGCTATCATACTATCTGCCAATATCGACAAGTCCACTTCTCCCTCCTTATCTGTCAATCTCTGGGATAACTACGTCTATACTTCCAAGTATTGCAACAACGTCTGATATTTTATTACCTGGAAGCATGGTATCTAATATAGAAAGATTAGAGAAGGCAGGGTCTCTTAGTTTAAACCTATAGGGGTTTGCTGAACCATCACTTACTAAATATACACCGAGCAACCCTCTCGACGTTTCTACTGCAAAATAATACTCTCCTTCTGGTAACTTAACTATTTTAGGTGCCTTCTCTGCATATGGACCTTCAGGAATACCACTAACAGCCTGTTCTATAATCCTAACGGATTGTAAAACCTCTCTCATTCTAACCTTATATCTATCATAACAATCACCCTTTTCCCCTAAAGGGATATCGAAGTCAAACTTTGGATAAATTGAGTAGGGTTCATTCTTTCTTATATCGTAACTAACACCAGACCCTCTCGCAACAGGACCTGTTAATGAATAGTTCACCACATCTTCTTTTGATATAAAACCTATATCTTTAACCCTTTCTAAAAATACTATGCTTTCAATCAATGTCTCCGTATCAGCCATTCTTCCCTTTATCATCTTTAAAAAGTCTTCAAGCATCTTGAAAAACTCTGGTGTTAGATCGTCGGCAACCCCACCAACCTTAAAATAGTTATTGGTCATTCTTTGACCAGTAACTTCTTCAAACATATCCATAATTTTCTCTCTTGCATCGAACAACCAAAGAAAAGGAGTAAAGGCCCCTAGATCCAACAGAAATGCCCCGGCCCATAATAAATGTGAGCCAATTCTGTTTAATTCAGCCATTATAACTCTAATGTATTCAGCTCTCTCTGGTACTTTTATACCTAAAGCCTTTTCCATACAACCTACATATGCCCATTCAAAAAGCATAGAAGAGACATAGTCAAACCTATCCATAACTGGCATCATCTGAACATAGGTCTTACTCTCTGCCATCTTCTCGACACCACGATGGGCATATCCTAATACAGTCTCAGAGGATATAACATTCTCTCCTTCCACCCTAAGGACAACTCTCAACACTCCGTGAGTGGAAGGGTGCTGGGGACCCATATTTACATAAAAATCTTTCAAGATATGTTTTTCTGTATCCATCTTTATTCCTCTTCTGCTTTCCAAGATTTTAATAGAGGGAAACCCTCCATACCTTCAGGAGTAAGTAGCCTTTTTAAGTTTGGATGATTTAAGAATTTAATACCAAAGAAATCATATATCTCTGACTCAAACCATTCGGCACTTTTAAAGAAAGACGTCGACGAAGGAACATCCTCATTATAGTCAACATCCAGATATATAGCTATTCTATGAACTATTTGCATTTTGTTAAAAATATATATCAATCTTATCTTGTCTTTCTTATCAACGGCCGTAATGGTCTCAAGAAAATACCCTTGTTCTTTCAAATTTTTTATTATATCAAGAATGTCATCTTTCTTCTTTATTAAAAAGGAATGGTTAAAACCGTTTTTATCGTAACTTTGCTCTAAAACTTCTTTTTCGTAATTATCAAACAATGAAATAGCAGGCATTTTATCTACCCTCTTTTATTTTCTTCTGAAGTTCCAACAATCCATAAATTAAAGCCTCTGGTCTTGGCGGACAACCAGGTACATACACATCAACTGGCAAGAATGAATCTACACCTTTTACAACACCATAGGCATTCTTTGAAAAAACCCCACCGGAGATGGCACAGGCTCCTAATGCTATAACATATTTTGGTGCAGGCATTTGCTCATAAAGGGTTTTAACCCTTGGTGCCATCTTTTTCGTAACAGTGCCTGCAACAATCATTAAATCTGCCTGACGGGGTGATGGTCTAAAAACACCTGCTCCAAATCTATCTAGATCGAATCTTGCAGCCCCTGCAGCCATCATCTCTATAGCACAACAGGCAAGACCAAAGGTAGCTGGCCAGAGGGAGTTTTTTCTTGCCCAGTTCAATACATCCTCAAGGATTGCAAACTTAACATTATGAACATAGGAAACCTCTACTTTTTCGATATCTTTTACCATTCAAACACTCCTTTTGCCCAAGCATAAATTAGAGCGAAAGCAAGAATTCCAACGAAAAGAACGATCTCAAACCAGAATATTAAACCTGTTAGGTCTTTAAAAACAATAGCCCACGGTATAAGAAAGAATACCTCAACATCAAAGGCTACAAAGAGGAGAGCAACAAGATAATATCTAACATTAAATTGTATCCAAGCATCGCCAATAGGCTCTTCACCGCATTCATAGGTGGTAAGCTTCTTCTCCCCAACCCCCCTTGGCGCTATTAACTTTGGAACTATCGTGACTATTGAAACAAATATTACACTTAAGATGCTGAAAAGAAAGACGTAAGAATAGCTTTCTAACACAAATCCTCCCCCCCCGAGAAAAATAAAAAATACCTTATTGCAAATATCATAAAAAAAAAGGTATTGTCAATAAAAATTATTTTTTTAATGTATTTTTTAACAACTAAGCGAAACTTTTCTTTTCAAAATTTACTTTTGCTATAAATTAAAGTCAAAATAACAGCAAAAAAAAATTCATTGAAAAAAATTTTAGTTATAATCATAATAACTTTAATTATGCATAGGTTTGACGAGATTAGAAAGCTTGCCAAAGATAGGGATGCAATAATACTTGCTCACAACTATCAAAGACCAGAAGTTCAAGATATTGCTGATTTTGTAGGAGATTCTTTAGAGTTAAGCACAAAAGCAAGAGATTGTAAAGAAAAGGTTATTGTATTTTGTGGTGTTCATTTCATGGCAGAGACCGCAAAAATTTTATCTCCAGACAAAAAAGTAATTATCCCCCGTTATGATGCAGGATGTCCTATGGCTGATATGGTTACTGGAGAGGCTCTTAGATTAGAACGAGAGAAATATCCTGATTATAAAGTAGTAACCTATGTTAACTCCACAGCAGAGGTAAAAGCATTAAGTGATAGTTGTTGCACATCCTCAAATGCAATAAAAGTTGCTGAAAATATTGATGCTGATAAGATACTTTTTGTACCTGACAGGAATTTAGGACACTATGTTTCTCGCTTTGTTAAGAAAAAATTTATCTTTTGGGAGGGTTTTTGCCCTACCCATGAGAGACTAACAAAAGAAGAAATAAAAAAACGTAAGGAGGAGTATCCAGAAGCTAAAGTGTTGGTCCATCCAGAATGCAGACCTGAGGTTGTGGATTTAGCTGATAAAGCCTTAAGTACCTCTGGCATTATAAAGTTTTGCAAAGAAGACCCATCAAATATATTTATCATTGGAACAGAGGAGGGGATAATTCATAGACTAAAAAAAGAAAGCCCCAATAAAACCTTTATTCTTGCATCACCAAAACTTATATGTCCAAATATGAAACTTACATCTCTCGAAGACCTCTACAGCTCTTTGCTTAATTTGGAGCCAGAAATTCATCTATCTACCAGCATTATTGAGAAGGCAAAAAGGTCTCTGGAAAGGATGTATGAGCTTACGAAATAATTTTTTTAAATTTAGATTACCAATACTAATTATTATCATTTTATCACTATCAGTTTTAACCTTTTCTTGCAAAAAAAAGACATCAACCCAAAGTGATGATAAAAGGCTTAACGTAACTGTAACAATATTCCCCATATACGATTTTACAAAACATATAGGCAAAGATATGATCAATATTAAAACACTCCTCCCAGCAGGAGTTGAGATGCATAGCTTTGAGCCTAAACCAGAGGACATCTTAAAGATTAACAAATCTGACCTATTTCTTTACTTAGACAAAAACCTTGAGATATGGGCATCAAATGTCATTAAAGGTTTAGACAACAAAAATCTTGTCATAAAAGAGATTGGTCATGGTATCAAGTTCGAAAAGATTGGCGATGGCCATAGGCATAGTCATGATAATCATCATACAAGCTTAGACCCTCACATCTGGTTAGACTTTGAGAGAGCAAAGATAATGGTTGACAATATCGCAATGGCTCTTATGGAGATAGATAAAGCCAATGCTGAATTTTATAAAAAAAATGCATCTGAATATAAACAAAGGTTAGAAAATCTTGACAGAAAATATTTTGATTCATTAAAAAACTGTGAGATAAGACATCTCGTTCATATCGGACACTTTGCCTTTGGCTACCTCACTCGAAGATACGGCCTAACCTACATTACCGCTTATAAAGGGCTATCTCCTAATGAAGAACCCACACCTAAAGAAATAGCGGGGCTACTTAAAGAAATAAATAAACTAAATATTAGTCATCTTTTTTATGAAGATTTTATATCCCCAAGAATGGCAGAGATTATATCTAAAGAGACCAACACAAAATTGCTTAAATTAAATGGAGGACACAACGTTACAAAAGATGACTGGGATAAAGGAATAACCTACATAGATTTGATGGAAAGAAACCTAAGTAGCATCAAAGAAGGGTTGAGATGTCAGTAGTTGATGTTGAAAAAATATCAGTCAATTATGATGGCACTTTAGTTTTTAAAGATGTCACCTTTTCCATTGAAAAAGGAGATTTTATAGCACTTACTGGTCCCAATGGTTCTGGCAAGAGCACCCTCGCAAAAGCAATACTTAGTCTGATTGAGATATCGGCAGGTAGTATACAAATTTTCAGTAAAAACTTAAAAAACTTTAACGAATGGAACAAGGTGGGATATGTCCCTCAAAAAATTACTCTTAGCCCCTTTTTCCCTGCCTCAGTATCAGAAGTTGTTAGGATGGGGCTTTTATCACTTAAGGATATGTCTTTTAACAAAAAACAGAAGAAAATTGAAGAAATTCTAGCCTTGCTAAACATTGATGATATTAAATCAAGAAATATCCTTGAGCTTTCTGGAGGTCAGTTTCAGAAGGTTGTGATAGCAAGAGCAATGGTGTCTGACCCAGAGCTTCTTATATTAGACGAACCAACAACTGCCTTAGACCCCGATACAAGAGAGAAATTTTTCGATATTATTCACAACCTAAATAAAAACAATAATGTGACCATAATCCTAATAACACACGACACGGCAAGTGCTGGTAAATATGCAAAAAAACTAATGTATTTTGATAGAAAGATTATCTTTTATGGAACCTTTGAAGATTTTTGCAAGTCTGAACAAATGTCTAATTATTTTGGCTATGGATCTCAACATATTATATGTAACAGACATTAATGGTGATAATAACAGCTAAGAGGTCTTTGTGATTTTATCTGAGCTTTTAAGCTACGGTTTCTTCCAAAGGGCATTAATTGCAGGTATTTTAGTAGCAATACTATGTTCTTCCTTAGGCATGTTTCTCGTGCTTAGGAGACTTTCATTAATCGGAGATGGGCTTGCCCATCTTACATTCGGTAGTGTCGCTATAGGTATGTTTTTGAGAGTCTATCCTCCTTATATGGCAATCCCTCTCTCTCTTTTGGGAAGTTTAGCTATAATGAGAATAATGGAGAAGGCTCGTATTTATGGTGACTCGGCTATTGGTATAATATCGTCAGCAGGAATCGCCATAGGAATCATTATTACCAGTATCTCAGGTGGTTTTAATGTAGATCTATTTAGCTACCTTTTTGGAAACATACTTACTATAAGAAAAGATGAGATTATAATCACTCTTTTTCTTACCATTTCTGTACTTTTATTAATTTATATCTTCTACGATGAGCTAATCGCTACTTCCTTTGATGAAGATTTAGCCAAAATCTCTGGTATCAACACAAAAAAAATAAACAATCTTCTAATTCTCATTACAGCCTTTACAGTAGTCATCTCTATGAGGGTTGTTGGGATTCTTTTGGTCTCATCTTTTCTAATCTTGCCAAATGTCTCAGCACTGCAAATAGCTAAAAATTTTCGCTCAGCAATCTTTATTTCTTCCTCAATAGCCATTCTTGCTGTTGTTTTAGGAATAATAATCTCCTTTGTTTTCAACCTGCCTGCAAGTGGGAGTATAGTTCTTGTTAACCTTGTCTTCTTTATTCTTTCGCTTACCCTAAGGCGTTTTTTTCTCCAACAGCACTAACATTAATCTTTGAAAAGATAGATGTCAATTTCTAAAACCAATAACTGGGGCTGGTATCCTACCACCTCTTTTTACGAATATCTCAGGAGAAAAGTTGTTAACAGGCATAACTGGCGCCTCTCCTAAAAGTCCACCAAAGGATACATATTCACCAATTTTTTTATTATAGGCTGGTATGATTCTTACACCTGTTGTTTTGTTATTTGCCACCCCTATTGCCGATTCATCAGCAATAATGGCAGAAATTATCTCATTTGATGTATCTCCTGGTATCACAATCATATCAAGCCCAACAGAACAAACAGAAGTCATAGCCATAAGCATTTCCATATTTAAACTACCTTTTTTAACAGCATCAACCATTCCTCTATCTTCACTTACAGGGATAAAAGCACCACTTAACCCCCCAACAGAGGAAGACGCAAAAAGTCCTCCTTTTTTCACCGCATCATTTAAGATAAAAAGAGCCGCTACAGTACCAAAAGAACCTGTGCTTTCAAGTCCCATGGCCTCTAATATCTCAGCAACACTATCACCAACCGCTGGGGTCGGTGCCAGTGATAAATCAAGTATTCCAAAAGATACACCCAGCCTTTTGGCTATCTCCTTCCCCACAAGCTCTCCAGCTCTTGTTATCTTAAAAGCCACTTTTTTAATATTTTCAGCCACTTCACCTAAATTTGCATCTTTACCCAACTTTTTTAAGGCATACTTAACAACACCAGGTCCTGATACGCCAACATTAATAGTACATTCAGGCTCACCTGGCCCATGAAATGCTCCTGCCATAAAGGGATTATCTTCCACGGCATTAGCAAAAACTACTAATTTTGCGCAACCTATACTATCTCTATCTTTTGTCTTAAAGGCGATATCTTTTATTATTCTTCCCATTTTTAAAATAGCATCCATGTTTATACCGGACCTTGTTGAAGCTACGTTTACAAAAGAGCAGACCTTATCTGTTTGAGATAAGACATCTGGCAACGATTCTATTACAACCCTATCTGTTTCAGTTTCACCTTTATGAACGAGGGCACCAAAGCCACCTATAAAATCAATCCCCAGCTCACTGGCTATTTTATCGAGATTAGTAGCTAAATCTAATAGTTCATCTATACCTTTAGCTGGATAGAAGAGGGAAACAGGCGTTATAGAGATTCTTGTATTAACTATAGGCAATCCATACTTGTTCTCTAAAGATACAGCCTCTTTCTTTAAATTTTTTGCTAACCTACATATTTTCTCGTAAACCTTCTTATTGGTTATAGTGGCAGAGCTATCAGAACAGTCAAAGAGGCTTACTCCCATAGTTATAGTTCTGATATCCAAATTTAAATCTTCAATCATTCTTATAGTTTCTAAAATTTCCTCTGGAGCTATTCTCATTAGCTATATCCTGTGCATATAATTAAATAATTCCATATCATGGGCAGTAATCTTCATGCCCAGTTCTACAGATTTTTCATCTAACTTTTTTCTCAACTCTACTAAGTCGATCTTAGCACCCTTCATATCTACAAGCATTATCATAGCAAAAATATTGCCTTTTAAAATTTTTTGGGTAATATCTTCAATATTAATGTTATTGTTTGCCAATAAGTTTGATATGCTTGCAACTATTCCTACCCTATCCTCACCTAAAACTGTTATTACAACTTTGCTCTCCATACCAAAACCCCATAGTAAAAAGTTTAATTTTCATAAACATTATAACATTTAAAGAGCCTTTTATGACTATAAAATTTTGTTAAGAGAATCAGAAAAGAAGCGATCCTACTTTTTTAAATTGAAGGTTGCTTTTTTTCAATCTATTGCTTTTTCTTTTTAAGACATCTTCAATTGTTTTCTGGCATATTATTGAGGCATCACTTCAAATTGACTTTAGTAGTAAAAATTGTTTAAATTATTACTATTAGGTGGCCTTATGAACGGTTGCATGAAGTGTGAGATAATCTCAAGAATCTGTAGCCAAAAACAAGATATATACCTTTCAACAAAAGAGCCTTTTCTATTAACCAAAATATGTGAGATGCTTTATTCGACAGGCTTTCTCTTTTCAAACTTAATAGATGTAATTCTTGTAAAAGACTTTAATTTTAGTGACCTAATTAACACATTACATAAACAAGATAACTTAACAGACGCCGAAAGAGACAGTATAATGATCTTACCTCTTTGCCCTGGTGAGACTTTATTGCCTCAGCATCTTTTTTCAGCAAAAACATTGAATTCATGGTTTGAGCTGCTCAACTCAAAAGATATCCTCTATATAATAAAAAATCGTTCAATTACTACCTATTGTCAGCCCATAGTTACAGCAAAACAGCTTAATGTATATGCCTATGAGTGTCTAAGTAGAGGAGTAACTGAAGATGGAAGCCTTATATACCCATCAGAGTTATTCACCAAAGCTAATGTTATGGGCCTTTTGTTTGCTCTTGACAGAATAGCAAGAGAAGTATCTTTGGAGAGTTGTCATAGCAAAGGTTTAACGAAAAACAAAATCTTTATTAACTTTCTACCAACTGCTATTTACAACCCACAAGAATGTCTTAAAACAACTCTCATGACTGTAGAAAGACTCGATCTCGATCCTAATAAAATAGTTTTTGAAGTTGTGGAATCAGAAAGAGTTGACAATTTAAAACACCTCAAAAATATATTTGATTACTATCAATCTTTGGGGTTCATGATTGCCCTTGATGATTTTGGCACCGGCTATTCTTCATTAAAAATGCTTGATGTCTTGACTCCAAATTACGTAAAAATAGATATGCACTTTGTAAGAAATATACACTTAGATCACTTCAAGCAAGAAGTCATAAAGGCAATAGTATCAATTGCAAAGAGTAAAAATGTAAAGACCATCGCCGAGGGTATCGAAAGCTATGATGAGTATTTAAAAGTAGTTGAACTAGGTGTTGATTTATTGCAGGGATACTTTTTTGCAAGACCTGAACCAAATATAAATCCAGATATCTATAAACCAGAGGCAGTAAACAATTTTGTATAAACCTAAAGTAATTGTTAAACTGAAATTTCTTTAATATTTAAAATCTTAAGCGGGCTTTTAAATTTTCTTGACTAAAATAAAATATGTTCATATAATAACTATCTATTTTTTTAATTTTTGAAGGAGGATGAGAGTTGGCAAGTAAAAGAAATAAGTCGGCAATGAAAAGAGAAAAACAGAATTTGAAAAGAAGAATGAGGAATAAATCTGTCAAATCCGCTATTAAGACCGCTATAAAGAAGACAGTACAGTTGATCGAGGCAAAAGACTTAGATTCTGCAAAAAGTGCCTTTATAAAGGCAGAAAGTCTTCTTCACAAGGCAGCAGTTAAGGGGATAATACACCCTAATAACGCTTCAAGAAGAACATCAAGACTTGCAGAGAAGCTTACTAAAGCTGCTAAGGCATAATAACAAGATTGCTTATTATAATTGATGATATCTCATGGGCAGCTTTCTCAATAGAAAGTTGCCTTTTTAACTCACCATCAGTTAAACCTTTAACTTCATAGTTATAATTAGGTGTTAATCTAAAGTTTTTCAAGATATTTTCTTTGTCTTTATCGACAGCATAAATCTTAATGTTTGCCTTTACAGTAAGGTTATATATATTTGCCACATCTCTCTTGTCAAAGGATATGGGGTCAGATTTTATCTCTATAATATCAACACTAATCTTAATGTTCTCACCTATTTCTGTAACATTACCACCTCTTTTTATAATGTCTGTCTCTATAACGTTCTTGAATATATGGGTTATACCTACTTCATAGGAGCTGTTGTTAACATCAACCCTTATTAGCTTTCCTGCAAGGTTTTTCTCTTCCAGCCGTTTTATCTCTGTAGAACAAGCAAACAGAACGATAAGAAGGATCAAATAATAATATTTACAAGTTTTTTTGGTACCCATATTGTTTTTTTGATATCACCTTTTATATATTGCTTTATTTTTTCATCTTTGAGTATAATCTCTTCCATCTCCTTTTCACTGGTTGTAGCTGGAAAATCGAGTTTCCCTCTCACTTTACCATTAATTTGTATCACTATGGTTATAATTTCCTCTTCTATCAATGACTCATTATATTCTGGAAACTTCTCAAAAAAGAGACTCTTTTTGTTGCCCATCTTCTCCCATAACTCTTCAGCAATAAAGGGGGTGAAGGGATAAAGAAGAGTTATTAAACTTTTAATGGCAAAAGACATAGCCTTGCGGATCTCTAAATCTTCTTTTTTCTCAACGTTATATAGGTAGTTAACAAGCTCCATTATACTGCTTATGGCTGTGTTAAAATGAAATCTCTTAAGGGCATCTTCACGAACTCTTTTTATGGTTTTATGGGTCATCCTAATTATATCTCTAGCTACCTTGTTGCTTAAGTTCACATCAACCACATCCTTGATAAGATGCTCTTCCCATAAATGATAGAGTCTCCATACTCTCTGGATAAACCTGTTGCAGCCCTCAACTCCCCTTTCTGCCCAATCTAAATCTTTTTCAGGTGGTGCCGCAAATAGACAAAAAAGCCTTAAAGTGTCGGCACCATACTCACTGACAAGGTCATCAGGATCTACTACATTTTTTTTCGATTTAGACATCTTCTCAACACGACCTATAATTACCTCTTTATCACAATGTTTACAGTATCTTTTTGTCTCTTTTTCTATAGCTTCTTCTGGAAAGAGGTAGCCATGTTCCTCACATTTATAGCTTTCCATACAGACCATGCCCTGGGTTAGGAGATTTATAAAGGGCTCATCAAAATTAAGCATGCCTAAGTCTCTTAGAACTTTGACATAAAATCTTGAGTACAAAAGATGCAGTATGGCATGCTCAACACCACCTATGTACTGATCTACTGGTAACCAGTAGTCAACCTCTTCTTTATTGAACATGCCTTTGTCATATCTTGGGGAGGCAAATCTAATAAAATACCAAGAGGATTCAACAAAAGTATCCATAGTGTCAGTATCCCTTCTTGCTTTACCACCACATTTAGGACAGTCAACATTAATAAATTCAGAAAGTTCTGCAAGTGGAGAGCCACCTTTGCCAGTGATGTTTACATTTTCAGGTAAGATGACAGGCAAGTCCTTTTCTTGTACTGGCACCATACCACACTTTTCACAATAAATTATTGGTATTGGTGCGCCCCAATATCTTTGTCTTGAGATACCCCAGTCTCTTAATCTATAATTGGTTGTTCTTTTCCCAATACCTTTTTTTTCGAGGTAATCAGCTATTTTATCTTTAGCTAATTCGTTAAAGAGACCATTAAACTCACCTGAGTTTATAAGTATACCTTGACCAGTATAGGCTTCTTTTAGTTCTTCTACCTTTAAAGTACTGCCTTCTGGTTGAATAACTACAACAATTGGCAGATTGTATTTTTTTGCAAACTGAAAATCTCTCTCATCATGGGATGGAACAGCCATTACCGCACCTGTTCCATACTCCATCAATACAAAGTTTGCTACATAAATAGGCATCCTCCAGCCAGTTACGGGGTTTATACAGTAGCTACCTGTAAAAACGCCCTCCTTCTCATACTCTGCCATCTGTCTCTGAAGTGCTGTTAAATTTTTTGCCTTCTCTATATATTTTAAAACATCCTGTTCTTCCTTCTTGCCTTTACATAGTTTAGGGATAATGGGGTGTTCGGGAGCCAAGCTCATAAAGGTTGCACCAAATAGTGTATCCTGCCTTGTTGTAAATACTGTGATCTCTCCGTCACCGGTCTCAAGGGGAAACTTTATCTCACAACCATAACTTTTCCCAATCCAGTTTTTTTGCATAAGTATTACCTTCTCTGGCCAACCAGTTAGCTTATCACAATACTCAAGCAGTTCTTCGGTATACTGAGTAATTTTGAAAAACCATTGATCTAACTCTTTTATCTCTACTTTTGAGCCACACCTCCAACACTCACCGCCTTCCACCTGCTCATTGGCAAGAACAGTATTACAGGATTTGCACCAGTTTACTGATGATTTTTTCTTATAGGCCAAGCCTTTTTCGAGCATCTTAATGAAAATTAGTTGTTCCCATTTATAATATTCGGGTCTACATGTAGCAAGCTCTCTATCCCAATCATAGGAAAAGCCAAGCCTTTTTAGTTGTTTTTTCATAAATTCTATATTCTCATAGGTCCACTTAGCGGGATGGACACCTTTCTCAATTGCTGCGTTCTCCGCAGGAAGTCCAAAGGCATCCCAACCCATAGGATGTAAGATGTTGAAGCCATCCATCTTTTTTAACCTTGCTACTACATCTCCTATGGTATAGTTTCTTACATGTCCCATATGAATCTTTCCAGAAGGATAGGGGAACATCTCCAGAACATAATATTTGGGCTTATCTTTATCTACTTCTGATTTATAAATCTTTTCTTTTTCCCATCTCTCTAACCACTTTTCTTCAATGGCGTGGGGGTTATATCTCACTTCCATTTAGCTCCTCCATAAAAATGATGCTATTAATTTTTATCATAAGAGGGGATTTTAAACAAGGTTTTTTGACTTAAATCAATGTTTCTCTTTATCTATTTCTGATATTATTTAAACATGAAAAAATTACTCATCCTTTTGATTTTACTCACAGCTTCACCTTCCTATTCCTTTGAGTGCAAGGTATGTCATAGTAAGAACCCAAAGATGGTATCTATGCACAGTGCACTTAATTTTAAAGATTGTTTTACCTGCCACAGACCAGGGATGATAAAGAGGAACAATCTCTCTGAACAGATGAAGAGTGATGAGAGATGTATCAAGTGTCATAACAGATGATACAAAAGAAGGAGGAAAAAATGGCTATAGAAAGTTATTTAGCTAAACCTCTTAACTTGAAGAATCTTATCAATTATCAAAATGATGCTATAGTAAGTAAAGAGATCTTTAAAAAGACTACAGGAACTTTAACGGTTTTTGCCTTTGATAAAGGACAGGGACTTAGCGAACATTCTGCACCCTTTGATGCAACAGTTATTATATTAGAAGGCTCTGCAAAAATATATATAAACAAAGAGCCCAAAGTAGTTAAAGCTGGCGAGTTGATTATCATGCCAGCTAATGTTTCTCACTCTCTTTCAGCAGAAGAGCCATTTAAGATGCTACTTATTATGATTAAGGGGTAAGAGTTATATGTCTTTTTAAAAAGGCATCGACCTGCTCATAAGGTAGTGCACCTGCTGTCTGACCAATTATCTCCCCATTTCTTAAGAGTATAAGAGTAGGGACTCCTTTTATAGAGAATTTCTGGGCTATTTCTGCATTTTTCATTACATTTACTTTAGCAACCTTAACTATGCCTTTCCAATTTCTTGCTATCTCATCCAACACGGGATTTAATTTTATACAATAGGGTCAAGTAGGTGACCACAAATCGAGCAAGATATATCCACTATAGTTCTCTACCTCCCTATAATATTCTTTAAAATCTAACTCGATTGGCTTGTCTAATATAGAAAGAAGAGTATTACATTTTCCGCATCGAGGATTTTGATGAATTTTTTCAAAAAATACCTTGTTTAATACTCCACAGTTACTACACTTTATAATTGTACCTTTCATTTTATACCTCTAGTTATGCGATACTCAATCTTTACCACCAATAGTCATTGCCGGGATAAAGAGGCTCGGTTGTCCATCTCCTACTGGTACACCTTGTCCTTCCTTACCACAGGTTCCTATAGCGGTACCAAAATCATTACCTACCGCCTCTATGTCCATCAAAACTCTTGGGCCATTTCCAATAATACTCAAATTTTTAAGAGGATAGGCAATCTCGCCGTCTTCAATGAGAGAACCATCTTGTATCTCAAAGATAAAGTCTCCTGTAAGAGTATTAACCTGCCCTCCTCCCATCTTTTCAACATAGATACCCTTTTTTATGGTACTTATTATATCACTGACATTATCATTACCCGGCATGATATATGTATTTGTCATCCTTGGATAGGGTTTATAGTTATAGCCCTGTCTTCTACCATTGCCTGTTGAGTTCTTCTTGTGTTTGTATGCATAAAATTTATCATAGAGATAATTAACAAGTACACCTTTCTCAATTAAAATAGTCTCTTGAGATGTTACTCCTTCATCGTCACAATAAAAACTACCCCAGGAGTTTTTTATTTTTCCACTATCAACTACAGTAATCTTATCATTTGCAACTTTTTCCTGTAACTTGTCCCCATAGGTAGAAACACCTTTATCTACCAGATCTATCTCAAGACCATGTCCCACTGCTTCGTGTATCAATGTACCACCTGCAGAAGAAGAGATGATTACAGGATATATTCCTGAAGGGCCATCTTTTGCAATTAGCTGTTTTATTGCCCTCTTTATACAATCACTTGCTAACTTATCAATATCTTCTTCAGTAAGCTCTTTGAAGGTATAGCCTTGACTTTCGTAAATTGATGCCTTTTCATTACCTCTTTTAATTGTTAAGTTTAAAAAAATCCTCTCTCCCATAGTTAATGACTCTGTCTTTTTTAGCTCGCTGTTAGCGATTAGATAGTTTTTTTTATACCTTTGAAAAAGAATATTTATATTAAGTAAGTTACCTATCTCGGATTTTATCTTATCTGAAAGATTTCTTACCTTATTGATAATCTCTTCTTTCTCTCTTTTAAAGTAAAACTCCTCTGAATATATCTTTTCTTCCAGAAAGCTAATCTTACCAAAACCATTTTCTGCATTTTTTATATGATTTTGTATCAAGTCTTTTTCAGGCATAAAATTAGTAGCAGAGAAAAAAACTTGACCCTCTTTAAAAGTTCTAAGAGATAGACCCTTGTCTCTTACTTGAAGACATTTCTCAATATTATCATTAAAAAGCTCAATGATTAGTGATTCTGTCTGCTCATGATAGACCTCGCTAAACTCACCAATATTTGTAATTTTAGATAAAATACTATCTATATCATAGTTAATCATAGAGCTCCTCCATTGTTTTAAAAGGAATGTTTTTGTTTATAAGTGCCAATAACTCTTTAAGATCTTTTTCATAGTAGGGTGAGACTATTAATTCCAAAAGAGGTATAGACTTATCAATCGTTCTCACCACACAAAATCTTTCTGAGACCTCAAGAATTGAGCAGAAAAAGACTATATCTTTCTTGTCCATAGTTATTAGGTATCTCATAGTGATATGGTATCAAAAAAAACTAAAAATTTAAATGGTAGTGATTTTAGCTTATAGATATGTTTTTAAGTTATTTCGTAGAGGATAAAAAAAGGGGGCTTTAAAGCCCCCTTATATTTTATTAGAATAGACCCTTTACTTTTCCAGTATTAACATCTACATCGATTCTTCTATAGGCTGGGTCAGATGCTGTACCAGGCATAAGCTTAATTGCGCCAGCAACTGGTACTATAAATCCTGCACCTTTGAAGACAAGAATATCTCTTACAAAGAGTTTCCAACCTTTAGGCGCACCTTTCAGGTTTGGATTATCAGAAAGACTTAAGTGGGTCTTAACCATACAGGTACCTAAGGTTGAAGACTCAGGATCTGCTTCCAATGCTTTAGCCTTAGCTAATGCCTCTGGAGAGTATTCAGCACCATCAGCACCATAAACATTTGTTGCAATAAGATTAATTCTTTCTCTAAGAGGAGTTGTAAGATCATAGAGGAACTTAAAGTCGTTGGGCTCGTTACAGGCATCTATTACTGCGTCGGCAAGCTCTAATGCACCTTCTCCACCATACTGCCAATGTTTAGATAGAGCAACTCTTGCACCTGCCTGTTCACAAAGTCTTCTAACTGCCTTAATCTCGTTATCTGTATCGGTATAGAAAGCATTGATACATACAACTGGATTAACACCTGCTTTCTTAACAATATTAATGCAATGTAGTAAGTTTTCAAAACCCTTCTCAACATAACCAACATTCTCTTTTGTATATTCTTCTGGTAGTGGTCTTCCAGGAACTGGTATTGGAGCGCCACCATGGCTCTTAAGCGCTCTAATTGTAGCAACGATAACTGCTGCGTTTGGCTTAAGACCAGAGTATCTGCATTTTAAGTTCCAGAATTTTTCAAAACCGATATCGGCTGCGAAGCCAGACTCTGTAACATTGTAATCGGCCAACTTTAATGCCACCCTGTCGGAGATAACAGAGGACTGACCAATTGCGATATTAGCAAAGGGGCCTGCATGGACAAAAACTGGCTGACCTTCAACAGTCTGAATTAAATTTGGATTTAATGCAGGAAGCATCCATGCTGTCATTGCTCCTGCAACATCTAAATCTTCACAGGTTACAGGCTTTCCAGACTTGCTATAAGCAACAACGATCTTTCCAATTCTCTCTCTAAAGTCTTTTAAATCCTTAGCTACAGACAAAATTGCCATGACTTCAGATGAAACGGCTATATCAAAACGGGACTCCATCATAAAACCGTCTTGTTTTCCACCTAGACCTATAATAATTTTTCTTAAAGCCTGTGCACAGAAATCCATTATCCAGCCCATCTGAACATTTCTTGCATCTACATCTAGTCTCTTAAGACCTCTCTTGGCAAGCTCTTCATCGGTGTAGTTGTATTCATGTTGCATCCTTGATGTCAATGCAACCATTGCAAGATTGTGGGCATTCATAAT
>FMJZ01025652.1_pt1 | contig 89592 bp, 88 predicted proteins | sample 1987881 | NCBI WGS metagenome assembly FMJZ01 (sample SAMEA4378227, study PRJEB15110) | soil metagenome | biome: soil; feature: Field; material: Soil | place: India | collected 2015-03-11 | depth 0 m
TTTCCCCCGAAGGCAGATTCTCCTCTATTATGGCAATTTCTGACTTGTTTTTCAATTCTTCAATCCACTTCTCAAAAGCCTCCTGTTGTTTTTGAGGGGTCAAACGAGCCACAATTTCTTCCCGTACCTCAGAGAGCTCCTTAAGACGGGGCTTTAGATGTTCTTCCACCAAGAAAATGTGGAATCCCTCGTTGAACTCAACAATGTCACTATAGTTACCAGGGGCAAGCTCAAAAAGCACCTTTTCAATCCTCGGGTCAAGATCCCCCTTTCGTATGTATCCCATGGCTCCACCACTTGGTGCATCGGGAGACTCCGACTTTTCCCGAGCAATTTCTTCAAAGGGTCTCCCCAACTTTAACTCTCCAAGGATACTTTCAGCCTTCTCCCGGGAACTGACCATAATGTGCTTGACCTTTATCTGCTCAGGTTCGGTGTACAGTGTGGGATTGGCATTGTACTCCTTTTGAACTTCTTCTTCGCTCACTTGCACCTTGTCGATGATTTCCCGTTTGATGATCTCCCGAATGAGAACCTGCTTTTTAAGTTCCTCGAGTTGTTTGAGAACCTCCGGGTCAGACTCAAGACCGACCTTTTTAGCCTCTTGTACCAAAAGAAGCTGACGTATAAACTGCTCAAGGAGATCCCTCATCCCTCCAGGAAACTGAACACGATAGGGTTCAGGAAGGTTGTTCCAAATTCTCTGAAGGTCTTCAAGGTATATCGGCTCTCCATTCACCTCGGCAACTATTTTCGGCTCAACACTTTCCGGTTGCCCTGAAGGGGTGGGAGAGGCTTCTTCCGCCCAAACGCCGCCACTCAAAAGGAAAACTACTAACACCAAAAGCACCAAAATCTCAGATAATTTCAAGGCTCTCATCGTCCTTCTCCTTTCCTTTCTTTAATCTCACTCTGCAAAAAACGCAGGGAGAAATGCTCTTCTTCCAACCGGTTCTCTTCCCTCCCTTCTCCACTTTGTTTCTTGAGAAACTCGCCCAAAGACTTCCTCGTACTCTCCACACTTTCCTTTAAAACTCGCACAAGGTGATAGACTTCCTTAAGTCGCTCATTGAGGACCCAAAAAAGGAGCAAACCGTAAAGCACAAGAACAGCGAGCAATATTCCGAGCAACAAGGCACAAACCCCCAATCTTTTTATATCACTACGGAACCGCTTGGCAGTTCCCGCAAACCCTCAAACTTTTCCTCCCCTACACCGATGCCCACAAGGCAATTGCGGTGAATTACAAACCCCTTGGGAATTGTACTACCTTTTCCTACAAGATTCACCCCCCAATTGAGGAGATCGGGGCGAGCACTGTTAGGAGTGAGATCATCTCCATATCCAACCACCGCTTTTTCTCCCACGGTAACTTTTTTATCAAGAATGCTCAGATAAATTTGTGCTCCTGCACCGATCACAGAGTCGTTGAAAACTATAGAGTCACAAACCCTGGCCCCTTCTTCTATCAAAACACCAGGGAAAATGACCGAATGGATAACCTCACCCTTGACAACTGCTCCTTCCCCAATGATACTTGAGGAGACCTTTGCCCCCTTACAGATTTGCATCGGAGGGTAAGGAGGACGATTGGTATACACTACCCAATCGGGATCGTAGAGATTGAGAGAAGGAAGGGGAGTAAGAAGATGCATGTTCGCTTCCCAATAAGCCCTAATGGTACCCACATCAAACCAACAACCGGTATAGAAATAAGCCTGCATCCTACACCTACCAACACTGGCCATCACTACATCTCGCACAAGGTCAAACTTCTCTTCTTTGGCACTCTCGGTAAGTTTATCAAGCAGGAATTCGGTACGGAATACGTAAATCCCCATGAAGGCGGTGGTAGACCAAGGGACAGAGGGTTTCTCTTCGAATCGAACGATGAAGTTATCCTCATCCACTTCCACTACTCCAAATCGGGGAACGTCTTCCTCCTTGACTCTTGTAACCACAAGGGTCACATCTGCATCTCTATCGACGTGGTAACTCATGAGAGGGTTGTAATCCATGAGGTACACATGGTCTCCCGAGAGGACAAGAAGATGAGATACCTTCTTGCGGAGAATAATGTTCATGTTCTGGTAGAGCGCATCCCCGGTCCCCCGATACCACCCTCCCACAGTTCTACTGAGATAGGGTTGAAGCAGCTCTATCCCCCCCTGCTTGCGGTCCAAATCCCAAGGGCGTCCTACTCCGATGTGCTCGATGAGGGAGCGAGGTTGGTACTGAGTTAACACTCCAATATCATAGATTCCCGAGTTCACGCAATTACTCAAGGGGAAGTCAATAAGACGATAACATCCCCCAAAAGGCACTGCCGCCTTTGCCCGCTCTATTGAGAGGACACTCAAACGGTCTCCTTTCCCTCCAGCTAAAATCATGGCATATTTGATCAGCGGCATAATTCTTTCACCCGCCCTCTAAGGATTCCACAAAGAGGCGAAGCTTTGAGGCTGCTTCTTCCGGGCGAACAACGTTTATGGCAAAACTACTGCCCCATTCAAACCCAGCTACCCGCAAAGAAGTGGGAAGAACCTCAAGATGCCAGTGATAACTCTCTTCTTCCTCCTTTTGAGCACGATACGGCACGTTATGGAGAACAAAATTGAAGGAGAGTGTTCCCAAAAATTTCCTTGCTCCCCTGAGAACTTTTGACAAAGTCTCCGCAAGTTCCCCGAGGTGTTCTTCCTCTAAGAAGGAGGAAGAGTGTTCCACAGGAAGGATTGTCATCTCAAAGGGAAAACGAGCAGCATAGGGAATAAAAACCATGAAACGGTCACCAGAAAGAACAACACGTTCCCCGGTTTCCCCTTCTCTCTCCACAATTTCACAAAAAGGGCACTTCCTCTTTTTTCTGTACCACTCCACCGAGTTCCGGAGTTCTTCAAGAATCGCTTGAGGGACAATAGGAGTGGCAATAATTTGGGAATGAGCGTGGCTCATGGATGCCCCTGCCTCCATTCCCTGGTTTTTGAAGAGAAGGCCATAGCGAAGCCCTTCCTCTTCCCCCAGATTCTGCAACCGCTCCCTGTACACTGAAAGAACCGTAGTCAGGTGTTCTCGAGGAAGCTCCGCAAAATCAACCGCATGGTGAGGCGTCTCCACAATGACCTCATGAACCCCAAAGCCACTCATTGAGTGATACAAATCGTCTTCCCTACTCTCTAAGGGAACATCCTTCTGTAAGGCAGGATATCTATTGGGGAAAACTCGCACCAACCAACCAGGTTGGTTGGGAAGAGTTCCTGGCCGGCGAACGCTCAATACCTCCTTTGGGGTACAAGACTCCATGCCTTCACAAAAAGGACAAAGAAGTTCTCCCTTTTCAAGGGCATAAGGACGTTCCGCACGCTCGGGGGCAATGATAGCCCATCGCCCGACTAAAGGGTCCTTCCGCCATTCAGACATGTTGGGGGTCAGGGTATCCAGTCTTCATCGCCACTCAAGTTCTCTAAGAAGAGCACCAAGAGTCTTACCGCATTTTCTACATCCTCGGTATCGATGACCTCAGAAGGAGTATGCATGTAACGGTTGGGAATTCCGATGAGCCCTGTCACCACCCCTTCTCGAGTGATTTGAATGGCATTGGCATCTGTCCCGGTAGCTCGAGACTCCGCCTGGACCTGATAAGGGATACCGTGAGCTCGAGCAAGGTCGACGAATCTTTGAAAAACCTTGGGATTGATGTTTGGGCCTCTGGCAATAACCGGACCTTTCCCCAGAGCAATATCCCCTACCCGGCGCTTGTCCACATCAGGGCAATCGGAGGCAAAGGCAACATCGACCGCAATACCCACATGTGGTGCAATGCCAAAGGCACTTGTTCTGGCCCCTCGAAGCCCAAGCTCCTCCTGAACCGTACTCACCCCATGGACAGAACAATGGAGCTTTTCCCGGTTGACCCGACGAAGGGTTTCCGCCACCACAAAAACCCCTACTTTGTCATCAAAGCCTCTACCCGTAACCCTTGTACCGGAAAGGGTTTGAAAGTCAACATCGAAGGTGATAGGATCCCCAACGCTCACGATTTGCAAAGCCTCCTCCTTACTCTTTGCCCCAATATCAATCCATTGTTCCTCGATTTTGACCACCTTTTGGCGATCCTTTTCTTCTATAAGGTGAATTGGCCTTTTCCCTACCACTCCCGGAACAGGCCCAGAAGCTGTATGGACTATGACTCTTATTCCTGCAGTCACATGGGGATCCACACCACCCACCGCCGAAAAGTGGATATACCCCTGGTCATTGACATATTCCACCATGAGACCGACTTCATCGCAGTGTCCGGCAAGCATAACCCGGGGAGCTCTGTCCGGGTGAATGACCCCAAAAGCATTACCATGGACATCTTTGTAGTGTTTGTCTACCTTGTCCTGAACACGTTCCAAAAAAATTTTCTGTACCTCTCCTTCAAAACCGGAAGGACTGGGGGTAGAAATGAGCTTCCGTAGAAAATTCAAGCTATCCAAGTCCATGAACACTCCTCCTTTCAAGAGACACCCTACCACATTCTTTCTAAAAGCCCACGTCAGGGCCTCATCAATATTCTCCACAAAATAGACTTCCTAGAGTTATTTCCTCGAGGTCTTTCTCGTTCTCTCTGGGAAGGAGAACTTCCTTCACGCCTGCTCGGTGAGCAGCGAGTATCTTCTCCTTTACGCCTCCCACAGGCAATATCCTTCCAACCAAAGTAATCTCCCCGGTCATGGCCAATCCTTGCCGGAGTGGAGTCCTTGTAAGAGCTGACACAAGAGAGACTGCTACGGTAACCCCTGCAGAAGGACCACTTTTGGGAATAGCCCCTGCAGGAACATGAATGTGAACATCGCTTTTCTCGTAAAAATCTTCAGCAATATTCCATTCTCGAGCCCATTCCCGAACACAGGAGAGCACAATTCTTGCCGATTCCTGCATGATCTTCCCCATGTTTCCAGTAAGAACCGGGTTCCCTTTCCCAGGGAGGATAACAGTATCCACAAAATCTCCTGAAGCTACCTTCCTGGCCATCTTCCGGCAAACCGCGGCGATACTCCGCCCTAACTGGCGAAACCCCGCCCCTCTGGTATACTCCCGGACGATGGCAAGGACACTCTTCTCAGGAATACGGACAATTTCTTCCGAAATCCCGTTCTCCTTGCACTGCTTTGGAATAAGGTATTGACGGGCAATAAGAACCTCAAGGAGAGCTGAAGCCGGGTCTCCTCGGAAATCTGCCCCTATCTTGTCGACTTCATCAAGCATAAAGATGGGGTTATCTGTCCCTGCTCGGCGGATTCCCTGAATAATTCGCCCTGGCATGGCCTCGATATGTGTGCGACGATGTCCACGAATTTCGACTTCATCCCTTGCTCCCCCTAAGGAAATACGCACAAATCTTCTCCCCAAAGAGCGAACAATAGATCTCCCCAAAGAAGTCTTCCCCACCCCTGGAGGCCCCACAAAACAAAGAATGGGGCCTCTGAGGTCCTTTTTGAGCTGGCACACCGTCAGATGCTCCAAAATGCGTTCTTTGACTTTCTCAAGGTCATGGTGATCTTCATCGAGAATTTCTCGGGCAAGCTCCACATCGAGAACGTCTTCTGTGCTTCTATTCCAAGGAAGTTCGAGAACCCAGTCAATATAATTCCTAATGACCGAATATTCAGGAGACGTAGTAGGAATGTAGAAGAGCCAGTCAGGCTCCTTCTCTATTTTCTTTTCTATCTCCGGAGCAAGTCTCAAGGATTTAATCCTCTCCCGGAGCTTTGGGACCTCACTCCCATGCTCGTCAAGCTCTCCAAGCTCCCGCTGGATAGCCTTAAGCTGTCCTCTCAGGAAATACTCTCTCTGCGTTCTGGCCATTTCTCGCTGAATCTGGGCCTGGATTTCGCTTCCAATCCGAAGAATTTCAAGTTCTCGGGTAAGGTAGTAGGTCGCTCTCCTCAGTTTCTCTACAAGATCAAAGGAAACAAGGATTTCCTGCTTTGCCTCAGGTTCAAGATTCAAATTAAACGCCACAAAATGAGCAAGGCGAGAAGCTCCCTTGATATTCATCGCCGCCACAAAAGCTTCCTTGGGGAGATATGGAGCAAGTTCTACAACTCTCTGGAAAAGGTTCAAAATGTTGCACTTAAGTGCTTCTACTTCATCAGTACGAACTTCTTCCACGCGGACAACCTCTACTCGGGCGATGGAAGAGGATTCCCATCGTATCCACTCTTTCACTATAAAGGGCGCTAAACCAAATATAAGAACTTGTACCGTCTCCTCTGGAGGCCTAAGCATACGGGATATTTTCTCTACTACACCAATCTCGTAAGGACCTTCGGGCCCAATAGACTTGCTGGTTAATTTTTTCTGGAGAGCCAAAACACCCACTATTTTGTCCCGCAATACCATTTCATGCACAAGCCTTACCCAATTCTCCCCATGTACGACCCAGAGCACGGTAATCTCAGGGAAAAGAACATTATCCTCGAGGGGAAGGATAGGAATTTCTTCTGGAAGACCCTTCTCTTTCCTTTCTCCCAAGGGGACAACCTGTTCAAGAAGGTCAACTGACTTCGTTTCCTTTCCTAAATCTCCTAAGAGGATAGGCCATTCTTTTTCCCGCACGATCCTATTCCCTCTTCCACCGGATTCTTCTTTTCCAGGTATTCTTCTTAGGGCATTCAATCAAAAGGAAACCATTACAATATCTTGCTCTCACCGCGCTCTCCTCTCTTCCCGGATTATAAGCTTTCTGCCTTGCACAAGAATATCGACTGCTTTGGGATTCACCCCGGCAAGTTCTACCCGCAAAGAGCAAAGAATTAGTCTCAAAGACATCACAAGAGGGTACCCACGGCTCTTCGGGAAAGAGAGTGAGGCTCGGCCTCTTTCCCGAGAGGTGTTCCACAAGCTTTTGCATCTCTTTTTGCATGAAGAAAAATTCTTCCCGCAGCGAGTCAAATCGTTCCACTGACTCTCCCGCTAAAACACCACGAGAACCCGCTGCAGGATGTAACTTGCTCCTCTTCTCACAGGCTCTACCTCGATTCGCAACGTATTCTTACCAAGCTCCATGAAAGGTTCCAAGGATACTGCCCAGGCATCGAGCGGGCCCCCCTTTTCATCCTGGATCTTCCCAGAAAAACCGAGCTGGCCATTCACATACACTCGGAGTAGACACTCTCCCCCTCCTTTCCCCCAAAAGTAAAGCGCCCCCTGCCGAAGAGGCTGGGAAAGGAAGAACGTGACCTCCACAAAGTCTTCCTTTCCAAGAAGAAGCGCGAAAACCGGGTTTTCAAAAAAACCCTTTTCTATGGTCCCCTGGTAGTCAAGGTCTTCAAAGTTCGTTCTCACCTTACCATTACTGAGATCGAGGAAGTAGAAACTCTCCCCCACAAAGATTCCCATTCCGCTTACCGTTCCAGCAGCGTATCCTTCTGAGGGCAGAAAACGCCTTGTCCCTTCAAAAATGGCGCGAACCTCAACACTCTCCTGAGCCTCCACCCTGGGTGCAAAAAAGCGGTTTGCAGTCTTCCCTTTTTCATCCGTTAGGGTTTCGCTCCTCTCAAAACTCCCGCCACTCGCTAACCAGCAGATTGTCTCTCCTTCCACGGGTTTTCCCCTAACATCCGAAAGCGTGGCCTCAAAGTCAATAGCCTCCCCCGCACCTATCCGAAATACCCTGGGTGAGAGTTCAAGCACGGTCATCAGTCGGTCTGCCCGAACTACGAAACGAACCTCTGTTTCAGAGGGTTCATAAACCACATCCCCTTCAAAGCGCGCACGTATCACCACTTCTTTATCTTCCTGAGGTACCGGAGCAGTGTACCAGACCTCGGAACGCCCAAAAGCATTGGTGAACGTCTGACGTTCATCGAGCTTTCCGTCGCTCACTTCCCACCGAATGCGACGGTTGACGAGAGCATTACCCACTTCATCCGAGAGGTTGACAGCTACCTTCACCCTACTTCGTGGTGTCACTTCTTGGGGGACCCGGTCGAAATAAATGAAAGACGACGCCAGAGTCCTCTCCCGAACAACCTGGATGGCACAATGCTGCAAGAGTACCTTCTCCCCTAAGACGTGTTGAATCCGACTCGGGTGCTGCATGGCCTCGATAAGCAAGCCATCGGGAACAACCCAGGGCACAAGCACCATCACAAAGCGTTCTACACCTTCAGGGCCGGTCACCACCACGGAAACCTCTTGTCGTGATCCGGCTACAAGGAAATCGTTGCTCTCCACAACACGAACTTTACCATCGGGAGTGTAGTCAAAGATACTCACGTATCCATCCCTTTCGCTGAAAAGAGAGAGAACGACGTTCTCCCCAGGTCGATACGTACCGAAATGTCCCCTGTCAGGATCAATCCTTACAAAGGGGGACACCTCAAGACGGGGTATCTCTCCAAGTTCGGAAAGAACAACATCAAAGGCAAGGCTCTGTGCTCCCCCTCCACTCCACCCTACAAAGGCGACAAAAATCAAAAATCCCACCATCCACCACCGCATGTTTCTTAGCCTCCCAGGGGTTCTTTCTCCAAACTCTCTCCACTCGGAATGAAAAGATCAGGAAAATCGGAAAAGTCAAGATCTGGGCCGATGCGGCAATTTCTCCCGATATGGACTTGAGGAGGAATCCTCGTATTCTTCCCCACCACCGTCAAACCACTCCTCAACATATCGGGGAACTTCCGATTCGGCGACCAATCCTCCCCACACCCGACTATTGCCTTCTCTCCCACAACAATTGACTTATCAAGAACCGCCCGATGCACTAAGGCTCCTTCCCCAATAACTGTATCGTTCATAACTACCGAATCACGCACCACTGCGTTTTTCTTGACCCGAACCCCACTGAAGAGTACCGAGTTGACAACCTTCCCCTCCACGATAGTTCCGCTTCCAAGGATACTTCGTTCCACAAAGGCATCGCAACTCAGCTTGACCGGAGGGCGATCCTCAACGGGTGTATATATCGGCCAGCGCTCATCATAAAGGTCAAGGGGAGGAGGACTTTCCAAAAGCTCCATGTTCGCCTCCCAGTAGGCGTCAAGCGTTCCCACATCCTTCCAATAACTTTCAAAGGGGAAAGCAAAAACACGTCGATTACCGATCATACGGGGAATTACATCTCTGCCAAAATCGAAAGAGGTGCCTTCTCTCTTCGCTTCATACTCTACCTCTTCTTCAAGAACCTCTCGGGTGAAGATATAAATACCCATGTTAGCGAGGTTACTTCGTGGATTTTTGGGTTTTTCCTCAAAATCCACAATCCTCCCTTCTTCATCCTTAAGGAGGACTCCGAAACGGTGTGCTTCTTCCCAAGGGACAGAAATAACCGAAACCGTGAGGTCTGCCTTCTTCTCCACGTGGAAGTGAAGAAGGAGGCGATAGTCCATCTTGTAAATATGGTCTCCAGAAAGGATAAGGACAAATCGCGGCTTCGTGTTACAAAGAAAATCGAGATTCTGATAGATGGCGTCAGCCGTCCCTCGATACCAGTTGGTGGTAGCATCACTTATATAGGGCTGAAGAAGAAAGATTCCTCCTTCCATTCGGTCAAGATCCCAGGGCTTTCCAATTCTTATGTGGTCATGCAAAGACCGAGGGTTGTACTGAGTTAGAACGCCCACGCAGTAAACGCCTGAATGGACGCAATTGCTGAGACAGAAATCTATAATGCGGTACTTTCCTCCAAAAGGCACCGCCGGCTTTGCTCGCTTGGCCGAAAGAATGTCAAGCCTTCGCCCCTCTCCTCCAGCCAGAATCATGGCCACAATGTCTCTTTTATGCATCCTCTCAATCCCTACCATCTCCCATATACTTCCTTGCTCGCTCGAGTAAACCCACAAAATGGCTAACGAAAATCCCCTTCTGGGGAGAAGGGTGGTCCTCCCCAAGCCACCAAAACCAGTCACTTCCTTCCGCTTGAAGGAGCGCTTCATAGGTCTTCTCTCTGAGAAGAGGGGAAAGTCTGTTCTTTTTTTCTTCGAACATTCTGCGCATTTCAAAGAGTTTCTCCCAGGCCCAATTTTTTTCCGGATGACCTATCCAAGTTGCGAAACTCCCGAAAATCCAGGAACCCGGGGAAAGAGATTCAAGAACTGGCACTCCCCGAACTTCCCGAAGATACCGGGAAGGCGTGGTTGTCACAAAATCCTCGCTCTCGGAAAGGGCTCCGTACAACTCCTTAAGGAAGGGAAACCCATTGTCTTTATAATACTCCCAAGCATTCTCTCCATCAAGGACAACATTCACAAGATAGGGTTGGGAAAGAGGCAGGGAAGAACGAATATGCTCAAGCTTCGACATAAAGTCCTTCACCGCCCCTTGCGCATCCATCCCTTGGTACACAAAGCCGATAGCGTCAGAGAGCACCCTGTCTCGAAAAAAGAGAAAAATTTTGCGCCCTTCGCTTACAAAACAGTGGGGAGAGTACAAAACGTGGGGAGCTTCACCCCGTTCATTCCGACTCTGTCCTATTGTACGGAAAAGGACTTCTTCTCCCGTTGCAATCCATTGCACTCCCTCCTTGCAGACCATTTGTACGACCTCCTTGCTCAAGGAACCCTCTGAGGGCCACATGCCCAAAGGGTCTTCTCCCCAAATGTCCCGGGCGTAGAGTTTCCCCCTTCTGATCTGTTCTTGAGCATCCTGAGGGAAGGCGTATCTCACTGGCGGCAATGGTACCCCTTCTTTGGTCTCCTGCGCGACGTGGGTATCCGCAACAAGGGGAAGAATAGGATGATAAAAGGGAGAAAAAGTAATCTCGATTTGTCCCCTCTCTCTAAGCTTCCGGTACTGAGGCACGACGCTTTGAAAAACCTTTCTCGTCGCCTCCCAAACAGTTTCCTTATCCTCCTCAGTGTAGCATCGCCCCTTCTTCCAAAGTCGTTGCAAGCCTTCCTCCTCTTCAAGGAGAAGAGGGTCAAACCATATGAGCTGATAGAGAATTTGTAAGTCAAGAAAGTCCTGAGTCCTGAAACCTGAGGGCCCTATAGTGCGCTTTTCCCAAAGTTCTTTATACCTCGGCCAGCGTTCGAACACACGGGGAGAAGAGACAAGGAAAAAGAACTCAAAGATTTCCTGTTTCTCCCCATCAGTGAGATGTGTTGCCTCCTTTTTGGCAAGCTGCATGACCCGGTCTTCTCTCCCCTCAAGATAAAGTCGTATTTCTTCGAGAAGAGAAGGAACAAAATTAAAGGTAACCCTTACCGAGGGAAAACGTTCGAGAAGCTTCCCCATGAAAAGGTAATCCTTCATGGCATGGGTCCGAACCCAGGGGAGAACAAATACATTTTTTTCTTCGTCCCAGTACCATGGCTGGTGCATGTGCCAGAGGATGTGTACGAAAAGTGGCGCCATATTTTCCACCTCTCAGATGTACTATTCAAGACAGATTATTTCTGCCCGAAAAATCCTTTCTCTGCAAATCTCTAAACGTCCAAAAGTACGGCAAGGAGCAAAAACTTTGTCCGTCGGGCTTCCCGGATTCATGAGAAGAAAATCCTCGTGCCATTCAAGAAGGGGTTTGTGCGAATGTCCATAGACGACCGCCTGCACACCCTCCGTTTTAAAGGCCGAAAGGGCTACCCTTTTTGCTTCTTCCGGAGAACCCCAGCCATGGATGAGGCCTAATCTTACCCTCCCGACCTCAACAACGGTCTTTTCAGGGAGGCGAGAAGACACCTCCAGTGAATCCATGTTGCCCCGCACTGTATACACCGAAGCAAAGCGAGAGAGCTCTTCTATCACCCACCACTCTGTGGCATCACCGGCATGGAGAATTAAAGAAGCTTCTTTGAGGAAAGGGAGAAGCTCTTCAGGAATTCTCTTGGCCCGAGCGGGAATATGAGTATCAGCAAGAATAACTGCGATCACCTTTCCTTCTTCCCCCCGCTACTTGGAATCCAAAACCTCTCTGCTGCATGGACAGTGTTGACCATGAGCATGGCCACCGTCATGGGTCCCACACCTCCAGGGACCGGAGTAATGTAAGAAGCCTTTTCAGCCACACTTTCAAAATCCACATCTCCCACCAGCTTCTCTCCCACCCGGTTTATTCCTACATCAATGACTACTACCCCTTCCTTCACCATGTCTCCAGTAATCGCTCGAGGAGAGCCACAGGCAACTACAAGAATGTCAGCTCTTTTCGTGTGTTCTGCAAGGTTGGCTGTCTTTGTGTGACATAAAGAAACGGTGGCATTGGCTCCTCTGGCTTTCTGTACGAGCATCATGGCCAGTGGTTTCCCCACGATGTTACTCCGTCCTACAATAACGACATGCTTTCCCTCTATTTCGATCCGGTACCGTAAGAGAAGTTCCTGTATTCCTCGGGGAGTGCAAGGCAGAAAGAGCGGATCGCCAATCATCAACCGACCAAGATTGTAAGGGTGAAAACCATCGACGTCTTTTTGGGGAGCAACACGATAAAGAACTTCCCGTTCCGGTATGTGAGCGGGGAGAGGAAGCTGAACAAGAATTCCGTGAACCCGGGGATCCGCATTGAGGGTCTCAAGGAGAGAAAGAACCTCTTCTTCCCCTGTCTCTGCAGGAAGATGATGTCGAAAAGACCGAATGCCGAGCTTCTCACAGGCTCTTTCTTTGTTGCGTACATACGCTTGGCTTGCCGGATCATCTCCCACAAGCACCACTGCAAGGCCCGGTCGAAGGCCTCTCTTTTGAAGTTCTTCAACTTTTGGTCTCAGTTCCTCATAAATCTGTGCCGCAACAGCCTTCCCGTCGATCAACTGGGCAACCAAGAACCTTCCCCCCTTCCCTGAGCTATCCTCAGGAGAAACCCTTCAAAATTCTCCCATGAAGCGTTGATGATTCGTTCTTCTGGGAAACCGACATCCTCAAGCATGTGCAGGGCCTTACCAAATTCTCCGACCTCTTCGCAAAAGTGGGCATCACTCGATACCACAATCCATCCATCTCGGGATTTTATCTCCCGAGCAATAAGACGACAGTTTTCTTCGCTACCCTTGCGGCTGATCGCAAAGGAACTATTATTGATCTCAATGACCTTCCCCAAGGCAACCGCCGCTTCCACCACCTTCTCGTAGAAAAGGGGATAGCGAGGATTCCCCGGATGGGCAACAATTTGAACATTAGGATTCTCAATAGCCCGAAGAAGAGCGGAGGTGTTCGTTTCCTTTGACCCCCCCTTAAAAACCTGGGGGTGAAAGGACACAATGACAAAGTCAAGGCGGCGGAGAACACGGTCGGGAAGGTCAAGATGCCCCTCTTCATCTACAACGTCTACTTCGGCTCCAAAATAAAGACGTACTCCCTCCACCTCCCTGGGAAAATGTCCCTTAGCCTCAAAATAGAGAAGAGAGGGGCCACCCGGCATACTGGGGGTATGGTCCGCTATGCCGATCGCCAGCAACCCTTTACGCTTTGCTACCCATACGTTCTCAAGAACCGTACTGTACCCGTGTCCACTGGCAATAGTGTGCACATGAAGGTCAGCCACAATCCTCACCTTTGTGTCTCCTCCCACTGTTGCTTTTTCAAGAGGGAAAGAACCTGGTGTTCAAGCTGTACAAGGGGCGGATCGGAAAAAACGTCAATCTCCCACAGCCAGGAACTATAGCAGGCAAGAGACTGGAGGAAAGCCATAAAACTACCCCAGGAGGAAGGCGAAGAATCGAAAAGATTCACGTCCACAAAAATTTCACTCTCTTTCCGGAGAAGGGCTCTGGTTGCTTCAAAGCTTGCTCGTCTCATTCCCTCAAGGGAACACCCCTTGAGGTATTCCCATCCTGAAAAAGAACCGCAAGGAAAATCGTGAGGAAGCTCAAGGCGCGAGTTTTGTCTCTGCCTTGAACCGACAAGGATCACTGCAGCATCTCCTCCTCGACCCTCCATCCATTTTTGGAAGAAAGCCAGCAGGTCCAAGATCTCGAAATTTACACCTCCACCAAAGCTTCGCTCAAGAAGCGGCAAAAAAGAAGAAATGATCTTCCGCAAAAGCGCCGATTCCGAAACAAACCAGACTCTTCTCTTCCCCTCTTCCTCCTCCCTTCTCAGGAAAAGCGCACAACGCAAAGCAGAATCTCGGAGTGTCGTATAACCTTCCTCAAGACCCCGATCTACTGCTTCTACCCTGAAACCCCAGAGGATTAAAGGAAGGTAAAGAAAAGCGCTTCGCTGCCAGAAACTGTAGGAGGGAATGTTGGCAGGTAAAAAAGGGACGAAGCACTCTCGCGCGCACTCTGCAAGAGCTCCATCGGGTTCACCGACGAAAGCCCTTTTCTGATGAGGGAGGGCAAAAAAGAGAGCAAGAATCCAGAACTCTTCTGGACGCCGTGCCATAAAGAGAAAGGCGCTTTCTTCCCGGGAAAGTACCTCACTCAAGTGCTTCACACAGTGAACGTCTCCAGCCGTGCAGAAGAAAAACCGCCTTTCTTCCTTAGGAGAGTGTCCCACGAAGAAGGCTTCAAGAAGGAACACCATTTCTTCGTGAGCCACAAAAACAATATTGCGAGCCGTTCCTAAAACAGCACGGGAAAAACTCAAAAGAGGGCCAATGTCAACCTTTTGTGCTATAAAAGGTGGTAGAGGAAAACGCAAAGAAAACTCTCTAAATTCCTGCTCATCCCCCCTTATTCCCTTCTTCTCTGAGATACGCACTGTTACTTTTTCTTTTTGAGCCTTTTCCACAGTCCGTAACGGACACTGTCAACGAGTGCTTCCCAACTGGCTTCAATAATGTCTGTTGAAACTCCCACCGTGCCCCAAGTGCTTTTCCCATCGGTAGATTGTACAAGGACCCGGATTTTTGCTGCTGTCCCTTCCTTTTCCGAAAGAACTCGTACTTTATAGTCAGAGAGGCGAATTCTCTTCAAAGCAGGATAAAGCGCCTCAAGAGCCTTTCGCAAAGCATTATCAAGAGCATGAACGGGACCATCCCCTTCAGCAGCAGTGTGTACCGTCGTATCATCAACCCGAATTTTGACGGTGGCCTCGGTAACTGTATTGTCCCTGCCTCTTTTCTCCACGATCACCCGGAAGCCCTCGAGATCGAAAAACTGGACCCTTTCCCCCAGTGTTTCTCGAAGGAGGATTTCAAAAGAGGCATCAGCACCCTCAAACTGATATCCATAATTTTCCGCTTCTTTGATCCTTTGAACGAGCGCATTAACCCGGGGATCCCTGGGATCAAGATCAACGCCCATCTCTCTGGCTCGATAGAGGATGTTGCCCTTCCCAGCTTGATCGGAAACCAAAATCCGACGCCTGTTTCCCACTGCTTCAGGAGATATGTGCTCATACGTTGCCGGATGGCGCAAAATAGCGCTGGCATGGATGCCACCCTTGTGAGTGAAGGCACTTCGGCCTACATAAGGCTGATAATCATCGTGCCTAAGGTTAGCGATCTCACTGACAAAATGAGACAACTCGAAAAGCTTCTGGATTTTTTCGTCGGGGATAGATGGCAGTCCCAACTTGAACTTAAGATTGGGAATTACAGTACAAAGATTGGCATTCCCACACCGCTCCCCATATCCGTTGATGGTTCCCTGAATCTGAATAGCCCCCATTCGCACCGCCGTGAGGCTATTTGCTACCGCCACCCCACTGTCGTTGTGAGCATGGATGCCAAGAGGGATGTCTTTCCCCAATTCTTCCCGAACTATCCCCATGATGGCTTCGACCTCGTGAGGTAGAGTTCCACCATTTGTGTCGCATAGAACGAGAACGCTTGCCCCTGCCTCCCAAGCCACTCTCAGCGTTTTAAGGGCATACTCGGAATCGGCTTTGAAGCCGTCGAAAAAGTGTTCGGCATCATAAATGACTTCCCGTCCCTCCTTCTTCAGATAGAAAACCGAGTCTTCAACCATGCGAAGATTCTCATCAAGGGTGGTTTTCAGCGCCTCGGTAACATGAAGTGTCCAGGATTTCCCAAAGATGGTTACAACCGGGGCTTCTGACTCAAGAAGGAGGCGAATGTTCCGATCTTCCTCTACGGAACTATCTGCTCGCCGTGTGCTTCCAAAGGCGCAAATCTTGGCATTTTTCAAAGAAAGTTTTCGAACCTCCCTAAAAAAAGCAACATCCTTAGGGTTTGCTCCTGGCCATCCCCCCTCTATATAGTGAAAACCCATGTCATCAAGTCTTTCGGTTATACGGAGCTTGTCTTGAAGGGAGAAGTTCACTCCTTCCATCTGAGAGCCATCGCGCAGCGTAGTGTCATATATCACTACCTGAGTCACTTCTTTCACAGCTTTTACCTCCTACCTACAAAGGCCTTTAACTCTTGGAGGGTGTTGACAACCACATCCGGCTGTATTAGGGAAGAGTGGGCTTCCTCACGCTTTGCAACACCCGTAAGAACGAGAATGGTGAACACACCACAATTCTTACCCAAGAGGACGTCGGTGTCAATACGATCCCCTACAATCGCCGTCTCTTCTCGTTGAAAACCCATGGCTTCAAGGAGAAAAAGAAGGATGTCGGGTGAAGGCTTTCCGATGACATGGGCATGCTTTCCCGAAGCCCGTTCCAAAGCAGCAAGAATCGCTCCGGCCCCGGGAATAACACCCGATTCCGTAGGATAGGTAGGATCGGGGTTCGTCCCTATAAGTTCTGCTCCTTGGAGAAGGAAATCGAGAGCTATCCTGAGTTTTTGAAAAGTACAACGCCGATCGAGTCCCACCACAACAAAGTCTACTCCCCGAGGGGTAGGGCGAAAGATAAGCCTTAAACCCGCACGGTAGAGCTCTTCTTTGAGCCCTTCCTCTCCTATGGCATATACCCTGCTTTGAGGAACTTTTCCAGCCAGGTAATTAGCAGTGACATAGGCAGAGGTAAAAACTTCGCTGAACTCTGCCTCCACTCCCATATTTCTTAACTTTGCAACATACCCTTCGCGAGGAAGAAAGGTATTGTTTGAAAGAAAGGCAATCCTCAATCCTTGAGAACGCAGGAATTGCAAAAACTCTATATTCTCTCTTATGGGGGTATCAAGCAAATAAACGACCCCATCGAGGTCAATAACAAAATTTTTGATGCAGCGAAGAGATTCTTTTCCCAAACATACCGCCCCCCACTGACGCAGGACTTTTATGAAAGATAGAACACAGGGGGCGAAAAATCAAGAAGGATTAAGAAGGAATCTTCTTCCGAAGTTAAGATACCGGTACTATTACCCTCTCAGTCCATACAACCATTCGGGAGACAGCCAACGTAGCCAGGACGACGAAAATCATCCACGCTTTGAGGCTCTATCCCTTCGGGCAACCTCCAAAAGCCATTTCCCAACCTGGGCATCAGTGACAAGATCCGTCAGCCACCCACCCCTGAGCGCACCGAGAATAGCCTCTTTCTTTTCCATGCCTCCTGCTATCCCAACGACTTGGGAACCTCGGTCTCGAACACGTCGCACATCTACGGCTATCCTCTTCCCATCAAGGTCGCTCTGAACGACTTTCCCCTCTATGTTGAAGAACGTTCCACAGATGGCTCCTACTGCACCTCTTTTCACAAGCTCTTCAATTTCTTCCGCTTCAAAGTTGCCAGTTTCAATAAGAAGGCTTGTCTCCCGCCTCATTCCCCCAATGCCTACAAGCGCCACGTCCACTTCTTGCGCTATCCTGAGTACCTCCTGAACTTCTTTTTCACTCAGGAATGCGTCCCTTGTTTCAGGACTCTTGGCAAAGGCGGGAGCAAAAAGATATACCGGTTCTCCCCCCAAACGATTGGCAAATTCTTTCACCAGCTCTATGGCTACCGTCTTCCAGCGCCTTCCTCCGTATCCTCCCATCATTTGTACTACCCGTACTCCATGAAGGTTAAGCCGGGGAAGATATTCGAGGACCTCGTGAAGTGTCCTCCCATAAGCAACCCCCACACTGGTATAAGAGAAAAGATGGTCCCTCAGGAAAGAAGCAGCTGATTGAGCTACTGCTTTTATAACTCCCTCTGGTGTCCCGCCGTAAGTGCGAACCACCAGGGCATTGTGAAGGTTAAAACATTCAGTAAGGGATCGGGAAAGCTCAGTATCGATTTCGCTGCTTCGCCGAACCCGAATCTCTACAATTCCCAATTCCCTCGCTCGTTTGAGCATTCGGTATACCTTCTGGGGAGAAACACCCAAAATCTCGGCAATCCTCCGCTGGTTGAGGTCCTCAAGATAATACAGCTCGGCAACCTTCGCCAGGCGCTCAAAATCTTCCTCTTTTACTACTCTCGGTGACAAAGAGAATCGCTCCTTTTATCCCTGCACGACACCTTCTGGGGCACGAGAGAAGAGTTCATGAACCTCCCTTTCCATATTCTTCCGTTCCTTTTCCCCCAAGGCCTCAAGGGGCTTGCGAGGAAGTCCCCCCTCAAAACCAAACAGGTCCATGGCAGCTTTGACTCCACTCACCCCATGTTTCCCAGAAATGAGACCGTTGAGTTTGGCCACAAAGCGATGAAGAAGAAGGCCCCGCTCAAGGTCTCTCTCAAGTCCCAGCTCTACAAGCTCACAACAGAGATTGGGGAAGACATTAGCCAGGGAGAGAACTCCTCCTACTGCCCCCACGAGGAGAGCAGGAAAGACAAAATCGGCCGAACCAGCCAAAATCCAGAATTTCTTTCCTAAAGAGGCAGCAATGTAAGAATCATAGTTACCTCTCGAGGTATCTTTGAGTCCGAAAATATTGGGGTGCTCGCTCACCCTGCCCACGAGAGAAGGAGAGAGGCAGAGGTTGTTCGCTACCCCTGGGTTGTTATAGAGAAGAACGGGTTTATTCACCGCTTCAGCCACGTCGGCAAAGTACCGATAAAGGACATCGTCAGTCATCCTCTTGGCAAAAAAGGAAGGGGGCATAAGACTCACAAAATCCACACCTAAAGAAGCGAGGTCCCGGGCTAACTGAATGGACTCGAAGGTAGATTCGCAGCTTGCTCCCCCAATGACCACTTTATCCCCTTTGACCCCAAGAACCGTTTCAATCACCCTGAGCTTTTCCTGATAGGTAAGGCTTCGAAATTCTCCATTAGTTCCCAGAGCAAAATATCCCCGAAGCCTCGTCTGGGAAAGTTTCTCAATGTTCCGTCTCAAGGCATCAAAGTCGATGGTCCCATCCTCCTTGAAGGGCGTCACAATGGGGGCAAAGACCCCAGTAAGACGTTCTCTTGTAGCTTCTTTTTCCATATCATTCACCCCGCCTCTCATTGAAAAACTCGATGACCTTCTCTACCGCCTGAAGGGCCACTTGTTCCACACTCTCTTTAGTCAAACCAGCTACATGAGGAGTCACAATAACATTTTCCAAAGAAAAGAGGGGGTCATCTTTGGAGGGAGGCTCATGACAGAACACATCCAGAGCGGCCCCAGCTATCCACCCTTCTTGCAAAGCCCTAAAAAGAGCCTTCTCATCTACTACTGCTCCTCGAGAGACGTTAATGAGAAAGGCTTCTCTCCTCATAAGACGAAGCTCTTTCTCACTGATGAGGTGACGGGTACCTTCAGTGAGAGGCACATGAAGACTTACAAAGTCACTTTGGGGAAGGAGCTCAAAAAGGCTGGCCTTTTTCTCGGCTTGAGGAAGCGTTCCCCCTTCGACGAAAGGGTCGTAAAAGAGAACCCTCATCCCGAGACCCAGAGCCAAACGCGCCACCTCCCGGCCAATGGTTCCAAATCCCACAAGACCAAGAACTTTCCCCCTTACCTCTTTTGCCTTATAAGAATAACGAGCACTCCAGTCCCCTTCTCGTGTTCTTCGATCGTAGAAAAAGAGGTTTTTGGCCAGAGCGAGAAGGAGGGCTATGGTATGCTCGGCAACGGAAGGGGCGTTCCCCCCAGGAACGTTGAAGACCTGGACTCCTCTTTTTCGAGCATACTCTACATCGATATTATCTAACCCCACTCCGGCCCGACAGATGACCTGAAGCTTTGGAGCACGGTCAAGAATTTCTCGGTTCACCCTGAAGCTACTCCGAACAATAAGGGCATGAGCTTGGGAGAGGAACTCTTCTACCCTCTCCTTTTCCTGAGGGGTGAGGACAATAACAGAAAATTCCTTTCTGTTTCTCAGAAGGTCCAGAGCCTTCTCAGCTATGGGCTGGGGGAGAAGGACATTCCATTTGGACATAGGAACACCTCACTTTTGGAAGCCGCTGATTTTTTTGAAGGTCTCCTGAAGCACACCATAGAGACTCTGGTACACCTTAAAGAATTCTGCATACAGCATGGCTTTCTCTTTCTCAGGAACAATTCTGTCCTGAATCTGGAGTTTACTCGTTGCCTCCTCTACAGAAGACCAAAGACCCACCCCCACCCCGGCGAGAAGCGCAGCCCCATAGCTTCCCCCCTCCTCACCATAGGTGACGGTCAAAACCTCAGAATTGAAAATGTCTGCATGGATCCTTTGAAAAAGCTTGCTTTTTGCTCCTCCCCCGGTAAGCCGAACCTGGGAAGCCGTGATGCCTAAGGCTTCCATAGAGGCATACACATCCCTCAGGCTAAAAACGATCCCCTCAAAGACACTCCGTACCACATCGTTGCGAGAATGGTGTAAACCAAAACCGATGAGAGCCCCTCGGGCATAAGGGTCACTATAGGGACATCGCTCACCAATGAGATAGGGAAGAAAGAGGATACCTCGTCCCAGGGGGGGAGCGAGCTCAGCCTCCCTGCTCAAGATATCGTAGACAGACTGGTTCATCCATCGGGCCAGCTCCCGCTCAAGTCCCCCAAAGGTATTTCTGAACCAGCTCAGCGACCCTCCGGCTGCAAGAGTCGTTCCGTAAACAATCCATTTACCAGGCATAGCATTGCAGAAAAATTGCAACGTACTCCCCGGATTCTCACAGAAATCATCAAGAGAAACGGCAACTATCCCCGCCGTTCCAAGGGTAATGCTTATGACATCCGGACTTATGGCACCAACTCCCACTGTCTGGACGACTGCATCTCCCCCTCCCCCAACAACCGGGATTCCCGATTTTATACCCACCTCTTCAGCTACTCCTTTTTGAACTACTCCAGTCACTTCTGGAGATTCACAAACTCCTGGGAAAAGTTCAAAAGAAATTCCTAAATGCCCGATGAGCTCTCTTGCCCATTTCCTCTCTCGGACCGAAAAGAGGCCTGTCCCCGAAGCATCGGTAACATCAGTGACGTAATTCCCTGTAAGTTTCAGCCTGATGTAATCCTTGGGACAAAGGAACTTCTTTGCCTTTCGAAAAATCTCTGGCTCTTCTTCCCGAACCCAGAGAATCTTGCCTCCAGTGTACCCGGGAAGCATGGGGTTGTTCGTGATGCGCAAGAACTCTGCTTCTCCTCCTACCATTTCATGAATCTTTTCACAGTACGGGGCACTTCTCTGATCATTCCACATGATACAGGGACGCAGCACATTTCCCTCTCCATCAAGAAGCACAAGACCGTGCATCTGCCCGGTCAAACCTATTCCCTCGATGGAGTAACCCTTAGTGGCAAGATCTGAGGATACCTCGGAAAGCGTAGTTTTGGCTGCTTCCCACCAATCAAGGGGATCCTGTTCTGACCAACCGGGAAGAGGAGTATACACAGGATACTCCCGAGTGAACCTTGAAAGCACCTTTCCCCCTTCGTCTACTGCCAGGGTCTTACAACTTGAGGTTCCAATGTCTATGCCTACAACACAAGGCTTTCTTGAAGAACCCAATGCCTTGACCTCCTTCCTATTCCGAAAATTCCACTTTAATATGTTTTACCTCAAGGTAAGACTGAATACCCTCAGGACCAAGATCTGTACCAAAACCGCTCTCTTTCCACCCAGTGTAAGGAGCATAGATTGTGGCTACATCGACGTTATTAAGTCCGATATTGCCACACTCAAGGCCAAGGCATATCTTTCGAGCCTTGTCAAGACTCGAGGTGTAAACGTAGGCTGCAAGACCGTAACGGGTAGAATTCGACCAGGAAATGGCCTGCTCAAGATCTTCAAAAGGCATGATACCTACTGCCGGTCCAAAGGTCTCTTCTCTCATAAGGAGCATATCGTGGTTCACATCCACTACCACCGTCGGTTCAAAGAAGTACCCCTTTTTGTATTCCTCACCTTCCGGCTTCTTCCCACCCCAAAGGACCTTTCCTCCTTTTTGGAGGGCATCCTGAATGTGCTCTTTGACCTTTTCAAGGGCCTCAAGACTCACCATCGGCCCAAGATCGACATCTGGGTTTTTCAAACCATCACCAATTCGCAACTTCTTTGTCTCAGCCACAAACCTCTCCACAAATTCCCCATAGATAGACTTTTCCACGTAGATGCGATTGATGGAATTGCACACCTGGCCCATGTTCCTAAAGGACCGGCGTACCCCACCTTTGACCGCCCTGTCAAGATCGGCATCAGCACAGACAATCAGGGGAGATTGTCCTCCAAGCTCAAGAGTTACCCTCTTCACCGAAGAGGCACAGTACTCCATGACTTTCTTCCCTGCTTCAGTGGAACCAGTAAAGCTCACCTTCCGGACAAGAGGGTGGAGAATGAGGCTTCTCCCTACCACCGATCCTGCACCCGTTACTCCGTTAACCACCCCTTCTGGAAAACCAGCATCAAGGAAACATTCCAGAAACTTCAAAGGAGAAAGGGGGGTTTCCGAAGGGGGTTTGGCAACCACCGTACATCCTGCAGCTAAAGCCGCTGCCACTTTCCAGGACAAGAGCTGAACTGGGTAATTCCAGGGTGTTATAGCTGCCACAACACCAAGGGGTTGGCGAATGACAACGCTCTGAAGGTGAGCCCTGTCAAGAGGAATGATATCCCCAAAAACCCTCTTTCCTGCTTCAGCAAAGTAGCGCAAAACCTCAGCCGACCCTTTGACCTCGCTCACTGCCTCTTTGAGTGGTTTTCCCTCCTCAGCAGTAAGAATTCGACCGATTTCCTCTGCTCTTTCCTCAACCAAAGAAGCAGCCCTGTAAAGGAAACGAGCTCGTTCAAAGGGACTGAGCTCCGACCATCTCTCAAAAGCTCTCCAGGCCGCCTGAACTGCTTCATCTACCTGTTTTTCCGAAGCAGCAGGAACTCTTCCAAAGACCTCCTCCGTTGCAGGATTAATGACATCGATGTATTTTCCGTCATCACTCTGATGAACAATCTCTCCACCGATGATCATTCCTTGAATCTGCATTACGCCATCTCCTCCTCACCTTTCGCCCCTAACCTATTCGACTTTTCCTGTAACCCAGAGAATAGTAAGAGGTAAAATCCCTGTATTGTAGGTTACGTGATACTTTCCAGGCTCCACATAAAATGCGTCTCCTTCCCTTATGGAAAAACGTTCCTCTCCAATGACCATCTCCCCCCGCCCACTGAGAACAAAATACACTTCTTCTTCGTCGGGATGAGCGTGGCCCGTGGTTTTACCGTCAGGATAGACAATGGTATACCCCAATTTAAGCACCTTGGAAGGGGAGGTGGCTGGGTCGATAAGCCAATAAGTGTCTCTCAAGGTTTCCCCCTTTTTCTCCTTGGCAAAGTATCGGAATGATCGTTCACAGGTATCGGGTATGACCTCGTTGACGTTGACAAGGAAAGCCATGGTACCTTTCACCTCCAAAAGTATGCGGTTTCTCCCTAAAGGATGAGAGTATCTCCTTCAAAAACCCGGATAAAGCTCGGTGCAAAATAGAACCATACCATCTCTCCCTCATGGTGCTTTTCCTGGGCAGGAACAACAGCTTTTGCCTCTGTTCCTACCTCGTCCTCAAGTCTCACTGTCAAAACCGTTTTGTCTCCCTGAAACTCTATAATCTTTACCGTTCCAACGATGGTATTGTCACTTTTCTCCTCTCGGAAAACCCCAACATGTTGCGGACGAATCCCGAGAGTCACCTCCATACCTACGTATCTGGAATTAAGCTTTCCCTCTAAGGCAAAGATTCTCTTCCCTTCAGGGGTGGGGATAAAGACTGAGCTCTCGTCTTCAACGGTTCCCGGAACGAAGTTCATGGTAGGCTCACCGATGAAATAGGCTACGAATTTATTGGCCGGGCGGTTCCACACCTCTTCCACCGTACCAATCTGCTGGAGCCTGCCCTCATTGATAATGAGGAGGCGGTCACAAAGAGATATTGCTTCTGCCTGATCATGTGTAACATAAATCGTGGTTAAGCCAAGCTCGTCATGAAGATGACGGATGCGGGCACGAATTTCATGTCGCACCCGCTGGTCCATATGGGAGAGGGGCTCATCAAGGAGCGTCACGTTAGGCTTGCGCACCAGGGCTCTGGCCAAGGACACCCGCTGTTGTATCCCTCCAGCCAGGGAACCAGGATGCTTCTTCAAATAAGGGGTAAGCTCCAAAAGCTCAGCAATGAACTCGACCCTTTTGGCCACCTCACCCCCCCTCATGCCCCTTGCTCGCAGAGGAAAAGCGATATTCTCGTATACACTGAGCCGGTAGTACAAGGCATACGATTCAAAGGCCAAAGCTACGTTTCGCTCTGCCGGCCCCAGGTGGTTCACAACCTTATCATCAAAGAGAATTTCACCCTTTGTGATCTCCTCAAGACCAGCAAGCATTCGAAGGGTTGAACTCTTTCCACCACCTGAAGGACCAAGGATAGCCAAGAACTCCTTATCTTGACAAGTAAACGTGAGGTCCTGCACTGCCACGACATTCCCTCGAGGATAAATTTTCCACACGTTCCGAACGTCAACTCTACTCATTTTTCGGAACTCCCTTCTCTGGCAACCTCCACCGTCTTTCGATAGAAGAAAATTCGGTCTGGGTCAAAATCCAACCAGACTTTCTCTGCTTTCCCGTACCTACAGAATCCTACTGTACGTACGTAAAGGAAAGTACTATCCCTGAGTCTAAAGGTCACCACACTACTCTCACTCTCATGAATAACAGCATAGATAGGGAGAGCAAAAGAATTCCCCGAGAGACGCTCTACCCCAAGACGAATGTGCTCCGGGCGAATACCCAAGCGAATCACATGCTTTCCATCGCTTTCTTGGGCTATTTCCTTAGCTCTCTCGGCAATTTCTCCTTTAAAGCGAAGGGTAAAATCTTCCCCCTTCTGGAAAAGAACCTCCTCGTTTTGAAAGGTCACTTCTCCATCGATGAGATTCATAGGGGGATCCCCAACCAACCTTCCCACAAAGTCAGTCTTCGGAGAGTAATAAATTTCCTCTGGAGTTCCTTCCTGTTCTACAAGACCCCTACGCAAAACAACCATGCGATCAGAAAGGGCCAGGGCCTCTCTAAAGTCGTGAGTCACGTAGATAATAGTACTTCCATACTTCTGAGCAAACTCTTTAAGAAGTGTCTGTGTGGAGAATTTGAGCTTAGCATCCAAGTGAGCAATGGGCTCATCAAGAAGGTATACTTCAGCTCCACGCACAAGAGCACGGGCAAGAGAAACTCTCTGCTTCTGACCACCACTTAAGTTCTGCGGAAGACGATCGAGGAGCTTCTCGATTCCAAGGAAAGAAGCGATCTCCTCTACTCTCCTCTTCTCTTCAACTGGGGTAAGCCTCAATCTCCAGCGGGGAGCCCGCAGAGGAAAGGCAATGTTGTCGTACACCGTCATGTGAGGATAGAGATTGTAAGCCTCAAAAGCCATAGAGACATTACGTTCTTGAGGTGGAAGGTCATTGACCACTCTGCCATTAAAATAGATTTTTCCCGAGGTCACGCTCTCTATGCCTGCAATCATCTTCAAAATGGTGGTTTTTCCCGCCCCAGTAGGACCAAGAATGGAAAAGAACTCTCCCTCTCGGCAGGTAAAACTCACTCCCCTTACCGCCATCTTCCTCCCGTACACTTTCACAACGTTTTCAAGTTGTACTTCCGCCATAGTACTACTCCTCTCCCTCTTCCCCCTCTTCTTCCTTGGGGCGAGGACCGTACCGAAGAAGAAGCAAAGCAAAGACTGTGGCCACAATGGTTCCTACCCAAAGAGGTATGAATCGCTCCACAAACTTAATCCACAGAAAGTTTACAAAAATCCAAGATAGAATGGACCAGAAAATCCAATCTCCGGTTGTCATGCGAGGAAGCACTGTTCTCACCCAGCCTCTGTTAAGCATTTCTCCATTCAACCTTTTACCGCACCAAAGGTAAGGCCGCGGATGATGTATCGTTGCATGAACCATGCCACAACAAGGGTGGGAAGAATGACAATTGCCGCACCTGCTGCCATCGGACCATACTGAACCTCAATAGACCCCCAAAAGGAGGAAATGAGAACCGTCACTGGACGTGCCGTCACACGGGTAAAGAGAAAGCTGAAAAGGAATTCATTCCACGACCAGACAAGACAAAAAACTGCGGTTACAGCAAGCCCTGGCCGTACTAAGGGAAGAACAATTTTTCTAAAGATGTCAGCCCTGCTGTACCCGTCAACCATCGCTGCCTGTTCGAGTTCCTCAGGAATCTCTTTGAAGAAACCATAAAGGAGAAAGGTTGCGAAGGAGGTATTAAAGTAGATGTGAAGAAGAGCTAAGCCGAAACGGGTATCAAGAAGTTCAAGGTTCCGATACATTACAAAGAATGGAATAGCAGCTACGACTCCAGGAAACATACGGGTCGAGATAGTTGTAAAAAGAAGGTGTCCCCTCCCCGTATTCCATCGGGCAAAGCTATAGGCAGCAAGAGAAGATATGACCATAACAACAGCTGTGCTCGACAAACTAATGATGACCGTATTCAGAAAATTTTCCCAGAAAGGAAACTCTCGGAAAAGGCGACGGAAGTTCTCCGCAGTGGGTTGAAAGAAAACGAGCTTCCTTGCCTCGGTAGTGAAGATATCATTAGGAGATTTGAAAGCTGTGAGATATATCCAAGCGAGAGGCGCCATAATAACGAAAAGTACAAAGAGTGTGATAACCCAAAAAAGCACTTTACCCAAAGTACTCATATCCTCACCCTCTCTTAACGTGTTCCACTGAGAGCTTTCATGAGAATCCTAAACATTATGGCACAGACTGCAATCGTAAGTACAAGGGAGAAAATGGCCATGGTCGAGCCATACCCGATATCAAAATAGACAAAAGCGGTACGGTATACAATCCAGTCAAGGAGCTCTGTTTGTACCCCACCACGAGTGGTTCCATAGAGGGGATCAAAAAGACGAATAAGCCACATGGTTCGCAAGACTACAATGATCATGATAAGGGGGCTGAGCATCGGAAGGGTTAGCCTTCGAAAGGTATACCAAGGCGAAGCCCCATCTACCCGCGCCGCCTCAAAAACATCTCTGGGAAGACTACGCAGTCCAGCGACAAGAACAAATGTTGAGAAAGGGAACCACTGCCAGATGGTTATGAAACATATGGTATATAGTGCCCGCTCCGGGGACCACCAATACACCTTATTAAGCCCGAGAGTCTGTAAAACCAAATTCACCGCTCCGAAGTCATATTCAAGCATAAAATTCCAAAGGAGCGAGAGAATAAGGGGAGCAACGAGCAGGGGAAGAAGTGCAAGACCACGAACCACATTCTCTCCTGGAAATTCCCTGCTCCAAAGCATTGCAAGACCAAGCCCAATGAGGAGCTCGCAAGCAACACAAATTACAAGGGCCTTGAGGGTTCGGTAGAGTGCCTCAAGGAAGGATTTATCGTTCAAGAGCTGTCGGTAGTTTTGCACTCCAACATACATTGCCTCTCCCCTCATGCCCCACTGGTGGAAGGAGTAATAAGCGCAGTAGAGCAGGGGGTAAAGCATGAAGATGGCTAAAACGACAAGAAGAGGGATAAGAAGCGTCCACTTAAAGTATTTTTCACTGGTCAGGATCTCCCAAACAGTAGGTTTGAGCGTTGCCGTTTTCATCTTTCTCCCTCCACTCTTTCCCTGGGGGTGACCGGTCACCCCCAGGGATTATTCGACTTACTCTTCCCGGATAGGAACGGTATCGAATTTCGAGGTCAGTTCGATGGTCTTGGCCACAAGCTCTGCAAGGCACTCATCGATTGTGACCTCTCCAGCCATGGGTTTGTGGAGAACGTTCATCTGCATTTCATAGACCTTTCCACCAGCCCTGGTGTTGAAGTACCAATAGTTGTCCACGTAGGGTGCTTGCTTCTGCCAGATGTCCACAAGGTAGCTACAGAGAATGCCTAATGGGTACTCGGTCTCAGGAGAGTGGAACTCTGGGTCAAGGAGAAGGTCCATACGAGCCGAGAACTGACCACCTTCTTTCATCAAAATCTTCTGGCAGTCATAGGAGGCGATATAACGCACCAGCCAATAAGCTGCCTCAGGGTTCTTACTGGCTCTGGCCACACCAACCGACCATGCACCAGTGTAGGGCTGACCACCAATCGTCGGGTAAATGCCCAAGCGCCCATCGGGGACCTTCTCTTTGAGGAGATCGGCTGTCCAAGTGAAGAGGCTGGCAAACTGGTGAGGCTGGATTATAGCGTAACCTTCTCCTTGCTGGGCGCAAGCAAAGTCAAAATTAGCCGTAAGGCATCCAGCAGGAGCAAACTTCAGAAGATCCTTATACTGGGTAAGGGCCTGTTTCAAGACATCCTTGTCTTTCGTGGTAATCACAAACTCTTTAATAGTCCCATCTGGATTTTTCACCACGGTAGCGTAGTCCCCACCCATACCCCAAATCCAAGAGGTCATTTCATCGTTAATCTGATACGCTCCTGCCATCATAGCTACGCCATAGAGTTCGTGATCCAGGGTCTGGCCCTTCAGGAGATCCCCCTTCTTACGAGTAAAGAACTCTGCCTGGTCATAAAGTTCCTTGTAAGTTGTAGGGGGCTTCAAATCATAACCGTACTTCGCTTTGAACGCTGCCTGTTCTGTAGGGTCATCGTAAACGTCTTGACGAAGGAACATACCCATGTGGTAAGTATAGAAGGGAAGGACCATCTGTTTCCCATAGGCCTGGCCGCACCGCAGAAGCACTGGAGAAATATTCTGTATATCTCCCCGGAAACCCTCTACACCTTTGGGGTCGTATCTTGCAGCAAGTTCTTCAAGGTCCCACAAATAATCCGACCACTCGCAGGTCCAGGAAGTTTCCACATAAACCACGTCATAGTAACCCGTTCCAGCCATGAGTTCCACATTTTCCTTGGAGTAGACAACCGGGGAAGCTACGCGTTCAACGTTGACTTTCACGCCAGTGGCTGTTTCAAATTGTTTGATATACTCTATAACCTTGTCCCACGCTGCACCAGTTTCGACAATCATGTTGATAGGCTTTTTGTTTTTAATCTCCGGGATATCCTTTAGTCCAAATTTTTCCTGTGCCAAAAGTGCAAAGGCTAAACCCAAAACAAGAACTCCTACAAGAGCCACTACCATCCATACACGGCACTTCATAACCTGTCCTCCTTTCCTCACAATCCTCGCACTCTTAAGATTTCTTATGGCTTGAAGGGGCAAAAACCGATAAAAAAATCCCTTTTTCTTCCTTTCAACACCCCCCTTCTTTACCTTAAGGATTTCGACAACTCTCTAAGTAACAACCCCAGGTTCCCGGCTCAACGAGCCCACTCTAAAGAATCGCCCCAGGACCCTTAGAGAGTCTTAAACCAAGCATCCCTGAAAAGATGGATAAGAAACTCAACCCCCTTGAGGAAACCCTGACGTGATCTACTCCGGTACGAAGGACAATAGCAATAATCTTCTTTGTATTTTCTCAGTCCATTCTTCCGTCCTTTCCGTCCCATCTACCCACACCCTAAGAGAGAAGACCCTCGATCTTCTCCATGGCCAGAGAGAACTCCCTGAGGTTATACTTCTGAGCCTCAGAAGCCTCAATCTCGTCCATCGAGAAACCATCAGCTTCAAGGCTTTTTCGAGCGAAATCAACCTTTGTGAGTTTCTTCCAGATAGAAGACGGTACTTCAAAAGGAGCGTTGGCTCGATCCTTTCGAAGAAGGATCATGCCCCACTCTATAGCCTCAGGGTTCATGGTGATAACCACAGGGAGTTTAGAAATCTCTTCGAGGTGGAGATATCCGTCACCCGGGCCTTTCCTGGTAGAGCATACCAAAACTTTTGCCGGAGCCTGCAGAGCCTTCACTTCTTCTGTAGCCCTGTAAGCCATGAGGATACCGAAAAAGCGAAGGTCCTCTTCTTCAAGAGTCACCCCCTTTGTCTTTGCCTCTTCAAAAAGCTCTGGGGAGGCCTCCCATCGCCCGATCATCATGGTGATGACCGAACGCCAACCACTGTAGTCCACACCCCTCGCTCTCCCTTTTTCAAATCCTCGCTTCATGGCCTTCGCGACCTGAACCACCTGGGGAACACAGAAACAGGAAGTAGCATTTACCGGAACACCAAGGCTTACAAGTTCCTCCATAACTGAAAGACCGGCTCTGGTGGCGGGAATCTTAACCATAAGGTTAGGGTTTATGCGAACAAGCTTCAGAGCCTGGAATTTCATTTTCTCTTCATCCTTGTTACAACGAGGGTCAACCTGCATACAGACAAATCCAAACTTCCTTCCCCTCCGGTAGAAGTTGGAAAGGAATTTGTCTGTCCCTAATTTCCCTACCATCCAGTAGAGATCAAACCAGGAGTATCGACCGTTCAAGGAGAAACACTGTCCAAGCTCTTTCACTCGTTCGATGACCAAAGGACGTGCCTCAAGGAGTCTCAAAACAAGGGGAGGATTTGTGGTCACTCCATCAAAAAAGAAAAAACCACCTTCATTGTGAGACATCCAACGGTGGAGGACGGACAAAGCACTCTCATCGATGCCCTTCCCCTTGAGGTTAGAGAGGAAAACCTGGTAGAAACCGGGATGAGCATCCCACCAAATTTCAAGGTTGGGGTTCCTCTCCTTCAGGCTTTCGAGAAGCTCCGGGTTAACTTTGAGAATACCTGAGTTCATCATGTGACCTCCTGTGTGTTAAAAATAACATGACATTTATTCCAAAAAGAATTGTACAAGAATCCCCCTCCTCCTGTCAATCACCCGCATAAAAAAGTTCCGCACCTTTGATACACTTGGAGTAGCCTTTTTGTACTCTCAGGGAATTCTCACCCAAAGATAGAAGGTATTTTAGGCAATGCCATATCTCTTTTCCATGCCTCTACAAAATCGGAGGAAGACCATCCAGCAAGAAATCTTTAGGAACACATCGAGAAGAGAAGACAACAACTGTGGTAACATATCTTGAGGCCGAAAGGAGGAGAGACGATGGAAAACATCCTTGACAATCTAAAGAGTCTTACCAAAAAGGGTGAAAGCAAAATGATCCTCTGTGTGGTGGACGGGCTGGGTGGCACTCCCCATCCAGAATTTGGAGGAAAAACAGAACTCGAAGCTGCTTCCACTCCCAACCTTGACAGCCTTGCTCAAAAAGGTGTTGTTGGGCTCATGATGCCGGTGAGTTATGGAATCACCCCAGGGAGCGGACCAGGACACATTGCTCTTTTCGGATACGACCCGGAAGAGCTTGTCATCGGACGGGGAGTCCTTGAGGCACTGGGCGTGGGCATGGAGCTCAAGGAAGGAGATGTAGCTGCCCGAGCCAACTTTGCCACCAAAAACGCTGAAGGGATCATAGTTGACCGGAGAGCTGGGAGAATCTCCACGGAAGAATGTCAGAGACTTGTTTGGGAAATCCAAGAAAAAGTCCAGAAAATCGAGGACACAGAGATTCTCCTCAAGGCTGGCAAGGAACATCGTTTTGTTCTGGTTCTTCGAGGACAAGGCCTTGGAGATCACCTCAAAGATACCGACCCTCAGAAGGAGGGCTCACGACCTTACGAGCCCAAGGGGCTTGATGAATCCTCAGAGAAAACAGCTCGTATCATCCGAGCTTTTCTCAACGAAGCCGAGAACGTCATCCAAAAAGAAGCCAAGGCGAATGCTATTCTCCTGCGGGGGTTCTCAAAATCCCCCAACATCGAAAAATTTCCTGAGCGCTACGGGGTCCGGGCATTGGCCATCGCGGTCTACCCCATGTATAAGGGAATTGCCCGTCTTTTCGGGTTTGACACCCCAGAGGTGGAAGGAGATTTCAGGAACGAAATCAATCTCCTCAAGAGTAAATGGAGTGATTACGATTTCTTCTTTCTCCATTACAAGGATACTGACAAAGCCGGAGAAGATGGGGACTTTTCCCGAAAGGTACAGTACATTGAGTACTTCGACTCCTTACTCCCCGAGATCCTCTCTCTTTCTCCTGATGTTCTCGTTATAACCGGAGATCACTCTACACCATCACTCCTTCGGGGACATTCCTGGCACCCATCTCCCGTGCTTCTTTACTCTCCCTACGGAGGCATAAGCACAGCAAAGCGCTTCACCGAAAGGGACTGCGTTTCGGGGTACCTGGGGCAATTCCCGGCTAAGGCTCTGATGAGTCTCATTCTTTCTTCGGCCTTGCGTCTTGGTAAGTTTGGGGCCTGAAAAAGCAAGGGGGTCGGTATATACCGACCCCCGTCCTATAAACGTCAAACACTCTGTCTTTCGGGGGAACGAATCCGGTCTCCATAATCAGTCGCTACCGTTCTCCCCAGGCCTTCCACCATGCGCTTCATGCAAGACAAACACATACCCCAGGTTTCCTCTGTGCAAATTTTTCCCGGGTAGATAGCGTACCGGCTCCTATAGGGATGCGGAGTAAAGTTTGGCATGAGGACGTTGGCCCCACAGCGAAGCCCCTGTTCTCTCCCTCCAGGTACGAGAGTCCCTAAGGCAGTAGTAGCGGGAAGATTAGCGGTTCTGGTAAGAATTCGGGTAAGAGCCAGCACTTTGAGGGTCAAAAGACCTTTTTCTTCTGGATCCATCACAAAATTCCCCAGGGGAGTATCGGGATGAGGGATGAAGGGCCCGATGCCAATCATGTCAAAATCCCATTCCTGGAATTTCTTAATGTCCAGAGCTAAGGCCTCAAAAGTCTGATAGGGAAGCCCGACCATGTTACCACTCCCTACTTGATATCCCAGTTCTTTCAAAACCTTCTGGCACGAAAGGCGCACGTCGAAGTCATCGTCAGGGTGCAGACGCACAAAGAGCTCACGATCGAACGTCTCCTGCTTCAGAAGGTAACGATCCGCCCCAGCATCCCGAAAGAGAGCATACTCCCAAGGCTCTCGCTCCCCAATGCTCAAAGTCACGGCCACACCCAGTTTCTTGACGCGGTACACAATATCAGCCATAATCCGGGCTTCATACCAGGGGTCCTCACCGGATTGGAGGACAATTGTCCTGACCCCCAAGAGGGCGACTCTCTCACAAAGGGCAAGTATCTCCGTAGGGGACATACGATACCTTGCAAGATTGCGGTTTTCCTTCCGTAAACCACAGTAGAGACAATTCTTTCGACAGAAGTTAGAGAACTCTATGAGCCCCCGAAGGTGTACAGCATCCTCCACATACTTGCGGCGCTTATGGTCAGCAATGACAAAAAGGCGGCCTATAATCTCCTGGTTAGAACATGAAAGAAGACACACAAGCTCCTCTTCCGTGCAATCTTCCTCTCTCTCAAGCTTTAGGAGAATCTCCTCAAAGACCTCTCTCTTCATAAGGTCTCCTTATTTTTCTTTCTTCGATAATCCTCAATGGCAGCTTTGATGGCCTCTTCAGCCAGAACAGAGCAGTGCATCTTGTGGGGTGGAAGGCCACCCAGGGCCTCAGCAACGACCTTGTTTGTTACTCTCAGTGCCTCCTCAATGCTCTTCCCTTTAATTAGCTCCGTGCTCATAGAGGAAGTTGCTATGGCTGCACCACAGCCAAAGGTCTCAAATTTGGCATCCTCAATTCGCTCATCTCGAATTCGAAGATACATCACCATGACATCTCCACACACGGGGTTTCCTACCCTTCCAATGCCATTAGCATCCTCTATTTTCCCCACGTTACGGGGATTGCGGAAATGCTCAAGAACTTTTTCGTTGTACACCCTACCGCCGCCTCACTTCTTTGCAAAAGGAGAAATGACTCTCAACTTCTCCACCACAGAAGAAAACACACTGACCGCCTGCAGAATTTCCTCCTCCGTCGTCCACTTTCCCAAGCTAAAACGGATGGACCCATGAGCCAAAGCATGAGGATATCCGTAGGCCAGAAGTACGTGAGAAGGCTCAAGAGAACTCGAGGTACAGGCGGAACCGCTGGAAACACAGATACCTGCAAAATCGAGGTGCAAAATAATAGACTCTCCTTCTACATACTCCACAAGAACAAGACTGGTATTGTAAAGACGAGGAGCTCCTTTGCTCACAAAGATAACATCAGGAACCTGTCTTGCTATTTCTTCCTCGAGCATATTCCGCAAAATATTTACCCTCTGTTCCTCCTCTGACATCTCTGCTTCCGCAATCTTCAGAGCCTTAGCCATGCCCACAATGCCCGGTACGTTTTCAGTCCCGGCCCTCTTTCCCCGCTCGTGATGACCCCCGAGTATCTGGGGAACGAGGCGGATTCCTTTTCGAATGTAGAGGAATCCTACCCCTTTGGGACCATAAAACTTGTGAGCCGAGGCAGAGAGAAGGTCAATCCCAAGATCGTCCACATTCACCGATATTTTACCCACCGTTTGTACCGCATCGGTGTGAAAGATAACTCCATGCTCATGGGCTATACGGGCAAGTTCTTTGATAGGTTCTATGACTCCACTCTCATTGTTAGCATGCATGATTGAAACAAGGATGGTCTCGGGGCGCAGAGCTTTCTTGAGGTCTTCAGGATCCACAATGCCGTTTGCGCCTACTGGAAGATAGGTAACGGAAAAACCTTCTTTTTCTAAGGCCTTAAAAACATTCAAAACTGCGTGATGCTCGATGGAAGAGGTAATGCAGTGATGACCCTTTTTTCCCAGAGCTTGCACCACTCCCCGTATGGCAAGGTTATTGGATTCCGTACCTCCTGAAGTAAAGAAAATCTCGTCATCCCGGGCCCCGATGAAACGGGCAACAGAAGCTCTAGCCTCCTCAATTGCTTGGCGTGCTCTCTGTCCAAAACGATGAAGAGAAGAAGGATTGCCAAATTCCTCCCGAAAGAAAGGGAGCATGACCTCCAGAACCCTGAAATCACAGGGTGTTGTGGCATTATAATCAAGGTATATCACAGCTTTTCCCTCCCCTCGGCAAGATCCTTAAGGGTCGTTGAGGCTAAAAGTCCTTCAAGACATTTGGCGGTTTCTTCCCAGAGTTTTTCTGTGTCGCAGGAGGTCAAAAAAGAGCAAAAATAAGGGTCAGAAAGGCACTCTGCCGGATGGATTGGTCCTTGAAGAGTCTGAAAAACATCAAGAACGGTGATGCTCTCGGGAGGATAGTTCAGACGATACTTCTCCCCTTTATTTCCTACACTTTTCACAAATCCCCTCGCTTCGAGAGCGAGGGCAATTTGCTTAAGATAGGGCATGAGAAGGTGTTCCTTTTCAGCAACGTCTTCCAACCTTACCAGAGCATGACCTTCAAAAGACTCAGACAGAGCGACGAGGAACCGCAATCCGTAACGAACACGAGTAGAAATCCGCACAGCTCCTCCCTCCTTCATTGAAAAGTATTTCTACTAAAATGATAGCAAAAGTAGTGAAAGTATGCAAGTATCTTCCCAAGAAGGTTTTTGGGTCTAAACACTATCCACTCAGATCGAGCATGCAAGGGTCGTTGACCTTCCCCCGTTCATCCTTTCTAAGATCGCCATCCAGCCAAAGACAGGTTGAGACAGGCATAATCTCCTTGACTTTAAGATCAGGTACGAACCCCCCAAACAGGCTACTGCAATAACCAGGTATTGCCCTCCAGAGTGCTATAATGAGTCAAGAAGGAAGAGAAGATGAAAAAAACATACAGTCAGTATTACAGAGTCCTCACTTGCGTTTTTCTACTCTTTTTCCTATCCACAGAGTCAGGATGCAGCTCAAACGGCCACCTTTGCGAGGAAGAAGTCGACCTGGCAAGAGGTCTCATTTTCTTTGAGCAACGATGCCACATAGAGGGAGATCCTCTTCTTTTCATCGACTTTCCCACCTATCGCTTCAATCAAGAAACCAAAACCCTGGTGAGCTTTGTCAACATCTTCGGCGAGGGAGAAACCAAAATTGACCCTTTTTCAGTAAACCTCGTTTTCGGCGATGGGGTGGGGCTTTCTGGCACAGCAGGTTCAGGAGTATCAAGTGGTCTTAGAGCCGTAGATGACTTTCCCTTCACCACTTCACACAGGTGCCTTCTGGTGAAGGCGCTGCAGAAAGACGGGAGTATCGTTGTGAAACGCTACGCAGAAACGCTTCGATTCTTTGACTTCTTCTCCTTTCCCAACCCTATTCTTCCGTTGAGCTTTGTCCTCCGTCCGGGCGAGGAAAAAACCTTCTCAGCGACAAAAAACATAAAAACGCAGGGAAAGCTCCTCAGATTTACCCTCACAGTACGCCTACGAAATCACTTTGTGGAACGCACAAGCTACCTCAATGGAAGCTGGAGTGACTGAGAAAAAGGGCAAGCAGAATAGAGATGGGCCAATAAAAAATGACATATACCATGCCCCAAAAAGCCACTTTGTGTTATAAAAGGAAAAGATACAAGTAAAGGAGGTAATAAAGTTGTTCTGGGAAAAGGACCTTGAGACCCTACCCAAAGAAGAGCTCTATGAACTCCAGAAAAAGCGCCTTGAACAGACCATACAGAATGCCCTGCGAACGCCTTTTTACCGACGTCTCTTTGCTCAACACAAAATAGACCCAGAAAAGATAAAAACTCCCGAGGACCTCAAGTATATTCCCTTCACCACAAAGGACGATCTCCGACAGGGATTTCCTTTCGACTTTCTCGCTGTTCCCTTGGAAGAAGTTATCCGTCTCCACTCCTCTTCGGGAACTACCGGTACCCCCACGGTTATCTACCACACCAAGGAAGACGTTGAACGCTGGACAAACCAGGTTGCTCGATGCCTCTACATGGTAGGGATGCGCAAAGACGATGTTTTTCAGAACATGATGAGCTATGGACTCTTCACTGGGGGACTGGGCATGCACTACGGCGCAGAACGCCTGGGAGCACTCACCATCCCTATCGGAGCAGGAAACACCAAAAGGCAAATCTGGTTCTTGAAAAACTTTAAAAGCACCGTCATCCACATCATTCCGAGTTATGCACTCCTCCTCTCCACTATTATTCGAGGAGAGGGATTGGACCCCAAAAAGGATTTCAACCTCCGTATCATTCTCCTTGGGGCTGAACCTCACAGCGAAGAGACCCGCCGAAGAATTGAAGAAATTTATGGAGCCAAAGCCTACAATTCTTATGGACTTTCGGAAATGAACGGCCCGGGGGGAGCCTTCGAATGTCTCTACCAGGATGGTATGCACATCTGGGAAGACTACTACATTGTGGAAATCATAGACCCTGAAACCCTTGAACCTCTTCCACCGGGGGAACCGGGAGAAATTGTTCTCACCACAATCTTTCGGGATGCTACTCCCATCCTCCGTTACCGTACAAGGGACATCGCTGCTCTGATTGATGAATCCTGCCCCTGCGGGAGAACTCACCGGAGGATTACCCGGATTCAGGGCCGAACTGATGATATGTTCATTTTCCATGGAGTCAACGTCTTCCCCATGCAGATCGAAAAAGTCATCATGAACATTCCTGAAGTGGGTTCAAACTATCGCATCGTCCTTGAACGTAAGGAGTACGAGGATACAATGCGCGTCGAGGTGGAAATAAAACCGGAGTTCTTCTTTGGAGATCTCCAGAAACTCGAGCGCTTGAGAGAACGAATTCAAACCGAACTTCGTTCCGAGATCCTTGTGACCCCCGAAGTCGTTCTCGTTGAGCCTGAAAGTCTTCCCGCTCAAGAAGGGAAAGCCCAGAGGGTTTTTGACTACAGGAAACTATAGAAGGAGGGAAAGATATGGCTCACCAGGTCTCAGTCTTTGCCGAAAATAAACCGGGACGCATCGAAAAAATCGCCCGTATCCTTGCCCAGGCAGGAATCAATATTCGGGCCATTACCATCTCAAGTGCCAACGGATTTGGAGTAGTGAAAATTCTTGCTGATCAGCCTCAAAGAGCTTTTGGACTCCTGCGTGAGAACGGTCTCCCCGCTTACCTCCAGGAAGTCATTGCTGTCACCCTTGAAGATGTTCCCGGAGGCCTTCACAAAGTGGCAAAAACCTTGGCAGAGAACGGCATAAACATTGAGGATGCTTATGGATTTGTGGTGGAGAAAGGAAGGCTGGCCGTCCTAGTCATCCAGGTAGAGAGCGAACCCTATGCTCAGAGCATCCTCGAAAAAAACGGTTTTGTGCTCCTGAGCGACGAAGAAATCTATCGGCTGTAAAGGAGGAAGGGGAAATGACGGGAAGAATTGTAGTCTTTTTCTCCCGAAGTGGAAGAACAAGAGCGGTAGCCGAAGGTATAGCTCGAGAACTCGGAGCATTTCTCGAGGAAATACGCTTGAAAAAGGTGAAAAACAGAATCCCTACCTTCGCAGAGATTCGTTCCATGCAGAGGAAGGGAGAACTCCCTGGCGTTCACGCGGATTTTCCCGCCATAGGGAAATTCGAGGAAATCATCCTTGGGGGTCCAGTATGGGGATTTGACATTGCTCCACCAATTTTAAGCTTCGTCGAAAACATCAACTGGAGCGGGAAAAAGGTTCACCTCTTTGTCACCGAAGCCGGTCTCGGGGGGGGAAGGACACTTGCTCACCTTGAAAGGATACTTAAGAAAAAAGGAGCTCGAATCGGAAAGAAGAGGGCCTTTCCTACTCTGCTCAAGGGGTTAAAAACGCTTCAACGTATTGGAAGAAACTGGGCAAGGGCGCTCAAAGAATAGAGTTCCTACTCCCCTCCAAGAAGACGCAGAGCGAGAAGGGCGTAAATCCTTCCCGCGGCCACAACTTGAGTTATGGGAACAAATTCGTTGGCTGCATGAGCTTCTTCTATACGTCCAGGACCAAAAATGAGTGCAGGAACCCCCGCCTCTACAAGAAAGGAGGCTTCACAGGAAGCGGGAAAGGGAGAAAAAGTAGGAACTTCCCCCGGAACGTCAGAAATAGAACGGGAGAGAAATTCTACAAGTTCCAGATCTCTTGGTACTTTTGCCGGCGGAAGATGAGGAATGGATCGAGTCACTTGATATCCGAAAGATTGCGGTGCTTCTTTTTGCACCTCTTCCACCACTTTTCGAAGTAGTTCCTCCATTTGAGTAAGAGAAAAGGAAGGAAGCGTCCGGACATCCACTTCAATCACACAGGTCTCCGGAACAACGTTGGGTGAAACCCCTCCCCCAATCTTTCCCACGCTCAAGGCCGGTGCCCCAAGGTCCGGGTCCTCAAAAAGGGAAAGTTCTCTCCTCTTCTCTTCAAGGGCCTTGACAATGCAAGCAGCGTAGTATACAGCATTGGTACCTCGGTCGGCTACTGCCGCATGGCAGGATTTACCCTGAATTTCAATGCGGTATGCCGCCACTCCTCGATGTCCCAGGCTAATGTTGAGACCAGTAGGCTCCCCCACAACAGCATAGTCAACCCGTTCCCCACGCTTTTGGTACTGTCGCATCCACTCTTTGATTCCAGCATTCTCCTCCTCCTCATCAACTACAAATACTATCTTAAGTTTTCCATAGAGAGAGTGGGCAAAAAGGGCCACCATTTTAGCTGCATACATCATGGCAGCCAAAGCTCCCTTCATGTCGCAGGCTCCCCGCCCGTAGAGACGATTACCCACGATTTCCCCCCCAAGGGGAGGATAGCTCCATCCACTCCCCAGAGGAACAGTGTCAAGGTGTCCATTGTAGAGAAGAACAGGACCTTCACCCAAGACTCCTGGAATCTCGGCCACAAGATTTGCTCTTTCTCCGTCCACTTCCTGCCACTCCACAGAGATGCCGTGGTCGATAAAGTAGTTGGCGATAAACCGGGCAAGCTCTATTTCTCCGTCAGTACGGGAAACACTGGGGATGCGTACAAGACGCTGAGCGAGGTTGATTGGCTCGAAGAGGTCAAACTCGCTGTCAATGAGTGCTTTCCAGTCCGCCATAGTAGCTCACGTCAGGTACCTGCTCCCACGCCGCTGCAAAGCAATGCTTTGCCGGCAAAGAGGGCATTCTTCAGGAGCGTATACAGGCATTTCCATGTGAAGAAGAGGAAAGAAAGGGTAAGGGAACAAAGCTTTCCCGCCACTTCGGTCCACTAAGGCTCCAATCCCTACAATGTGTCCCTCCTTTTCCTTTACAGCTTCAATCACTTCAAGAAGCGATGCCCCCGTGGTGACCACATCCTCTACGATAAGAACGTTTTCTCCTCCCACGAGGGTAAAATCTCGTCGGAACCGCATCTTTCCCTCCTCTCTTTCGGTAAAAGCCATGCGCACCCCCAAAGAGCGCGCCACCTCGTAGGCCAAAATGATTCCTCCCACCGCTGGACCCACAACCAGATCAATCCTTTCACCCTGAAAGTGCTCAACAATAGCCGAGGCAAGCTGTTCCACATAACGGGGATACTGAAGAAGTTTAAACTTCTCTACATAATAGGGACTGTGAAGTCCTGAGGTCAGAAGGAAGTGCCCCTCAAGAAATGCTCCTGCTTTTCGAAAAAGCTCGAAAATAGCTTCCTTTTCCACGTTTTCACCTCACCCTACCAATTATTTCCTGAAGGTTCTCCACATTTTTCCGCAGAAGATAAGCTTTTATCCCTTCAAGAACAGTGGCTGCCGAAGAAGGACAAACAAGATTGCAGGTTCCAAGCCCTATGGCCCTTGCTCCCACAAGAAGGAATTCCAGAGCATCTTCAGCAGTCATTATTCCCCCCATACCGATGACAGGAAGGCGAGTCACCCCCACGAGATCGTAGACCATCTTCAAAGCCACGGGTTTTATGGCCGGGCCAGAAAGTCCCGCCGATTTGAGAGAAAAAATGAAACCCATTCGCTCCACGTCAATCACAAGCGCCGGAAAAGAATTGGTAAGGCTTATGGCCTCTACGCCCTCTCCTTCGATGTACCGCACCGCAGTTTCCCAATCCTTTACCTGAGGCCCTAATTTTACGATCAGAAACTTCCGGGTAACGGATCGTATGCTTCCTAAAAGCTTTTGAAGTACCAAGAGGTCTGAGGAGAAAAAGACTCCTCCTTTTTCCACATTGGGACAGGAAACATTGACTTCCAGAGCATCGACACGATCAACCTTGTCAAGTATCTGAGCCACTTTGACGTATTCATCCTGTGTCCTGCCCCATATATTTACAAAAACCCGTGTCTTTAAACTCTCAAGAAAAGGGAGATCTTCTTTCAGAAATTTCTCCACGCCTTTATTCTCAAGACCGATAGAGTTCAAAACCCCTGCTCGAACCTCAAAAAGTCTCGGAGGAGAATTGCCTTCCCAAGGGAAAAGGCTCAACCCCTTGACGGTGAGGGCCCCCACGCAGTTGAGATCGACAAAGGGACTTATTTCCCTCCCATACCCACAGGTTCCCGAAGAGAGAACAACGGGGTTCTCAAGCACCATCCGCCCAAGGGCAACGGAAAGGTTCAAAGGATTACCTCCGCATACCGAAAGACTGGCCCGTCGCTACACGCATGCCAGTACCCCCCGCCTTTTCTGGGCACCGCACACCCAAGACAAGCTCCAAAGCCACAGCCCATCTTCGTTTCAAGAGAAACCTCGATATCCTCTTCCTTTCCCGGAAAAATCTCAGCAAGTTTCCTGAGCATCCCTTCCGGTCCACAGGCATATATCTTTGTGACTTCTTGGAGAGACGTTCCTGCCTTCCACCTCTCCACTAACTCCAAGACAGTCCCGCAAAAACCCCCGGTCCTCTCCTCACAGGCCCACAAAATTTCAGGAATCCCTTCAAGGACACGAAGAAGAGCAAGATCTCCTTTCCCCCGCACTCCCAAAAAGAAAAGAAAGGGGGTTTTCTTCCTCTCCAATTCGTGAGCAAGGAATACAAGGGGGACCAGCCCTCTTCCCCCAGCCACAAGAAGAGCAAAAGAAGCATCAAGAGAAAATCCCCGTCCCAAAGGACCCAGGACATTCACCACATCTCCCACCTCAAGGCGGGAAAGAAGCATGGTCCCTCTTCCTACAATCTCAAAAAGGAGAAAGAAATACCTCCCATCTACCTGCATCACGGCAAAGGGGCGCGGCAACAGAGGGTCAAAAAGAGCCCCAAAGGGTCGGACCATAACGAATTGCCCCGGCCGGGCAGAGGAGGCCACAAAAGGTTCCTCAAGTTTAAGGAGCACAAAACTCTCCCCCAACCACTTCTTGCTGGAGACCCGAGCAACGCTTAACCGGCAAGATCTTTCAAAGTCTCTTGATAGAAAGTTGCTTTCCTCAAGGCCCATAGGGCGAAATCTTCTCCACTTCCCTGTCCTTCCTGACGATAGGCAAAGAGAATATCCCGCGAAACATTCACCAAAGCTCCCCGACCCCCAGGCAAAAAGGCACAACGTACATCTTCAATCTTTCCTCCCTGAGCCCCTATCCCAGGAATAAGAAAGAGAAGGCAAGGAAAGAGCTCTCGAAGATGCTTTACATCCTCAGGATACGTTGCCCCGACTACAATCCCAAAAGAACTTACTTCACAGGGCTCGGAGAATCTCTTCCTTAGAGTATCCACTATCTTCGCCACCTTCACAAAAACCTTTGTATCTCTACCCTCATCCTGGATACAGGGTGCAGAGGGATTAGAAGTTCGGGTAAGAACGAAAACCCCTTTCCCCTTTTTCGAAGCCTCTTCAAAAAAGGGCACAAGACCATCCTCCCCAAGGTAAGGATGCACGGTGAGAGCATCGACATCCCAAAAGGATGGCACAATCTTACCCCCAACGGCAAGTTCTGAAAGATATCCCCGGGCATAAAAAAGAGCACTCGCGGCAATGTCGCCCCGTTTTCCATCTAAAATAACGAGAAATCCTCTTTCCTTAGCCTTAAGAATAGTGGTAAAAAGGGCCTCCATACCTGGAACTCCCAAGGCTTCATAGAAAGCCATTTGAATCTTCACAAAACCTACTACTCCTGCCAGAGCCTCAAGGACTTCCGTTCCAAAAACACAGACCGCTTTTGCTAAATTCTCAAGACTCGGGTCGCACTCCCAAAAGCGGTACAGGAGAGGGGGAGGGAGAAGATCAAAATGAGGGTCAAGACCCAGAACAAGCGGGCCTGTACTTTTGACTTTGCGAAAGACCCGTTCAGCAAAACTCTCCATCCACAATTCTCCTTTCAGCCATGACTACTCGCCCTCCTGTGATGGTATACACCGGCCAACCTCGAAGGGACCAGCCGTGGAAGGGACAATTTTTCCCTTTTGACTCAAACTGTGCCACGTCGACTTCCCATTCGGTCTGGGGGTCCACAATGGCCACATCGGCATCCTTCCCCTCCTCAAGCACTCCCTTGCCTTCAAGTCCCAAAAACTTGGCAGGATTGTAGCTCAGTTTCCGCCACAGCTCAACCCAGTCGATAACGCCCTCCTCCACCAAGGCCTTCACGTAGAGAGGAACAGTAACCTCAAGATTCGAAATCCCAAAAGCTGCCTCTTCAAAACTTCCCTCCTTGTCCTGAGAAGCATGGGGAGCATGGTCTGAAGCAAGGATTTCCACAGTCCCGTCAGCAATACCCTCTTTTAAGGCCTCGACGTCTTTTTTACTCCTGAGAGGGGGGTTAACTTTTGCCAAATTTCCAAAACGCATGACATCCTCGTCAGTAAGAAGAAGGTGATGAGGAGTTACATCGGCACTCACAGAAGTAACTTCTTTAAAGAAGCGAAGCAAGCGAATACTCATCCCGGCCGATACATGCGTACAGTGCACCCGAGCCTTCGTGTGAAAGGCCAAAAGAAGGTCCCGGGCCATACGGCTATCCTCCGCAGCTTCAGGAATTCCTCGATACCCCAGAAGAAAAGCCGTTGGCCCCTCATGCATCTGCCCTTCCCGAGAAAGTTCCTCGTCCTCTTCGTGGAGAATAAAGGGAAGATCGAAATACCGGGCATAGCAGAAAGCAAGATACAAAAGTCTCGAGCTCTCGACACTCGAACCATCGTCACTTAGAACTACCACCCCCTTTTCCTTTAAAAGACCGTATTCACTCATCTCTTTCCCCTGACACCCTCTGCTTATGGCTCCCGCCGGAAGCACATTCACAAAACCAAGAGACTTTGATTTAAGAACAAAAGCCTCCACCACAAGGGGATTATCAAGAGGAGGAACGGTGTTCGGCATGCACACAACTGTCGTGAAACCCCCCCGAGCAGAAGCTCGCACCCCGGTATAGATGGTTTCCTTTGATTCCTGTCCTGGTTCCCGGAAATGCACGTGGAGGTTCACAAAACCCGGTCCCACAAGGAGTCCCGAGGCATCAATGGCATAGGCCTGGGGGTCAAAAAGACCCTTTCCAATGCGGGCAATGGTTTTCCCTTCGATAAGAATGTCGCCGTCAACAAGAGTACCCTTTTCCGGTAGAACCAGCGTACCCCTTCGAATAAGAATTCTTTTGGTCATGACCCTTTCCCCTCACCTATAAGCATTTCAAGCACAGCCATCCTCACCGCTACTCCACAGGTCACCTGCTCTTCGATAAGGGAAGCACCGTGCTCCACGAGCTCATACTCAATTTCAACGTTTCGGTTCACTGGCCCAGGATGCATGATAATAGCTCCATCCTTCAAAGCATAAAGAAGACTCTCCTTAAGACCGAAAAAACAGAAATACTCTTTGAGGCTCGGGAAATAGCCAGCTTCTTGACGCTCCCGTTGTATGCGAAGAAGATATACCACGTCTGCTCCCTGAATAGCTCTCTCTATTGGGAAAACACGTTCCACTCCTAAGGCTTCTACCTCTTCAGGAACAAGCGTTGGAGAACCAGAAACCGCCACACTGTTCCCCAATTTTCCAAGGGCTAAACTCAGTGAGCGAGCCACCCGGCTGTGGAGAACGTCTCCCACAATTGCCACCCGCAGCCCTTCTACCCGACCAAACTTTCGGCGGATGACCAAAAGGTCAAGAAGGGCCTGAGTAGGGTGTTCTCTCAGTCCATCCCCGGCATTAATCACATGACAAGGAAGGAGATCAGCAATGTACTCAGGAATACCACTTCGACGATGCCTCACCACTACCACATCGGGTTTCATCCGAGCAATGGTCCGGACCGTGTCCCGAAAACTCTCCCCTTTTTCCAGACTGCTCCCTTCGGTGGAAAAGTTCACAACATTCATCCCCAGAAGCCTTCCAGCCATTTCAAAAGAAAGACGTGTACGCGTACTGGGTTCGAAAAAGAGGCATACCACAGAATATCCTGAGAGGTTCTGGGAAGACTTGGGAGAGTGTTCCAAAAACTCTCGCCAGTGCATCGCCCGGTCAAGGATGGAGAGGATATCCTCTCGCGTTAGAGCCCGTATCCCAATGAGGTGCTGGTGATTCCACAAACCTTCCACCCCCCAAAAGGCATAAAAAAAGTCCACCTCCCTCTTTACAGGAAGATGGACAAACGTTCTTGGAACTTTCCCTCTTTCTCATGAGCAACCCTGAATTAGGATACCCACAAACTCTTTGCCTGTCAATCAAAACTTACTCCCGGCTTTTGCCTACCGGCATGAGATAGAGGGGATGTTCGCCGAAAGGAAGATGCAAAACTTTCTTTACCCCCTCATCTTGAAAGGCTCCAATGACCACCGTTCCTAATCCCAGTGCCTCCGCTTGGAGATAGACATTTTGAGCTGCGTGGCCAACCTCCATGTGGACGTAACGGACGCCTCGTTCCCCATACTTTCGAGTCGTTCGTTCATACACCGCAGTGAAGACCAGGACAGCCGGAGCCTCAAGGATAGACCTTTGAAAAAGACCCACCTCGAAGAGTTCCTTGCGCTTGTCTCCCTCAAGAATCCTCGCAAGAGCATGTGCTTCGGGAAAATATCGATACACCCCTGGCGAGAGACCTTCTACATTCCCCACTACAAGATACACCTCAAGAGGGTACAAGGCTCCCGCAGAGGGAGCCGTGCGAAAACCACGTGACCGATCCGTCACACCACAAGCAGCCCAGAGAATTTGAGTCACCTCTTCAAGAGAAAGAGGCGAAGGGGCAAAAGAACGCCGAGAACGCCTTTGAGCAAGGGCTTCCTCAACAGAAGTATCGCTGTCTAACCTCGGCGTCGGAAGGGGAATCCGCTCCTCAGCATAACCGATCACCCTTTGCCCTCCCCAGAAAAAGATGACAATCACAAGAAAAAGAATAAACTTCATACTTCTCCCTCCCTCAACATTCCTCTCCAAAGAGTACATTCTTGAGGTATCGAAGGGATTCTCGAAGCATCCGCTCCAAAAGGCAGTCGCTATAGTCGCGACCCAACTTCGGTCCAGGAAGCTCAAGGTAGCCTATGATTCGCCGCTCAGGCAGAAGAGCAGAACCCTCGAGAATCAACGACTTCACCCGGCACACGTCAATCACACCCTTTGCAAGATTCTCCGACTCAAAGCCAAAAGTCTCGTGGTAGAGAGAGTCAGTATTTTTAAAGTGGAACTCGTGAAGATAGGGAAATGTAGCCGAAAAAAGAGAAAGGTAATCTTCCCGAAGCCTCCCCTTTGCATCCACCCAGCCGTGGGATACATCGGCGCAAAATCCAAAGCGAGCAGCAGTGTCTCGGTGCCTTCGCCAATAAGCGGCGAGTTCCTCCCCAATGTAGCGTACTTCATCACCACTACAGGGGGGCTCAGCATATGAGGACATGGGTTCTGTCGTTATCCAGGAAAGCCCAAAAGACCTGGCGTAGTGAAGAATTTCCTTAATTCTCTCGAGATACCTTTGTATCCCCTCTTCCCGTATCTGGGGATTAAGACGGTCTCGAGGAATTGCCCCCATAGAGGCACCACAGGAAGAAGCTCCCAAAAGTGCAGAAACCTCAATAAGCCGCTGATAATTTTTCTCCGTCACCTTCCAAAGGCTCGGGTCGTCGGAGAGAAACCCTCCGAGTTCCCGATAGGCGGAGAAGACACTCATGATTTCTACGCCTTTCTCTCGGGCTTTCTCTCGAAGCCGCGTGAAGTATTCGTCGGGCAAAAAGTAGAGCTCAAAAAAGGTTCCAAGCTGTAGATACCGCACACCCTCCTCAGCCATAAGGTCAAAGAGCCACTCAAAGGAATACCGGTACGTGATGGGGTCACTCTTCACCCCCAGACAGATTTCCACCACAGAACCTTGTGACAACTCTTACACCTCATTTCCAGGGCTCGTTCGAGGCACGACGAACGTTGACTTCATCAACGACGGCATTTTTACCTCGAAGGGAAAGCAAAAACCAAATGATCTCGGCAATCTCTTCCGGAGTGATGAGCTTCTCCCCTAAAAGGTCCGGACGCATTGAGGCAATGAGGTCCGTTTCCACTCCCCCGGGAGCAATGACGTGGACCCGGATGCCCTCCTTGTGGAGCTCTCGGGCCAGAACCTTTGAGAAACCCATGAGAGCGTGTTTTGAAGCTGTATAGGCTCCTTGGTTCACGTATCCCCTAGTTCCCACAACCGAAGAGATATTGATGATGGTGGCTACCTCTGAACGGCGAAGATATGGTAAGGCTTCCTTGCAGATTAAGAAGGGAGCTCGAACGTTGACTGCCATCTGAAACTCCCATTCCTCAAGAGTTGTCTCCTCAAGGGACTTCGCCAGAGCCACTCCGGCATTATTCACCACCACGTCGATTCGCCCGAAGTGTTCCCCGGCCTTCCGCACAAAAAAAGCGGGAAACTCTGGATCAGCAAGGTCTCCAGAACAAAGAAAAACGGAGACCTTAAGGGGTTCGAGTCCCTTTTTTACTTCTTCAAGGTGTTTCCGAGAGCGGGCACACAAGGCCAAAGAAAGACCTTGCTCAGCTAAGGTTCGGGCAATCGCTCGACCAATGCCCCGGCTTGCGCCGGTAACAAGAGCAACCTTCCCTTTCCAGTCCCTCATGAGACTCACCCTCTCGGCCATATCCTACCATAAAATCCTTCCTCCGTGGCCTTCAAGACCTCCGCAGTTCATCCTATAAAAGCATATCGGAGAACCCTGAGTATGAAAGAATAAATCCCCAAAGGAAAGACTCAAGACTACAGGTTTGCAGTACCCATGTACCGCAACGGCTGGAATACCAAGACCTGAGAACCAAACTCAACTTGAAGAGTCCCGGAAGCAGGTGAAGGGTCTTACTCCTGAGAGCCGGAGAACTTTCCCGAAGGGCTCCCTTTTATTGCCTTTCCTTTCCCTTTGTGGTATCTTAAAAAGGGGTGGTTTTTTGCCTATCAGAAAGGTTCTCCTTGCCTATAATAGTGCTGTGCTTTCGCAAGAAGAGGAGGAACGCTACGCCACCCAGCAGGAACTCAAAGGACAGACTCTTCATCTTATCCAAGAAGCTCTTGAAGAAGGGGGATACGAAGTTTGTCTCCTCGACGTGGAACGACCTCTTGAAGAAGTAGTGCGTTTTCTATCAAAACAAAGTGTCCACTTTGTTTTCAATCTCACTACCTGTGTTTCCTCAGTCTATAGTCAGGCTCTCTTCCCTCTCCTTCTTGATGCTCTTCGCATCCCCTACCTTGGTTCTCAAGCGGTGGTTCACGCTTTGTGCCTTGACCGCTTCCTCACCAAAGTATTCCTCCGGGGATTAGGTATCCCTACACCTTCCTTTGTCCTTTGGGAGGAGGGAGGACCATGGCCGGAGACCTTCGAGTTCCCTCTTTTCGTGAAACCCCGCTTTCGAGAACATCTGGGAAAACGTATCAGAAGCGTCCTGGTGAACGATGCTGAAAACATGGAGAGAGAAGCTCTCCGGATCTTCCGAGAAACGGAAGAAAAGGTGCTCCTCGAGAAGTATATTCCTGGAAGAGAATTGGTGGTAGGATTGTGGGGGAATGGACGAGAGTTCTCTGTCTTGCCGATTGTTGAGACAAGGTCCTCCGAACGTTTTCGGGAAGAAATCCTCAAAGATGTAGATCTTGGAGAAGACCTCACCTCGCAGATCCAGCGGATGGCCATAAAGATCTTTCAGGAACTGAATATGCAGGATTATGCCACGTTTCGCCTTATCCTCTCTGAAAAGGAAGCAATGCCTTTCTTTTTTGAGATCAACGCCCTCCCCTCCCTCTACTTTCGCCAGAGCCCCTTCCCGGAAATGTGTGCCGCCGCCGACATAGACTATACCGGGATGATTCAACGCCTTTTCCACATCGCAGCTCAGAGAGTGAGAAACAATGGATGAAAGAGAAACCCCGGTCTTTGCCGTGCTTGGTGCCGGTCACGGCGGGCAGGCCCTGGCCGGATACCTCTCTCTTAAGGGCTTCACGGTGTACCTCTTCAACCGCACTTCCGAACGCATCCTTTCTATAAAACTCTTGGGGGGTATCCAAGTGGAAGGAGAAGTCAGTGGGTTCGCCCCCATAGCCAGGGTCACCGCCGACATCAAAGAGGCCATTTCTGGGGCTCGTGTCCTCATGGTCGTAACCCCTGCTACTGGCCATCGAGAGATTGCCGAGCGTCTGAGCCCCCATCTTGAGGATGGACAGATCATCGTTCTCAACCCCGGGCGGACCGGAGGAGCTCTTGAGGTACGTCAAGTTCTTAGAGAAACTTCCTGTAAAAAGGAGGTCATCATAGCGGAGGCCCAGACCTTCCTCTTTGCCAGCCGAATCTGCGGCCCGGCACAGGTGCACATCTTCCGCATCAAAAACAGTATCCCTGTTGCTGCTATTCCTGCCCACCAAACTCTCGAGGTGATGAAGACCCTGAGAAGTGCTCTTCCTCAATTTGTGCCGGAGGATAACGTACTTCGGACAAGCTTCAACAACATCGGAGCCGTTTTCCACCCTACCATCACCATTCTCAACGCGGCACGCATTGAGAGCACCCATGGAGAGTTTGACTACTACATCAATGGTGTCACTCCATCGGTGGCCCTCATCCTCGAAGAGGTGGACCGAGAAAGAGTACAGGTAGCTGAAGCCCTGGGCATACGAGCCATCACCGCTCGGGAATGGCTGTACTCGGCCTACGATGTCCATGGGAGAAATCTCTTCGAAGCCATTCAGAACAATACGGGATACCGGGGAATTCGTGCTCCCTCAACCCTCTTCCATCGCTACATCACCGAGGATGTACCCACAAGTCTTGTACCCATTGCCTCTTTTGGAAAGATGCTCGGCGTCCCCACACCGACTATAGATAGCATCATTCATCTTGCCTGTGTCCTCCATGGAAGAGACTACTGGCGGGAGGGGAGAACGGTGGAAAAACTGGGTCTTTTAGGACTTAGTATCCAAGAGATACGGGAGATGGTGTTGACCGGTGGAAAGGAGTAGGGTAATTCTGGGGGCTTCGCTGGGAAACTGCGTGCATGTGGCAGGCGTGTACCGCTTTCTTTTGCTTGCAGAACAATTCGGGTATACCACATACTTTCTGGGACCGGCCGTTCCTCCTGAGGCACTCACCGAGCATATCCTTGAGAAACAACCTCAAGTAGTAATTGTGGGATACCGTTTGACGGAAAGCGCAGCTCGGGAACTCTTTGAACGCCTTGCCCGTCTTGCAGCAACTCACGGATTCTCTGGCATCACCTGGATTCTGAGCTGTACTCCTTCTCTTGAACCCGTTGCTCAGTCCCTCGGCCTCTTTGATTACATCTTCACCGGAAGGGAACCTTTCTCAGAAATCGTGGCCAGCTTGACTCAGGAGCGGACGGCTTCTTGTGAAAAAACCTATCCTCAGAGTCTCCCTGAGCGTGTCACCAAAAAATACCCCTTCCCCCTTCTGCGGCACCATTTTGGGCTTCCCACGGTCGAAGAGACCATAGAGGGAGTCCACCAGATAAGTGAGGCAAAAGCCGTGGATGTCATCTCTCTTGGCCCAGACCAAAATGCCCAGGAGTTCTTCTTTGAACCTGAAAAAATGGACGAACGGCACAGAGGGGCTGGAGGAGTTCCCCTGCGAAAGCGAGAAGACCTCCTCAGAATCTTTGAAGCGTCTCGGACTGGAAACTTTCCTCTTCTTCGCTGTTACAGCGGCACAAACCGCCTGAAGGAATGGGCGCGCCTCTTACGTGAAACCATCAACATTGCCTGGGGTGCTGTTCCCATATTCTGGTACAGCGCTCTTGATGGTCGTTCTCAAAGACCCTTGCCCTTAGCCATTAAGGAAAATCTTGAAGCCATGGCAGAATATGTAAGTCTTGGTGTGCCACTTGAGGTCAACGATGCCCACCAGTGGAGCCTGAGAGATGCTCCAGACAGTGTAGCTTGTGCAGCCTTTTTTCTGGGAGCCTACATCGCCAAAAAGCTTGGGACCCGCTGGTACGTTGCCCAGTACATGCTCAACACTCCTTTTGGAATCTCTCCTTGGGCAGACCTTGCCAAAATGCTTGCCAAACAGGACCTCGTGAAAACCTTGGAGGATGAAAACTTTACCATTTTCACCCAGATTCGGGGAGGACTGGCCCACTTCTCGACTCACCTCCACGTGGCCAAGGGACAACTTGCTGCCTCGACCTTTCTGGGACTCTTCCTGCGGCCCCACATTGTCCACGTAGTGAATTTCTCCGAAGGAGACCATCTGGCCCGCCCTGAAGAGGTCATAGAGAGTGCCCGTATCGTTGAGGGTGTCCTTCGGGACGCCCTTCTTGACCTGCCCGACGTCACCAAAGACCCACGCATCGAAGAGCACCACGAGAGAATCAAAAGAGAGACCTGGCTTCTCCTTGAAGCCATAAGGAACCTCAAGAGAAGCGAAGACCCCTTCCTTGACCCAGAGGTCCTCACTGAGGCAGTACAACGAGGACTTCTTGACGCCCCACACCTTGCAGGAAACCCCTGGACTCTGGGGAAGGTGAAAACTCGAATCGTCGAAGGAGTCCTCTATACAGTCGATGAAAAGGGTAACGTTCTCTCCGAAGAAGAACGTCTCAAGCGACTCGGGGTTTCTCTTTAAAGAATCCCCTCTTTAAGTAAGAGTTCTGCAATCTGTACGGTGTTCAGGGCTGCACCTTTCCGAAGCTGATCGCCTACTACCCAGAGGTTCAACCCCCGCTCCAGAGAAATGTCCTCTCGTATCCTTCCCACATAACACTCGTCCTTACCAGCCACAAAAAGAGGCATGGGGTAGAGGCGATGCTCCGGATTGTCATACACCACGACCCCCGGAAAATTCGAGAGTAACTCCAAGGCTTTTTCCCGGGTAATTTTGCGCTCCGTCTCAATATTGACGGCCACAGAGTGAGCTCGGAAAACCGGCACCCGAACACAGGTTGCCGTCACCCGGATGGAAGAGTTCTCCATGATTTTCTGTGTCTCCCAGACCATTTTCATCTCCTCCTTGGTATAGAAGTTATCGAGAAACACATCGATGTGGGGGAGAAGGTTGAAAGCAATCTGGTAGGGGAACACTTTCACTTCAAGAGGCTTTCCCTGGACATACGCCGCCACCTGTTCTTCAAGCTCTTGCATGGCCCTTGCCCCGGCACCAGAGGTCGCCTGGTAACTTGCCGCCACGATACGAAGGATTCTCCCATAATCATGCAGAGGCTTCAGGGGCACAAGCGTAATGATCGTCGTACAGTTGGGATTGGCGACAATCCCACGGTTCTTCACATCATGTACCCGGTGAGGATTGATTTCAGGGACAATGAGAGGAACATCCTCCTCGAGGCGGAAAGCCGAAGAGTTATCAACTACAAGACAACCACTTTCCACAGCCTGGGGTGCAAATTCTCGACTTATTGAAGCCCCGGCACTGAAGAGGGCAAGATCGCAGTCCTTAAAACTCTCCCGGGTCAGGACCTCAACGGGGATTTCCTTTCCCCGAAAACGGACCGTTTTTCCCCAGGATCTCGAGGAAGCCAGAGGCCTGACCTCCTTCACCGGAAAGTCTCGTTCCTCAAGGATTTTGAGCATTTCTTGGCCGACTGCCCCAGTCGCACCGACCACTGCTACCTTAAGAGCCTTCATGGAGCACCACCTCACCATCCTCCAGAAAGGTTTCGTGTAGAGCCTTCACCGAATCTTCCACTCGCTCCTTAGGTATGAGACAGGAAATTCGAAGGTTCGAAGTGCTGATCATGTCGATGTTAACCCCGCATTTTGCCAGGGTGTCGAACATGCGAAAGGCTATGTGGGGGTCACCCGTCACCCCCGCCCCTACCAGGGAGACCTTCCCCATGCTTTTGTCGAACTTTACCCCTTCAAAAGGCAAAGTTCCCCCCAGCCGCTCGAGAGCCCTCCGCACCTTTCCTTCATCTTCAAAAGCCACTACAAAGGCAATGTCCTTTTTTCCTTCTCTTCCTTCACTTTGGATAATCATGTCAAGCGACGTGCTCTCATCTGCCAAGGTCTTCAAAATGAGCGCCGCTACCCCAGGATGATCCGGTACCCCAAGAAGGACCACCTTGAGAACATCAAGGCTGTGAGTTATAGCCCGTACCCGCACGTCTTCCAAGTTCTCCGCCTCCTCTACCCATGTTCCTTCATTATCCGAAAATGTGGAGCGCACATGAACTCGCACCCGGTGGAGCCGGGCAAAATCTACGGCCCGAAGCTGCAGAACCTTAGCTCCAAGACTTGCCATTTCTGACATTTCATCGTAGGAAATGTGAGGAATCTTTCGGGCCCGGGGTACGATTCGAGGATCGGCAGTAAACACTCCCTCCACATCGGTATAGATTTCACAAAAATCAGCCCTCAGAGCCGCCGCCAAAGCACAGGCCGTGGTATCGCTGCCTCCCCGACCAAGAGTGGTAATATCTCCATTTTCAGTTGTTCCCTGGAAACCGGCCACAATGATCACTTTTCCTTCTTGGAGATGCTGAAGAATTCTCTCAACCTCGATACGGAGAATACGGGCTTTTGTGTGGACCTCAGTCGTGATGATACCAGCCTGCCCTCCGGTGAGAGAAATGGAAGGTACCCCCAAAGCAAAAAGGGCAATAGAGAGAAGGGCGATAGAAACCTGCTCCCCGGTAGAGAGTAACATGTCAACTTCCCGCTCGGGAGGAAAAGGGTGAAGTTGACGGGCCATGGAAAGAAGGGTATCCGTTGTCTTTCCCATGGCTGAAACGACTACCACTACTCGATGCCCTTCCTCAAAGTAACACCGCACACGTCGGGCCACAAGCCTGATTCTCTCAAGATCGGCCACCGAAGAGCCGCCGTACTTTTGAACTACAAGACTCATAGAACCTCGACCTCGACACCCTTTTCTCGAGGATGAACCTCTCGGATATTCACAACAACCCCAAAATGGGAGTAAATTCCCCGTATTTCTTTCGCTTCCGACTCCCTGAGGGGTTGGGTAAGAAAAAGAAGAATCGTTGGGCCGGAGCCACTAATTGTTGCGTTTCCAAGGTCTCTTTCTCGGACATAACTCTTCACTTCCTCAAACCCCACAACGAACTTGCCCCGATAGGGCTCATGGATTCGGTCCTCCAAAGCTTGTAAAAACCCTTCTACACTCTCCTCGAAAATGCTTCCCAGAAGGAAGGCAAGGTGTTGGAGGGAGAAGACCACATCCTCCCTGGAGTAGGAGAGAGGAAGAGCTCGGCGCATAAGTTCTGTGCTCAGAGCATAATTTGGGATAAGAGCATAAAGGTAAAGAGAGGAGAGAAAAGGGATTTTTCGATACAAAACCTTTCTATCCTTCGAGAGGGCTATCGTAAATCCTCCCAAAAAAGCAGGCACAATGTTGTCAGGATGACCCTCGAGGGACACAGCCACCTCGAGCATCTCCTCAAGGGTTAACTCTCCTCCAGAAAGAGTATTGGCCACGGTTACCCCTGCCACAATGCAGGCAGCGCTCGATCCGAGACCCCGGGCTATGGGAATGGCATTCTGGGCTTCTACCTTAAGACCTATTCCCTCAAAGCCCAGACGCTTCCAGGTACTCCTCACCGCTTTAAAGAAGAGGTTATTCTCGTCTTCTGGAATTTCCCCCTTCCCCTCTCCCTGATACGTCAAAAGGAACAACCGCTCCTCAAAAGCTTCAACCTCCACCCGGAAAATAAGGTCTAAGGCCAGTCCCAGAACATCAAAACCACAGGAGAGATTAGCCGTTGTTGCCGGTGCTTGAACCCTAAGTTTCACTTTCCTCTCTCCGAAATCCAAGAAGGTCCACAATTTCCTCTTCCTGCGGCTCTACCTCTTCTATTTTCCCTTCGTTCTGCTTCACGACAATGTCAGGGTCTTTCAGTCCATGACCCGTGAGCACACACACTACGATTTCTCGACCCCTGAATGTTCCCTCTCTCGACTTTTTCAAAATCCCGGCTAAGGAAGCCGCTGAAGCAGGTTCAACGAAAAGACCTTCCTCTTCAGCAAGCATCCTCTGGGCAAGGAGAATCCCCTCGTCACTCACCGCGTCGATAAGTCCTCCCGACTCATCCCGAGCTTGCACCGCCCCCTTCCAGCTCGCCGGATTCCCTATGCGGATGGCCGTGGCCACAGTCTGGGGATGTTCCACCGGTCTTCCAAGGACTATAGGACAGGCTCCCTGGGCTTGAAAACCAAACATTCTCGGCAGATAGGAAACTTTTCTTCGCTCAAAGAGCTCCTTGAAGCCTTTCCAATAGGCGGTAATGTTCCCTGCATTCCCTACGGGAAGTGCCAGGATATCTGGAACTCCCGAGAGCCACTCCACCACCTCAAAGGCTGCGGTTTTCTGCCCCTCAATCCGATAGGGATTGATGGAATTTACAAGAGCCACAGGGTAATGCGTGGTGATAAAGCGTACAATTCGCAAGGCATCGTCAAAATTCCCTCGTATGGCAAGAACTCTGGCCCCATGCATGAGAGCCTGAGAGAGCTTTCCCAAAGCGATTTTCCCTTGAGGAATAAGGACAATACAGGAGAGCCCGGCCCTTCGAGCATAAGCCGCCGCAGAGGCAGAGGTATTCCCCGTGGAAGCACACATGACTACTTCTTTGCCCTCCTCTTTGGCCTTAGCGATAGCCACGACCATCCCCCGGTCCTTGAAAGACCCTGTAGGATTCATCCCCTCAAATTTAAAAAAGAGTGCCCCCACTCCAACACTTCTTTCAAGAGATGTTGAGCGAATGAGAGGAGTGTTCCCCTCTTCAAGAGTAATGAAAGGAGTAGAAGGTGTCACCGGGAGATACTCCGCAAAATACTCGAGAACCCCTGGCCAACGCAAGGAATAGACCTCCTTATTCTTTACTTAAGATTCCCTTTAGCATATCATAAAACCTGACCATGCAAAAGCGCATTCTTTTCATAAGCAACGGCTATGGTGAAGATTCCTTCGCAGCTCTTGTCCTTTCCGAATTTCTCAAAGAGATTGCGAAGGAAGAAATCTCCTGCTTTGTGGATGTTCTGCCTCTTGTGGGAGAGGGAAAGGCTTTCACAGAACTTGCACACTCTTTTCCTAAGAGAATACGCCTTTTGCACTCTTCTCCTCGTCTTCCCTTTGGAGGTGTGTACCTTGGGGGACCTCTCCGCCGCCTCTTCAGATTCTTGGGAGATCTCCTGGGAGGAGGATTGCACAACACCTGTTCTGCCATCCGTATCCTCTTGCGATCCTCTTCATCTTTTGACATGGTAGTAGGAGTGGGAGACGTGTTCCCACTTCTTTTAGGTTTTCTCTTTGCCCGGAAAAAGGTGTATCTTTTCGCCTGTGCACACACTGCCCTTCTACGTCGAAAGGGGAAACCCTATGAACGTTTGGGAAGAGTAACCGCCTACCTTTTTCGGCATTGCGCCAAAAAGGTCTACACCCGGGACGCTCCAACTGCTCTTTGGTTCCAGAATCTTGGAATCAAGGCCGAATTTCTGGGCTTTGTGGGTCCTGGAGTCCCACACTCTAAGGACAAAGAAATTATCCTCTTCCTTCCGGGGCACCGTCGAGACTGGAAAGAAAACCTCTGTTTTCTCTGCAAGGCCATTGCCTTATCCAAGGAGGACTTAGCGCCTTTTCCTCTCCATTTCGTCTTTCCCCCCGAAAGGACCATACCTGAGGTCGTCAAAGCAATACAGGAAGCCGGAGGAACGATCTTTTCCTCCTCTTCTTTCCGCATCGAAAACCTTCCCGTTTCCTTCAGTCGGGGAGATTATCTTACCCACCTTGGTCGAGCAAGGCTTATAGTAGGATTTGCCGGAACAGCCCTAGAGCAGGCGGCATGCCTGGGCATTCCCTGTCTTGAACCATACCGCAAAGACGCCATCCAGGTCAACCGTCACTTCCTCCAAACACGGCAGGCTCTGCTTCTTCGAGAAGCCCTTATCCAAGGAGGAGATACTCCTGAAGAAACGGCCGCAATCCTTAAAAGTGTTCTTGCAAATCTTTCCCGATTTCAAAAAGAGGCACAAAACTTTGCCCAAAGAACCTGGGAGAGAAAGATGGACGGAGCAAGAAACATTGCCCTTGACCTTATCAACACTCTTCGCACTCCCCCGAAACTCCAAGGTAGAGCACCTGCTGGGGACGGCTCTCGTACCGGTATATGGTGATACCCTTACACTTGAGCTCATGGGCTAAAAGATATACCCGGAAAACATCCTGCGGGGTGGCCGACTCAGGCAGATTCACTGTCTTTGAAACAGCGTTATCCACGTAACGCTGGAAAGTAGCCTGCACCCGGACGTGAAACTCTGGAGGAATTTCAAGAGCGGTGAGAAAAAGTTGGTGGAGTTCTTCCGGGATACCATCAATGCCTTCCATCGTACCCTGCTCGAGGACTCTCTTTCGGATACTTTCTGGCACCCGGTAACGAGAGAACATCTCCTCAAGAAGAGGATGAATTTCAAAGAGTTCAGCTTTTTCCAGAACATAGCGCCTGAAGGCTAAAGCAAAGAGGGGCTCAATACCGCTCGAGCATGAAGCGATAATACTTATTGAACCGGTGGGGGCAATAGAAAGAAGAGTGGCATTGCGGAGGGGAAGATTCTCTTTTGCCCAGATACTCTGAGAATAATTGGGAAAGGTCCCTCTTTGGGAGGCAAGGTCCAGAGAGGCCTTTCGGGCTTCAAGGGCAATAAAGTACATGACTTCAGCAGCAATCTTTAAGGCTTCTTCAGAGTAGTATGATATCCCAAGTTTTACAAGCATATCGGCAAAGCCCATGACTCCAAGGCCAATTTTTCGATTCCCTTTGACCATTCGCTCGACGGTCTCCAGGGGATAACGGTTAACCTCAATGACATTATCCAAGAAACGCACCGCCCTCCAAACCACTTCTCTCAAGTATTCATACCGAACTTTTCCCTTCTCTACAAACTTCGAAAGGTTGATAGACCCAAGGTTGCAGGATTCGTAAGGCAAGAGAGGAACCTCTCCACAGGGATTTGTGGCCACAATCCTTCCCAAAGAAGGCGTGGGATTGGAAGCGTTGATGGTGTCGAGAAAGAGCAAGCCTGGCTCCCCGCTTCTCCAAGCACTTTCAGTGATCATCTCAAAGAGTTCCCGGGCATTCACCCGCTCCCACACTTTCCCGTCCCGAGGATTAACAAGCTCGACTTCCTCTCCCCTTTTCACCCGTTCGATCTCGTCGTCAGTTATGGCCACCGAGAGGTTAAAATTTTCTAGGAAACCCGGTTTTTCCTTTGCCCGGATGAATTCCCGGATATCCGGATGGTTGAAACGTAGAACACCCATGTTAGCTCCCCGGCGACGCCCTCCCTGTTTCACAACGTCTGTAGCAGTATCGAAAATGCGCATGAAAGAAACAGGCCCTGAAGCCCGTCCACCGGTTGAGGCCACAATGTCGCCCTTGGGGCGAAGGGCGGAAAAACTGAAGCCCGTTCCTCCTCCTGATTTGTGGATGACGGCCATCTCCTTGAGGGTAGTGAAAATGGAGTCTATGGAGTCTTCAATGGGTAAGACAAAGCAGGCAGAAAGCTGCCCCAGGGGAGTTCCAGCATTCATGAGGGTGGGAGAATTGGGTAAAAAAACAAGGGAGGTCAAAAGGTCCAAAAATTCTTCAAAGGTTTTCTGCACGTTGCCCCCAAATAAAGTTTCAACTTCAGAAACGAACCGGGCTACCCTCTCCATCATACCCCGAGGAGTCTCAATGGCTTTCCCTTCTGCGTCCTTCTGGAGGTATCGCTCCTTTAGGACCCGCACAGCGTTGAGGGAAAGCTTGAGATCGTCTCTGACTCCAAAGAGCTCCCACTTAGCCTCACGAAGGGCTCTCCGTTTTTCCCGGTAGAGGATATACACCCGAGCTACATCTGAAAGACCTTCTCGCATGAGGGTTTCTTCCACAACATCTTGAATCTCTTCCACCTCTGGAACCCTTCCCTGAATCCTCTCTCCAAGGAGAACGACCACCTTTTCTGCCAGTCCTCGGGCAAGGTCTTCGTTTTCCTTACCACAGGCTGAAAGAGCCCTATAAATGGCATGGACAATCTTCTCCGTCCTAAAAGGTTCAAAATCACCATTACGTTTTTTCACATACTCAAAGGACTGCACTCTCATCCCCTCCGTAAAGGCTTTCTACCCAAAGGAGCATCTCCCGCGGAGTAGCGAATACATATTCAGCAGAGACTTGCTCTGCCTCGGATCGATGAAAAGAATCCCAAAGGGCGAGAGCAAAGGAAACACCGGCCCCATGGGCTGCTTGAGCATCAAGCGGCGAATCCCCAACATAGAGCGTCTCCCAAGGAGCCACCTGAAAACAGGTAAGCACCTTGAGAACGCCATCGGGGTAGGGCTTCGCCCGTTCCACTTCATCCCCACAAAGAACGAGGTCGAAGAGAGCACCAATTCTGAGACGCTCCAGAGTTATAAGAGCACTCCTCCTCCCCTTGGCGGTAAAGAGTGCCTGCTTTACCCTCTTTTCTCTCAAGTAAGCAATAATAGAGAGAACCTCTGGGAATGGTGTAAGAAGACTATCGTGTTCTCGCTCGTAAAACTCGTAGAAAGCCCTGAGGGCCTCCTCTTTTTTCTCCTTTCCCACAATGTTTTCAATCACCACATCTTCCGGCGGACCGTAAAGACTCACAATTTCCTGGGGTGTCATAGATTTCTGGGCAAAACGCTCTGCTACCCACTGAAAAGCCCCCCAAAGGAGTTTTGAACTTCTCACCACAGTATTGTCAAGATCCCATATAAACACCCTAAACATAGGCTCTCTCCTTAAGGATAGCAGCGGTATGTTCTAAGAGAGTTTCCATATCCTGATCGGTACCGATTGAGATGCGCAAAGCATCAGGCCATTCTGGAAAATAACGCACAAGAATCCTACGACATTTCAACGCTTCGTAAAGGAAGGACAAGTCTTCTCCCTTCCTCCTTACAAACACAAAATTGGCCTCCGAAGGATACACCTGAAAACCGAGCTCCTTTATTTGCTTTGAAAACCAAGCCCTCGTCCTTTTAATGCGGGTAATGTTCTCCCAGACGTAATCGAGGTCCTCAAGGGCCGCGCAAGCTCCCACCTGGGAGAGGATACTGACGTTGTATGAGCTCTTAATCTTCGCCACCTCACGTATAACCTCTGGACGGGCGAAAAGAAAACCAATCCTCAGGCCGGCAAGAGAAAAGGACTTCGAAAGAGTCCGCAATACAATAAGGTGTTCATATTTCTCAAGAAGGGAGAGGGTACTTGCCGGAGCAAAGTCCCCGTAAGCCTCGTCCACTACCAGAGGAGAAGAGGAAAACTGAAGAACCCTTTCTACAGACTCTATTGGGACGAAGGTTCCTGTGGGAGAATTCGGATTAGAAAGGAACTTCAACTCTGCTGGACAAAAGACGAACCGTTCAGGAAGTGAAAAATCCTCGGGAAAAGGAATCTCTACCGGCTCTCCTTCTTGAAGGAGAGTCAGCACACGGTAATAAGTGTAGGTAGGAAAGGGGTAGGCTACCCGATCACCTCGCCCCACAAACACTCGCACCACAAGGTCCAGAAGTTCGTCAGAGCCATTCCCCACAAGAATCCAGTCCTCCGGTACTCCGTAGACCGAAGAGACCTTTTTCCGCACCTCGTCTCCCAGCGGAGGGGGATAAAGAGCAAGAGAACCTGAGGAAAGAAATTCTCCAATTCTGGCCACAACCCGAGGAGAGGGGGGATAAGGGTTTTCGTTGGTGTTGAGTTTGATAAACCCTCTCTCCCTTGGTTGTTCTCCCGGAACATACCCTTGCACAGAAAGAAGTGCCTTCCGAAAGCGCACCTTTCTCACCGTCCCTTTCCCATTTCTTTCAAGATCTGGGTACTTCTTCCCGAGGGGTCATGGAGAGTGTAGATTTCTCGAAGATTGCGAAAATCTCCCCGAAAATCGAGACCGTACCCCACCACGTAAATGTCAGGAATTTCAAAACAAAAATAGTGAACGGTTACGTCCGCAATCCTTCGAGCCGGACAGTTTAGGAAACTACATACCCGTACGCTCTGGGGAAGGCGTCGTTCTAAGCTCCGCACGAGAAAATTCAGAGTGAGTCCGGTATCAACGATATCCTCAAGAATCAAAATATCCCTCCCCCTAAGATCAATGTCCACGTCTTTCTCAATCTCAGCCCGCCTGAGTCCTGGACGAAAGGGAGAAAGAGCCATAAAATCAAGATCAAAGGGAACAGTTAAGCAGCGGGTGAGGTCTACCGCAAAGTATACCGCTCCCCGGAGGATGGCAATAAGGACTGGTCGCTTTCCTGCATAGCCCTCGTCGATTTCTTGAGCCACCTCCTGAACCCTTCGCTCGATTTCCTCCCAGGTAAACACAAGCTTCCCTAAACGGGGATCATCCATGGTTTTCCTCAAGATCAAACTTTCGCAGGATGTGTTCATAATCTCGAGCGTAGATGACCTTGATCCTCACTTCCGGATAGAGCTCTTTGAGCTTTCTCACTTTCCTGTTTTTCCGCCACACGAGTTTCTGTTTTTGAGTGGTAAGTTCAACAAAAAGGTCAAAGTCGGGGAGATAGAAATCCGGTGCAAAGGCTTCCACCACATTCCCCTCACTGTCCCACTCCAAAGGAAAGGTCCGTGGTTCGTACAACCAACGGATGCCATAAAAATCGAGAATGCGGGCAAACTCCTCTTCCGAGGGGTGGGAAAAAACAACCGGTCTTTCCATAAAGCCACTCGTCTCAAAAAAGGAAACCTGTTCTACCAAAGAAGGGGTACTTGTGCGTTTCATGGCTTCAAGGACAAGCTGACAGGATTCTTCCACGTCATAGAAGGCAGTATTGACCACAAGGTGGTAGTGGAGAGGGTTACGCCAATCTACCCCAAAGAAGCGAAGCAAGAATCTCTCCCTCTGCCTGTCTTGCTCAGCAAGAATTCGCGAAGCAGTGACCTCGTCCTGCTTATAGCGCTGCATAATCCGCCGAAGACGCACTGGAACGGGTGCGACCACAAGTAGGTGGAAGGCAAAAGGGCACTGAGCAAGGAGCTTTTGTCCTCCCCTTCCAAGAAGTATGAAGGCTCGTTTTTCAGCCATTTCTCGAAGAAGCTCACCCACTGCCTTAGTCCATTCTTCTCTCTCTTTTTCTTCTTCAGGGGGATCTGGAGAGAGGGTACCTTCGTGATCTCGAAGAATGGCTGCCCATTCCTCTCGGTTAATGAATTCGTATCCTAACCTCTTCGCCAAACGGAGAGCGACTTCGTCCCCCAAACTCTCTACCTCTCGAGAAACCGTAATAACCGAAAAATTACCCATTCCCCTATTCACCGGCTTCTATTATACTATCTCCGAAAGACAAAAACTCAGAGGAAGGAAAGAAATGACGTCGCTGTCCATCCTGGTCTTTGGGTTTTTCGCCCTTTTACCCACTGAGGTAGCCCAGGCCGAGGGAGCTTTTCTTTGGAACCACACACAGCATGCTTTCGCAACCGTAAAGGGTAGAGTGTTCTCTTGTTTCCTCACGAGAGAGACGAGGCCTTACTTTCCCCCCTCCCCTTCCTTCTGTGAGCAGGGAGACAAACCATGAGAAAAGGAATTGCAATAGCAATCCTTTTTGTGCTTCTTTTTACTTCCTTGAGCTGGTCATCAATACGAAAACTTCCCCCCTTCAACCTCTATACCTTGAAGGGTGAGGAGATACCTTTCTACCCCAAGAGTCTCACCGCCCTCTTCTTCGTCGATCCCGCATGCCTTTCCTGTCTTGTGGACCTCTCGCGATTGAGCAAAATCTTGGAGGAAGGGAAAATTCCTCTCTACCCCGTGTGCTTACAATGTGACTTTCGAGATGTTCGACGTCTTGAGGATTCCCTATCTGGACGCTTCACCATCTATTTTGCTCATCCCTTACTTCCCGCCCTTCTGGGAATCTGGGAAACCCCCGCTCTCTTTCTGGTCAACTCTGAGGGAAAGGTACTCTACCAAGAAAAGGGGAGCTTTTCTTTTGAGACTCTCCAGTCTTTCATAACTTCTTATAAAACCGCCCAATCTTCCAGAAAGGGAAGAAATGACAATTGTTCATCAGGTATCTGCTATTAGGGAGAGAAGTGGCAATGATGAATATTCAAGAAATTCTTGAAAAATTGTGGAAAAGAGAGATAATGCCCCAAAAGGCCTATGAGATCCTCAAGGGGCTGCCTTTTGAGGACCTCGGCTTTGCCAAAGTCGATCACCACCGGAACCTACGCAAGGGTCTTCCCGAGGTGGTGTATTGCCCCGGAAAGAGTCGGGAACACCTCCTTGCCATTGCCAAGAATCTGGCAGAACGAGCCCCGAACTTTCTCCTTACCCGGGCAGATCAGGAAATTTATGAATTTCTCCTACAGCACTTACCTTTCCTTTCCTTCAACCCTCTGGCATCTCTTGTCTTTGCCGAGCGGGAACCCCAACCAAAGAGAGGCAAAATTGTAGTGGTCACCGGAGGCACGGCAGACATCCCTGTTGCCGAAGAAGCAGCCTGTACTGCAGAAATTGCCGGGAACTTTGTGGAGCGGTTGTTCGATGTAGGCGTAGCAGGAATTCATCGGCTCTTTGCTTCCCTTTCCGTTTTCAAAGATGCCAATGTGGTGATAGCCGTTGCAGGAATGGAAGGAGCTCTGCCTAGCGTTGTGGCTGGCATCGTAGAGGTCCCGGTCATTGCTGTACCTACAAGCATCGGATATGGGGCACACCTTGGAGGACTGGCTCCACTTCTTTCTATGCTCTCAAGCTGTGCTCCAGGCATGGCCGTGGTGAACATCGACAACGGCTTTGGTGCGGGCTTCATCGCCCACCTCATAAACCGACTGGCTGAAGGAGAGAGATTATGAGGATTCTCTACCTTGACTGTTTTTCTGGAATAAGCGGCGATATGTTTCTTGGAGCCCTTCTAGACCTTGGAATAGAGATGGATTCTTTCGTTACGACTTTGAAGAACTTCGTGCCCCTCCCTTTCGAGATGGCGGTCAAGCGGGTCAAAAAAGGAGGCATCACAGCAACAAAGGTGGACGTCTTCGAGCCTCATCCCCCTCCTGCTCGCTCAAGTAAAGAACTCCTTGATCTCCTCTGGAGGGGCTCTGCACCTGAAACTTTGAAAGAAAGGGCTTCAAGCGTCGTTCAAAAAATTGCCGAAGCTGAAGGAAAGATACATGGTATCCCCTCCCAAGAGGTGCACCTCCATGAGGTAGGTGGTGCAGACACATTGGTGGACGTCGTGGGGGTAATCTATGGACTCGAGCTCTTAGGAGTTAGGACAGTTTATTCTTCCCCTCTTCCCACAGGAAGAGGGCTTGTACACACCACTCATGGAGTTTTGCCCGTTCCGGCCCCGGCTACCCTCGAGCTTCTCAAGGGGGTTCCCATATACTTGGGACAGGAAGAGGGAGAACTGACCACCCCAACCGGGGCAGCGCTTGCGAGGAGCCTGGTATGTTCTTTTGGTTCCTGTCCCCAGATGATTGTGGAGAGAATCGGATATGGTGCAGGGACAAAAGACTACTCCCTACCCAATGTCCTTCGGGCAATTCTGGGAGAAAAAGAAGAAACCACTACCCAAGAGAAAAACATTGTTCTGGAAACAAACATCGATGATGTGTCTCCCCAAGTTATCGGATATCTCACCGAACGTCTCTTCGAAGCAGGAGCCCTGGACGTTTTCGTGACACCCATCTACATGAAAAAGCAACGTCCAGCCTTCATGGTTTCCGTTCTTGCTACACCCCCTTCAGTTTCTCGTCTCCGAAATCTCCTTTTTGAAGAGACTACCACCTTAGGTCTTAGGGAATACGAGGTAACCAAGTGGGCATTGCCTCGCCAAAACATATCTTTCATGACGCCATGGGGGGAGGTGAGGGGAAAAGCCGTGCACAAAGGAGGGAGAAAATACATTTTCCCCGAGTACGAGGATTGCAAAAGGATTGCCTCTTTGTATCACCTCCCCCTCTTTGAGGTCATAAGGGAGCTCACAAAAAGCATCCCAGAGGAAAACGAGGCTTTCCCGGAACGCGCTAAAAGGTAGTAGTCATCCACCACAGGTTCCCCCACAGGGTTTTCCACACTTAAGACACATAAGTTCGGCCATATAGGCTTCTTCTTCCTCTTTTGTGATGTATCTTCGGCGGATTCTTTTGTCCATGATCCAGGGCCACCGAACCACTCTTTCCTCAAAGGGCATCTCGTACACTTCCTGCATGCCCTTGTCGCGGTATTCTCCGCGTACTTCCATGTCTCCACCCCCTCATTCTTCTCCAAGGTATGCCTTGCGCACTCGCTCATCCTCGAGAAGCTTTCTCCCCTCTCCCTGGAGAGTGATACGGCCCGTCTCAAGAACATACGCATAATGGGCTATTTCGAGAGCAGCCTTCGCGTTCTGCTCGATGAGAAGAATAGTCACTCCACTCTGCAGAAGTTCCCGGATAATGTCGAAGATCTCTCGCACGAGGAGTGGAGCAAGACCCAGGGACGGTTCATCCATCATGAGGAGTCTGGGACGGGACATCAAAGCTCGGGCAACGGCAAGCATCTGTTGTTCTCCCCCACTCAGCGTTCCTCCTTTTTGCCAGGTCCTTTCTTTAAGACGAGGGAAGAGGGAAAAGATCCATTCCAAGTCTTTTTTCATCCCCTGGTGATCCCGACGGGTGTACGCTCCAAGAAGAAGATTTTCCATAACGGTGAGATTGGGGAAAATTCTTCGTCCTTCCGGGACCATGGCCACCCCCATTTCCACAATGTGATGTGGGGGTTCTTCGGTTATGTCATTCTCTTCAAGGAAAATCTTTCCCTCCCTTGCCCGAACAAGACCGGATACGGTTCTCAAGGTTGTACTCTTTCCGGCTCCGTTAGCCCCGATGAGAGCTACAATTGTCCCCCGCGGAACGGAAAGAGTTATTCCCTTAAGGGCATGAATCCCCCCATAAAAGACGTGCAGATTCTCAATGTGTAAAACAATATCATCCCTCACGCCGTTTTCGCTCCTACACCCAGGTAAGCTTCGATAACCCGTGGGTCCTTTTGAATTTCCTCGGGTGTTCCCTCAGCAATTTTCAAGCCAAAATCCATGACGGCCACCCGCTCACAAATCCCCATAACCACTCTCATGTCGTGCTCGATGAGAAGAACAGTAAGACTAAAGTCCTTCCGGATATGTTGGATGAATCGCATAAGTTCCAGCGTCTCTTGAGGATTCATGCCTGCCGCCGGCTCATCCAAAAGAAGAAGTTTTGGCTTTGCGGCCAAAGCTCGAGCAATCTCGAGACGCCTCTGCTCTCCATAGGGCAAGACCTGTGCCTCCTCGTGAGCCACACGAGAAAGACCCACTGCTTCAAGAAGGGCAAAGGCTTCCCGACGAAGTTCCTTCTCTGTCCTCCAGGTAGAGGGCAGAGAGAACATGGTAGCAAGAAAGGAATGGGGAAAGCGAACATGAAAGGACACGAGAACATTTTCAAGGACCGTGAGATTCCCAAAAAGACGAATATTCTGAAAAGTACGGGCTATCCCCAAAGCAGTGATCTGGTCGGGAGAGAGCCCAGTGATGTTCTTTCCATAGAAGAATACCCTTCCTTTGTTTGGTAGATACTGGCCGCTTACGATATTGAAGACCGTAGTCTTCCCGGCCCCATTAGGCCCGATAAGACCTACAAGGTTCCCTTCCCAGAGGGTGAGAGAGAAATCATTCACCGCCACAAGACCACCGAAAGCAATCGTAATCCCCTCAATTCGGAGGACCTCACTCCGTTCGGACATAGGCCTCCCTTCTCCCTTGAAAAAGACGCACAAGGCTCTCCCAAGAGAGCTCCCTTCGCCCAAAGAGACCACGCCGGTAAAAGATCATGAGGATGACCAAAATTACCGAGAAAACCACCATGCGCATTCCTGGAATCCCTGGAAAAGTCCATGCTCCGATTTTGTGTGGAGCCTCAACATCACGCAGTACCTCCTGAAGAAAAGCAAAAAGAATGGCCGTCACCGTAGACCCGGTAAGACTTCCCAACCCTCCTAAAACGATGATGATGAGAAGGTTAAAGGTCATGCCGAAGGTGAAGAGAGTAGGGGAAACCGTACTGATAAGAGTCACAAAGAGCCCTCCCGCTACCCCGGCAAAAAATCCGCTGAGGACAAACGCAAGGAGCTTGTGACGGAAGAGGTTCACTCCCATGGCCTCGGCAGCTACCTCGTTCTCCTTTATGGCCTTGAGAGCACGGCCAAAACTGGAGTTCACCAGGTTCTTAAGAATAAAGACTGTCCAGAAAGCCCAGCTTGCCGTCCACCATAAGTTCGTATACTCGGGAATTCCCTTGATCCCTAAGGCACCGTTTGTTAGGGGAATAAGGTTATTGGCCAGAACAATGACAATTTCCCCAAAACCAAAGGTGGCGATAGCCAGATAATCTCCCCGCAGACGAAGAGTGGGAACACCGATGAGGAAGGCAAAAAAAGCTGCTAAGAGACCTCCAAGAAGGAGAGCCAGGAGAAAAAGGGAGGGAGGGAAGGAAAAAGTATTGAGGGGCCAAATGAGAGGCTGAAGAAAGTAAACCTCTTTTTTCTGAACCACAGGAAGCATAAGAAGTGCTACCGTATAGCCCCCGATGGCCATAAAGGCGTTGGGGCCTAAGGAGAACTGCCCGGTCACTCCGTTCACTAGGTTATACGCCGAGGCTGCCACAATGTAAATGCAGGCAGTGTTCAAGATTCTGACGAGATAAGCGTTAAGATGACGCTCAGCCAAAAATACACCAAGCATTAAAACACCAAAAAGGATGAACGTGAGGACAAGATCTCGAAAGACCGTGTCTCTTTCCACCGTCACACCTTCTCCTTCAGAGCTTCACCCATTATGCCACCCGGTTTTACAAGAAGAAAGACAATGAGAATGGTAAAGACAAAGGCATCCCGGTAACCTGTAAGCCCGGGAAAGAAGGCAACAATTAGAATCTCCGCCAAACCAATGATAAACCCCCCAATCATTGCCCCCACTACGTTGCCGATTCCCCCAACCACTGCCGCAGTGAAGGCCTTCCACCCGGGGAATATCCCCATAAGGGGGTTGATTTGAGGATACTTACAGGCCCAAAGTACTCCTCCAATTCCGGCCAAAGCCGAGCCCAGAGCAAAGGCGTAAAGAATAACACGGTCCACATTGACTCCCATAAGGCGTGTGGTTTCCATGTCCCGGGAAACGGCCCGCATGGCCATACCCACCTTTGTGCGGTATACGATGTAAAAGAGAGCAAGAAGAATGGCAATGCTTATTACCGGAACCCAGAAAGTCACCCCCTGAATGCGGGCACCTAAAAGAGTGTAGACGTTTTTCATGAGTGCCGGACGAGGAAATCCCTTTGGCCGTGCTCCTACAGTAACAAGACCGAGATTCTCAATGAAAAAAGACACCCCCACCGCAGTAATGAGGGCCGATATCCGAGGGGCGTTACGCAGAGGTCGATATGCTACCCGTTCAATACTCATCCCCACCAAAGAACACAGAACCATACCGATAATAACCGAAAGCCACCAGGGAAGAAGAAAAACGGCAATCATGAAGAAGGCAAAGTATGTCCCCAACATAAAGACGTCGCTGTGGGCAAAGTTGATGAGCCCCAGGATTCCGTAGACAAGGGTGTATCCAATGGCCAAGAGAGCATACAGACTCCCTACTGATACCCCATTCATAAGCTGTTGGAAAAAGGCCGTCCAGTGCATCGCAATCCCCTCGAAAGACAAGGAGGGCCGGGAGTCCCGGCCCTCCTTTATGCTACTCCACCGCCACCGTCTTGACAAAGACGAAATTACCACCCTCAACTTTCCTTACCACCACAGGTTTTATAGCATCACCGTTTTCAATCGTCACCTTCCCGGTGACCACGTCGAGGTTTTCGGTGTCCTCGATAGCCTCTCGGATTTTCACCGAATCGAGGGATCCTGCTCGCTCAATGGCGTTTACAAGAATGAGGTAAGCATCGGCTCCTAGTGCACCGAACATGTTGGGGTCCTTCCCAAACTTCTGCTTATAGAGGTCAATGTACTTCTGTCCGATATCATTCAAACCCTTGGTGGCATCCCAGATGGCAGTGTGATAGAGTCCTTCTACCGCATCTCCACCCACACTGAAGAGTTCCGGGGCGTCGGCCCCGTCGGCAGAGAGAATGATACCTTCATACCCCAAGTCCCGGGCTTGACGGCAGATGAGAGCGATCTCCGTATAGTAGTTAGGAACATAGAGGAGATCAGGGTTGGCATTGATGATTGTAGTGAGCTGCGCAGAGAAATCCTGGTCTCCAGTCTTACAGTTTTGCTCTACAACGACCTTCCCGCCCCGCTTCTCAAACTCCTCTTTGAAAAAGTTTCCTAAGGCCACACAGTAGTCCTGAGCAATGTCAGAAAGAATGGCCACCGTCTCTGCCTTGAGGTCCTTGCGGGCAAACTCAGCTGCCGCCGCCGCCTGGTAGGGGTCCAGGAAGCAGGCTCGGAAGACAAATTTCTTTCCTTGAGTCACAAGAGGATTTGTAGCCGTAGCAGAAATAATGGGAACCTGCCTTTCCTCGCAGATTGGCCCTGCAGCGAGCATATTTCCACTTATGGCTGGACCGATGATAGCTACAATCTTCTCCTTGTCGATGAGGCGGGTCGTGGCATTAGCTGCCTCTACCTTGTCGCTCTTGTTGTCCACGAGGACAAGCTCCAATTTTTTGCCTGCTACCACATCACCAATGATTTCCCGGACGAGATTGATTCCCTCCCAGATCATCTGTCCATAAGCTGCTACCGCTCCGGTCATCTCAAGATTTGCCCCGACACGGACAACTTCCTCTTCTGCAAAAGCCACACTCCCCAGAACAAGACCTACACACAAGAAGGCAACAAAAAGAAATTTTTTCACAACCATTCCTCCTTCTTTAGAGAGCTTTGATAGGCTAAAAGTATCACCTTGTTTCTCCTTTTGTCAAGGAGATTCTCACCTTCCCACTCCAAGACGATAGGCTAAAACCTCGGGAAGCCTGGCGTCAAGAATCTTCTGCATGGCAGCCTCAACGTCATACTCTATCCTTCGGATCTCAATGCGTCTCTCTTCCACAAAGAAGAAGCCAAAACTTGCCTGAGGATTTCCATCCCTCGGCTGCCCCACGCTTCCACAGTTTATGAGATATCGAAACCCCGGTTCGAGAGAGATCACCCCTCCTTTCAAAAAGGAGACTCGCCCAACCCTGTTTTTCCCCCACAAATACCCTTCGGCAACGTGGGTATGGCCGAAAAAGCACAGGGAGAAATCTTTCCGTTCCTCAAAAATCTCCCGGGCTTGCCAGGGATCCACAATGTACTCCTCGGTTGGCTCCCGGGGGCTACCGTGAACACAAAGGTAATCCGGGAAGGTCAAAAAAGAGGGAAGGCCCTCGAGAAAGGAAAGACTCCCTCCACTTAGGTGTTCCTTCGTCCACATAATGGCCTGCGCTGCAGCCGGGTTAAACCAGGAAAGGGGCATTTTCCCCAAAAGACAGGCCTCATGGTTTCCCAAAATGACCTGAGCTTTCCTTTCCTTCACCCATTGAACACAGAGCTCAGGCTCCGCCCCGTACCCAACGACGTCACCCAAAACGATAAGGAAGTCATCCTCCGCGAGTTCCTGGGAAACTACTCGCAAAGCATCGAAATTTCCATGAATATCAGAGAAAATGGCCACTCGCAATTTTAGCGCATCGACCCCTTTATCCGCATGATACTCGTGATAGAGAAGCGAACAAGCTCTTCGAGCTTGAGCTGAATGTACTTTATGGTCTCCTCAAGATTGGGAATGAGGACGTACTCCAGAGCATTCACCCTTCGGCGGGTTTTCTCTATCTCTACTGCAAGGAGCTCTATTGTCTTCTCTGCCTCTGCCAGACGAACCATGAGGGGCAAAACCCGGAAGAAGGATCGGAAAGCAGCGTCGATCTCGGCAGGAGTATTCACAACGCCGTATGCAAAGGGGTCCCCTTCGACTTTTACCTCAAAGTGAGGTACCCGGACACCGGTAAGGTAGCGGGTTCGAACTTCAAGAAGAAGACGCTGTTGAGACACAAGGGTGACAAGGTCCTTATCAGCCTCAGAAAGCATGAGGGAGGCAACGTTCTGGGCCTCAAAGGCCTTTACAATTTCCTGCTCTATCTCCTGGCGAAGGTTGGCATTCTCCCGCACAATACGAACAAAATCTTGGACAAGAGCATCAAGCTTGTCCTTGAGGAGTTTATACCCCCTCCGGGCCATAGCCAGACGGTTCTTGAGCTTCATAAGCTCCATGCGGTTAGGGTTAACGTTGAGTCTCACGAGACCATCAGCCTTCTTCCCCAGTCTTCCTGCCGTAAAAACGTTCAAGGTACTCGTCGCGAATTCTTTTGAGCTCCTCTCGGGGTAGCATACGCAAGAGGTCCCAACCGATCTCCAAAGTTTCCCCAATACTCCGATTTTCGTACTCTCCCTGTTGTACAAACCGTTCTTCAAATTGATCAGCAAACTTCATGTAGAGACGATCGAGCTCGGTAAGCGAAGCTTCTCCAAGGATGGTGGCCAATTCCTCTGCTTCCCGACCACGGGCATAGGCAGCGAAGAGTTGATTCGCCACATCGGCATGATCCTCCCGTGTTTTTCCTGGACCGATCCCTTTGTCTCGCAAACGGGAGAGCGAAGGCAAAACATCAATGGGGGGATAGATTCCTTTTCGATAGAGTTGACGGCTCAGTATAATCTGCCCCTCGGTAATATAGCCGGTAAGGTCGGGAATAGGATGGGTCTTATCATCTTCGGGCATGGTGAGGATAGGTATCTGGGTGATGGAACCCTTCTTCCCCCGAATGCGCCCAGCTCGTTCGTACATGGTCGCAAGATCCGTATAGAGATAGCCAGGGTATCCTCGTCTTCCTGGAACCTCTCTTCGAGCTGCCGATATCTCTCGCAGAGCTTCACAGTAATTCGTCATGTCAGTGAGGATAACGAGAACGTGCATGTCCATCTCAAAGGCCAGGAATTCTGCCGCCGTTAGGGCCATGCGGGGAGTAATGATCCGCTCAACCGCCGGGTCACTGGCCAGGTTCACGAAAAGAACCGAGCGCTCAATGGCTCCGGTATTGCGAAGCTCGGATATGAAGTAATTGGCTTCTTCAAAAGTAATACCCAAAGCTCCAAAAACCACGGCAAATTTCTCTTCCCCCTTGAGCACCCTTGCCTGTCGGGCGATTTGAGCTGCCAGACGGGCGTGGGGAAGCCCCGAGCCCGAGAAAATGGGAAGCTTTTGTCCTCGTACCAGGGTATTCAGGCCGTCAATGGCCGAAATTCCTGTTTGGATAAAGTCAGTAGGGTAATCCCGAGCCACAGGATTGATAGGGTTACCGTTAATATCGAGTCGCTCTTCCGGAACGATTTCTGGTCCTCCATCAAGAGGAACACCCGAACCACTGAAAACTCGCCCCAGAATGTCGGGGGAAACGGGGAGCTCCATCACCCTACCCAAAAATCTCACTTTGCTCTGACCAATACCGATGCCTTCCGTACCCTCAAAGACCTGCACCAGGGCCTTGCCTCTACTTGTCATGAGGACCTGACCACGGCGCTGGGTTCCGTCTTGAAGCTCGATCTCTACAATTTCCATATAGCGGGCGTCCTCCACCTGCTCCACGGTGAGGAGTGGCCCTGCTACCTCAGAGATGGTCACAAACTCCTTATACATTGGTCTCGACCTCTCCTCTTATCTTCGCACTGAGTTCCTCTCTAATTTCTTCTTCAAGCCCCTCTATCCTCTCAAGCTCTGATTCCGGAACGTACTTCATCCTTCCTATTCTCTCTCGAGCAGAAATGCTCAGAATATCCCGCAGTGCAAGGCCCTTTTCCAAAGCCTTGAGGCCCTCGTGATAGTACGTGAGGATGACTCGAAGCATCAAATACTGCTTTCGCAAAGAAGTAAAGGTATCGACTTCATGAAAAGCATTCTGCTGCAGAAAGTCCTCTCGAATGGAACGGGCTACTTCAAGAATGAAGCGCTCTCTAAAGGAGAGAGACTCTACGCCCACAAGGCGGACGACCTCTTCAAGTTCTGCTTCTTGCTGCAAAATACGCATGGCCAGAGCCCTGTTTTCAGAGAAGTCAGGAGCTACGTTCTTTCTCAAGAAATCCTCAAGATGTTTCAGGTACAGGGAGTAGCTAAGAAGCCAGTTAATGGCCGGGAAGTGCCTTTTGTAGGCCAGACGGTCTTCAAGCCCCCAGAACACCTGCACCACTCGCAAAGTATTCTGCGTTACGGGCTCAGAAAGGTCCCCCCCGGGGGGAGACACTGCTCCAATAACGCTCAAGGAACCCACTCGACCGTCCTTTCCCAAGCACTCCACCTTTCCAGATCGTTCGTAGAAGCTGGCAATACGGCTCCCTAAATAGGCAGGGAATCCCTCGTCTCCCGGCATTTCCTCAAGGCGCCCTGAGATTTCCCGCATTGCTTCGGCCCACCGGGAGGTAGAGTCAGCCATAAGGGCTACTTTGTACCCCATGTCTCGGAAGTACTCTGCGATGGTGATTCCCGTGTAGACCGAGGCCTCTCGAGCTGCTACAGGCATGTTGGAGGTGTTGGCGACGAGCACCGTCCGCTGCATAAGGGGCTCCCCGGTATAGGGGTCGACGAGTTCAGGAAATTCCATAAGAACATCAGTCATCTCGTTTCCTCGTTCCCCGCAACCGATGAAGATGATGACATCGGCATCAGACCACTTGGAAAGTTGGTGCTGCACTACCGTTTTCCCGCTTCCGAAGGGCCCGGGGATACAGGCTACTCCCCCCTTAGCAATGGGGAAAAAGGTATCGATCACCCGCTGCCCGGTGATGAGTGGCTCGTCAAGCTCCATCTTTCGACGATACGGACGAGGTGTTCGTACCGGCCAACGCTGCATGAGAGTCAGAGGAACCTCCTCGCCCCTCTCGTCTTCAATAATCGCAACAACTTCTTCTACGGTAAAGGACCCGCTTCGTATTTCTTTCACTCGTCCAGAAATTCTGGGAGGAACCATGACTCTATGGGTAACGGTTTTCGACTCCTGTACCACCCCCAGTATGTCTCCTCCCTCTACAGAATCGTCCGCATTAACAAGAGGTTTGAAGTCCCACTTCTTCTCCCGATCGAGAGCGGGGAGCTCCATCCCTCGGGCAATAAAATCACCGGCTCTCTCACGAATAAACTCAAGAGGCCTCTGGGTCCCATCAAAGATGCGTCCAATGAGACCCGGGCCGAGTTCTACACTCAGCGGTTCGTAAGTGGACTCTACAGGCTCTCCGGGGCGAAGTCCGGCCGTCTCTTCATAAACCTGAATGGTTACTTTGTCGTTGTGAATGCCGATGATCTCTCCGACCAACCGCTTCTCTCCTACTTTCACCATGTCGTACATCTTTGCACCCGGAAGGTCTACCGCCACAACAACCGGACCGTTAACGCTGAGAATCATTCCCTTTCGCTCCATCACTGCTTTTCCTCTCCCCGAATGAGAATACTGCTTCCAATAGCCATCTCGACAAGTCTTCGCATAATGTCACCGCCTCTACCCACCTCGCGGGTACTTGTGGGAATAGCACAGATGACGGGCAAGGCCTCGCTGCGCAGGTCTTCAAAATGTTCCTTTACAGCGTTATAAAATCGCCATTCAGTGAAAATAATGGCGTACTGATTACGTCGAAGAATGGGTAGCAAGGGAAAGAGCTCTTCGACAGTACGAGCAGGGAAAACGTCAAACCCCATCCCCCGAAAGCAAAGTGCTCTTTCCTCTCCTCCTACAAAGGCGAAATATGTCTTACTGCTCATAGTAACACTCCCGAAGCTTTCGTCGTAGAATATCTCCCTCGATATAGAAATACTTACCATCAAGAAGGATTCGGAGGTTCTTCACGTCAATCGATTTGGCAAAAAGAAAACCGAAAACCGGTTCAGGACCAAAGGTCTCTCGACGATACTTTCGGACCCAGAAAAGGAGCTCGTTATCCATTCTCTTTTCCATCTCGGCAAGATAGTACGGGTCGTCTCGAAAAATCTCTTTTTCCGGAAGGACAAAGGCAAAACCCAGGTACTCAAGGTAATCTGGAACTTTGTCCTCAGGAAGGGAGAGAAGCTCTAAAAGGTCTTTCTCCCGAATAAGAGGGTTCGCAAAATAAAGGAGACGAAGAGCGTCAGGCTTTCTTTCTTCATAACGAGCCCTGAAGGTCCCCCGAAGGTAGGAAAAGACCACAAAGGCTTGATACCACTTTTTAAGGGGTCCCTCGGTGCGTTCGGCAAGGTTGTACACTTGCTTCAAGAAAAAGCGATCGAGGAGAAACTCCACTCCCTGAGCATACCCGGGACGGGCTTCTAAAAGTTCCTGCACTTCCCAAAGAGCCTGAGCAAGGGGATCAGAAAAGTACTCGGTCTCCCCACTCAAAAAGCGAAGAACCCGACGGGGATCAAGGAAACCCGGATAGGTCCATTCAAAGGGCCTTCTGGCCATGAAATGCTTTACAGCAAGCTTCAAAGCAGTAACATCAAACCCCAGAAGAAAAAAGGCAGTTACCTCTTCTCCTCCCTGACTCTTGGCAAAATCACTCACGATACCAAAGAAGTGTCCAGTGAGAACTCTGTCGATCGTTTTAGGGGTAGGAGAAATGTTCTGGAAAGATTCACCAAGGTAGGGGATTTCAGCCACTATTCGAAGGGCCTGATCCAGATCCTCAGCCCGCAAAAGGGCATCAAAGGTCTTTGGTTCAAGAAGACTCCGTTCTAAGGCTCGAACTCTACCGACGAGATAGGCATAGTCTGAATTAGCCTTCATACCTCAACACCCTGAAAAAGTGTCTCCAAAATCTCACGTTCGTTTTGGCGAAAGAATCCATCGAGAATAGCTCTGAGGCTCACATCCACTGTCATACCACCCTTTTTGAGGAGGAAACCCCGCTCAGGAGAGTCCCCAAGAACACCTCCAAAAGAGAGACGATATCCCAAAGAAGCGTTAATATCCTCAAGAAAACGAGGACCAAGCCGTTCGGCTTCTTGAGGAAACATCCACACTTCTTCTTCCCCACTCTCCACAGCCTTGAGGAGTACCCCTTTCCACCATAGAACATACTGTTTTTCTATGGCCTGAAGAAGAAGGCTCTCGAGTTCTTTCCGTAATGTTCTCAAAGCTTCCCACTTGACTCTACTGAGTTCGTTTCTTCCCCAAAGCCTGGCCTCGGCAAGCATTCTCTGAACTTTGAGTTCTATCTCCCTCTTTCTTCTCTCCACAAAGGCCTCGGCTTCCCGTTCGATGACTTCTCTGGCCTTTTCTCTGCGAAGAGCAGCCTCTCTATGGGCATTCTCAAGAATAAGCATCTTCCGAGAAGCGGCTTCTTCCTCAATCCGCTTCAAAATGTCTTCCAGAGACATACACCCACCCCTCAGAGCTTTATGGAATTGAGGAGAAGAATGGTGGCAAGGAGCGACAAAACGGCGTAGGTTTCTACCATGGCGGGAAGGATGATGGCCTTCCCTGTTTCTTCAGGACGACGGGCGATAAGGCCAATGGAAGCAGCAGCCGTCTTTCCCTGAGCAATGGCTGAAAGAAGCCCTACAATGGCTATGGGCAAACAGGCAAACATGATCTGCATGCCCTGAGCCACGGTCACCGCAGTTGGCGTCCCCCCAAAAAGGCCAAGTTTTATAAGCACCCAAAATCCTGCCAGAAGTCCATAGATTCCTTGCGTTCCCGGCAAGGCCTGGAGAAGGAGAACCTGACCAAATTTTCCCGGGTCCTCTGTCATTACTCCAGCACCGACTTGACCGGCAATCCCTACACCGATTGCTGAACCGGTTCCCGCAAGACCGATGGCGAGTGCTGAACCCAAAAGTGCAAAGACCAGTCCGTCTACAACCACGAGCAACAACCTCCCTTACTGTACTCTGACATACTTCGTTTTATAGCCGAAGGGTCGGAACTCTTTCCCTCCGTTTTCATAGAACTTGGTGAAAAACTCTACATATTGCAAACGAGCCGAGTGTACAAAGGCCCCAAGGCTACTCATGACCAAGTTAAAGACGTTGAAAAGAAGGGCCACTAAAAGCCCTACAAGCCAACCGATGTATGGTGAAGTCCCAAAGAGAGCTCCCAGTGTTCGGGCCAGAATGGCAATGATAGAGCTCGAAAGGCCAAGGGCAAAAAGTCGAGAATACGAGAGGACATCTCCCATATATGAGATAACCCCATAAAGACTCATGATACCTGAGAGAACTTTCATGATGGGATTCTTCTTCTGCCTACCCTGAGTAGCTACAAGAAAGAGCGCTGTACCTAAAAGAAGCGGTGTAGCCAAAGGCTTAAGGGAAGGTATCTGTGTGGCACCAAGGTAAAGAACAATGGCGAGAAGAAAAGCTACCCATCCCAAATGGTCCATGATTGCAGAAGCGTAATTCTTTCTCCGCCACTCCTTTACAAAACTCACCAAAAGCCCTACTACAACCTGTATAAAACCCAGGGCAAGAGAGAAAACAAGCATCGGCAGGGGGTTGGTTATGGGGTCTATGATGGTGAGCGCCCGCTTAAGATGCGTAAAGGTACTTAAAAACCCTGGAAGATAATCAAGGGTATCCCCCAGCCAGGAACCAGTTCCCATTCCCACAATGATTGAGGCTACTCCACCCCATCCAAGCATGCGGAAGAAACGCCGGGTTCCTTCTGGAATCTTCATAAACTTTGGGGCAAGAAAACCTAAAAGGGCAAGAATAAGACCGTAGATGACGTCCCCAAGACAGATTCCAAAAAAGAGGAAAAAGAAGGGAGCAAGAAAAGGTGTGGGGTCGAGTTCCCAGTAATTCGGAAGTCCATAGAGCCTGGTTAAAACTTCAAAGTTCTTCATCCAAGAGTTATTCACAAGTTCTATGGGGACATTCTCCCCCGGGCGGGGGTCTCGGCGGAAAAGAATCCATTCATTTCCCAAAGCCTTAAGAGACTGCTCGATCTTGGGAATGTCCTCCGCCTTTGCCCATCCGCTGACAACAATAGTTTCTCTAGTCCTCAGGATTTCCTGTTCTTTTTTCCTTCGCTCGAGAAGCGAAACATAGTAATCGTGGGCAAGCTTGAGATCCCGTTCAAAACGAACGTAAGAAGAGGCCTTCTCAAGAAGCATGTCCCGCTCAGTGGAAAGAGTCTCAATTTTGATACGGAGCCTCTCTTTCGCCTCCTTAGGGGTCCCCTCGAAGGCTTGAGGAAAAGCCACTGGAGTAACCCCGACCTCCTGCAGAGTTGTTTCAAGAGCGGGCACAAAATCCTTGTGCACCAAAAGAAAAACAATAACACTTTGTTCCCGAGAAGGAAACTCTGCAAGACACCACAAGGATCCTCGTTCGGAAAGCCTCTGCTTCAAAGACATCTTTTTCTCACTGGGAACTTCCAGAAGAACGCTTCGAGTATGGCGGGTTTCTCCAATATCCTCAAGAGGAAGAGGAACACTCTCAAGTCTTGAGAGAAAATCAATATTAGCAACTAATCTGTTGATCATGGTACGAAGGTTATTGAGACGTTCCTCAATCGAAGAACAAGCACGATACACCGGAATGTGGTTAAAACGACAGCGAAGAAATTCCTCTCTGGAGACTTCAACCGGAGCGGGAAAAAATGATTCAAGGAAAGAAGGCTTTTCTCTCCGATATCTCCCCACAAAATCTAAGCAATAGCGTATCTCTGTAAGAACACGTTCCACTTCCTCAGTAGAAATAGGAGACTCCTCTGGACCATAGGAGATACTCCTTTCGACATCGATTTCCATCACTCCAAGGTCTTGGAGGAGGGTAACAACATCGGATTCTTTCCGACGGTGAGCCACAATGCTCACCCGCTGCATCCTACTGACTGGCATACTCCTCTCGCACCTTCCTTGCAAGGTCAGGGAGAATTTCCCCAATTCTCTTTGTTAAGGCTTCTTGCAAGCGTTGAGCCTTGTTTGCAAAATCCTTCCGTATTTTCTCTTCCTCCTTTTTGGCTTCCTCAAGAATAGCATCACAGAGTTTCTGGGCACGCTCTTCTGCCTCTTCAAAGATTTTCTTACGCATGGCAACAATTTCTTCTTCTGTCTGACCCAAAATCCTTGTTGCTTCCCGCTCAGCCTCCCTGAGTTCCTGCTCCTTCTCCGCTTCAAGTCTTCGAATACGCTCTATGACTTCTTCGATCATGATCCAAACCCCCGAAGCAAAAGTCGGGAAATATATTACCAGAAGAGGTAACCCTTGGCAAGGAAAGTACAGGTTCAACACATTTGAGACACTCGAGGAGTCCCCTCCTCAGGTGCCCTCAGACTTCTCTCGGTCTTTGAGACTTCTGAGATTCTTGGATTGAACCTTTTTGACCGAGTGGCCACAAGGTACCTTTTGGTAAACTTGAGGACTTCAAGAGGGAGTTCAACCTTCTTCAAGCATCCACTCGCTTGAGCCAGTTTCTTCAGAGTAGAGGGGGGAAGGATACTACAAAGGTTTTATCTCTCCTCTTCCTACGGTTGCAGGTTCTTCCTTCCCATTTTGGTGTTTCTCATCTTCTGGGATACAGACCCCTTGTCTTTTCGTCTACCCCAAGTGTTCCTTTCCATCCGAACCTACATATGAGATTCCCCTGGCCTGAATTCCTGAGAGGGATTTCAAGTACAGGCCGGAGAATGGTATATTAAGGAAAAATAGAAGGAGGGAAATGCAATGAAGGCTCTTGTAATCTACTACACCCGAACAGGTGTCACGGGGAAAATGGCTGAAACCATTGCCTCCACCCTAAGGGATGAAGGAATTCCTACTGACCTCTTCTCTGTTGAGAATTTTTCTCTCACAACCCTGCCTTCCTATGACCTCATTGTCGTGGGTTCTCCAACCTACTATGGAACAATGGCCGCAGAGGTCAAAAAATTCCTCGATGAAAGCGTGCGTTTTCATGGAGACCTGAAGGGGAAAATCGGTGGAGCCTTTACCTCCTCGGGCAATCCGGCGGGAGGAAACGAGACGACAGTCCTTTCCATTCTTGAGGCCCTTCTCATTCACGGAATGATTGTACAGGGAATGGTCGAAGGGAGCCACTACGGCCCGGTAGCCATCGAAGAGTTCGACAAGCGAGCCGAAGAAGACTGCAAGGCATATGCCCAAGCACTCTCAAAACTCGCTAAAGCTCTGTACTCCAGAGGGGGAGAATGATGCCCTCCCCCTCGTCCCCAAAAATTCGCAGATTCCTTCTCCCTCTCGTGTAGGCAAAAAGGGCAGTACAGGCACAGAGAAAGGCGTCAAAACGGTCTTTGTATCCTCGTCCTTCAAGACTCACCCTGAGGCACTCTGAGAGATTCTGAATGGCAAAGGGAGAAAGGGGGCTTTCGAAATACTTCCCTAAGGGCTCGAACTTCCCCTCCTTATATAGGTGAAGACCTTCTTTTCCAAAAAATCCCAACACCGAAAGGGGTGGAAAGACCTCCACGGCATAACGGCGCGGGAGAGAAAAGTCAAGACCCACAGTAAGGAGGCGCTCCACACTCTCCCAAAAGGGGAAAAGAGCAGGATAGAATCTCTGAGCAATCTCTCGATTTATGGGAAGAATACCGTACCCCCTTTGGCGAAGCCAGGGAAGGAGTTCTTTTTCTGCTCTCCGGATGCCATAGGTCACGGACACCTTCAAAGGAGCATCAAAGGCTACAATAAGAGGAGGAGAAAGGGACAAGAGATGCTCTTCCCACTCTTCAAGAGTAACAAAAAAAGAGAAACCCTGCCATCGAAACTCTTCTTCTGCAACCAGGGTGCATACCCAGGAAGGCTTCCGAAAGCCCCATGCCAGATCAACGCCTAAAAACCGCACGAGTCTCTTCAAGAGCTGACTTCCCTAGACCCTCTTCCAGGGGAACCGGATACTCCCCATCAAAACAGGCGAAACAGTACCGTTCCGAGGGTGGAACAAGGCTCTCTTTGAGTTCCTCCAGAGTAATGTACCGGAGACTATCAAGACCGAGGAATCGACGAATTTCCTCGATATTCATGCGAGAGGCAAGGAGCTCCTCTTTGGTGGAGAAATCAATGCCATAGAAACAGGGAAAGCGATGGGGAGGAGAACTCACCCGCATGTGGACTTCCCTGGCTCCCGCCTCTTTGAGAGTGGAAATTCTTTTCAGGGAGGTACTTCCCCGCACAATGGAATCCTCAATAACAATGATGCGTTTCCCCTGAATAAGGCCTTTTAGGGGATTGAGTTTCAAACGCACTGCAAGGTCCCGAATGTTCTGGATAGGCTCTATGAAAGTACGACCTACATAGGGGTTCCGCACCAAGGCAAACTCAAGGGGTATTCCCGAAGTCTGAGAGAATCCCAGAGCAGCAAAAAGACCTGAATCGGGCACGGGAACCACCATGTCAGCCTCACAGGTTTCGCCTTGAGCAAGCATCATTCCCATTTTCTTTCGGGCTTCGCAAACGCTATTCCTAAAAATGAAACTATCCGGTCGGGCAAAATAGATGAGTTCAAAAACACAGAAAGCCTTCTTGGAGGAATAGGCATAAAAGAAAGAACGAGGGCCGTTCTCATCGATGATGAGCATTTCTCCTGGTTCTATCTCTCGCAAAAATTCTGCTCCCAAAACATCAAAGGCACAGCTTTCCGAACTTATGAGATACCCCTCGTGCAACTTCCCCAAACACAACGGTCGAAATCCCCAGGGGTCTCGAGCAGCCACAAGGACATTCTTGGCCATAACACCCAAAGAAAAAGCCCCTCGTATGTGCCAGAGAGCATCCTTCAGAGCATCCTCGAGATTATCAAAACGACTCTGAGCAACAAGATGAAGGATGAGCTCTGTATCCATGGTAGACTGGAAAACCGTACCCCTCTTGGCAAGATACCTTGAGAGGGTAAGGGTGTTCGTGAGGTTCCCATTGTGGGCAATGGCCAGAGGCCCAAAGCGGCATTCTCCCACGAAGGGTTGAGCGTTCCGCAAAGAAGAAGACCCGGTCGTAGAGTACCTTATATGCCCCAGGGCAATAACTCCAGAGAGCCTCCCCAAAACCTCCCCGTTAAAGACCTCAGAAACAAGACCCATACCCTTGTGCTCACGGAAGTTTCCCCCATCTGAGACCACAATTCCTGCACTCTCTTGTCCTCGATGTTGAAGAGAAAAAAGACCAAGGTACGTTACTTCCGAAGCGTCTTGAAGACCATAGACTCCAAAGATTCCACACTTCTCACACATACCCTGCTATTGCCCCTTCCCAGATTTCCCGTGCTCTGTCAAGAGAAAGGGAAAAGAGGGTCTTCTCTCCTTTGCAAAAAACAAGCTCATCCCCCTCCACTCTCCCCAAAACAACAAAGGGGATCCCTCTGTCCCTCGCTTTTTCGGTGACTTCCCTAATCTTTGAGGGTTTGACACTTGCAAGGGCTCGACCACAGCTTTCCCCAAAGAGCACGACGTCCTCTCGCAGGCCCCCCAGAGGAGTAAGGTCTACCACGCAGCCCAGGGGCTCCTCTCCTGACAAAGCTGCCTCGGCCAGGGCTATAGCTAATCCTCCTTCACTCACGTCCATCGAGGAGAGGAAAAGTTCCTCCTCCACACACTCGATGAGGAACTCCTGAAGCCGTTTCTCAAAGAAGAGATCGATCTCTGGAGGAGGACCAAGCTCAAGTCCGTGCACCACTCGAAGATACTCACTTCCTCCAAGTTCTGCTCTTGTTTCCCCAAAGAGGACAAGGAGGCTTTCTTTCTCAACAAAGTGAGCCCGTATGACTTTCGTAACATTCTCTACAATCCCCACCATGCCTATGGTTGGCGTAGGATACACTGCCCCAAGAGGACTTTCATTGTAGAAAGACACATTTCCGCTGACTACCGGAATTCTAAAAAAGCGACAGGCATCGCTCAAACCCCGAATGGCCTCCACAAACTGCCAGTACCGATCTGGTTTTTCAGGGTTGCCAAAGTTGAGACAGTCTGTAACTCCTGCCGGATAAGCTCCACAGGAGGCAAGATTCCTCGCCGCTTCTGCCACAGCAATTTGCGCTCCCCTATATGGGTCGAGGTAGCAATAGAAGGGATTGCAGTCTGCAGTCACAGCAATACCCCATGGTTTTCCTTTAACCCGCAAAACCACCGTCCCCCTTCCGGGAAGGACAACGGTATTTGTCTGCACCATGTGGTCGTATTGCTCAAAAATCCATCTTTTCGAGGCCAGGTTTGGAGAACCAAGAAGTTTCAGGAAGGCTTCCTGAAGGTTCTCAACAAGAGGTATATCCTCAAGGTGAAGGGTGTTCACCTCGTCAAGATAATCCGGTCGTTTTCTCTGTGGGGTGTACACCGGGGGTCGCACGAGTTCCAAAGCGGGGATGTCAGCTACCACCTCCCCCCGATACCGAATCGTCACCCTACCGGTATCCGTCACCCTCCCCACAACCTCAGCCTCAAGGCCCCATTTCTTGAAGATATCCTGAACTTCCCTCTCGTGACCCTTCTCCACGCAAAGGAGCATTCGCTCCTGAGACTCCGACATCATGATCTCCCAGGCTTCCATGCCTTCCTCTCGCATCGGGACCCGATCAAGGTCAATTTCTATCCCGCTGCCCCCTGAGGCAGCCATTTCACTTGAAGAACAAGTGAGTCCCGCCGCCCCCATATCCTTTATACCCACGACAAAGCCCGTATCTAGTGCTTCGAGGGTGGCTTCGATGAGACATTTCTCCGCGAAGGGGTCTGCAATTTGAACACTCGGGCGCTTCTCCTCGTTCTCAGCAAATTCCTGAGAAGCAAGAGTACTGCATCCTCCAATGCCATCCCGGCCGGTTCGGTTTCCCACGTATATGACAGCGTTCCCAACCCCTCTGGCCACTGCCCGGGCGAGTTTCCCCCGAGGAGCAATCCCCACACACATGACGTTTACCAGGCAATTTCCCCGAAACGCAGGATAAAACCAGGTTTCTCCGGCAACAGTCGGGACTCCTACACAGTTCCCATAGAAGGCAATGCCTTCCACCACGCCCCTGATGACATGCCGAGAACGGGGATCTTCAAGGGGACCAAAATGGAGAGAATCAAGACAGGCAATGGGACGGGCCCCACTCCCCAGGATATCTCGGATGATACCCCCAATCCCTGTGGCTGCCCCCTGCTTGGGTTCAATCTGCGAAGGGTGGTTGTGGCTTTCCATCTTGAAGACGATGACAATGTCATCGTACACTATGCCTCCCGCATCCTCTCCAACGAGGACCTCAAAGTACCCCTCCCGCGGGAGAAGTTCGAGCCACTCTCGAGAGTGCAGATAGCCACAGTGTTCCGACCACTCCACCGAGAACATGGCAATTTCTGTAAGAGTAGGAGAACGGCCGAGAGCTTCAAGGATACGCCGGTATTCTTCCTCTCTCAGGCCAAGGCTTCTGGCAACTGTTTCAAGCTCAAGAAGATGCATGACTTTTCTCCTCCCACCACTTGACAACAGAGAGAAAAATTTTCTGCCCATCTGAAGAACCGAGGAGCTCCTCTGAGGCTCGTTCCGGATGTGGCATCATGCCCACAACCCGAAGATTCGAAGAGGCAATACCTGCAATGTTGTCCACCGAACCATTAGGATTGAAGGCAGGGGTTACCTCCCCCAAGGGTCCACAGTAGCGGAAAATTACCTGTTGATTGTCTCGAACCCGCTCGAGTTCTTCCGGGGGTAGGAAAAAGTTACCCTGATAATGAGCAATGGGAATGTGGATAACCTCTCCCGGAGAGAAAAGGAGTGTAAAGGGTGTATTAGTGTTTTCAACCCGAAGAGAGACATAACGGCAGACGAAGCGTCCATCTCGATTGGGAAGAAGAGCCCCGGGTAAAAGTCCTCCCTCTAAGAGAATCTGAAAACCATTGCATATCCCAAGCACAATCCCCCCGCGGAGAGTAAAATCCTGCACTACTCGCATGATGGGCGAAAAACGGGCAATAGCTCCGGTGCGAAGGTAATCCCCATAACTGAACCCCCCGGGAAGGATGATGCAATCGCATCCACGGAGGTCTTCTTCCTGGTGCCAAAGGAAAACAACATCTTGGTGGAGCACATTCTTGAGAACGTAGAAACAATCGTAATCACAATTCGACCCTGGAAAGACAACAACTCCAAAACGCATAATGTCTCCTACGTTTCTTCGATCTCAAAACTGTATCGCTCGATTACCGGGTTGGCTAAAAGCTGATCGCACATTTCCTTAATCCTCAAGGCAGCCTCTTCCTTTGTTTCAGCTTCAAGAGTCACCCGGAAGTACTTCCCTGTTTCCACCTCTTCCACTTCCCTATAGGAGAGAGCATGAAGAGCATTACGGATCGTCACTCCCTGGGGATCGAACACCCCGGGCTTCAATGTCACCGTAATCTTTCCACAGTAGCGCATCCTCTATCTCCTTCACTCGTAACGAATCTCTTCTCTCTTCCCCGAGGCAGCCGATCGGAGAATGGTGTCGCAAACGACCGCGCAACGATAACCATCTTCAAAGGTTGCTCCATAGGGAGCGATATCTTTCCCCTGGATGATGGCCTCAAGGAAGTGGGCGATGGCATGAATAAAGGTGTGTTCCCAGCCTATAATGTGCCCATGGGGCCACCAGTTCTCCCAGAAAGGATGGTAGCTTTCAGTCACCAGGACATTGTGGAAGCCCTGAATGACTTTTGGCTCTTCTCCTACCCGATAGATTTCAAGTTCATTCAAGCGCTCCAGATTAAAAACAATGGTCCCCTTGGAACCATTGATTTCAACGACCTGGTGGTTCTTCCGCCCAGCGCAAAAACGGGAAGCCTCAAGGGTTCCAATAGCCCCGTTGGCAAATTCCACCACCGCCGCAAAGGCATCATCCACCGTCACTGGGACCTTTCTGGAAGGGTCTTCCAGCGAAGGACGCTCTTTGACGAAGGTACGAGTAACGGCGTTCACCGCAGAAATTTCTCCCACCAGGAATCGGGCCAAATCGATGATGTGTGACCCCAGATCCCCTAGGGCCCCAGAACCGGCAACGTTTTTATCCAGCCTCCACACCGCAGGAAAATTGGGGTCCATAATCCATTCTTGGAGATACCGTGCTCGGAAGTGGTAAATCTCTCCAAGCTCTCCTGAAGCTATGAGGTCTCGAGCCAGGCGCAGTGCCGGAACGAATCGATAGTTGAAACAAACCATGGCCTTGGCCGAAGAAATCCTGGCCACCTCCCACATGACTCTGGCTTCTTCTGCAGTACCGGCAAGAGGTTTTTCACAGAAAACGTGTTTCCCCGCCTTGAGGGCAGTCACCGAAGGCTCGACATGCAGAGAATTTGGTCCGCCGTTGTCAAGAATTTGAACTTCAGGGTCTTCAATCATGGCTTTCCAGTCGGTATAGTACTTTTTGTACCCATAGCGGATCATGGCTTCTTTTACCGCGGCCTCGTTTCTCCCACATATGGCCACAAGCTTTGGAATGGCCACCGGAGGCCAGAAGATATAGGGATATTTCTTATAGGCATTGGTGTGGGCTTTACCCATAAAGGCATACCCGAGCATGCCTACTCCGATTTCAGGAATTTCTCCCCCGACCCCCTTGGTTTCTCCCATAGCTACAAATCCAACTTTTTCGCTCATTTCTTCTCCTCCTCTCTGTAAGGATTGATTTCACTCAGAAGCCGCATCACGCGGTCTGCTACTTGCCCGATTTTCTCTTCCTCAAATCCCGAGAGGTCCACAATGAGGGAAACGGTGACAAAATCAAGGTCCTTCCCTACACTGGGCACGGCGATGTTCCAAAGCCCCTCTTCCTTGAGCCTCTTTCCAAGGTACTCTGCCATTCCTAAGGCCTGCTTTTGTAGAAGAGGATACCTTGCTATGTCCTCATCAGCCAGAACAAAGCCCACTTCAGCCCTGTCACCTCGCACCCGAATGAGGGCAAATTCTCCAAAGGGATAGTGCTCCTCAATGTACAGACGAAAGATTTTTCCTTTGGGTACCGGAATGACCATCACTCCCTGGATATTATACCATTCCGCCTGGTCGGGAGCTTCTTGACAAGAGAGGGGAGGATACCTTATTGTTATACTGCCTGTGCCGAAGTGGCGGAATTGGCAGACGCGCTGGAATCAGGCTCCAGTGGGCGGAAAGTCCATGCGGGTTCGACTCCCGCCTTCGGCACCAGGATTTCTATAAAACCAGAGCCATTCTTCCAGCTTTTCCTGCTCCCTCCAAAACCCTGGGTCTGTTATCCCTGACACGCAGCGATTTTCTTTTAGCCCTGACGTTTTTAGGGGAATAAGGTGCTTTCCCCCAGGGACTTCCTTCTTGCTCAGACCCTAATTTCTTCCCCCTATGGTAGAATCTTCTTCGGAGGGGGCGAGGATGGCCAAGAGAAAGACAGGTATCTCTCGAGTGCGAGGAACGCTCTACAAAACTGCCCGAGCATTGGGAGACCTTGAAGCCCTAAGCCGGGGACCGGAAGCTTGGACTAAAAGAGTTGCTCGGAGGACTTTGGGAAGATCGCCGGGAGGATGCTGGGGAAGCTCTTTCGGTAAAGGAGATTCCAGGTGAGGATGCAACCGTGACGGCCCCGGGCGACTTGAAAAGGACCTCTGACACCCACATCGGAAAGCTCTCCGCTTTCTCCATCCGGCCGAGCCCCAACTGTACCACCGTCCAGCAAGAGGAAAAGACAAAAAGGGACAATCCCCGAGAAGATAAAATCCTACCTCACAGGGCTCAGAGCAACATCACAAAGGGAACCGCGGGGAACAGTCCAGGAATCCTCCAGAGATTGGGGCAGAAGCTCTTGAGGAGTGTATAGGTTCAACACGGCCAGACGCTTGGAGCAATCCTTCTCCTTTTATAGTCCCAGAATTCCTGTATCCTTTCCCTGTAAGGTCTTTTGGTGTTGTGTAAGCCTCCCCGGTCCACACCTGAAGTGTCACTTATGGTTTTGAGGACTTAACTTACCCTATCCCCATAAGGAGTAAAAAAATATCCTTGAGAAGCTTGATTGAGTCTCCCCGTTTTTCAACACTAAAGATTGTGTTAGGATCAATCCAAAACAGAACACCCGTGCTATACTTCTCGCAGAAAGGAGGGTTGTTGCATGCCTTTTGATTTCTCTCTTTCTGGAAAGGTTGCTTTGGTTACCGGAGCAGCACGAGGAATCGGAAGGGCCATTGCCCTTCTTTTTGCTGAAAAGGGGGCCGATCTTGCTCTCTTGGACCTCAAAAAGGAGGTAGAACAAGTAGCCAAAGAAGTGGAAAATTTTGGGTGCAGAGCTCTCCCTATCGTGGCTGACCTCACGGATTTCCACCACCTTCCCCAGGTGGTGTCAAAGGTGCTTGAGGTCTTCGGTACTATCGACGTCCTGGTCAACAATGCTGGCATTTCTTTCCTTGACGACGCCGAGAATCTTCCAGAAGAGTATTGGGACAAGACCCTAGCCGTGAATCTGAAAGCCCCTTTTCTGCTCTCCCAGCTTGTGGGGAGAGAGATGATCAAAAGACGGAGTGGGAAGATCATCAACATCGCTTCCCAGGCAGGGATCGTGGCCCTTGACAAGCATGTCGCCTACTGCGTGAGCAAAGCTGGCCTCATCAGTATGACGAAGGTGTTGGCCCTTGAGTGGGGAGAGTTTGGCGTCACCGTGAACGCTATTGCCCCCACCGTTGTTCTTACTGAGATGGCCGAGAAAGCCTGGGCAGGAGAGGTAGGAGAAGCGATGAAGAAGAAAATTCCCATCGGGCGCTTTGCTCTTCCCCAGGAAATTGCTGCTGCAGTGCTCTTTCTTGCCTCTGATGCTGCAAACATGATTACTGGGGAAACCCTGGTCATCGATGGGGGGTACACAATTCAGTAGAGAATATGCCTGAGGATTGGCGAAACGATAAAGGAAAACCCTCCCGAGCCCGTTAAAAGAAGGGTCTTCTCAGATACCTTAGGGCAAAAACCACGTTGCGCAAGTACCAGTCCCCAGCCTCGGTGAAAGGCTAAAAGAGCAAGGAAAAAGAGGCTTGCCTCTTTCACACTTCTCCAAGGAGCATCCTCTCTGTCTCCTCGCTGAGGGGTATAGCACCAGACTCGGTTATTTCATACCCGGTCTCTATCCTGGCTCCGTAGAAATCCGGATGTCCAAAGAAGCTTACATCGATACACACGGTTATCCCCGGCTCCAGAACATCGATACTGTGAGGACCAAAGAAAGGTTGCTCAGCCTCGCTCAGGCCTATGGAGTGCACGAAGGGACATACAAGATACCTGAAATAGCCTATTCTCCCAAAGTAAGTTCTGACCGGTGCATCTATTTCCTTCCCCACCTTCCCAGGCTTGAGCTGCTCGCGGGCAAGGAACATCGCTTCTTGCAAGTGTTTTATGCATTCCCTCTGTTCTTTTGTGAACTCTCCACTCACCGGTAGGGTATTGCCAACACACCCACAGTATCCCTTCCATCGGGGAGATAACCCCACCATAAC
>FMJZ01028758.1_pt1 | contig 89530 bp, 81 predicted proteins | sample 1987881 | NCBI WGS metagenome assembly FMJZ01 (sample SAMEA4378227, study PRJEB15110) | soil metagenome | biome: soil; feature: Field; material: Soil | place: India | collected 2015-03-11 | depth 0 m
CCACCAGAGGGCTGTCTTATAGCGGCAACAACTTTTTTACCTCTTTTGCCCATTCCTTGAACAAGACCAATAGTTGTGGTTGATTTTCCCTCTCCTAATGGTGTTGGAGTAATAGCAGTAACATCAACATATTTACCATCAGGTCTGTCTTTTAATCTTTCAAGAACTTTCAGATAATCAACTTTTGCGATGTAGTGGCCATAGGGTAGCAACTCCTCATCAGTAAGACCTAACTCTTCAGCGATCTGCTTGATTGGCTTCATAGTCTTTTCGGCTTCTTCTGCAATCTGCCAATCCTTTAACTCACCTCTTCCCAACTTCTCAGTAAACTCTTTGTAAATAGACTCTGGTAATGGCATACAAACCTCCCTCTTGATAAAATTTTATAAGTTTAAAACCCTGGGGATTAACTAATTAGATAGCCTAAATAGCGTTTACCCCCCCAAAAAATATAATTGTGTTATCCTTTTACCATAACTTAAAAGCTAATACAAGTTTTTTTTATAACAAAATTTGGTATGATAATTTTTGTGAAAAAGATAGACCTCTGCTTTGTAAAAAATAGTTGGAACTACTATAGTTTAGCCACAATTTTTGCCTCAATAGAAGACTTCGAGTTTGTTAACCCCTTTATTATAAATTTCTCTGATATTAATAAATTCAGCTACAGTAATGAAACAGTCTTTTGTTTTTCTTTAAACTCCTTTTTTTATAAAAAGTATAGGGATTTTATCTCTTCTCTTATAAAGGCTTTTAAAGAAAGAGGAAAACATTTTTTTATTGCAGGTGGTCCCCACTGTCAAAATAACCCTTTATTATTACTTGAAGATGGCTTTGATGTTGTTGTTGTGGGTAGTGGAGAGAAAGCCATCAGAAAAATACTTGAAAATATTAGAGATAAAAAAGAGTTAATTAGGGTGGTCAAGGAAGAAGTATATGATATCAATGAATATAAACCTTTCCCTGTTAAATACTTCAAATATAAACCCATAGAGATAACGAGGGGCTGTCCCCATTGCTGCTATTTTTGTCAGACAAGTTATCTCTTCGGAACTAAAGTTCTTGAGAGGACAATCCCAAATATTCTTCATTATGTTGAGTTAGCCTTTAAGCGAAATATTAAGGACTTTCGTTTTATTTCTCCCAATGCCTTTTCATACGGTGCTTCTTCAAATAATCGCTTTGCCATTGAGGAGCTTTTGTCTTCAATTAGAAATGTAATAAAAGATAAAGGAAGAATCTTCTTTGGCACCTTCCCTTCGGAGGTAAGACCAGACTTTGTCACAGCAGAGTTGATGGATATATTGAGAAAATATGTAGATAATAGGAGGATTATAATAGGTGCCCAAAGTGGAAGTGACAGAATTCTTAAAATTTCCAACAGAGGACATGACGTTAAATCAATTGAAAATGCAATAGAAATAGTCATTAACTCGGGCTTTTCTGTAGAACTTGATATAATACTTGGGATGCCTGAGGAAACAGAAGAGGACACAGCAAAAACTTTTAATCTAATTCACAGATATAAAGATAAACCTGTAAGATTTCATCTTCATTATTTTATGCCCCTTCCAGGTACACCTTGGTTCAATAAAAGTCCTATTGAGTTAAACAAAAAATTTTTAGGAGAAATTGAGTATCTAACAGGATCCGGATTAGTCTGGGGAAATTGGAGAGATCAGAAAAGGGCTGTTGCAAAAAAATATTAAAAATATTATAATTTTTTAAAAATGCTATCAAAAATCAAGACTCCTATTGTAAAAAAGCTCTTTTTAATCTTAACAATCGCAATGTTCACACAGTTTTTCCTTTCCCTGTCATTAAATGTCTTTGGTTATTACGTGGACCTTAAAAATAGCATACAAAAAGGTATTGAAATTAAGATAGAAAAAATTAAGACATTTGTTGAAAGAATGACAACCTTAGGCATACCATTGGAAGATCTTCCGCCATTAAATGATGAGCTTGAGAAAGAAATAAAAAATGATCCAATTACCTTTTTAGCTATCCTTGATACAAAAGGATTAATTCTCTTTCATTCAGACCCAATTCTTATAGGCACAAAGTTGCCCCTTTACCTCGAAGAGCTATCCAGTTCAAAAGAGGTCAGTGCCATTGTGAGCCCTTACGGAAATATAAATATAATCTCACAACCTATACTTGACGGAAAGTCCACAAAAGTTGGTTATATATTGGGTGGTTACAAACCAGATTACCTCTACAAAAAGCTCTTTATGGTTTTCCTAAGAATGTCTTTTTCCTCTGCCTTGGCTGGTTTTCTTGGTTTTTTTCTTATTTACTTCTTCTACAGGAAAGAAGTAGCACTTCATTTAGATAAGTTCCTTTTGCAGGTCGAAAAGATAAAAAATGGTGTTTTTGAGGAGTTTGCCCTTTCAGAGGAGGAGAATGAGTTTAACGCAGTTTCTGAGGCGATGAATAAGATGGTTAGGGAGCTCAAAAAGATCTTCCATGAAAAAGAAGATCTCTTGGTAAAGCTCTACAAGGAAGAGGAAAAATTAAGAAAAATTATCGAAAAAACAGATATGGGTATCGCAGTAATAAAAGAAGATAACATTGTTTTTGCTAATCCAGGCTTTTATAAAATCTTTAACTTTAATGCCGAAAGTCAGATTATCGGACAGGATATAATGCGTTTTGTTCCTGATGACTCTGTAAATATTTTTAATGACATGATTAATCAAGTCTTAGAAAAAGAAGAAAATGTTCGCATAGATACAATCAAGTTTTTAGATAGTTCTTTGAACGAGATTTATTGTTCCTTAGAAGCAAACCTTTTAGAAACATCCGAGTGGGGTAGAAGGGTAATTAGTTTAACTTTTCAGAACATTTCAGAAAAAATAAAATTTGTAGAAGAGCTGAAGCAAAAAAATAAGGAGCTTGAAAATCTTATTAATAAATATCAAACTGCCCAACTTGCTTTGCAAATCTCAAATGAAAAATTAGAGAATGCCCTAATCGCTATAGAAAAAGCAAATGAAGAACTTAAAAAGGTAGATAGCTTAAAAGACGTCTTTTTTTCAACTATCTCACACGAGCTTAAAACGCCTATCTCTCTAATTCAAGGATACATAGGAATTCTAAAAAACGATCCTTCTTTAAAAAAATCTACTGTATCAGTCGATGTACTTGATGCTCTCGACAGAGCCTCTAAAAGACTCCTTAGTCTTACAGAAGAGATCCTGGAACTTTTAAAGATTAAGTCTGGCAAGATCACCCTTAATCTAAATCTAACCTCTGTAAAAACTTTAATTAATTCCATAGTTTCAGAGATTGAAGATTTCCTCAAGATGAAAAACATTGAGCTTATAATACAAAACTTGGATGATTTACCAATTATTAATGTTGACGCAAAAAGAATAGAGACTGTTTTTAGAAACATACTTATAAACTCAATAAAATTTACAAAAGAAGGTGGAAAGATTATTGTCTCAGGGTCGGTAGAAAATGATAATCAGATTGATTATGTTAAAATATCAATTAGGGACGAAGGTTGCGGTATCTCAAAATTCAATTTAGACAAGATTTTTAATGAGTTTTTTACCTTGCCTCCACCTCCATCGGTACCAAAAATTAAAAATCTAAAAGGTAGTGGCCTTGGTTTGTCTATAGCAAAGGGCGTAATAGAGGCCCACAAAGGTAAAATATGGGCAGAAAGCGATGGTTATGACCCAGATAATTTTCCTGGAGCCACTTTCTATATTATGTTGCCTGTAGTAGCTCAAATTTAGACATCTCTTTCTAACTGAAAAAATCTTTTAATGCCTTGATAATAATAGGAACTTCCATATCAGAGATTGTTCTAAAATCAAATACAGTATAGTCATCTTTTTGTCTTACGAGGATAGATGGATTATAGTTAAGAAAGAATTTTTTAGTTTTTACACTGTCCTTTTCTGACCTAAATCTGATTATGTAAGTCGGCATTGTTTTTAACGGAAGACTGCCACCGCCGAAGGTAGCTTGATCTTGTACTAACTCAAGAACCCCTATTTTTTTACATCTTTCAAGCTCTCTATAGACCTTTAATGCCCTCTTCTTGATTATCTTAAGATCAGTAAATATCATATCAATTACTGGAGACTTTGAGTAATCCTCAAGAGATAGGTAGTGAAAAATCCTTTCTAAATAATACAGGGTGAACTTGTCTGGTCTTATGGCTCTATATAAGGGATGCCTCTTCATCACCTCAATATATTTTTTAGATCCTAATATTGCCCCTCCCTGGCAGCCACCCAACAACTTGTCGCAACTAAATGATAGGATATCTACACCATCTTTTAATGTCTCTTCTATAACTGGTTCTTCTCTATCAACTTTTCTAATAATACCTAAGGCACCGCTACCAATATCATAGTATAAAGGCACATTGAATCTCTTCGATAGTTCTGATAACTCTTTAGATGATACATCTTCTACAAAACCATCTATTTTAAAATTACTCCTATGTACCTTTAATATTAATGCAGTATTATCTGAGATTGCCTTTTCATAATCGCTTAACTTGGTCTTATTGGTTGTGCCTACTTCTCGCATTATACAGCCCGAGAGCTCCATAACTTCTGGTATTCTAAAGGAACCACCTATCTCCACAAGCTCTGAACGAGAAACTATTACTTCCTTGCCTTTGGCAAGAGTAGAAAGAACCAGCAAACAGGCTGAAGCATTGTTGTTGACAATTATAAGACTTTCCGAACCAAATAGCTTTGGCGAGAGAAGATCTTGCCGGGACCCTCTAATACCCTTTTCTATATCAAACTCAAGACTTGAGTAGTTGCAAAGATAGGGAGTAATCTCATCAATAATTTCCTTAGATAAAGGAGCCCTGCCTAAATTTGTGTGGATTATTGTTCCTGTGGCATTGATAATTTTTTTAAAGGTGGGAGAGGAAATCTCTTTTATCTCTCTTTTCAAGCTTTCTAAGAACCTATCGTCTGAAAAAAGATCCATCTCTTCCTTAAACTCACCATTTATAATCAGTTTTTTTTGTTTTTCCACAAGGTTTCTTAAGGCTATCTTAAGTAGCTTAGGATTGTCATTAAAGCCTGCTTCTTTAGCCTTTCTGATTAAAAAATCTATCTGAGGTAGATATTTGCCGAAACTCATTAAGACACCTGTCTTTATTTGAAACAACCTAACTGACAGTTGGTAATCTTTATATTAAGTTTATCTGCTATCTCTCCAATCTCTTTTAGAGATATATTTAGCTCTTCAGCTAACTTGAAGGCTAGTTTACAAGGCAGTTTCTTGTCTTTTGCAGACTCATCTATTTTTTTCTCTACCTCTGTCATAATAACCCCCAATTAATCTATGTCTTTTTAAGGTTCTCAAAGAGCTTGTATAGCTCATTCCTTTTAATATTTCTAAATTTAACATTTTTTATAAGGTCCTTAAAGGTTTTTTTTTCCTTAATAGCCTTAATAAGTTCCTTCTTTATCTCATCGTCTATCACTACTTCTTCTTTTAATTTTTTACACTCAATAATAACTACAGCCTCACCTTTATTTACTATACTATCTATTAAAATTTCTGAAACCCTTCCAATTCTAACCTCTTCATATAATTTTGTTAGCTCCCTCCCAATAAAAACTCTTCTATCGCCAAGTGTATCTTTTACTATATTTAGAAAATTAGTAAGTCCTCTTGCAGGGACGAAATATACAATATTACAGGAACTTTCTTTTAACTCTTCAAGTCTTTTTATCATCTCTGACTTTTTTTTACTCGGAAAGCCATCAAAAATAAATGGCACTACCTGAAACCCTGATATAGATAGTGCTGTGATTAACGATGAAGGACCAGGTATAGCAATAACCTCAATCTGTTTTTCTCTTGCCTCTTTAATAAGCATATCTCCTGGGTCTGATATGGCCGGTGTTCCTGCGTCAGATATTAAAGCTATATCTTTTCCTGATAAAAGCAACTCTATTATGTTGTTAATCTTACTTTTCTCGAAGGGCTTATAGTAAGAAATTAGATTTTTTGAAATACCATAGTGGGATAGTAGCTTCTTTGAATGTCTTGTATCCTCACAGACGATTATATCAACTTCTTTAAGCACCTTGAGAGCCCGCAAAGTGATATCTTCTAAATTGCCAATGGGTGTAGCAACAACAAAAAGCCTTCCACTTTTTTCTGTCATTTTACTTTTTGTAATTACAGTCTTTGTTGAAACAGTTAAGTGTTATTTGCCCTTTTTGCTTTTTTTCTATCAAAAAGGGATGATTACATTGTGGACATTTTTCATTTATAGGCTTTTGATTTATTAAAAAATCACATTGAGGATATCTGTTACATCCATAAAAAATTCTGCCCTTTTTTGACTTTCTCTCTACAAGCTCCCCCTCACAGTTTGGACATTTAACTCCTGTAGTGATATTTTCTGTGTATTTACAGTTAGGATAATTACTACAGGCTAAAAAGCTGCTGTAGGGGCCTTTCTTTATAACAAGTAATCCCTCACATTTTGGGCATTTTTTATCAGTTTTGTTATCTAAGACAATAATTTTGCCCAGCTTATCTTTAGTAAAGCTTTTTATGTTTTTGCAGTTAGGATAACTACTACAGGCTAAAAACTCGCTCCTTCCTTTAGTCTTTATAACCATCTTACTTCCACAGAGCTCACATTCTATGTCTGTCTCTATACCTTTTCTTCTCAAATTTTCCATAGAAACTTTTGCTTTATTAAGGGTTTCTTCGAACTTTTGATAAAACTCTTTTAAAACCTCTATGCCTTTATTTTTACCTTCTTCAATCATGTCGAGTTTTTCTTCCATCCTTGCGGTAAACTCCACATCCATAATATCAGGAAAATTTTTTGTCAGTAACTCCGCTACAGTACAACCAAGCTCTGTTGGATAAAACTTCCCCTCTGTAAGTTTTACATAATCCTTCTCAAGAAGTGTTGAGATAATAGTTGCATAGGTACTTGGTCTACCAATCCCATCCTCTTCAAGCTCCTTAACAAGAGTAGCCTCGGTAAATCTCGGTGGTGGTGATGTGAAATTTTGCTCAGGTATGTATTCAAGAATCTTTAAAGGGCTTTTTTCTTCAATTATAGGGAGGCTTCCTTCTTTTTCTTCATCATTTTCTTCTTCATCTTTACCATAGACAGTTAAAAAGCCTGCATACTTAAGGGCAAGCCCTTTGGCACGAAAAACAAACTTTTCTTCTTTTTTATCAACTATATCATAAATTCTCTGACTGTATATAACTGGTCTCATCTGAGAGGCAAGGAACCTATTAAAAATCATTTTATATAGAAGATACTGCTCCTTTGTTAGATACTCCTTTATTAAATCTGGCTCAAGCTCAAGATTAGTAGGTCTTATACATTCATGGGCCTCTTGGGCCTGCTTCTTTCCCTCAAACTGCCTTGGCTTATCAGAAAGAAAGTCTTTACCGTATTTTTTGGCAATAAACTCTCTCGCGCTATCAATAGCTTCCTTAGAGATTCTTGGGGAGTCTGTTCTCATATAAGTTATTAGTCCCTGTCTACCTAAGTTGCCTAAGTCAATGCCTTCATATAACATCTGGGCTATCATCATTGTCTTTTTAGTACTAAATCTGAGCCTCTTTACAGCATCTTGTTGAAGGGTGCTTGTTATGAAAGGTTCGGAAGGATTTTTTGTCTTTTCTTTTTCTACTATAGACTTAAGGTAATAGTCTCTTCCTTTTAATAACTCAAGAATCTTATCTACTTCCTCATTGTTTTTAAGATCTATCTTTCTACCATCTATCTCTTCTAACTTAGCTCTAACCTTTTTATCCTCTTTGGTAGGACTTACAAAATCAGCCTTTATATACCAATATTCTTCTGGTACAAAGTTTTTTATCTCCTTTTCTCTTTTGCAAATTATAAGAAGAGCTACGGACTGAACTCTCCCTGCAGAAAGTCCTGATTTCACTCTATACCATAAGAGAGGGCTAATTTTATATCCTACGAGTCTATCTAGTATTCTTCTTGATTTTTGGGCATCATACTTTTTCTCGTCAAGATCTGCTGGATTTTCAAAGGATTTTACTATGGCATGTTTTGTGATCTCGTAAAAAATGACTCTTTTAATATTTTTTTTTAGTTCTTCTAATTCTTCTTTGATGTGAAAGGCTATGGCCTCGCCTTCTCTGTCAGGGTCTGAGGCTATATATATGTAATCAGAATCTTTTGCCTCTTTTTTAATCTCTGAAACTACCTTTTTTGCCTTCGAAGTTAGCTCGTATATGGGCTCAAAATCTTTATCCACCTTAACACCAAGGTATTTTTCTGGCAAATCTTTAATGTGCCCATATGTAGCGAGTACTTTGTAATTTTTGCCTAAATATTTCTCAATAGTCTTAGCCTTTGCTGGTGACTCAACAAGGACTAGACTTTTTGACATAATTAACAATCCTTATTGTTAGAATAGGCATTGAAGTTTGCTCTTGCCTCCTTAGCCAGATCCAATTTGATATATTTGAGCTCACGGTTGATGCTTATAAGTTTATGCAAGTCTATCTCATTATAGTCTTTTAGTAAACAGTAACTTAGCAAGTCTTGGTAATAGTCGTAATCAATCAAACCTCTTTCAAAGGACTCATTCAGATATGTATAGGCATCATCTTTGATTTTAATGGATTTAAAGTTTTTACTTAACTCAAAGAAGCTATCCATCTCTCTCACCTGTTGATATGTTTCAATCCATGTTATTGCTTCCTCTATCTCTTCTTGATCATAACCTTCTGTAATCAGATCTTCCATAATTGTATAGACAACTTCTGGCGCATCTGACAACCTTTCTTCAATAATCTCAATAATCTCTAAAATCCTATTGTTCATCTAGTCTCCTCAAATTTTAATATAAAGCTTACCAGGTAGCTCTTTTATAAGTCCCTTTAATTCTAAATTAAGCAAGAAGTTTGCCAGTGTTGGCGGTCCTATGTCAAGAGAAAAACACAATTTCTCAATATTAACAGGAGCTTCTTGCAGGAGGGAGAGAATCTTTTTTTCTTCTTCAGAAAGCACTATCTCCTTTTTTCTTTTATTATTAATATTTTTAGCAAGGTGTGGAAAAATCTCATCAATAACATCCTTTCCAGAAGTAACAATCTTTGCACCTACTTTTATCAAGTAGTTATTGCCCTCACTATTCTTGTCAAGTGGAGTCCTTGGAAAGGTATAGACATCTCTATTTTGGTCGGCTGCATATCTAGCAGTTATAAGGCTTCCACTTTTTTCTCCTGCCTCAACTACAACTACTGCCTTAGAAAGTCCGCTAATGATTCTATTTCTTTTGGGGAAATTATAGGGTAATGGTTTAACGCCCAAGGGCTGTTCCGTAAACACTACAGCCTTCTCTTTTATTTTGCCAAATAGTGATCTATTATCTGAGGGATATATAACATCTATCCCCGAACCTAAAACTGCAATGGTCCTTAATCCTCTTTTTAATGCCTCCCTATGTGCAATAGTGTCAACACCAATGGCAAGGCCTGAAACTATTGTAATATTGCTATCCTGTAAATCTTTTATCAAAATCTCAGTTAGTATCTTCCCTCGCTCTGAGATATTTCTTGAACCTACTACCGCTAAGGCTTCTTTATCTTCTTCCTTATACTCTCCGACTGCATACAAAATGGGGGGAGCATTATAAATATTTTTTAGTGGAGATGGGTACTTTTCATCAAAAATAGAGATGGCCATACCATCCAAATTTTTTAGCCTATGTAACTTTTTTTTCCCTTCTTCAATATCATCTTTCTTTGCCCTATTAACTATGTATTTTTCTACATCTTCTATATCTTTTGCCATAACAAAAAGCTTGTAAAGTTCTGATTCTTTTAGCAATAAACCACAAAGTATATATATAAGCTCTTTCTCTTTACACATACTGCCATATTTGTTAGCATTATAAATATAAATTAGTCAAGTAAAATAGGTTTATTAAATTGTGAGGTTTTCTTATGAAAAAGATTACTTCTTTTATCTGCCTTATTTTAATAGCTATAACTATTAAGTTTTCCTACGACTCTAAAAAGGGTTACTATTACACAATTCAAGGAGATAACCCTGAAGAAATTATTGAAGCTGATTTAAAAATTAAAAACTATATAAGAAAAGGTATAGTCCCAAATATCAAAAAAGATGAAAAAACAAAATAGGCTTGACAATAAACTGACCAGTCAGTATACTAATAGAGTGTTTAAAAGGTTTTTCTTAGTCATTTTAATATTTTTTATAACCCTATCAGAAGCCCGCACAATAACTTTAAATGAGGCCATAGAGTTAGCAATAAAAAATTACAACCCCTTAGTCGAGCAAGAGCATAGAAAGGCAGCTCAGTTTTTTAGATATAAGGCATCCCTCGATCCATACTACCCATCCTTAGACTTATCTCTTGGATATAGCAACTACTTAGATTCACAGCTTAATCCCTCTGTTGATGACAAAAGTTACTACTCAGGTTCCTTGTCTCTTGGTTATAAATTATTTGATGCCAAGAGGGCTCCTCAAAAAAATAGTCAAAGACTTGTATACCTTACAGAGTCATACCAAACTGACTTATTAAAAAATGAACTCATAAAGCTCATAAAGGACCTATACTTTAAAGTCATCAATGATAAAGAGGTTTTTAAAATTAGAGAAGAAACTTTAAAAATTGCAGAGAATACCTATAATTTAGCATTGGCAAAGTATGAAGTAGGTATAGCAAAGATATCAGAGGTATCGCAGGCACGAGTCAGCTTAGAAAACACAAGGCTTGAGCTAATCAACTCAAAAAACTCTTTGCAAAAATCATTGGCTGATTTATCAAGTATTATAGGAATTAATATTACCGATAAAGACATAAATGACTCTTTCGTCTTTTTTACTATCCCAATTAATGAAGAAGAGCTTAAAAATATAGCCTTTGAAAGAAGGGTTGAGTTAGTAAAAGAGGCTATACAAGAGAAAAGATTGGAAGAGGAGAGAAAATTAGTTAGGGCTGATTTTTTTCCCAATATTAATGCCTCAATTAACTACAGAAGATTTGATGATAAGTTTTTTCCTTCACCCAATGAAACAGTATTTTCCTTAACATTAACATATAATCTATTCTCAGGCATGGGCAAGATGTATCGTTACTCAGCCTATCAAGAGGAGATCTCTGCACAAAAAAAGAGAACAGATGAGACCAAAAGAAACATATCCTTAGAGATTAGAAAGTCAATTATAGATCTTAATGGAGCATACGAAAAACTTAAGATAGCAGAGGAAATTTTTAATACGGCTCAAAAAACTTATGAACAGATCTTTGAAGAGTATCGAATAGGTAAGGGGGAGCTGATTAATCTTTTACAAGCAGAAACAGCCTTAACAAATTCAAAGATTCAAAAAGTAAATGCCTTTTTAAATCTTTATCTAACAAAAAATTCTTTAGAAAAATCTTTAGGAATCAGAGATATAGAGGAGATTAGATGAAAAAATTTTTCATTATTTTCATAGTCATATTATTAATTTCTGCTGCTATTGGTGGCTATTTCTTTTACAAGAAAAAAAACAAGAAGGATATAACTTATAAAAAGGAAACGGTTACACGAGGTTCAATCACCCGAACAATTAAAGAAACAGGAATTATCAAGCCTCAGGTTGGTGCCCTTGTAAAAGTTGGGACAAGAGCCACAGGTACGCTTACTAAACTCAACTTTCAAGTAGGAAGCAAGGTAAAGAAAGGAGACCTTATTGCCATAATAGATGACAGGCAGATATTAGCAGAGATAGAGAGTGCTAAGGCACAATTATTTACCGCCGAGAGTAATCTAAGACTCGTTGAAGATACTTACCCTCTGAAAATAAAAGAACAGGAAGCTTCCATAAAAAGTATTAAAGCCCAGCTTGAATATGCAAAAACCAATCAAAAAAGAACAGAAGAGCTCTTTAAGAGAGGTTTCGCTACACAAGACGAGTTAGACAGAAATGTAAGAGAGATTAATGTCTTAGCCGCTAATCTTGAACAATCAGAAAAAACTTTAGAGAGGTTAAAGGAAGAGTTTAAAAAACAGATTGAGATATCTAAGGCTAATGTTGAACAGGCTAAGGCAAGACTCAAAAATTTAGAGATTAATCTAAGTTATACAAGAATTTACTCTCCTACCTCTGGCATAGTCTCACAGGTAGCTACTCAAGAGGGTGAAACAGTAGTAGCTGGACTTTCGGCACCTAACCTTATTACTATACTAAACCCAGAAAGACTTGAGATATGGACATACATAGATGAAACAAACATAGGCAGGATAAGGGTAAATCAAGAAGTAGAGTTTACTGTAGATGCTTACAAGGACAAAAAGTTTAAGGGCAAGATTGATGACATATATCCTCAACCCGAGATAAGAGAGAATATAGTGTACTATCTTTCTATTGTTAAGATTAAGCCAGAAGATGCTATCTTATTAAAACCTGATATGACAGCACACGTAAAGATATTCACTGAGACAAAGAACAATGTCTTGCTTATACCAAATGAGGCAGTTAAGTTTGAAGGTGGTGATTATGTAGTCTATTATGGTGACGAGAAAAAGCCTTCCACAAAAAAGATTAAGGTAGGCATTCGAGATGAGAATAACACTGAAGTTATAGAAGGTCTTACAGAAGGAGATGTTATCCTTTTTGAAAATCTAAACAAGACGGCCGATAAAAGACCAAACAAAAAGCCATGAAAGAACTAATTAAGCTAATAGATATAAAAAAGAGCTTCCTAATAGATAGCAAAAATATTGAAGTTCTTAAAGGCATAAATCTAACTATCTATGAAGGTGATTTTGTAGCCATCATTGGCACCTCGGGTTCTGGTAAGTCAACTCTTATGAATATTATAGGATGTATGGATAGGCCTTCCTCTGGTCAGTACTTTCTTTCTGGTAAAGATGTACTATCACTTAATGATGATGAACTTTCCTACTTAAGAAATGAGTTTATTGGCTTTGTTTTTCAACAGTTTCACTTAATACCTTACGCAAAGGCTATCGAAAATGTTATTCTGCCTACAATTTACTCGAGGCAGCAGCAAAAAAATGTTAAACAAAGAGCAATGGAACTCCTTAAAATGGTCAACATAGACCACCGGATAAATAGTAAACCTAACCAGCTTTCTGGTGGTGAACAACAAAGAGTTGCCATAGCGAGGGCTTTGATAAACAACCCTCAGATTATTCTTGCTGATGAGCCAACAGGGGCTTTAGACAGCAAAACATCAAGTGAGATAATGGATATATTTACCAAACTGAACAATCAAGGTAAGACAATAATAATTATTACTCACGAGAAAGAGATAGCAGAAAGGTGCAAAAAAATCATAAAGATTAATGATGGACTTCTTGTTTAGATTTTACAAACTTAATATCCTTAAGCAAGTCTTTAAAGCTATTATCAGTTCACCCTTACAAAGTTTTTTTTGTCTCTCAGGCATTTCAGTAGGTATTGTTTCAATAACCCTAATAATAGCCTCTATCGATGGCGCTAACAGAAGAGCAAATCAGCTTATGAGTGACTTTGGCCCTGACTCTATATTAATTTTCAGCGGGACAGAGAGGATGCGTGCCGCACGAATTAGAATAAGTACCCTTACCCTTGAAGATATGGAAGAGATAAAAAACAAGATATCGGGCTGTTATGAAACTATACCAATGATTTCAAGAATTAATACGTCTGTTGCCTATGAAGATAATAAATGGCAGACCTTTCTAGTGGGCAGTACTATTGGTTATTTCACATCCTGGGGGTGGAGAATTAAGGCTGGCTCAAGCTATACAGAAAAAGATATAGAAGAGGCTGCTATGGTCACAGTTATAGGAAATGATATTTGTGATAAGCTCTTTAATGGCGATACTAACAAAGCCATAGGGGAGACTATTCTTGTAAATAAAAAACCTGTTACCATAATAGGTGTTATGAAAGAGAGAGGAGCAGGATTTGGAAATATGAGGTTAGATGATAGAATTATTATGCCCTATACAGCAGTAATGAAAAGATTTTTAAACGAAAGAAAGTATATAACAGCTATAAGGGCAAGATTTTATGGTGATTTAGATACCGCTATAAATAATGTTAAAAAACTTCTGAGGCATAGACATAACTTAAAAGATGATCAACCAGATGATTTTACTATACGTACCGCCGACGATGTAAAAAAGTTTTTAAGCGTTATTCAAGGCACTTTGATACTCTTTTTAGGTATTACAGCAAGTATCACTCTTATAATTGGTGGCTTTGTAATGACTAATCTTTTTATGATAGCTGTTCAAGATCGCAAGAAGGAGATAGGAATTAAAAGAGCTTTCGGTGCGAGAAAGTTTGATATTATCTTACAATTTCTATTAGAGTCTGTCACACTTGCTTTAATAGGTAGTATTTTAGGCCTTCTTTTGGGCCTTCTATCAGGTACACTCATTACAAAATTTACAAGTATACCTATTATGTTTTCATATAAAGTTTTCTGGATTAGTGCTATAGTCTCTATAATAGTAGGTGTATTATCGGGGATTATACCTGCAAAGCGGGCAGCAGAGCTTGACCCTATAGAGGCAATAAGGTCTTAATATGCTCAAAAAGATCAAAGTAAATATTATTCTTTCTTTGCGTAATCTATATATTCACAAATTAAGGGCTTTTCTCTCAATACTTGGCATTACCTTTGGTACCCTCTCACTTGTTATTGTTGGCAATATTACAAAAATGATGGAAAAAAAGGTAGAGATTGAAGCCGAAAATTTTGGTAAAAATTTGGTCATTATTAGAGCCGGAGTGTTACAAGTTGCAGGTAGGGCTCAAAGCTTTACTACCTCAAAGAACTTAAAAGTTACTGATGCCTTAGATATTAAAGACAAACTACCTTATATTACAGATGCAACTCCTGTATTTGATAGATCTTTTCCTGTTAGATATGGTGAGACTACTGTAATAGCTAACGTGTTAGGTGTGTTAGAGAACTACCCTAATATTAGAAAGACAGAGCTTACCAGAGGAAGATTTTTTTCTAAAGAGGAGGTGGAAAATAGAGATAAAGTAGCCATTATTGGTTATAAGATTTACGAAAGTTTTTTTAAAGATGAGAATCCCATAGGAAAGATTTTGTTGTTATACAGATCTCCTGTGGAGGTAATTGGAGTACTTAGGCCAATGGGCGTTGACCTTTCTGGAAATGATCAAGATAATCAGATAATCGTCCCCTTATCAACAATGACGAGACGTTTTTTGAATGTTGACTACTTAACCAATATTTATGCCCAAACACAACAAGAAGAGCAGCTAAAAACAGCTAAAGAAGATATACGCAAACTACTAAGGGATAATCACAAGCTTAAAAAAGGCGATAAGGATGACTTTTTTATCCAGACAATATCAGATATTGCAACTATTAAAAGTGATGCCGTAAACCTCGTTAATGATTTAGGCAACACTTCTTCATTTCTATCTTTTGGTATAGGTGGGCTTGGTATCCTTGCCATTATGATTTTAACCGTTTCTGAGAGAAAAAAGGAGATTGGCATTAGAAGAGCCTGTGGTGCTACTAAGAAAGATATAATTTATCAGTTTCTCTTTGAAACACTCTTTCTGACAACAATAGGTACATTACTTGGCCTTTTTATAGCAAACCTAATAACTGTCATTATTAGTTTTGTTGGTAAGTTTCCTCTAAAGTTCTCATTAATAAGTTTCGTTTATACGATAGGGTTATCTTTTCTATTTGGATTCTTTGCTGGTATTTATCCAGCAAAAAAGGCTGCCGAGGTAGACCCTATAAAAGTACTAAACAGCTAATAAAAAATCCTAATACAACATTATGATTTAAAAAAAAGGGCGTTCCTATGAACGCCCTCTTTTGAATTATATTTGTAACGATTTATAGAAGCGGTGCAATAACTAGTGATACTACACTCATAAGCTTAATAAGAATGTTCATAGAAGGACCAGATGTATCTTTAAAGGGGTCACCAACTGTATCACCAACAACGGCTGCCTTATGAGGATCAGAACCTTTACCACCAAAGTTGCCAGCCTCTATATATTTTTTAGCATTATCCCAAGCTCCACCTGCGTTTGCCATCATCAGAGCTAAAAGGACTCCAGCTACAACTGCTCCAGCTAAAAGACCTGCTAAAGCTTCTGGTCCTAATATAAAACCGACTAAAACAGGTGCTATAACAGCTGTAACACCAGGCAATATCATCTCTCTTAAGGCTGCCTTAGTACTAATATCAACACAGGTTGCTGGATCTGGTTTTACGCCAGGTTTTCCTTCTAAAAGGCCTGGGATCTCTCTAAACTGTCTTCTAATCTCTTGAACCATATCATAGGCAGCTCTACCAACTGAGGTCATTGTAAAAGCACCTATTAAGAAAGGAATTATGCCACCTAAAAGAAGACCTATAACAACCTTTGGTTGTGTTAAATCTATTGTAAAATTTGGATATTTAACCATAATAGCCTGTTTATAAGCCACAAAGAGGGCAAGAGCTGTAAGAGCTGCTGAACCGATAGCAAAACCTTTACCTATAGCTGCAGTTGTATTTCCAAGGGAGTCAAGCTTATCTGTAATCTTTCTAACATCTTTACCTAACTCTGCCATCTCGGTGATACCACCAGCGTTATCGGCAATAGGTCCATAAGCATCAACAGACATTACAAGTCCAACAGTTGCAAGCATTCCAACACCAGCAACGCCTATTCCATAAACACCAGCTACTGCATTAGCTATAAAAATAGCTACACAGATAAAGAATACAGGTATAGCTGTACTTTCTAATCCAACTGCCATACCAGAAATGATATTTGTTGCTGGACCACTCTGGCTCTGTTCAGCAATTTTCTGTATGGGTTTACTTGATGTGTAATATTCTGTAACAAGACCAATTATAACACCAATTACGTTACCAACCAAAACAGCAATAAAAACTGAGTTTTTAACATCTAAAAAGTACGTGACTATCCAAGCAAAGATAAGGAATAGTGCAGATGAAGAGAAAGTAGCATTTCTTAGAGCTGCGGCAGGGCCTGATTTAGCAAAAACCTTCATCATCCCAATGCTTATAATTGAAGCAAGTATACCAACACCGGCATAGGCAATAGGAAGAACCATAAGATGAAATTTTGAGCCTAAAGATGCCTCTAATGAACCAGGTATAACTGTAGCACCGATAGCTAAGGTTGCTATGATAGCACCAACATAGGACTCAAAAATATCAGCACCCATACCTGCCACATCACCAACATTATCACCTACGTTATCGGCGATAACACCTGGGTTTCTTGGATCGTCCTCAGGGATTCCTGCTTCAACCTTACCAACAAGGTCAGATCCAACATCGGCAGCTTTAGTATAAATTCCACCACCAACCCTTGCGAAAAGGGCTATAGAGGAAGCTCCCATGGCATAACCATTTATAATTGATGCATTTTCTGGCTCACCAAAAATTATAAAAAAGACGCCAACACCCAAAAGACCTAAACCAGCAACCGCCATACCCATTACGGCACCACCATTGAAAGCAACCATTAAAGCTGAGCCTTCACCATGCTCCTTAGCAGCCCATGAAGTTCTAACGTTTGCTTTCACCGCAGCCTTCATACCAAAGATACCTGCTAAGATTGATGAGAGTCCGCCACAAATGTATGCTATGGCTGTCTGAACATTTAAGAATACTCCTAATAATACTGCAACAATAGCAAGAAATATAGCAAGGCTTTTATACTCTCTTTTGAGGAATGCCATAGCACCTTCTTCAATTAAGCCAGCTATCTCCTGCATTCTTTCATTACCTGCTGGTTTGGCTGCTATTGCGCTGAAAAGCCCAAAAGCGATTATAATGCCAAGAATCCCAAGGGCAGGTAAAACGTACAGCAACAAATTATCCATCTTTTCCCCCCTGCATAAAGTTTTTTAGAGCAAATATTTAATACCACTTTAAACCTTTTTTTGTCAAGATTATTTTAATCTTCCTAAGCTTTCTACTTTTACCTTGAAAACAAAGTCGTAGTTGAGAATATCATTCCAATCCCAACCTTTTTTTGTTGACCTTGTATCGTCTCCATCGCCAAAGGGATTACCGGGAATATAAAACCAGTTCATTATTGCCTCTCCTGAACGTCTAAGCACAATCCAGTATTTTTTTGGCTCTAAGATAGCATCTTCATCAAATCTAAAATTAACCCAGTAGTAGCCAGGTTTTCTTTCAATATCTTTTAAAAATAAGAGCTCTGACCTTATACCTTTTAAGTAAGGTCTACCATTTGCGTCTTCAAGTATATCAATATAAATAGCACCATCTCCGCCAAACTTATGCATTGCTAAAGAAACCTCTTTTAGTATTACCCTTTCTTTTATCTCAAATCTTTGGGAATAAATATCAGAAGAAGTAACATACTCTGCTGTCTCCTTATCCAGTATCCTCTGTCCTTTATCATCTTTTGTTAAGAATAGGTTTACTAAGTTTGGAAAGTCCATATTTCCAAAGACATAAATCTTATCTCTTTTTTCTTCTGGTCTCTCTAATATCACCTCAGGCAATTTTGTTAAAAGGGCCTTGTAACTATTGCTTGCTATATATGCCCTCGGCGTATCTTCAGAGGAATAAAGCGTTATATCCATATTATCTGATAAATATCTTACTGTGATTTCTTCCTCATAAAGTGGAAGGTTAGGGTTAGCACTCCAAGAGTCATTAACCTCATTGGAGTCAACCCCATGAGTTTGTTTTATATGTCTTGTAGACACAAAGTTTTTAGTCTGTTGTGGGTCAAAGGGTAGCCAACCATAGCTTGGAAAATAAACTTCTATCCATGCATGCCCTCCCTGTCCCATGCTTTGCACGAGGTAGCCTTCCTTACCAAGGGGTATCTTCCATTGTTCTTTCAAGGTTATGCCACCAACTATTCTTGCTGGAATGTTTAAAGCCCTGAGTAAAGCAATAGATAGATGGGCTATGTTTTGACAGTTACCCGTTTTTTTCTCAATGGTAAATATGGCATCGTATCTTTCTGGGTTATAGCTATACTTTACATTGTCTGTAACATAATTAATGGTTCTATTAACAACATCAAAAAGGTTTGTTGTATTTTCAGATAATTTTTTTGCTACAGCCTTTATTCTTTCATCATCAGATTGAACAAGAGCTGTGGCCTTCAGATATCTCTGATCTACCTTAAGAGGCTCTTTGATAGGAAAGGTATCATCAAAGGTTAGCTCCTTTAAGTCATTTACCTTTTTAACAACAAAACTTATTTTTACATCAATATCTTTACTAACACTTTCAAAATGCACTACCTTAAAAGTATTACCTTCTTTATCTCTCTCCTCTTCCATCTTTATTGGCTTAGTAGAAAAATCTATATCAATCTTCTCTAACTCTTGTTTAGTTAATGCTGTGCTGTAATTAGTTGGCAAAGCAAACCTATACTTCAATATCTTTAATGGCTGACCTATCTTAAAGGTTACATTTTGAGTAACCTCCATCCTTGAAAACATCTCGCCCTTCAGCAAAAGAGTTTTACAATAGCCCTTATTGCACAACAAAAGGAGTAAAATAATGACAATAATCAGCCTTTTCATAAAATTATAAGTTTTTTTTATAATCTCTAATACTAAACCCTTTATACTCTTTTTTATCTATGCCCCTTTTTTGGCAGAGAAACTTAAACACATAGCCCATTGAGTGAAGAATCAGATTTTTTATCTTTGCTATCTCAGCCTCATACTCTTTCTGAGTTAATCCATTTCTTAGAGCCTCTATCTCCTCTAAAATACCACAGCCCATAAGAAAATACTGTTGATCTGTAAAACCAACAGTATCAAAGCCTAACATCTCACCTGTTTTTGAAAATAATGAAAAATTTATATGAGCAGTAATATCTTTATCCCCCACAAGTTCATAGGGGTTCTCATCGGCTAAATGATTTTTATAGCACATAAGAGTACCCTTTCTTCTATGAGAGAAAAAAAACTCCTCCTGGCTATAACCATAATCAATTATCAGAGAAAAGCCTTTAGTTATATTATTAAGAATGTTTTTATAGAAAGACAATGAAGAAGGAGATAACTCAAACCTAAAGCCTGGTGGAATATTAATATTCCAAAAATCTATAAACTCTCTCAACTCATTAGTAAGAGGCATCAAAACCTCACTAAAAATACCCCTATCATAGATTACCCCAACTTGCTTAAGATTATCGTCAATGTTCTCAATTATTTCTACAGGGAAACTATCAAACAACTCATTACAATAAAAAATACCTTCCAAAGGCTTAAGTTCCTGGGGATCATTTAAAAAGATAACCTCTTTATAATAATCCCTAACTTCTCGGTACTGTATATCTCTAAAAGATTTATGGGGCTCAATGATTATAAGCTTAAGGAAGATATCTTTTTTTCGTAAGTACTCACCAATATCCTTAGCCAAATGCCCTCTGCCTGCCCCAGCTTCAATGAGAAACAAATCAGTAGTTCCCATAGCTTCCAAAAACTCTATAATCTGTTTCGCCAATGTATGACCAAAGATACTATGCACACAGGGGCTTGTATAAAAATCTCCAGCCTTACCTATAGGTAAATAACTCTTTCTATAATAACCCCATTTTGGATGGTAAAGACAGAGATCCATAAAACGAGAGAAGGTAATAGGACCGTTCTTTTCAATCTCTTCGATTATTAAATCTTGTAGCTCCTTTCCCATCTATTTAGGTCCTTAACAGATTAGCATTCATTATTGCCCTAACAAAAAAATGTATAGCATATCTCATCACCGTCTCATCAAAGTCATAAAAGGGGCTATGAAGTGATAGACTTTTTTCTTTCTTGCCACCAAAAAATATATAGGCTCCTTTAACTTTCTCGAGATAAACAGAGAAATCCTCAGAACCCATAAGTGGTTTTAACTCTACAAGACTATTATGTCCTAAGTAAGTATTTGCAACCTCTTTTAAATATTGACATACAGTTCTATCATTTTTTAATGAAGGGTAGCAGTTTACATAACTAAAATCTACCTTAGCACCATAACCCTCTGCAATTGAGCAGATAAGCTTATTTATTTTTTCCGGTAACTTATCCCTTAAAGTATTGCTGAAAGTTCTTACAGTGCCCTTAATCTCAACTATATCAGGAATAATATTAAAGGCATAACCTCCTTTTATCTCGCCGCAGGATATAACTAAAGGCTCAAGGGGAGATACCATACGAGAGACAATGTCATTGAGAGAGCAGACAATCTTTGAGGCTACCAGTATTGTATCAACCGTTTTCTCAGGTGCTGAGGCGTGCCCACCTTCACCTGTAATCCTTATAACAAACTCGTCACAACTTGCCATAGCAGGACCTTCGATTATCGCAATCTTACCTAAGCTAATATCAGGAATTATATGGAAACCTAAGATCATATCGATATCTTCAAGAACTCCCTCCTTAACAAGATATACAGCCCCTCCTTGAGGCGGTTTTTCCTCTGCGGGCTGAAAAATAAACCTTATCTTGCCAGATAACTTATCTTTAATTTTAGTGAGAAGTAATGCCAATCCTATAACTATGGCCATATGTCCATCGTGCCCACAGGCGTGCATAAAACCAACGTTTTCAGAAGTAAAGTCAAGATTTGTCTTCTCTTCTATAGGTAAGGCATCCATATCTGCCCTAATAGCAATGTTGAGACCCTTCTTGCCTGTATCCAAATCAGCCACAATTCCAGTCCCAAAAACCTTTTTTGGTGTCAAGCCCATCTCATCTAATCTTTCATAGACATATTGTGATGTTTTAAACTCCTTGTAGGCTGGTTCTGGAATAGAATGAAGGGCTCTTCTAACTCCCACAACATAGGGAAAGATATGTTCGGTTAGCTCTTTTATTTCCATAAACTCCTCTTATCTAATTCTTATCTCCTACAAATTTTATATCATTTAGAACTAAAAAGCAAAATACAGCTTTTTTGAAAAAAAAAATCAACTTTGTTATACTTTAAACATGAAAGTTTTTATTTCATAAAAGGAGGTGATGGCTTATGCACATAAATGAGGTAAGAAAGATAGCAAAAAACTTTGGTGTTAACTCTCTTAAGATGAAGAAGTCTGAGCTTATAAAGGCTATTCAAAAGGCAGAAGGCAATTTTGATTGTTATGGTACCACAAAAGATGGTTTCTGTGATCAGCAAAGTTGTTTGTGGTATCAAGATTGTTTAGCTGAATCAAAAAAGACTCTAAGTAAGTGATAAATGGTATGATTAATTTAGAAGAGCTCGAGGGGAGATCCATTAAATCTTTCGATGTTGAGATTGTTGAAAGAAAAGGGGTAGGGCATCCTGATACAATATGTGATAATTTAGCAGAGGAGATATCTAAAAAACTCTCTAAAACATATCTTTCCATAGCGGGTAAGGTGCTGCATTACAATATCGACAAGATCCTTCTTTCGGCAGGTAAAACCAAGAAAGCATTTGCTGGTGGAAGCTTTCTTGAGCCCATAAAAATATTTGTTGGCGACAGAGCAACTTATAAATATGGTGATATCGAAATCCCTGTAAATAACACGGTTAAGTCTTCCATAAAAAATTGGTTCAAAAGACACATAAGATATTTAGAACCAAAGCATATAAAAACAACTGTATTGCTTAAGGAAGGCTCAGAAGAGCTTACTAGTATTTTTAAAGATAAAAAAAAACTTTTGTCTGCCAATGACACATCAACCGGGGTTGGCTATTATCCTTTAACGCCATTAGAAAACATCACATTAGAGATAGAAAGATATCTCAACTCTGCAATTTTCAAAGAAAAACATCCATACACAGGCGAAGATGTAAAAGTTATGTCTCTAAGAGAGAAAAAAAACCTTAATATAACCATAGCTATGCCCTTTTTATCAAAATTTATTAGAAACGAAAAAGAATACTTCTCATTAAAAGATATCGTCTTAAAGAAGCTAGAGGTATTTATTGCCTCAAGATGGAGAGAAGGTAAGGTTAATATAGACCTTAACACACTTGATAAAAAGGGAGCTGGTATCGAAGGTATATACCTGACATTGACTGGTACCTCTGCAGAAGATGCAGACTCTGGCGAAGTAGGTAGAGGAAATAGGGCAAACGGCTTAATATCATTTATGAGACCTCACACGAGTGAGGCAGTTGCTGGCAAGAATCCTGTTAGTCATATAGGTAAGATTTATAATTTCTTTGCCTTCTATTTAGCAGAGAGGGTCTATAAAAATTTTGAGAACTTAGAAGAGATATACATTTACATTTTAAGCCGTATAGGTACTCCCATCGATAACCCTCTTTGCCTATATTGTAAGATATTGCCTTCAAAGAAAATTCCAAAGCCCTACTACAAAAAAATCTCAGCCTTTTTAAAGAAGGAAATGAAAAAGATAAATACCTTTTGCGACAAAATTGTATCAGGCAAAATTTCAATAGTATAGATTCTTTAATTTGGGACCTCCTTTTATATTTGGCAAAATACTCACTGTAGGTACTGTTAATAACCTAAAAAGCCCAATATAAATCAGCCTTAGACTTTCAAATATTAAATTCTCTTATAATAACAGAAAAGACATGATACCTATCATACCTATCAAAAAATAAAGAAAAAATAATAGAAATTAATAGATGAGTAATGAAGGTGCACAATTTTTAAGTTATAAGTGGTGGGTGATAAGAGATACGTAAGGTTGCAATCCCTTTAAAACAGATCTAAATTCCTACTAACAAATGAGCCAGCTATTTATGAATTTAAAACATGTAAAAATGGCATTTTTATGTAGTCCAATCTAACTAAACACCTTTGTCATAAGCTGGCATTTTTTATCTTTATTTAACCTTTTGTGACACTTTTTAATTATTAATTTTGATATTTAGCAATCAAGTTGTTACTGCTTAATTTTGCAGAAGTACCTTTCTTTAAGTAAAGACGGCATTTTCAAGAAGCTTTTTTATCTCATCTCTTAACTTTGCTGCCTCTTCAAAGTGCATATCTTTTGCCAGTTTTTTCATCTTTTTTTCTAATATCTTAACCCTCCTCTCTAAAGCCTCAGTTGTGATATCTTTGTAGATATCTTTGTTTTCTGATATCTCTATAGTAAAGTAATCTTTCTCACAGAGAATACCAAAGTCTTCATTTATATTTTTTCTGACTGTCTCTGGTGTTATATTATTTTTTGCATTGTAGTCAAGTTGTATCTTTCGTCTTCTTTCTGACTCTCTAATTGCCCTTTCCATTGATTCTGTTGTTTTATCAGCATAAAAAATGACCTTGCCGTTTATATTTCTCGCAGCTCTGCCACAAGTTTGAATAAGTGAGGTCTCGCTTCTTAAAAAACCCTCTCTATCAGCATCCATTATCGCCACAAGTGATACCTCTGGTAAATCAAGCCCCTCTCGTAAAAGGTTAATACCAATTAAAACATCAAAATCACCTTTTCTAAGTCCTTTTATTATTTTTACCCTATCAAGGGTATCAACATCAGAATGTAGGTATTCTGTTTTAATGCCCTGCTCTTTAAAGTAGGCAGAAAGGTCTTCGGCCATTCTCTTTGTTAATGTTGATATCAAAACCCTCTCTCCTCTTTCAATTACTTTTTTTGATTCAAAGAGAATGTCTTTAACCTGACTTTTAGATGGTTTGATAATTATCTCAGGGTCAACTAAGCCTGTAGGCCTTATTATCTGTTCTACAATTTTTTCACTTTTTCCCAACTCATAGGGCCCCGGTGTTGCCGATACATAAATTACGTAATTCACTCTTTTTTCAAACTCCTCAAACTTAAGTGGTCTATTATCAAGAGCAGAAGGTAGTCTAAACCCATTGTCAACAAGTGTCTGCTTTCTCGACCTATCACCTTCATACATCCCACCAATCTGGGGGACTGTAAGATGTGATTCATCTATTATTAGCAGAAAATCCTTTGGAAAGTAGTCTAAAAGTGTAAAAGGGGGCACACCTGGTGGCCTTCCATCTAAGTAGCGAGAATAGTTTTCTATGCCCTTACAGTATCCCATCTCCTCTAAAAGCTCTATATCATAAAGGGTTCTTTGCTTTAATCTCTCAGCAAAGAGTAACTTTTTTTCCTTTTCAAAATAATCCAGCCTCTCTTTTAACTCTCTTCTGATCCCAGTAATGGCGTTTTTAAGTCTCTCCTCAGAGGCCACATAATGACTTGCAGGATATATGGTAATCCTTTCTTGATTAGAGATTATCTCACCAGTAACAGGGTCAAAGGTATTAATGTTTTCTATCGTGTCACCAAAAAACTCTACTCTAATTGCTTTATTATCTTCATAGGCAGGAAATATATCTATTACATCACCTCTAACCCTAAAGGTACCTCTATAAAAATCATAGTCATTTCTAATATATTGCATCTCAATTAGCTTTTTCATAACATCCCTAATATCAAGGGTAGCTCCTTTGTCAAAAACTATAATCATACCTGAGTATGCCTCAGGTGAGCCTATGCCATATATACAAGATACAGAGGCTACTATTATTACATCTCTTCTTTCCAAAAGAGAGTATGTTGCCCTGTGACGTAACTTATCAATCTCTTCGTTGATTGAAGAGTCTTTCTCTATGTAAGTATCTGTCTCTGGGACATAGGCCTCAGGTTGGTAATAGTCATAATAGGAAACAAAATATTCTACAGCGTTCTCAGGAAAAAACTCTTTAAACTCAAAAAAAAGCTGGGCAGCAAGGGTTTTATTGGGCGCCATTACAAGTGTAGGTTTGTTCACTTTTGCTATAACATTGGCTATAGTAAAGGTCTTGCCTGAACCTGTTACTCCAAGCAATACTTGATGTCTTTTCCCTTCCTCAATCCCAATAACTAATGACTCTATAGCATTTGGTTGGTCACCATTGGGCTCAAAGTTTGTATTTAGTTTGAAGAGAGACATTTTTTTATTTTATATTATCTTTTGTTAAATTAAAATATAATGGTCGTTATAGTTTTCTCTTAACATTATTTCTCACGTTTTTGTTATAATAATGATATGAAAGTGACGGTTAAACTTTTTGCTACTTTAAGGGATTTTGGCCCTAAGTATAATGAGTTAGAGTTTCAAGAGGGCTCAAGATTGTCAGATATTATAAAATATTTTGGTATACCTGACGATTTCCCCTTAATAAGACTTGTAAATGGTGATTTTGCAAATAATGATTATATGTTGAAAGATGGAGATATAGTTTCATTATTCCCGCCTATCGCAGGTGGATAACGTGTCTATCAAAGATGAGCTTACTATACTCTATAAGTTGATAGATATTTTCAAAGAGCTAAGCTTCAGTCCTGAAAGAAGAGATATTTCCGATGTAGTAATTAAGGGACTCTCCTCTGTTTTTAATCTCACATCAGCCTTTTTTTACGTTCTTGATGAGAAGAGAGAAAATTTTATTCTTGAGCTTTCAACTGATGAGGAAGTAAAAACTTACAAATTGGGCGAAGGCTTTATCGGACAGGTAGGAAAAGAAGGGACTATTTGTACTAAAACCTTAAGAGATACTGATAAGGGGACTGTTTTTTTTATCGCTGTCCCAGTCACAGGCAAAAAAAACATCTTAGGCGTAATAGGAGGAAAGAGAACAGGAGGCAAAGCCTTTAGCCAAAAAGAGAAAGAGCTAATGAAGGTCTTTGGTTATCAGGTTGGAATAGCTATGGAAAGCTATATATACCACAAAAGGCTTATAAGAAGTAAAGAGTTTAGAGATAGCATTCTTTATAATATCTTAAGTGGCATCCTTGTAATTAACAAAAAATGGGAAATTAAAACTTTTAACAAAAGTGCTTGCACCCTCCTTTCAGATGAAAACTTAAAGGGGAAAGTAGTAACAAGTATTTTTAATCAAGACATCATTCTTACAAAGCTTCAAGAGGTCTTTAAGTATAATCAGCCAAGAAAGAATATTGAGATAGAACGAGAGGGAAATTTTTTTAATATTACTATGATACCTTTACCTACTGAGCAAAATGAGATTGATTTAATGATTATAATAGATGATATCACAGAGATAAAAAGGGCTCTCGAAGAGAAAGAAAAGGCTAAGAGACTATCTTTGATTGGTCAGCTCTCTGCAGGTATCGCCCATGAGATTAGAAATCCAATAACAGGTATTAATATAACTCTTGATATGTTAAGGGCAGCAACTAATCTAACAGAAAATCAGAAAAAAAGCATAGATAAAATTTTAAAGGAGCTTTCTGATATCGAAGACCTTATTAACTCTCTACTTGAGATTACTAAACCAACCTCATTAAAGCTAAAAAATGAAAGTTTAGACGATTTAATAAAAAGCTTCATTTATAGAATAAACGATTTAATTAAGCAGAGAAATATTGAGCTTACTTATACTTGCCACTCAAAAAAACCAAAGGCATTGGTAGATGAAAAGAGGCTTAATCAAGTTTTTATGAACCTCTTTAATAATAGCTTAGAGGCTATAAAGGATAGGCCTAAGATTGAGATAGAGCTATCTGAAAATAAGGATAATTTTATAATTTCTTTTAGAGATAACGGCTCTGGTGTTAGAAAAGATATAATTGATAAAATATATGAACCCTTCTATACTACTAAAAAAAAGGGAGCAGGACTTGGTCTTTATGTTACAAAGAGTATAATTGAAGGGCATAATGGTACCATAGAAGTTAATAGTGATGCAAAAAGTTATACAGAGTTTCTGATAACTTTACCTAAAGCAAGGGGCTAATATTGGAAAAGATACTTATTGTTGATGATGAAGATATAATTAGAGATTCCTTGTCTAATTTTTTAAGCGATAAAGGCTATATTATAAAAACTGCCGATACTTTAGTCCGAGCAAAAACCGAGTTAGAATCAGAAAGTTTTGATCTAATACTACTTGATCTTAAGCTACCAGATGGGTTAGGAACTGATCTACTTGACTTTTTATCAAAGGAAAAGAAAAAACCTCTCGTTATTATGATGACAGCCTACGGCACTATTGGCGACGCAGTAAAGGCAATCAAGAAGGGCGCCTTTGATTTTATAGAAAAACCCTTTAGGACAAAGGATATTGATATAATCATTAAGCTTGCCTTAGAGACAACAAGATTAGAAAGAGAACTAAGACAGATTCAACGTGTAAATGCAGAGAGATATGGTGTTAAAAACATTATTGGTTCTTCTAAGGAGATGCAAGAGATTTTTAGGATAATAAGAAAGGTTGCAGATAAAGGTGTTAGGTCTGTATTAATACTTGGAGAGACTGGGGTCGGAAAAGAGATGATTGCTAAGGCTATACATTATGAGAGTAAACGCTCAGTTTGGCCTTTTGTTGCTGTTAACTGCTCTTCTATACCGTCAAACTTGCTTGAAAGTGAGCTTTATGGTTACGAAAGGGGTGCCTTTACTGATGCTAAGGAAAAAAAGATAGGTCTCCTTGAAAAGGCTAACAAGGGAACTCTTTTTTTGGATGAGATAGGTGATATGAATTATGAGTTGCAATCTAAGCTCTTAAGAACCCTTGAGAATAGGACGATAAGAAGGTTAGGCGGGACAACAGATATAGATATTGATATTCAGCTTATAGCTGCGACAAATCAAGATATTAACAATTTAGTGGATGAAGGCAAGTTTAGAAAGGACCTATATTATAGACTTAAAGTAGTGGAGATTAATGTGCCTCCTTTAAGAGAGAGAAAGGAAGATATATTGACACTGGCGAAATTTTTCTTGCTCAATTTTAATGAACAATATGGCAAAAAGATAACCGGTTTTACTCATAGTGCAGAAAAATTATTATTAGCCTATGATTTTCCAGGGAATGTGAGAGAGTTAAAAAATATTATGGAAAAAATTTGTTTGCTTGAAGATACTGAAGTTATTGATGTAGATCATCTGCCCTATGAGATTTCAAAAAAAGCTAAAAAGACTTATAAAGAAGAACACAACTTTTCGGATGTTTCCAAGGTGGGTCTGGAAAAGTATATAGAAGATATTGAGAAAAAGATAATAAGTGAGGCATTGAAAAGATGCGACGGCAATAAAAGTGAGGCAGCTAAGCTCCTTTTAATGGATAGAAGTACCCTAAGATATAAGATCAGACTGTATAATTTATAAAATGGAGCTACTCTCGCCAGCAAAAGATTTAGAAACTTTAGTTTGTGCCTTCGATGCAGGAGCAGACGCTGTTTATGCAGGTCTTACAAAATTTTCAGCAAGGGCAAGAGCAAAAAATCTTACTATTGAAGAGCTCTATAAAGCTTCAGAGATAAAAAAAAGGATTAATAAAAAGCTCTATATAGCCCTGAACACATTAATTTTTGAACCAGAAATACCAGAGCTATTAGAGATTCTTCTACATTTGCGATCTGCTAATATTGATGGCCTAATTATTCAGGATTACGGTATTTATCAGATAGTAAGAGAGCTTAATTTGCCTATTCCACTTCATGCCAGTACACAGATGGGCACCAAAAACCATTTCCAGGCAAGATTTTTAGAAGAGTTAGGTTTTAAAAGAGTTATCCTTGAAAGACAGTTAAGCCTTGATGAGATAAGATCTATAAGAGAAAAAACACAAATAGAGATAGAGTTATTTATACACGGAGCTATGTGCTTTTCCCTATCGGGCTACTGTTTTTTCTCAAGAATTTTGGGCACAAGAAGTGGAAACAGAGGAGACTGTGCCCAGCCTTGTAGATGGAGCTATATAAAAGGAGACAAAGACCATACAAGACCTCTTTATATGAAAGATCTATCTGCCCTTACCTTACTTCCACAGCTAAAAAAAATTGGTGTTAACTCATTGAAAATAGAGGGGAGGCTTAAAGGAGTAGAGTATATATATAATGTTGTTAGGATTTATAAAGAGGCCTTAGAGCTTATGGAGAAAAAAGATAACTCAACCCCCTTATATGAGCTCGAGAGAGAGTTAGAAAACTTAGCTTTTACAAGAAAGACCACTAAGGGATTCTTTCTTTATCAGCAGAAAGGAGAAGATTTTATCACTAATGATTGTGATAGTGTTGGTCAGTTTGTAGGTGAGATCTCTTCAACTTATGCGAAATCAATCTATTTCAAAACAAAGGTAGATATAAAGGTAGGTGATACTTTAAGGCTCGTTGATAAGCAGGATAGGGCCTTTAAAGCTCCTGTTAAGGCAATTTATAAAGACAATAAAAAGGTTTCATCTGCAAAATCAGGTGATTTTATAGGTATACCCTTTAATGAAAAGGGTCTGTCAAAGTCAGCAAAAATATACCTTGTAAGTAGAAGGTTTAGCTATAAAAAGAAGTTAAAGATACCTATTTATGCTAATATGCCTAATATTGATGAGGCATTACGAAAGTTAAGAGAAGATTATAAGGATAGATTTTTTTTAGAAAGTAATAGTCCAAAGATTTTAAAATTGACCTATCACCCAGAAAGGGTTTATGAAGTTAATGGCAAAAGATTCTTTTTTATTGAACCAGATATTTATGAATCCGCTACTTATGTTTATAAAAAATTGAGTGAAGTTGAAAAAGATTTAGATGGGCTTTTTATATCTCATCCCTGTGAAGTCAATATTTTTAATAATAAAATCCTTTATGGCTCTTTTTATCTTTACGTTACTAACAAAGCCGCCCTGTATTTTTTAAAAAAGCTTGGCATTAGTGCCTTTTCTATCTCACCAGATTTAAATAAAGAGAGTTTTAGATATATAAAAGATTTTTCGCATCTATGGTTTAACTGGAACAACCTCCCCCTTTGGATAACAAGAGCGCTTAATGATAGAGCCATTATAAGAACAATGGATAATAGAAAGATTAAGATTGACGGTAAGTATGGTTTCTTACTTAAATAAGGATAAGCAAGATTTATTATAGCGCTCTATAATACTCAGGCTTTAAGTAGCTATTATCTTTTTCTGAAATTACCTTATTTAACAAAGCTAACACCATTTCTTTATCTTTTGGTATTCTAATCTTTATTGGCAGATAATTGGAGGCATGATTTGCCATAAAAAGTCCTGATCTAAGATTAGTATTTTCAATCATAATCTTGAGTTCTTCCAGTATTTGAAAGGGAGATGGTAGAATAAAACGATTTGCCCTTTGCTCTTCATATAGGGGCGTATCTTCTATAACCATAACTGTTAAGGCACCTATGTAATTAGGTTCCATGGCAGTTAGGAGTCTACCTGTATCAATGGCATGGGCTTTTGATAGTTCCACTCCACCTATCCCTAAAAGTACTGTAACACTCAGCTTTATCCCAGAAGCAACAACCTTTTCCCCAGCAGATAACATCATCTTACTGTTAACACCCTTTCTTACTCTCTCTAAGACCTCATCGTTCCCAGACTCAACACCTAAATAGATTATACCTAAACCATTTTCCTTCAATAAAGATAGCTCTTCTTGAGTTTTTCTTAATATACTCTTTGCATTGCCATATAATCCAATTCTATTCAAGTTTGGAAAGGCTCTCTTAAGCTTTTTAAAAAGACTTAAGAGGTATTCTGTTTTTAAAATCAGGACATCCCCATCGCAGAGGAACACTCGTTTAATTAAAGGACCATATCTTTTGCTAGCAAAAGCAATATCTCGATCTATTATAGACTCATCTTTTAATCTAAAAGAGACACCCTTATAGGTGGGACAGAAGCTGCATTTATTATGGGAACAACCAATAGTTACTTGTAATATAAGGCTCTCTGCCTCGCTGGGAGGTCTAATTATTATTCCTTGATAATCCATATTTAAGCGTTCCTTACATATACAGTTCTGTGGGGGAAGGGGATCTCAATACCTTCTTCCCTAAATCTTTTTAAGATCCTTTTTCTTAACTCACTTTGGACTGGAAACTGATCTTTAAACTCATACACTTGACAAACAAGAGTAAGATCAAGAGAACTTTCACCGAAACCAGGCACAAATCTAACGATTGGTTCAAAATCAGTAACCATACCTTGAACCTCAGTCATAGCCTTTTTTGCCTCTTCAAGCAGTATCTTTTCTACTTTATCTATATCAGAGGAGTAACTAACGCTTATAGGAATAAGAAGAGCCATCTTTTTTTCTGGAAGATAGTAATTAGTTACAATACTCTGGGCAAGTTTGCTGTTTGGGATGACAACCATATTATTAGGTAACATCTTAATTCTAGTTGTCCTCCAAGTAATATCTTCAACATAACCTTCTTGGCCACTTTCTAATCTGACAAAATCGCCTACCCTGATGGATTTTTCCAATAAGATATGTATACCTGCAAAGAGGTTTGCAAGTGTATCCTGTAAGGCAAGGGCTACAGCTAAACCTCCTACTCCTAAAGCAGTAATTAATGGTGTAATGGATATACCAAGCACCGATAGTATTATTAAGAAGCCTATGATTAAGATTACCCCCTTTATAACCCCATAGGCTAAACCTGTTGTTGGTATTGGCAGATCTGATTTTTGGACATAGTTTTTAAAGATCTTTCCTACTAAGTTTGCTACGGCTACCGTTATGGAAAGGATCATAAGGATGTAGATGGTTTTATTAATATAAAATACTTGCTTCTCTGGTAGCTCTGACAAAGATAGCCCTATATAAAAACCAATAGCTATACACCAGTAAATTGAGGGAACTCGTAAAGATTTTACAATCATATCATCTATCTTTGTTTCTGTCTTACTGGCCCATTTATTGAGTATCTTGAAGCAAACCACCCTAATTATCAATAGGATAAGAGTGGCTACTAATATGATTACGGCTGGCAATATTAAGGTTTTCATATTAGGAAACATTTTAGCCCTCCCTCTAGGCTATTATGTCAAACTTTTTAATGACTGGGGCGGGAGGCTTCGAACCTCCAAACTCCAGAGTCAAAGTCTGGTGGCTTTACCAATTCGCCTACGCCCCAATGGTATGTGCTTTAAAGATTTTATATTCAGGAAATGTCTTTTTTACCTTTAAAAAAACCTCTTCAATAACCCCTTCTTCTTCAAAAATACCAAATACCGCAGAGCCACTTCCTGTCATCATAGCCTTTACTGAAGAATTATTATACAAAAAATCCTTTACTTTTTTAATCTGAAAAAATTTTTTTTCAATAATTTTTTCCAGATCATTCTCCATAATCTTTATTAGGTCCTCTTTAGAGAGCCTATTTTTTTTAAATGAATCATCTTGCTGGGAAAGCTCTTTTACACAGGAATAGGCCCAGGCAGTATTAATGGAAAAATCAGGCTTTATAATTAAAAACTTTAGAGATGGAAAGGATTCATAGGGGTAAACCTTCTCTCCTATGCCTTCAAGGTAGGCTGGTTTATTAAAAATAAAAAAGGGGACATCGGCTCCAACCTTATTGGCTATCTCAAGAAGTAACTCATTCTCTATTTTTATTGAAAAGAGCTCTGCCAATTTTTTAATGAAAAATCCACTATTACTACTACCTCCTCCCATGCCTGAGCCTTCTGGTATCACCTTCTTTATATCAACAATAATATCAATTTCCTTTGGAATGAACTTCTTCAACAACTCATAGGCTTTATAAATAGTTGTCTTTTCTGGTAAACAGTTAATAGGTGGGGTAAATCTTTGGGTTAGTTGTCCACTACCCTTTTTAATATCTATCTTTATCTCATCAAAGATACTAATGGGCACATTTATCATATTAAGAAGATGGTAGCCATCTGCTCTTTTACCTACTATCTTTAAATAGAGATTAAGTTTTGCATAAGACTTAATCACTCTACTCTCCAACAATATAGGTTGGGTTAAAACCTCTTCTGCTTAACCCAACTTGATATATTTTTGCTTCATCAATGCTTCTAAACTGGCCAACTCTAACACGAAAAAAAACTTCTTCTTTCTTCTTAAACTCTACAATTTTTGCTTTAACCCCCTCTTGAATAAAGCGATTTTTTAACCTCTCTGCATTATCTATATTTTTAAAAGCTGCTACTTGGATGCTAAATACACCATCAAAATAGGAAGAGGGTTTAATAAAAACAGTCTCTCCATCCTTTTCCTCTTTAAAACCTAAAACCTCAACCTCAACAGGAGCAGTACCGCTTCTTATCATATCAATCTCTAAGGCAGCTTTATATGACAGATCAATAATTCTTCCATCTACAAAGGGTCCCCTATCGTTAAGTCTAACAATACATTCTTTATTGTTCCTGAGATTTTTTACCTTAACATAAATACCTAAAGGTAGTGTTTTGTGGGCAGCCGTCATATCATACATATTATATATCTCACCAGTCGTTGTCTCATAGTTGTGGAAGTCTTCTCCATACCAAGAGGCAATACCCCTTTCTTTATAATCATCGGCCTTCTCTGGTTCTAAGGGCACATAGGACTTACCAAATCTTTCATAGGGTTGCATAACCCCTGGGGCATTGGGGATTATGTTTTTATCTCTTGCAAACAAAATTGCTGGTAAAAACATTAGTAAAAGGATAAAAAAATAATGTTTCATAACTCTGACCCTTTTTTTAGACTCCTTGCATATATATCTGCCTCCTTTACAGGAGATGGCAATCTATAGTTACCTGTTAGAGAGATTATTATTCTTACCGCACTTTCTATATCAACAAGATGTCCTGGAGATATAAAAATTGGTTTAACATTTATCTTTGTCCTTAAAACAGCACCAATCTTTTCATCCCTATCACACAAATAACTATAGGCACCAAAAATATTTTCAGGCATTTCATAAGTTCCTACAAGTTTTTTTTTTGCACAACCTATTGTAGGTTTATTTAAAAAAACTCCCAAGTGGCAAGCTATCCCAAACCTTCTTGGATGGGCAATACCTTGACCATCTACTACAATCAGATCAAAATCAGATTTAAGCTTCATAATGGCATTTAAAGTTGATTCTATCTCACGATATGACAAAAAACCAGGGATATAGGGAAATGTAATTTTTTTTTATAGAAAGACTTCTCAATAATATTTTTGTTATCTGTGTTGTAAATAACTGCGGTAGAGATAATAACATCTTCTTTACTTAAATAGGCAGAATCAACCCCTAAGACGTTATGGAATTTAATGTCTAAGGGACATATTTTTAATAATCCCTTTAGATATTCTTGAGAGGCTTTAAGTTTTTCTAACTCCATATCCCGGCTATCTCCTTCTTACAAAACTTACAGCTCCCCTTTTCAATATTAAGCTTTGTAACAGAGAATCCTATTCTTTCTATAACCAGATTCTTACAACTTGGGCAGAAAGTTGATTCTCCCTCTTTGCCAGGGATGTTGCCAGTATAAACATAATTTAACCCCTCTGACAGACCTATCTCTCTGGCAATTTTTAATGTCTTTGCTGGTGTTGCTGGCACATCAAGAAGTTTATAGGTGGGATAAAAGGCAGATACATGCCAGGGCGTATCGTCTCCTAGCTCTTCTTTTATAAACTTTGCTATTCCTCTTAGCTCTTCTTCTTTATCATTATAGTTAGGTATTATTAGGGTTGTAACTTCAAGCCATATCCCTAACTTTTTATAATTAATAAGACTATCAAGAACTCCTTTAAGCGATGCCCCACAGACTTTTTTATAAAAATCTTCACTGAATCCTTTTAGGTCCACATTGCTACCATCTAAGTACGGACTTATATCTTCCAGAGGTTTTTTTTCTATATAACCATTAGTGACAAAGACATTTTTTAACCCCCGTTCTTTTGCTAAAAAGGCTACATCATAGGCATATTCATAAAAAATTGTGGGTTCCGTATAGGTATAGGAGATGCTCTTGCAATCATAATAGATAGCTGAGTTTACAATCTCTTCTGGAGTCATAAAAGAACCCATAATAGCATCTTCTTCTGCGGGCATCTGTGATATCTCATAGTTCTGACAGTTGAGACATCTAAAATTACATCCAACAGTTGCAATCGAATAGGACTTTGACGAGGGAAGGAAGTGAAATAGAGGTTTTTTTTCTATGGGATCTACATTTTTAGCTATTGCCCTTCCATAAACAAGACTATATAAAAGGCCATTAATATTTTCTCTAACACCACAGATACCTTTTTTTCCTTTAGCTATTACACAATTATGTTTACAAAGGCTACATCTTACCTTATCCCCATCAACTTTTTCGTAGTATTTAGCTTCCTTAGACATTTGATACCTCCTCTTCTAATATTTTTTGTCTAAACTCTTGATAGAAGAGGCAACAACCAATAAAGGCAGAGATAATTATAGGACCTAAAAAAATTCCTATAAGTCCAAAGGCTTTGATACCACCAAAGAGACTGAAAAAGGTGAGAACAAGATGTAAGGAGAGGTATTGATGTAAAAATATTGGTCTTACAAAGTTATCTACCAAACTAATAAAAAATACACCTACTATTATAACTAGTAACCCTTTTAAAATTAGTCCCTCAACTAAGAGATATATAGCTAAAGGCACCCATACGAGGGCGCTCCCAATCATGGGAACAAGAGATGCTACAGCTACAGCAAGCCCAAGAAGCAGGGAAGACTTAATGCCTATAAGATAGAAGGCAACAAACGCTACAAAACCTTGAACAAAGGCGGTTAAAAGGACTCCTAAAAATGTTACAAGTATTACCTTTTTTAGATTCGAAAAATAGTAATTTATCTCACTCTGGGAGAAGGGCAAGAGATTTCTTAAAAGGTTACCAAAGGCTTTCCCATCCTTAATCATAAAAAAAGTAGTAAAGAGAATTATAAAGAAATCAAAAAATTTTGATGGTATCTCAAAAAGTATCTGTTCAGCCTTTAAAACTACTAAGGAGCTTATCTCTTTTAGTTTAGCCTGAAAAAAGCTCTTCAAATCTACAGTCTCAACTTGCAAGATATTCTCTATCTTCTTTATTGTCTTTTGCACGTAGGGATGATTAACAATATCAATAATGCTTATGTGTTTGTCTTGAATTATCTCTTGGGCAAAATCTATAGCCTCTGTAATTATTAAAGTAACGATAGAGATCCCTGGAATAATAACTAAGAATATTATAACGATTAATGTGAAACTAGCTGATAGAGTCTCCCTATTCTTTGTTATCTTAAGAAAATATTTATAAACAGGATAGAAGAGAATGCTAAATATAGATGACCACAGAATAGGATAAATAAAGGGATTGATTACCTTATAGATAAAATAAAAAAGTGCTAAATAAATTCCCCATAAAAGTATTAAACCAATAGGCTTTGATTGTGGCATAGTATATTTTTAATTCTACTCCTGATTATTAAATAGTTCAAAATTAAAATTTTTTATAACCGGGTTGAATCTATTACTTACCGCCTCTTTCTTTTTCTCTTCTTCTTCATAGGATGTCTCTATCTTACCTTTAAATAGTTGTCTCTCAAAAGCTTTTATGATAGCTGTCCAGTTACCCTGCTGAACATCCTTCTCAAGGGCAAACTTAAAGCTATTGAATTTTGCATCTAAGTTATCTAAAAAATGGAGTACTAAAGCTTCTATTATCTTTGGTCTTTTAGGCGAACCAAACTCATACTCTCCGTGATGACTTAGAAGTATATGTCTTATGTATACAAGAAGATCTTTTGGAAAGGAATTAATCTTAGCTACCCTTTTTGTTAGCTCTTCATCAAGTAATACAATATGACCCAAAAGCTTACCTTCATCTGTATAGGTAGGCACAATTGTAAAATCAAGCTCCCATATCTTACCTAAGTCGTGTAAAAGGGAAGTGAATATAAGGACATCTCTATTTATTAATCTACCGTAATGCTGAACTACTATCTGACTCAATTGAGCAACCGAAAGAGAGTGTTCTAAGAGCCCCCCTTTATAGGCATGATGAAGGCTTTTTGCCGCAGGGTAAATCTTAAACTTTTCAACAATATTACTATCTGAGAAAAAACTTTTAAAAAGCTGATTTAGATACTTGTTTTTTATAGAGTTACCAAGGTTTAGTACTTCTTGCCAATGTTTCTCTATATCAATGCCTGAATCAGGCATAAAGTCATCTATATTTATCTTGTCTGATGAATCAATCTTTTTGACATCTGATATTACCAATTGTAGAGATCCTTGAAAAAGCTGAGTGACACCTTTAACTTTTACAAAATCTTCTTTATCAAAGACATTCGTAAGGATATCTACCCTTTCCCATATCTTGCCATCCATAAAACCTGTCTTGTCAGAAAGTTTAAGACTAATATAGGGCTTACCAGTCTTTCCTATACCAATGGTTTTCTCATTAATAAAAAATACCTCTTCAACACTCTCATTCTCTTTTAAGACTTGAATAAATTTTCTGCTCATATTACCTTCCAAATAATTTGATAATCTTTTCCGCAACCCTAAGGCCATCCACAGCTGAACTAACTATACCACCTGCGTACCCTGCGCCTTCACCAGCTGGAAAAAGAAGTGTTGTATTTATAGACATTAAATTTTGATCCCTCTTTATCCTTATTGGAGATGATGTCCTTGTCTCCGGTGCAATTAGTATTGATCTTTCAGAGACTATCCCCTTTAGCTTTTTATTAAAATCAATAAGAGCATTTTTAAAATATTCATACTTGTTTTCATAAATTTCCCATATAGGAAAGGCCGTTAAACCTCTTGGATAGGAGCTTTCTGTTTTATATGTTTTAATCTTTTTTTCCACAAAATCTATTGTTGTACAGAAAGGCGCTTTATAATTACCTTTTCCTACATTATAAGATTTTTTCTCAATCTCTCTTTGAAAAATTATACCACCAAAGAGACTATTATTCCAATCTTTAGGAGATACTGATATAACAAGCCCAGCATTTCCATAATCACCATCTCTCTTGTAATTACTCATCCCATTTAAGACAAGCCCTTTCTTTTCAGAGGAAGCAGGTATTACAGTACCACCTGGGCACATACAAAAAGTATAGACACTTCCTTTAATCTCATTAAAATACCTACTGAGAAAAAAATCTGCCGGTGGCAAGAGAGAGCTCTTTCGACCATACTGATTCCCATTTATCATCTTCTGCGGTAGCTCTATCCTAAAACCAACAGCAAACCCCTTGGGCTCTAAAACCACCTCTTCCTCCTGTAAGGTTTCATATAGATCTCTACAGGCATTTCCTGTTGCCAATACAATGGCATCACAAGCAATCTCTCTTTTATTTGTTAGGGCTGCCACAACGCGCCTATCACCATTCAAGATTGGTTTTATGAACTTTTCATTGAAAGATATATCAACATTTAAGGCCAAAAGTTTTTTTCTTAAGTTTATAACAACTTGCCTTAACTTATCCGTACCTATATGGGGCTTGTATAGATAGGCAATCTCCTCTGGTGCTCCAGCAGAAATTAGTTCTTTAATTATAAAATCATAAAACTCATACCTTGTTCTAGCTGTAAGCTTGCCATCAGAAAAAGTCCCTGCACCACCCTCTCCAAACTGAATATTAGATTCTTCCTTTAAGATACCCTTTTTAAAAAAGGTCTCTACATCCTTTACCCTTTCCTCTACTGCATCACCTCTTTCAATCAAAAGGACAGTAAAATCTTTTTGTGCTAAAAAAAGGCTACAGAAAATACCTGCAGGTCCCATACCAACAATAAGAATCTTTTTTTTTGATGTCTCATGTGAATATATTGATATTAATTTATTATCTAAAGGACTATCTGCAACTTTTTTGATTTTATAACTGTCCAAGTCTTTGATAACCTTTGAGGTATTAAAAGTTATCCGATAGATCCAAAAAATTTTTGATTTGCTCCTTGAATCGAGAGATTTTTTTGCTATAGAAAAAAAGGTAAGCTCCTCTTCTTTTAGACCAATCGTCTTAAGAAGCTTTTCTTTAACAAATTTTAGATTATCCTTTTCTGGAGCTACTTTAATCTCTATTTGATACATTATCACTTTGGGGAATAACAATTTTATAGAAGCCGCTTTCTTTGTTGTCTTTGTCTATTACAATTCTGCTACCAACATTCTTAAAATCAATGAATGTCTTAACAAATCTAATCTCCTTTTCATCTTTGAAACTAAGCTCAAAATAGTTATTTAGGTCTGTGCAATGAGGTGCTATTTTTGATTGAGTAATCTCAACTGAATACTCACTGTTATCTTTTTTTAGGGCAATAATAATTTCACCTGACTTTTCTGAACAATCTATTATCTTTCTGAAAAACTCTGAAAAAAACTCTATAAAAATACCTTTTCTGCCATAGTATAGAGGCAGATTTTTCTGAAAACTTGTTTTTATGTAGAGATCTTTGTCCTTAATCTCTTTCTTCAAAGTGGAGAGTGATGTTCTAATGGCATTTTTTAAAGAAAAACTCTCTTCAAAATAAAACTCAGCTGGTCTTTTAAGAATATCAAGCTCATGTTTTATTTGTGTTACTTTATCTAATATTGTTTGAAAGACCCTATCCTTATCATCTTCTTCTATATAACCCTTCTTCAAAAGTTCCACGTAGTTACTAATGGTCTGTAAAGAGTTCTTGATCTTGTGAGAAATCTTGTCGAGAAACTTTTGAATATCTTCTATTTTCTGAGAATATAATTCGTTATTAATGTTAATATTATCCTCTTTTGTCTCTTCTTTTTCCTGGAAATAAAATTTGTGGTATCTCACAGTTTGATTGAGTTTTTCTATTATATCTTCAAAACTAAAGGGCTTTTTTATAATACCAACGATATTTTTAGAACTCTCGGAGAGATTAATTACATCACTATCTGCAGCAGTAAACAAAAAAACAGGAGATTTAACCCCCCTTTTTATAAACTCTTTTGACAAAGATATGCCATCAAAACTTGGCAAATAGTAATCCATAAGTACAACGTCTGGTTTGTAACCGCTATCAATCTTTTTCAATGCCGTTAGATGGTTGTTTGCTGTCTCCACTGAGAAGCCAGCCCTTGATAGTGCGAGATTAAAAAGACTTAGGATCTCATCATCATCATCAATAATAAAAAGATTTATTGTCATTTTATTTAAAATATATCTTTAGCTCTGAGATAAGTTTTTCAATCTCTTTATTTTTAATTTCAATCTCTGAAAACATCTTACCAAGGAAGTCAGTTACATCTTTAAACATTACTGAGATGACCTTAAAATCTTCAAACTCTTTATCATTAGCAGACAAAACTTCCTTTGCTAAATTCTTTATATCTTCATTGGCCGAAACTATCTGATTGCTACCTTTCTCTTGCTCCTCTCCCGCATAGGCTATCTTTTTTGTAGAATCTTTTATCTCATCTATAGACTGGGTCATATAGGTTACCCCTGTAAGCTGCTCAAAGACTGCTTTTTCAATCTTTTCGTTGAGTTGTCTTGTGGAGCCCGAAAGTTCTTTTAGCTCATTATATATGATATTGGATCTTGTAGCTATTTTTATACCCTCTTCAACCATACCATAGGTATCTTCTATATTTCTAATAAACTCTTCAGACTCACTTTTAAGATGATCTACTATCGTTTTTATCTCCTCAGCTGAAAACTTTGTTCTTTCTGAGAGAGACTTTATCTCATTGGCAACTACAGCAAAGGACTTTCCATACTCTCCAGCTTGAGAAGCTATAATAGAGGCGTTTAAAGATAGTAGATTTGTCTGTTCTGTAATTGAGGTGATTGTTAGGACTATCTGATAAACACTTTGTATTGTGTTCCTATATTTTTCAAAGAGAGATCTCGATACATCAAGGGTCTTTTTAATACTCTCTACGAACTCATAAATGTTAGATATTACAGTGCTGCCTTCCTTAACTTTATTGTTAAGTTTCTGACTGCTATCAATTGCATTCTTACTTGAAGACGCAATCTCCTCACCGAGCTCTTTCATCTCTATGGCAGTTGTAGCTAGCTCTTCTGTACATTTATATAAATTTTTTAGTGCCCCTGATGTCTCTGCTATAGAGGAATGAATCTGTGTTATGGAAGAGACACTTCTTTCAAGGGATTGAAAAAGGTTGTGGACATTAGAGCTTAAAAAATGATAGCCTTCATTTATATCTTCGATAGTCTCTCTAAATTTAGCAAACATTTCTTGTTGTTTTTCTTTTTGCTTTAATATCATCTTAAAAGTATCATCTAGTTCTTTTGATACATTGTTTATGCTTTCCATAAAATAAACATTAGTGATTGCCTGAGAGACCTGTTGAGATAAGACAGTAAGTACAGCTAATTCATCTTCAGAGGCCACTTTCCTCTTATATTTATTGTCAACATTTATTACACCAATTGGTTTGCCTAATCTATGGAAGGGTAGACAGAAAAAGGATTTTGTTCTAAAGGCTTCAATATTACTATAGGGAGGATGCAAATGAAAGTCATCGGGATAATCATTTATATCTTTTACAAGGTAGGTCTTATTATCTTGAATTGCTCTATAAAGAAGGCCTCCCTCATTACTTAAGGGAACCCATATCTTTTCTATAGGGTCTTTAGTACCATAGGTAACTACACAATATATTATACCCTTCTCTTCATTTATGAGTAATATGTTTACTCTATCAAAGCCAAGAATCTCATAGGCACATCTTCCAACCTCCTGAAGTACAGTATTTATATTTGGTGATTCTTGAATCTTTTTTGTAGCCTCCAGAAGTCTGTTTGTCTTAACTCTAATATTTTCAAGAGTTGTTTTATACTCAACCTCTCTTACTTGTATCTCCTGTTTATTTTTTTCAAGCTCGCTATTTTGTTGAAGAAGCTTATCTCTATTAAATCCAATAATATATCCCAAAGATCCCAAAACTATAATGGAGGTGCTTAAATAAAAAATAAGGGATAGATTATAGTTATTATTAAAAAAATTAAAAAAATGTTCACCAAAAGTAATGGTTGTAGGTTTAAATGAAAGAAGGGCAATAGTTATCCATCCAAGGGGGGCACAAATACCGGCGACAACACCCGCAAATAAATATTTGCCTCGATTTGTCTTAAAACCAAAAGTAATCATACTCTATGCTTTATCTGGTTTTATACACATAACGGGGCATTTAGCCCTCTTAACGACCTTCTCTGCAGTGCTACCAAAGACAACCTTTTCTATGCCCTTCTTGCCCTGACTTCCTATAACTATTAAATCAATATCTTTTTCTTCAGAAAACTTAACTATTTCTTCTGCAGGATCACCAATTGTAACTACCACCTCATAATTACTGAAATCTTTCAGATTTCTATTAATAAACTCATCCATCAGTTTTTGAGCACCTGATTTAATCTCAGTTTTAATCTTATCGAAGGATATATGGGGTACATAAAAACCAGTAAACTCTGCTGGTTCATAAATTATGTGAATTATATAGAGCTTTGAGCTAAAAGTCTTTGATAACTCCTTTGCATAAAAAGCAGCCTTATCCGAATATTCTGAGAAATCAATGGGACACAATATTTTATTAAATTTCATATCTCCTCCTTTAAATATTGATGTTCTTAAGTTCAGAAACTGCTTCTTCTGGCAGTATAGGATTAAAAAAGAAACCCGTACCCCATTCAAGCCCGGATAAACGAAACAACCTCGGTGATATCTCTATATGCCAATGGTAGTCATACTGCACAGTACTCCAGTAACCAGGTCTTGGAAGAAAATTTGGTGCTGTATGTATTACCAAAGTATAGGGCGGCACCGATAGTAATTTTGCGAGTTTTTTAAGGGTTATTATTAATGTATCTGTAAGGTCATTAACAAGCGTTGGGGTTATATCTTCAAAAATAGCACTATGACTCCTCGGAAAAATAAACATCTCATAGGGGGAATTAGAGGCATAGGGTGCCATTACAACAAAATGTTCTGTTTCATACAATACTCTTTCTTTCTGCCTAATTTCTTGTTTAATAATATCACAATAGATACATCTTTCTTTATCAGAATAGTACATCTTTGCTTGGATAAGCTCTTCTTTTATTTTCCGTGGCATAATAGGTGTTGCCAGTATCTGAGAATGACTATGTTCCATACTGCCATATGTACCTAAACCAAAATTTTTAAAAACAAGGACATACTTAAAACCTTTATTTTGTTTTAAAGCGGCTATCCTTTCTTTAAAACTCCAAAGAACATCTCTTACCTGATTAAAAGGCAACTCCTCAAGCTGAGTAACATGTTCTGGTGTTTCCACGATGATCTCCTGAACACCGTAGCCCGTAACCATATCGTATATACCCACAGGACGTCTATCAAGCTCTTCATCAAGCGTTAGAGCTGAGTCTTTATTTTTAAAGCTTCTTATCCACCAACCAGGTTGATTAGGTGATGTCCCTGATCTACGATAGGCTAAAACCTCAGGTGGTGTTTCCTGTTCTTTGCCCTCACAAAAGCTACAGCTTGTATTTTTAGGAAGATTAAACTGTCTATTTACCCAAAACTTAACAACCCTCTCTTTTAAACCGGTGTTAAAAAAAACCCACTGCCCAGTAAATATATCCTTTCTAATTTCTTTCATGCTTATCTATCCTCTAATTTATTAATCAATGAAAGAAGCTCATCCAAGCTAACTGGTTTATTGAGATACTCATATACACCCATCTTCATAGCTTTCCAGAAGCTCTGGCAGTCCCCGAAGGCAGTTATAATAATAAATTTTGATTCTATCTTTTCCTTATTGCATAGTTGAAGCAGATCTTCACCAGAAAAGTTGGGCATATTAAGGTCTGTTATGATTAGATCAAATTTTTCCTTTCTAATTAGGGATGAAGCTTCAAGACCATCTTTTGCTTCAAATACTGTAAATCCTTCCTTTTTCAGGAAAACAACAAGAGACCACCTGACTTCATTGTCGTCTTCAGCAACTAATATTTTTTTTATTTTCATATTTTTAGTTAAGTTTACTTTATTATATTTTCTAATGTCAATATGATATCTTCCTTGCCGATTTTTTATTATATTGTGATAGAGATTTGATATAAATTAAAAAGGGTAGACTCTAAGATTAGAGTTTTTACAAAAGTCAGAGATTTCAAAAATTTTTGTCTTTTAGAAAAAAATTAGCTCAATTACTAGACTTCAGAAAATCCAATTTCTTTTTTATAAGCTCATTTAAGAGTTTTGGATTTGCCTTTCCCTTGCTCTTTTTCATTGCCTGTCCTACAAAGAAGGCAAAAAGCTTCTCCTTGCCAGACAAATACTCAAGTAACTCCTTTTGATTTTCTGATATAACCTCGTCTATCATATTAATTAAATCTTCTTCATTTGATATCTGTGCAAGCCCTAGCTCTTCAATAAAGCTCTCGGGATCTCTACCTGTCTCCATAACCTTTGGTAATATTGTTCTTGCTCCATTGGTGTTAATCTTATTATCCTTTAATAGAAACAATAGCTTTGCTAAATGCTCTGTTGTTATCTTTGTGTCTTTTATAGATACCCTTCTATCGTTTAGCTCTTTTAAAACTTCTGTCATAATAAAGTTGCTAACACTTTTTGGACTATTGAATAACTTTACTGTCCCTTCGAAAAAGTCGGCAATATCTTTATCGGTTGTAATTATCTCTACATCATACTCAGGGATGTTATACTCAGCGATAAACCTTTTTCTTTTATCGTAAGGCACCTCGGGCAAGCCATTTTTTACATCTTCTATGAATTTTTCATCTAAAATTACTGGCATAAGATCTGGATCTGGAAAGTATCTATAATCATGGGCTTCTTCTTTACTCCTCATAGATATTGTAATACCCTTTGAAGAATCAAAGAGCCTCGTCTCTTGAACAACTCTTCCACCACTTTCAATAATATCAATCTGCCTTTCTATTTCATACTCAATAGCCCTTTGAATAAACCTAAAGGAGTTGATATTTTTTAACTCTGTCTTTGTCCCAAACTTACTATCACCAACTTTTCTCACAGATACATTCGCATCACAGCGAAAGCTTCCCTCTTCCATATTTCCATCACAGATGCCTAAGTATAAAAGTATCTGTCTTAACTCTTTCAAGTAAGCAACGGCTTCTTCTGGAGATCTCAAATCTGGCTCACTTACAATCTCAAGAAGAGGTGTACCAGTTCTATTTAAATCTACTAAACTTGAAGTACCTTCATGAATTAACTTTCCTGCATCTTCTTCCATATGTATTCTTGTAATACCAACTTTTTTCTCCACCCCTTGAACCTTGATAATGATATGTCCGTGCTCACATATAGGCAACTCATACTGAGATATCTGATAACCCTTTGGAAGATCAGGATAGAAATAGTTTTTTCTTGCAAATAGAGATTTCTGATTTATTTTACAGTTTGTGGCAAGACCAAGCATTACGGCAAACTCAACAACCCTTTTGTTTAGTTTTGGCAATGAACCAGGCATCCCCAAACATATAGGACAAACCTGTGAGTTTGGTGTAGAACCAAATTTTGTAGAACAAGTACAAAAAATTTTACTATCTGTCAGCAATTGTGCATGAACCTCAAGACCAATAACAGCTTCGTAAGACATCAATTACCTCCAATTTTTAGATAAAAGGTGAAAACTTAAAGCCACCTACTGCCTTTTCATAGGCATAGGCAATATTAAGAATCTCTGATTCCTTTAGATAATCCCCTAAAATCTGAATTCCAACAGGTAACTGTTTCTCATCAAAGCCGCAAGGGATAGATATGGCGGGGATACCAGCAAGATTAACATTTATTGTAAAGACATCGGAAAGATACATCTTGATAGGGTCTCCTGTTTTCTCTCCTAATCTAAAGGCTGTTGTTGGAGAGGTGGGACAGATTATGGCGTTTACTTCTTTAAAAGCTTTTTCAAAATCTTTTTTTATCAAAGTCCTTACCTTATTTGCCCTATTGTAATAGGCATCATAGTAGCCTGAAGCAAGAGAAAATGTCCCCAACATAATCCTTCTTTTTACTTCTTCACCAAAACCTTCTTTCTTTGTCTTAATATACATCTCTTTTAAATCCTTTACATCTAAAGCCCTATACCCATATTTTACTCCATCAAATCTTGCTAAGTTGGAGCTTGCCTCGGCTGTGGCTACGAGATAATAAACAGCAATTCCATAGGGTGTATGGGGTAGGCTTATATCTACTATCTCTGCCCCCAAGGATTTAAATACATCTATTGCTTCTTTTATTTTCTTAATAATGCCTTCTTCTATACCCTCAATAAAATACTCTTTTGGTACACCAAGTTTTAGTCCTTTAATATCCCCTGTAAGAAATGATTGGTACGGCTCAACATCTACAGGTAATGAGGTAGAGTCCTTCTCATCATAACCTGATATCTCTTCAAGAAGGAGTGCACAATCTCTCACATCTCTTGTAATAGGTCCTATCTGATCAAGGGAAGAACCAAAGGCTATGAGTCCATATCTACTAACTCTACCGTAGGTTGGCTTAAGGCCTACAACACTACAAAGACTTGCTGGCTGCCTAATGGAGCCTCCTGTATCACTTCCAAGAGAGGCAGGTGCCTCTAAACTTGCTACAGAAACAGCACTACCACCACTACTACCACCAGGGATTCTCTCGAAGTCCCAAGGATTTCTTACCGGTCCGTAGTAAGAGGTTTCATTGGAAGAGCCCATAGCAAACTCGTCCATATTTGTCTTACCTAAGATTACGGCACCTTTTTTTAATAGCTTCTCAACCACTGTGGCTGAATAGGTTGGTATAAAGTTAGATAATATTTTGGAGGCACAGGTTGTTTTAATACCTTCAGTGCAGATATTGTCTTTTATAGCTATAGGAACACCTAAAAATCTGCCCCTTTCCCCTTTTTCTCTTCTTTTATCAGCTTCTATTGCCATCTCTAAGGCTTTATCATAACAGACAGTAATAAAGGCATTTGTTTTTTCATTAGTCCTTTCGATATTCTTAAGAAAGACCTCCGTAATCTCCTTAGAAGTAGCCTCTCCTTTATCGAGTAGCTCTGATATGTTTGATAAATTCAGATCCTTAAGCTCCATCTCTCCTCCCCTTATTCCACAACCCTTGGAACTCTAAAAAATTTATCTTTCCTGTCTGGTGCATTAAGCAATGCCTTATCAGTGGGGAGAGAATCTTTCACCACATCCTCTCTCATGGCGTAAGCTATTGGCATAGGATGATTAGTTGGTTCAACATTTTCTACATTTAACTCCGTTAGTTTTTCCACATAGGCTAAAATATCTCTAAATTTTCTCGTAAAATCTTCTAATTCCTCTTCATCAAAGCTCAACCTTGCCAGCTCAGCAATATATTTCACCAAGTCTTTATTTATCTCTGGCATAACTCCTCCTTTGTCCAGAAGCTCGCATTTATAATAACAAAAAAAATAGCGACGGTAAACGGTAATCATCTTATTTGTAATAAATTTGAATGTTTTTTCTTGACTAACAGGCAGGTCAAATTGTAATATCATTTAATTACTGGGGCTGTAGCTCAGTTGGGAGAGCGCTTGAATGGCATTCAAGAGGCCGGCGGTTCGACTCCGCTCAGCTCCACTTAATGTTTTTAATCTTCACCATTAGATTTATAACTAATCACAATTTTAGTTAGACTTGCAAAATTGTCTGATCTATGTTTTCAAGAAAGATAACTTTCAGATAATCTGTTTCTGCCATAGTCAACAATATGGGATGATCAAGAGCCTGTGCACCCCTTGCAACAATTCTAAAACTTCTTTTTGCATCACCTGAGCACTCTCTTAACAAACTAACAAAAGCCTCTCTTTCCATGTGATGGGAACAGGATGCTGTAATCAATAAGCCTCCCTTTGATATTAGTCTCATAGCTCTCTGGTTTATCTCTCTATATCCTTTTATGCCTTCTTTAATTTTAGCCTTGCTTTTAATAAAGGCAGGGGGATCTAAAATTATGCAGTCATATTTTTCACCCCTTCTATGTGCCTCTTTTAAAAAGTAAAAAACATCTTCTTTTATCGCTGTTACCTTTCTATTGTTAAGGATAGAGTTTTTTCTTATCAAATCAATAGCCTTTTCTGAAGAGTCCACACAAAATATCTCCCCATTAGAAACTAAGCCTAAACTAAATGCCCAACCTCCTGAATAGGAAAAACAGTCAAGAACTCGCTCTGTCTTTCTATGTTTTAATAACTCTCTTAGATATAATCTATTTTCCCTCTGGTCTAAAAAAAATCCTGTCTTTTGCCCACCAATTAAATCAACTACGTATTTTACACCCTTTTCATCAATTACTAAATCCTCATCATACTTTCCATAGTCTATCTTTACATTCAGATCCAGACCTTCTAAACTTCTAAAGTTAGAATCATTTTTATTTATTATTGCCTCTGGATTAAACTTCTCGATTAATACCTCCCTAATAAGAGGATATAATCTTTCCATCCCAGCTGTTAAAATCTGCACAACGAAGATATTCTTGTATCTATCAATTATCAATCCTGGCAAATAATCACTTTCACTAAAGCAGAGTCTATAGGCATCATTGGAGATATAATTAATGCTTTTCCTGTATCTAAAAGCATTCTCTATCCTCTCTTTGAAAAATTCTTTATTTATAGATGATTTTTCAAAGGATAAGATACGAATAGCTATTAGGGAGATAGGGTTTACATATCCAATACAATAAAATTTATCATTATTAAGATAGACCTCAACAAGCTCACCCTTTTCATAATCGCCTAACCTATCTTGAATCTCGTTTGAGAAAATCCAAAGATGATTATGTTTTGGAAAAAATTTTTTATTAAGCCTGATCTTTTTCATCATATAACCAGTTAATAGTTAGCTAAATTATACTTGTTAGCAAGATTAAAGGCAATTTTACAATTTCTGCAAGCCTTCCTCAAAAAAATTTTCTCTTTTTTTAATTTTTGTAATAAAATAAAATGTTTAAATCATATTGGAGGAAAAAGATGTTATTTGATTCTTTTTTTGGATGGTTTTCTAATGATGTTGCCATTGATTTGGGAACAGCAAACACAGTTATTTACATAAAAGGTAAAGGAATAGTTAGTTCTGAACCTACTGTTGTGGCTATTCAAAAGGATATAAGTGGTAGTAAAAAGATATTAGCCATTGGTCAAGAAGCCAAGGAGATGTTAGGAAGAACTCCTGGAAACATCATAGCTATAAGACCGATGAAAGACGGCGTCATCGCAGATTATGAAGTTACAGAGGCAATGCTTAGATATTTTATCCAGAGAATTCATAAAAGGAAGAGTTTTATAAGGCCAAGAATTGTCATATCAATACCATCAGGTATAACACCAGTTGAGAGAAGGGCTGTAAAGGAATCAGCTGAATCAGCCGGTGCAAGAGCAGTTTTTATGATACCAGAACCTATGGCTGCGGCAATAGGTGCAGGACTTCCTATAACTGAGCCAGTTGGTAATATGATAGTTGATATTGGTGGTGGTACCACAGAGGTTGCTGTAATCTCTCTTTCGGGGATTGTATATTGTCAATCTGTTAGAGTAGCTGGCAATAAGATGGATGAAGCAATTATTCAGTATATTAGGAGAAAATATAGCCTTTTGATTGGCGAGAGAACTGCAGAAATTATTAAGATCAACATTGGTAACGCCTATCCAGATGGTGAAACCAAAACAATGATTATAAAAGGCAGAGACCTCGTAGACGGTATCCCTAAGACCTTAGAAATTAACTCTGACGAGATAAGAGAGGCCTTAAGTGAGCCTGTTAATGCTATAGTAGAAGCAGTTAAGGTAGCTCTTGAAAAGACCCCTCCTGAGTTAGCCTCTGATATAGTTGATAGAGGTATAGTTTTGGCTGGTGGTGGTGCTCTTTTAAAAAACCTCGATATTCTTTTGAGAGAAAAGACAGGACTACCTATAATTATTGCTGATGATCCTTTACTTTGTGTTGTAAGAGGCTCGGGAAGCGTACTTGACAAATTAGACCTTCTGAAAGAAGTATCCGTTCAGGTTTAATTATGTTTGGAAGATTTAGAATGGCAGTTTATGCCCTTTTAATTATCCTTTTATCTCTCAACCTTTTTTTCTTAGGTTTTTCAAATAAATATAAATCTCTCGCTGAGCAATCTTTTTTTAGATTCCTTATATATCCAGCCTATCTCTTAAACAATTTTTTTATATATATAGGTGAGAAAAAGGACAAAATTTACAATCTCTCAAGAGCCTATGATGAGCTTGAGATGGTTAGGAAAGAGAATCTGGCTCTTAAATCAGAAACACTATTGATGAGAAAACAAATTGAAAGTTTAGAAAACTTATTAAATTTAGATAAACAAAAAAAAATTTATCCCTTTACAATTAGTGTTTCAAAGGTTGTTGCCAGAAACCCTTTACTATGGCATCAGTTTATTGTAATTGATGGTGGAAATGATAGTAACTACAGGCCTGGTATGCCTGTTATAACCAATGATGGCTTAGTAGGTAAGATCTCTGAAGTTTATCAGAATACTTCAAAGGTACTCCTTTTGGTAGACCAAGACTTTGCCTGTGATGTTAGAGGTGAGAAGTCAGACATCTTAGCCCTTCTATCTGGTACAGGAACATCCGTCTTAAAGCTAAACTATGTTCCCAAATATGAAGAGTTTTTACCTGGTGAGACACTCGTAACTTCAGGATACGATAATAGTTACCCGGAAGGTATACCTGTTGGTTATATAGTTGACATAAATAAACCCTTTGGATCCTATTTTCTTGAAGCATTCGTTATGCCCTATGTTGATGTATTAAGATTAAAAGAAGTTATGGTTATTATGGATTATAAGAAAAAAAGATGAGACTCATTGCTTATCTATTTTTTTACTTATTTTTTATTTTACTTGAAAGTATAAGCTTCCTTACATCTTCACTTCTTATCAAGTTTGATATTCTTATTCCTGTTATTATATATTCTGTTACCTTGGGTGGTTTAGGCAGCTTTTTTTTTAGTGTTTTTTTTGCTTTAATTACAGGGCTATCTCAGGGTTTCATAATTATTAATATTAATTTTGCCATCTTAATGTATTTTCTTATATCTGCTTGCAAAAAGACCTTTCAAATCAGTTCTAAACAGTTCATGATAATCTCAACTACATTATTGCTATTCTGTAAGGCCTTTTTTCTATTTCTGTTCAACTCAAAAAGTATTAAGATCGACCTATATGCTTTTTCTCATATACTAATCTTCTCTCTTGTAAACGGTCTATTATCTTTTTACATATATAGTTTAGCGAGATACCTTACTAGATTGACATTAAATAGGCTATGAAAAAAATTCATGTAACTTTAGATAGTCAGCCCCTATTGGAAAAACGTTTAGCCTTAATAATTAATGCCATTATCATAATATCTTTCTTATTGTTAATTAGATATTGGTTCCTCCAAATAATCTTTCACTCTCATTATCTCGAACTTGCAGAGAAAAATAGGATAAGAAATCTAAAAATTCCGGCACCGAGAGGGATAATTTACGATAGAACAGGACACATTATTGCTTCTAGTGCTCCCACCTTTCAGTTAGAGCTTGTTCGTGAGGAGCTTACCAATAGCGATGAAGTCTTTGAAGAGATAGCAAGAGTTTTCAATAAGTCAAAGGACGCTGTAATGAAAGATTTTGCTGAAAAATCAAGAATTACTCCTAAATTTTATCCTGTTGTTTTATATGAAAATTTGGAGAGAACACAAATTGTTTCGATAGAAGCCTTAAAATGGAAATTAAAAGGAGTTAGGATAAATTATAAGTCCGAGAGGAACTACCCTTACAAAAATTTTGCTTCCCATCTTCTTGGCTATGTATCTCAAATAACAGAAAAGGAGATAGAAAAACTAAAAGGAACTTATCCATTTGGATCAAAGATAGGTAAATACGGATTAGAAAAGCAGTTAGAAGATTATATACGAGGCTTTGATGGCGTAGAAAAGGTTGAAGTTGATGCAAGTGGGAGAAAAAAGAAGGTCCTTTATAAATTAGATCCCATATCAGGGGGTGGTGTAAAGCTCACCCTTGACTGGAAACTGCAAGAAGCTGCTGAAAAGGCTATGGCAGAAAAAAATGGTGCTGTTATTGCTATGTCTCCTAAGACAGGTGAGGTTTTTGTATTACTTTCACACCCTAACTTTGATCCTAATATATTTGTCAGAGGATTTCCTTCTGATGAATGGATAAAAATTGTAAAAAATCCGCTACATCCCTTACAAAATAAAGCCATTCAGGGCATATTCCCTCCGGGCTCTACTTTCAAACTTGTAACTGCTATAGCAGCTTTAGAAGAAGGTATAATAAATAAAAACACAAATTTCTACTGTAGTGGCAAAAAAAAGGTGGGCAACAGAGATTTTAGATGCTGGAAAGACCATGGTCATGGACAGGTTGATATTCATAAAGCCCTTGTTGAGTCCTGTGATGTGTTTTTTTACGAGGTTGCTTTAAAGCTTGGGGCACAAAAACTTTCTGAATATGCCAAGATGTTAGGGCTCGGTGAAAAAACAGGCATTAATTTACCTGGTGAGTTACAAGGCATAGTGCCTTCACCAGAATGGAAACAAAAAAAATATAAAAAGCCCTGGTATAATGGCGATACACTTCCTTTTTCCATTGGTCAAGGTTATCTATCCGTCTCTCCAATACAATTAGCCATAGCTTTTGCTACCTTTGCAAATGGTGGATACGTAATAAGTCCTACCATTGTAAAAGAGATTGAGGTGGGTGAGAATAAAACTATTAAAGAAGATACTCCTAAAATAAAACGTAAAGTCTCTTTAAAACCAGAGACTATTGATATAGTAAGAAAAGGATTAATAGGGGTTGTTGAGGAACCTACTGGAACAGGTAAGGCCTCAAAAATAAATAATGTAATTGTTGCTGGAAAGACCGGTACCGCTCAGGTTAAAGCCTTTAAAGAAAGAAAAAAGTTTTCAGGTTTTCATAACGATCATGCTTGGTTTGTAGCTTATGCACCTGCCTATGATCCTGAAATTGTAGTATCCGTATTTGTTATGCATGGTGGGCATGGTGGTGGTGTTGCAGCACCTGTTGCAAGAGAGATTTTAGAAAAATTTTTTAATAGAGACAAAGACGATGACAAAAAAGTTAATGAAAACTGACATCCTGTTTTATGAAGGCTTAATAATCATAATAGCTCTCATTACTATGAGCACCTTGAATCTTTACAGTGCCCTATATGGACCCAGTGGTTTAAATCCTTTATTTTACAAACATCTAACATGGCTATTTATATCTATAATTTCTGCCTTAATAACACAGGTTATAAACCTAAGAATCTTAGAAGGTCTATCTTTTCCTTTGTATCTTTTTGCTCTACTCCTTTTAATACTTGTTTTATTTATAGGTAAAAAAGTATATGGTGCACAGAGGTGGTTATCTTTAGGTTTCATCTCTTTTCAACCCTCTGAGCTTATAAAACTAGCGTTAATTCTCTATCTCGCAAAATATTATAAAGACATGCCCATTGTAGAAGGTGGTTACAGATTAAGTCATTTAACAATACCTTCTATCATTATTTTTATCCCCTTTTTTCTAATAATCAAGCAACCTGATCTGGGAACAGCGATAATACTTTTACTTATCGGTTTTTTTATTATATCTCTATTAGGTATAAGCAGAAAAATTATAATTGGAGCCATATCCTGTCTTTTCTTATTTTCTCCCTTAATATGGAGATTATTAAAAGATTATCAAAAAAAGAGGATTAAGTATTTCCTCTTTCCAGAGGATGACCCATTAGGTGCTGGTTACCAAACAATCCAGTCTAAAATTGCCATAGCTAACGGTGGTTTTTGGGGTAAGGGCTACTTACAGGGTATTCAAAGTAAGTTAGGTTTTATACCTGAGAAACATACAGATTTTGTATTTGCTGTGTTTTCAGAAGAATGGGGTTTTTTGGGGGTTACTATATATATAATACTATCTGCCTATTTGATTTTTTGGATGTTTAAAGCTATTAGGAATATAAAAGATAGATTCCTTTTCTTAACCGCTTCGGGGTTTATTTTTCTATATAGCTCTCATTTTATTATTAATATAGCTATGGTCTCAGGATTATTTCCTGTAGTTGGTGTGCCATTGCCCTTCTTCAGTTATGGTGGAACATCTTTACTGATAAATATATGTGCTTTCAGCTTTATCTTAAGATTAAGCAAGTACTGAAAGAAGGGTTATGATCAGGAGTTGACCATAAACCCTTCTTTTTTTCTAAATTACCTTTTTAAGAAGGTCTTCAATCTGCCCCTTGGGGACAGCACCTACTATAGTACTTACAACCTCTCCACCTTTAAAGAGAATGAGAGTAGGTATTCCTCTAACACCGTATTTTTTAGGAGATTCAGGGTTTTCGTCTACATTTACTTTGTAAAAATTAACTCTGTCAGCATACTGACCAGCAACTTCTTCAAAAACTGGTGCCATCATCCTACAGGGACCACACCAGCTAGCCCAAAAATCAACAAGAGCTGGTTTGTCAGACTTTAATACAAAACTGTCAAAATCAATGTCTCTTATTTCTCTTACATTTTCTGACATAAGTCCTCCTTAGTAATACTTTTTGTTAAAAATGTATAATATTTTTCGAAAATGTCAAGTTAAGGTTAATTTTTTAGTTACTACTTTTTTCTTTAATTAGCTCTTCAAAGTTTTTTGATGATAATACATCCTTTAATGTATTCTGTGCCTTTGTCCAGATAGGATGGATAGGGCATTTTGGCTCTCTCGTGCAATCATAGCCATGAATTAGGCACTTATTCAATGCAATCTCTCCATCTACCGCCTCAACTATATCAAGTACTGTAATTTCAGAGAGTCTTTTTTTAAGTCTAAATCCTCCTGTGGCACCCCTTGAGGAGCTTAAAATACCTTTTTTGACTAATCTTTGCAATATCTTAGCAAGAAATACCTTTGGCACTGAAATTTTTTCGAAAAGATCTGACGGCGTATAAGTCTTTTCTGGATTCTTGGCAATCTCTAAAACCGCCCTTATAGCATACTCTGATTGATTAGTAATTCGCATCCTATTTTCCTCCCCCATTAACCCACCAATCGCTCGATTTATCAAACCACCAGTGGGTAGAATCTGTATTAAGTATAGTCTCCCCCAACTCTTTACCTACTTCTGTAATAAGCCTTTGCATAGTAAACCTAATCCAATCATCTGCATAGGGATTACCAAGATCTTTTTGTTCCTTTAGCTGAAGAAGTAGCTCTAAATTATCAGCATCTTTTGCCAGTTTTGCTTCAAGACTTCTTTGTTCAATATAGTCTGTAACTAAATCAGAAAGTTCATCGGCAAAAGGTAATCCTTCTATGGCCTCTTTTAAAGCCTTTTTTTCATCAACACTTACGTATTTCTTATTCATGTAGTTTAAATCGCCCGTTCTTGCCTCTAAAAAATCATGAAATAGAGAAATTAGTATAAGCCTCTCTCTATTTATATTGCCAATCTTGTCTGCAAGAACATAGGCTATACAGACTGTTCTAAAGCTATGTTCTGCTACTGACTCATAGCCGCTACCAAGAAACTGAAAACCAGTTCTTGGCGTCCTTTTTAACATCCCCACTTCAAAAAGAAAGTTTACAATATCAATCATTTTTTTCTAAACATTATAACACTTTTGTATTAAAATTAATAACAAAAATCAAGAAAGGATTATCCCACCATGCAAAGAGGAAACAGATTTCAAGATGCCCAACTAAAAGAAGAAACAAAAGATTATTTACAAAAGTTAGCCAAAAAATCGAGATTAGACATATTGACTATGACCACCCTTGCCGGTTCTGGCCATCCTGGTGGGTCTATGTCATCACTTGAGATCTTTTTATCGCTTTATTATTTCCTAAACATAAAACCAGAGAACATTAGTGATGAAAATAGAGACCGAATTATTATAAGCCACGGTCATACATCACCTGGAGTTTATGCAGTTTTAGGTAATCTTGGTTTTTTTGATATAGAAGATGCAATAGCAGGTTTTCGTTTAGCGGGTAGTCCCTTTGAAGGGCACATAGAAAGACACATTCCTGGTATTGAATGGTCAACAGGTAACTTAGGACAGGGACTCTCGGCCGGTTGTGGTTTTGCTACGGAATCAAAGATAAAAAAGTTAGATAATCTTGTTTTTGTAGTCATGGGGGATGGGGAACAGCAAAAGGGGCAACTATCAGAGGCAAGAAGATTTGCTAAAAAATACAATCTTAAGAATTTATACGCTATTGTTGATTACAATCGGTTACAGATATCAGGCTCAATAAATGATGTAATGCCTCAAAATATCAAAGAAAATTATATATCTGATGGATGGAAAGTTTTTGACTGTGACGGAAACAATATAGTTGAACTATATAAAACGCTCCATATTATGTTACAAGAAGAAGGACCTGCTGTGCTAATCGCCCACACTGTGATGGGGAAAGGCATCTCCTTCATGGAAAACATTAAAGATTATCATGGAAAGGCACTTACAAAAGATCAGTATGAAAAAGCTTTGTCAGAGCTTGGTTTTACCAATAAGCTCGATTACTATATAGAAAAGCGAAAAAACTTTAATATATCAAGATGTCATTTTGAGACAAAAAATAAATACCCCATGCTCAAAGTCCCCACTGCAATAACCTATCCATCAGATAAGAAGATTGATAATCGATCTGCCTTTGGAGAGGCTCTTTTAGCAATTTCCAAGGAAAACATAAGAGATAATTACTTACCTGTAGCTATATTTGATTGTGACTTAGCCTCTTCTGTTAAGGTTGATGCCTTTGCTAAAATCTTTCCAGATAATTTCTTTCAAAGTGGCATCCAAGAACACAATACTGCTACAATATCAGGCAGTTTATCAACAACCGGCATTCTATCAATCTTTACTGACTTTGGTGTTTTTGGAATAGACGAGGTATATAATCAGCAAAGACTAAACGATATAAACAATACTAATTTAAAAGTTGTCTGTACCCACTTAGGAGTTGATGTGGGCGAAGACGGCAAAACTCATCAATGTATTGATTATATTGGTCTACTAAGAAATCTTTTCGGTTTTAAAGTTGTCCTTCCGTCAGATGCCAATCAAACCTATAAAGCTATACTATCTTGCTTTGCCGATAGCGGTAATTACTTTATAGGTATGGGCAGATCAGTAACACCAATAATTACAAAAGAAGACGGAAGACCTTTTTTTGATGATAGCTATGAATTTACCTACGGCAAAGCAGATATAATAAGAGAAGGTAAAGATTTGGCTATATTGTCTTATGGGGTAATGTTATATAGGGCTTTAAAAATAAGAGAGCTCTTGCAGGAACTTGAGATTAGTGCTATGATAATCAATATTTCTACTCCAAAGGAGTTGGACCTGTCAGCCATAAAAAAAGCATGTGAAACAGGCAGACTCGTAATATATGAAGATCATAATGTAAATACTGGTTTGGCTAACATAATAACCTCTTATCTTTTTGATAACAACATAAGTATCCCAACATTAAAATTGGGTGTAAATAATTATTGCTATTCAGGTACACCTGATGATGTTTTTAACTTAATTGGTCTCTCTCCTCAATCTGCTAAAGACAGTATTATTAATTTCTTTGGTTTTAATAAAAAATAAGGAGGGCTCTATGGATTTAATCAAAGACGAAACTCTTGTAAAAAAACTCCTCGAAGAAAACGATGAGTTTAAAAGGCTTTATGTGGAACATTTAGAGCTTGAAGAAAAGATAGCAGAGATAGACAAAAAACATTTTCTTACAGCAGACGAAGAGGCAGAGAGAAAAAGGTTACAAAAGATAAAATTAGCAGGAAAAGATAGAATGTTTGAAATTATTAAACATTATCAGAGTAAAAATTAAAATATAAATAAAGAGGTATTAAATGAAAAGTGATGATATAAAAAAGGGTATTGAGCGTGCCCCCCATAGAGCTTTACTCATGGCTTGTGGGCTACCACGCAATGAGATGGATAAACCTTTTATCGGTATTGTAAGTAGCGCCACAGACCTCATTCCAGGTCACATAGGAATGCGTGATCTAGAGAGATTTATTGAAAAGGGCATACACACGGGAGGTGGTTATGCCTTCACTCTTACTGTACCAGGTATTTGTGATGGGATCGCCATGGGACATTCCGGAATGAGATATTCATTACCATCAAGGGAGTTAATAGCAGATATCATAGAATCTGTAGTCTCTGCCCATAAGTTGGATGGTCTAGTCTTTCTAACAAACTGCGACAAAATTACTCCTGGTATGATAATGGCTTCTTTAAGATTAAACATACCTGCTATCTTTGTTACTGCTGGGCCAATGCTTGCTGGACATTACAAAGGGGAAAGATTATCACTTGTAAGCGGAACCTTTGAGGCTGTAGGCAGGTATAAAAAGGGCGAGATTAATGATGAAGATTTGATTGGCTACGAATCTAATGCCTGCCCAGGTGCTGGCTCCTGTCAGGGTCTTTATACTGCAAACACAATGGCTTGTTTGACTGAGACAATGGGGCTTTCTCTTCCTTATTGTGCTACAGCCTTAGCAGTATCAAGTAAAAAAAGACATATTGCCTTTGAAAGTGGCAAAAAGATTGTAGAACTTGTTAAAAACAATATTTGTCCTCGCGATATAGTTACAGAGAAAGCTATAAAAAATGCCGTTATGGTTGACGTTGCACTTGGCGGCTCCACAAATACTGTTCTTCATTTAACGGCGATCTCAATAGAGGCAAAAAGACCTATTAAGATTGACCTCTTTGATGAGATTAGTACAAAAACTCCACATATTGTTAGCATGATACCTGGGGGTAAGTACTATATGGAAGACCTTGATAGAGCAGGTGGTATTCCAGCTGTCCTTAAAAGGTTATCCAACAAACTCCTAAGTAATAAAACAGTCTCTGGTGAAGACATAAAAGATATAGCAAAAAAGGCCGAGATTTATGACGAAGATATAGTTAGACCTTTAAATAAAGCCTATCATAGAGAAGGCGGATTAGCTATACTTAAAGGCAACTTGGCCCCCTTAGGCGCCGTTGTAAAACAATCTGCTATTTCAAAGGATATGTTAAAATTCAAAGGAAAGGCTCTTGTTTTTGAATGCGAAGAAGATGCGATGCAAGCAATTTTAACAGGAAAGGTTAAAAAGGGGCATGTAGTAGTTATAAGAAACGAGGGACCAAAAGGAGGTCCTGGGATGAGAGAGATGTTATCTCCCACCGCTGCTCTAATAGGTATGGGGCTTGGTAGCTCGGCAGCATTAATTACGGATGGTAGATTTTCTGGTGGTACTCAGGGTCCTTGTATTGGACATATATCACCAGAAGCAGTGGAGGGCGGTCTAATAGGGCTTCTTAAAGATAATGATGAGATAATTATTGATATTCCAAACAAAAAATTAGAAGCACTTATTACTGAAAAAGAGATTGAAAAGAGGAAGAGAAGCTTTAAACCAGTTAGGAAAAAATTGTCTGGCTATTTAAAAAGATATAGCGAGTTTGTTACATCAGCCGCTTTTGGAGCGGTCTTAAGGGAGGATTAGTGAAGCTAACAGGTGCAGAGATTTTTGTTGAATCACTAAAAAAAGAAGGAGTATCACATATCTTTGGTTACCCTGGTGGTGTTGTACTTCCAATTTTTGATGCCCTATACAATCAAAAAGATATTAAGGTTATCCTACCCCGACATGAGCAGGGAGCCGTTCATATGGCCGATGGCTATGCAAGATCTACAGGAAAAGTAGGTGTTGCCCTTGCCACGTCAGGTCCTGGTGCTACTAATACTGTAACAGGGCTTGCGACAGCCTTTATGGACTCTATCCCTATAGTAGTATTTACTGGCCAAGTACCCACTCCAATGATAGGTGTTGATGCCTTTCAAGAAGCAGATATTGTTGGGATAACACGACCTTGCACAAAATACAACTATCTTGTAAAAAATGTTAGCGATTTAGCCTACACAATAAAAGAAGCCTTTTACATAGCTTTCAAAGGCAGACCTGGCCCTGTACTTGTTGATTTACCAAGGGATGTTATTGCCTCAAAGGCAGACTTTTTTTATCCACCAACCGTATCTTTAAGAAGCTATAACCCAAACTATATTGGCAACAGATGGCAGATTAAAAAGGCTGCTGAAGCAATAAAAAAGGCAAAGCAGCCAATTATATATGCTGGTGGTGGATGTATTTTATCTAATGCCTCAAAGGAGCTAAGAGAGTTAGCAGAGCTTACAGATATACCTGTAACCTTAACACTCATGGGTTTAGGTGCCTTTCCAGGGGAGCACAACCTTTTTCTTGGCATGCTTGGTATGCATGGCACTTACACAGCCAATATGGCAATACACAACTCAGACTTAATAATAGCAATAGGTGCTCGCTTTGATGATAGAGTAACTGGTAGAGTAAAAGATTTCGCTCCTCATGCAAAAATAATTCATATAGATATAGACCCTACTTCCATTAGGAAAAGCGTCCATGTTGATATTCCAATAGTTGGAGATGTAAAGCTCGTCCTAGTAGACTTATTAAAAGAGTTAAAAGCAATAACTGAAACAAATGAAGTTATTGATGAGGCAAGAAAACAATGGAAAAAGCAGATAAATCAGTGGAAAAAAGACCATCCATTAAGTTATGAATACTCTGATGATGTTATAAAACCTCAGTTTGTCGTTGAAAAAATATATGAGCTAACAAAGGGAGAAGCAATTATCACTACTGAGGTAGGTCAAAATCAGATGTGGGCAGCTCAGTTTTATAAATTTAATAGCCCAAGACATTGGCTTAGCTCAGGTGGTCTCGGTACTATGGGTTATGGTTTTCCTGCTGCAATTGGTGCAAAGGTAGCAAACCCAGACAAACTTGTTATTACAATAGCTGGTGATGGAAGTATCCAGATGAACATTCAAGAGTTAGCTACAGCTGTTGTTGAACAACTTGATGTTAAGGTAGCGATAATAAATAACTGCTGTTTAGGAATGGTAAGGCAGTGGCAAGAACTATTTTATGGTGAAAGATACTCATCATCTCTCCTTTGTGAAATACCTGATTTTGTTAAAGTTGCAGAAGCCTATGGTGCAGTTGGTTTAAGAGCAGTAAAACCATCAGAGGTAGAGCCTGTAATCAAAGAGGCCTTAAAGATTAAAAAACCAGTTTTTATGGATTTTAAGGTTGATTTATACGAAAAGGTTTACCCAATGGTGCCTGCTGGGGCTGCCATAAACGAGATGATACTCCCAGAAAAAAAGGAGAAGAAAGAAAAGCTAAAAATTGTCAAATAAAATTAGAAGGAGTTTTTATGACCCATATACTTTCCTTATTGGTTGAGAATAAGTTCGGAGTTCTTTCCCGTGTAGCAGGACTTTTTAGCGGTAGGGGCTTTAATATAGAATCTATATCAATTGCTCCTACCTTAGACCCCTCTGTCTCACAGATGACCATAATAACTTCAGGAGATGATAGAGTTATAGAACAGATAACAAAGCAGTTGAATAAAACAATAGACGTTATAAAAGTAAGTGACTTTAGTGATCAAGACTACATTTTAAGAGAGGTAGCATTAATTAAAGTCTCCGCACGTGGCGCAGATAGAGAAGAGGCTTTAAGGATTACAAATATATTTCGAGCAAAAATAATTGACTCATCTGCCACCACCTATACCATCGAAGTCACTGGTGACGAAAAAAAGATAGAAGCAATAGTTAATCTCCTTAGACCTTTAGGCATTAAGGAGCTTGTCAGGTCAGGTCCTATTGCAATCCTAAGAGAAGAAAAAAAGTAACTAGAACTAACAAATAAGAGGTATAATTTTATACCTCTCTCTATCAATCAAAATTCTTAGGCACCAAAGGCATCTAAACCAGTTATATACCTTCCTATTATTAACTCATGTATATCATGTGTTCCTTCATAAGTGTAGACTGATTCTATGTTTAACATGTGCCTAATGGGTACATACTCATCGCTAATACCATTGGCACCGTGGATTTCCCTTGAAATTCTTGCACAATCTCTAGCAACCTTCACATTATTCATCTTAGCCATAGAAACCATGGCAAAGTTATAGGAACCTTTATCTTTCTCTCTACCAACCTGTAGTGCAAGAAGCTCTCCTTTTACAATTTCTGTAAGCATACCAACAAGCTTATGCTGTACAAGCTGAAAACTACCAATGGGCTTATTAAACTGGATCCTTTCTTTTGAATAATTAAGCGCCGCATCATAGCAGGCCTTTGCAGCACCAATGGCCCCCCAAGATATACCGTATCTTGCCTCAGTAAGACAGCTTAAAGGAGATTTTAGGCCTCCTGCCAAGGGTAGAATATTATGCGCTGGTATCCTACAATCATTGAATATAAGCTCAGAGGTTACAGAGGCCCTTAAAGAAAACTTCCCATGCATCTCAGGTGCTTCAAACCCTGCTGTTCCTTTCTCTACTATAAAGCCTCTAATTGTTCCATCTTCTGTCTTTGCCCATACAATCGCTAAATCAGCAATCGTTCCGTTTGTAATCCACATCTTTGCTCCGTTTAAAATATAACTATTACCATCTTTTATCGCCTTTGTTTTCATACTACCAGGGTCCGATCCTGCATCAGGCTCTGTGAGCCCAAAGCAGCCTATAAGCTCACCCTTTGCCATTTTTGGCAGATATTTATTTTTTTGCTCTTCCGAGCCGTATTTCCAGATTGGAAACATACAGAGACTACCCTGGACAGAACAAAAACTTCTTATAGCACTATCACCTCTTTCCAACTCTTCCATAGCAAGGCCATACTCTACATTTGTGCCACCAGGACATCCATATCCTTCTAAATGCATACCCAAAAGACCCATATCACCAAAAGCAGATACAAGCTCTTTTGGGAAGGTGCAGTTTCTGTGATGTTCTGCTATTATAGGAATTATCTCTTCCTCAACAAATTTTCTTACTGTCTCTCTTAACATTTTTTCTTCTTTAGTCAAGAGATTGTCAAAATTCACAAAATCAACGCCTTTGTATTTTGCCATAGGCTCTCCTCCCTTTATTAGGCTGAAATACCTTTTTTCTTATAATTAGCCACCTAAATATGCCTTTTTTATCTTTTCATCATGAAGAAGATCTGAAGACTTCCCCCAATCTACAATCTCACCAACTTCTAAAACAAAACTGTAATGAGAAAGCTTTAAAGCAGCCCTCGCGTTTTGTTCTACCATGATAATACTCATTCCTTCCTCATTTAGATATTTTATTACTTTAAAAATCTCTCTAACAACCAAAGGTGCTAATCCCATAGAGGGTTCATCAAGTAAGAGTAAAGAAGGATCAGTCATAAGCGCCCTTCCTATAGCAAGCATCTGTTGTTGACCACCACTCATAGTGCCAGATATCTGCTTTTTTCTCTCCTTTAGAATAGGAAAAAGCTCATAAACTCTGTCTAATTTTTTATTAAGCTCCGATTTAGTAATCTTACTATAGTAGTTATAACTTCCTAAAAGGAGATTATCTTTAACTGTAAGATGTGTAAATAGCATCCTTCCTTCTGGTACAAGGCTAATACCAATCTTTACAATATCCTGAGTGCTTAATTTATCTATCCTCTTGTTAAGAAAATAGATCTCTCCAGATTTGATAGGGACAAGATTCATAATGGCTTTGAGCAAAGTTGATTTCCCTGCTCCGTTTGCCCCTATGATACTAACTATATGTTTCTCTTTAAGGTTTATATTTAAGTCTTTTACTGCGTGAATACCTCCGTAAAAGACATTAATATTTCTTACATCAAGCATTAAAAAAGGTCCTCCTCCTCACCAAGATAGGCATCAATGACACTCTTATTACTCTTAATTTCAGTGGGTGTTCCTTCTGCCAGTTTCTCACCAAAATTTAAAACCACTATATTATCTGATATATCCATTACAAGTGCCATATCATGTTCTACAAGTAGAACTGTAAGATTTTTTTCATCTCTCAACCTTTTAATAAAACCTGAAAGCTCTTTTGTCTCGGCATCATTAAGACCAGATGCAGGCTCATCAAACATAATAAGCCTTGGTTCCGTTGCTAATGCCCTTGCGATCTCTAAGATTCTTTGGGAGCCTATAGGAAGCTCACTGGCAAGATAATCCTTTTTATCGTACAAACCAACATATTCCAATATTTCTTCACTTGTTTTTCTTATATCCTTTTCTTCTTTAATCATAAAGGGAAGTCTTAGACCGCAGCTTAAAAAGCCTGATTTCGTCCTTACATACCTACCTACCATAACATTCTCAAGAACAGTCATGTGCCCATATAGCTCCACATTCTGAAAGGTCCTTGAGATACCAAGCCTTGCAATCTTAAGTGAACCAAAATTGGTGATATCTTTTTGATTAAATTCAACCTTGCCTCTATCTGGTTTATAGACACCGCTAACAACATTAAATAGTGTTGTTTTGCCAGCACCGTTGGGACCAATTACAGCCTTTATTTCTTGATTTTCCACATTAAAGCTTACATCCATCAGCGCAGTTATACCACCAAAGGTCTTCCATAGCCCTTCTATTTTAAGCATTTGCAATCCCTTTCTTTTTCAATTTCAGAATCAAGGTTGGTACGATACCCTTCCTAATGAAAAGTAAAGATAGTGTTAATATCAAACCATAAATTAAAACATCTAACTCTTCAAACTTTCTCAAAGCTTCAGGGAGTATAGTAATGATAATAGCTCCTACGACAGCTCCAAAAAGATTTGATGCCCCACCAATAACTACCATTGTAAGTATTAATACGGAGTGGAATAATGAAAAAGTTGAAGGACTGATAAAAGTAATATAGTGGGCATAAAAACTCCCAGCGATTGATGCATAAATGGCACTTAATACAAAAATTTTTATTTTTAATGCCGATACATCAATCCCCATAGCACTGCTACCTATCTCAGTGTCGTGAATAGCCCTCATTGCTCGACCAATTCTTGAATTGATTATGTTATAAGAAAAAATTATAAGTACAAAAACAATAAACCAGATTAAATAAAAATGACCTATCTGACCTGTTAATTTATAGCCCATAAAGGAGACTTTAGGAATGTCACCAAAGCCAGAAGGACCTCCAGGTCCTAACTCATTAAGAATGATATAAATAATCTCACCAAAACCTAAAGTAGCTACCGCAAGGTAATGTCCTTTTAGTTTTAAAGCTGGAATGGCAAGCAAAACTGCCGCAAAAGCTGCAACCAGAGCTGCCAAAAAAGCTGAAAAAACGATAGGCATACCAAATTTCATAGCAATTATTGCAGAAACATAGGCACCAATACCATAAAAACCTGCCTGTCCTAAGGACACCTGACCTGCATAGCCCATTAATAGAGATAGTCCCATGGCAAGTAGTGCGTTAATACCAGCAAAAATTGCGATAGAAAGTGTATAGTTATCCCTTACGAATGCTGGGAAAATTATAATCAATGTAATAAATATAAGGTAGTTTATATGTCTTCTCATCAAAACTTCCTTACTGATAAGGTTGACTTACTACCAAAAATCCCTGCAGGTTTAAAGAATAATATGCCAAGAAGTATTAAAAGTGCTACAGCATCTTTAAAACCAGAATGAATATACCCTGCAGTTAGAGATTCAAGAATACCTATTATAAAACCACCTACAACTGCTCCAATACCATTTCCAAGTCCGCCCATAATGGCAGCACAAAAGCCTTTCACTGCTAAGGCCGGACCTTTGTCATACTCCATAAGAGATATAGGTGTTATCGCAATGCCACCTATGGCACCTAAAATGGCACTCAGCACAAAAGAAAACATAATCATCCTACTTACATTTATCCCCACAAGCTTTGCAGCTGTTGGATTTACTGCACAGGCGCTCATTGCCTTCCCAATCATAGTTTTATTAAAAAATAAAAATATAAGGGCAATACAAGAAAGAGTAATACCCAAAACCCATAAAACCTGTTGTTGTATAACAGCTCCATACAACACAATTGGCTCCCCTTCAGTAAAAGGTGGATAATTATAAGGGTCCTTCCCAAATTTAAACATTAACAGTCCTCTAAAGACTATAGAAACAGCTACTGTAATCATTATCATAAGTAACAAATCTGCGTTTTTAAGTGGCTTAATTGTTAATCTTTCCATAACTAAACCGATAAGCCCTACGATAAGCAAAGTCAGAATTAATGATAAAACAAAGGGTATCTGGAGGGATTGAGAGAAAAACCACATAATGAGGCCACCCATTACTACAAACTCGCCCTGGGCTAAATTAATAATTGAAGTGGCGTTATAAATTATGTTAAATCCTAAACCTACAAGGGCATATATGGCACCAACAGTAATACCCGAAAGAAGAAATTGTAAAAGCATGGTAAGCATAAGTACCTCTTGATTATAATATTTTAAAGGGGCTGTATATACAGCCCCTTTAAAACTAATCTTTTAAAATCTCCCAATCTGCATTTTTAACAACAACCATTTCAAAGGCAGTCATATCTAAACCACAATGATCTTTTTCTGACATATTAAAGATTCCACCTGTACCTGGCCAGTTCTTAATATTTTTCTCAATATAATCTCTAATCTTTGCTTTATCTGGTCCTACCTTTTTAAGGGCTTCAACTACCATCATAACAGCATCATAAGCATGCCCGCCGAAAGTCCCCGGCTCTGATTTAAAACGGGCCTTGTAGTCTTCTTCATACTTTTTAAGCAAAGCCTTCTGTGGATGTTTATCAGGCAGTTTATCCCAAACAACAAGTCTGCCAAGTGGAGCTATTACGCCTTCCGCAGCTTTACCAGCAAGCTCAATATTTTTCTTACTTCCCCAACCATGGCTTTGATACAAAGGTATCCCCAATTTTAAATCATGCCAGTTTTTTGTTACCACTACCTGACCTGGACCTACTGACCAGTTAATTACTGCTTGGGCACCTGAAGCCTTAATCTTTGTAAGCTGTGTTGTCATATCACTATCTTTTGGGCCATATCTCTCATCGGCAACTACCTCAATACCCCATTTTGGAGCTTCATCAAGCAAAGCCTTTCTGCCTGCATCTCCAAAGCCCGTAGAGATTGTGATTATGCCAACTTTTTTAATGCCCTTTTTCTTCATATAGTTATAGATTGCTTGAACTGCGCTCAAGTCATGTTGAGGAGTTTTAAATATCCAATACCTTTCTTCTATTGGATTTGTTATACCATACCCCGCAGCACAGGATATAAGAGGAGTTTTGGCATTATTCATAATGGGAACTAGTGCCATAGACTCGCCTGTTGTTGATGGTCCTACAATAGCTAAAACTTCATCTTTTTCTAATAGCTTTTTTGCTGCTAAAACAGCATCGGCTTCAACACTTTTTGAGTCTTCAATAATAATCTCCAACTTGTGTCCATTTATACCACCTGCTGCATTGATTTGGTCCATTAACATTACTGCTGTATTCTTCTCAGGCTCACCTAAAAAGGAAGCAGCACCAGTAACAGCAAAGATAGCTCCAATCTTGTAGGGATCTTTAGCAATGCTTACTTTCGCTGTAAAAAAGAAAATTACTACTAAAATTAAAAGTTTTGCTAAAATACTACTTTTTCCCTTCATATTTCCCTCCTTTTTGTTTAATAACAAAATATTACTACAAAAAAAATTAAAATGCTATTTTATTTGGCTTCCTTAAAAAGATCTAAACCTAACTGAAATGCCTTTTTGTTTATCTCAACAGCCTTGCCTTTAACGTTTTTCTCAATTGTTTTTAAAACAGCGTTTTCTTCTAATGGTAGAAACTTTAAAGATGCTCCCAACAAAACTACATTAAGAGCTCTCTTGTCTCCAGCTTTCACCGCCAGTTCTGTGCCATTAAAGGGATAAACCTTCCCAGCATTTTTCTTTATAATTTCATCAATATCCTCTGGATACTTTTCAGCTCCAATGGATACGGTAATACTACTAACTTTATAGGTATTATATATAACTATCCCATTTTCTTTGAGATAATGAATATATCTTGCTGTTTCTAAAGGCTCAAAACCTATGAGCAAATCAGCCTCACCTTCGCTAACTATGGGGGAGTATACCTTCTCACCAACTCTAACATGACTGATAACGCTTCCACCTCTCTGGGCCATACCATGAACCTCGCTCTGCTTAACATCAAAACCTTGATCTAACGCTGTTTCCGCAATAATTTTGCTTGTCAGTAGTACCCCTTGACCGCCTACACCAGCTATTATTATGTTTAAAACATTCATTATTTACCCCCTTCAATTGCTGAAAATTTACACATCTGTTGACAAACGGTACAACCATTACAAAGAAGCGGATCTATTTGAGTATACTTAGCGCCAGCTTTTTCAATAAAGCTTAGTGCTATACAGCCTACTTTTAAACACATCTTACAGGCTGTACATTTCTCTTTATTTACACTAAGTGGTTTTTTAGAAACCTTGTATCTCAAAACACAGGGATCATTTGATATCAACACACTAGGGCCTTCTTTTTCCATCTCCTCCTTAAAGATCTTTTCCAACTCCTTCAAATTATATGTATCTATCTCAATTACCCTCTCAACACCTATGGCTTTACAGAGCTTTTCAATATCAAGCTTAACTGTTGGTTCACCAGAGGCTGTTCTTCCAGTACCTGGATGCTCTTGCCCGCCTGTCATACCAGTTGTATCATTGTTCATAATAACAACTATTGCATCCCCTTGGTTATAAACCATGTCTATAAGACCAGTTATGCCAGAATGGATAAAGGTGGAATCACCAATAACAGCAACAGGTTTTTCTTTTATGTTTTGCATCTTTAGACCCACAGCCATCCCATGGGCACCAGAAACACTTGCACCCATACAGATGCAACTATGCATAGCTGTGTATGGGGGAAGGGCTCCAAGGGTATAACAACCTATATCACCAGAAACAAAGGTTTTAAGTTTTGAAAGGACCGTGAAGAGCCCTCTATGGGAGCAACCCGGACAAAAGGTAGGAGGTCTTTTTGTAAGATTTGTTAGCGGTTCCTTTGATTTTGTTTTTTCACCAGAAATTACTTTGTAAACTAAAGTCTTTGTATATTCTCCACAAAGGGGAAACTTATTTTTTCCTATATGAACTTTCACACCCATAGCCTTGATTGAATCCTCAAAGAAAGGGTCTAACTGTTCAACAACAACTAATTTTTTTACACTTTTAGCAAACTCTTTAATCTTTTTTTCTGGCAGTGGCCATGTCATACCTAATTTTAAAATAGATGCCTCTGGAAATGCTTCCTTCGCATATTGATATGAGATACCGCTTGTTATAATGCCTAAGGAAGATGCGCCCTTTTCCCAAATGTTTAGTTCCGTTTTTTCTGCAAAATCTTTTAGTTTCAGCAACCTTTCTTCAATAATAACATGCCTTTTTTGTGCGTTAACAGGAAGCATTACATATTTTAAAAAATCTCTTTGAAGTCCTTTGTCTTCTACTGTTTTTTCCTTTTCTAACTCAACAACCCCTTTGCAATGGGAAATTCTTGTAGTTGTTCTTAGTATAACAGGTGTATCAAACATCTCGCTTATTTCAAAACCAATCCTAACAAAATCTTTTGCCTCTTGAGAATCCGATGGTTCAAGACAAGGGATTTTTGCAAATCTTGCGTAATGACGGGTATCTTGCTCATTTTGAGAGCTATACATTCCAGGATCATCGGCAACCATTAGTATTAATCCACCATTGACCCCTGTGTAGCTTACTGTCATTAAAGAATCGGCAGCTACGTTAACGCCAACATGTTTCATACATGCCATAGAGCGAACACCCGCAATAGACCCACCAATAGCAACTTCTAAGGCAACCTTTTCATTAGGTGCCCACTCAGCATGGATCCCTTTACTCCTATACTCAGCAGCAAGTGTCTCTGTCACTTCGGTAGAGGGAGTACCAGGATAGGATGAAACAACCTTCCCTCCAGCCTCATAAAAACCTCTTGCTATTGCCTCATTTCCTGAAAGTATTGCCTTCATCAATCCTCCTCATTTTTAAAATATTACCAATTTATTTAACTTGGTTATGAAAAATCACTAACTACCTATCATCTTAATCTCATTCCTTAGGCCTATTATCTATTACTCTTTTTGCCTTACCCTCACTTCTTGCTATTGTCTGAGGTGGCATAAGTATTATATAGCAATTAACTCCTATAATCTCTTTAATGTTTTTCTGGACTACATTTTTTAGCTTTCTCATCTCATCGGTTTCTCCAGCAAACCTCTTTCCATCTTCTGAAAGCATTGTTTTACAATATTTTTCTGTAAACTCTGGAGTAACCTCAACCTGAACGGTAATCTCATCAAGTCTACCCTTTCTATCAACAATAATCATATAATGAGGAGCTATTTCTTGAGATTTTAAGAGCACCGATTCAACCTGAGATGGAAATACATTTACGCCTCTAATTATTAACATATCATCACTTCTGCCTCTAACTCTATCCATTCTAACAAAAGTTCTACCACAGATACATTTTTCTGGGTTTAATTTTGTAATATCTTTAACTCTATAGCGAATAAGCGGGATGCCTTCTTTAGCAAGGGTTGTTAAAACAAGCTCTCCTTCTGCGCCATATGGCAAAGATTCTCCGGTATCGGGATCTATAATTTCAGGATAAAATAAATCTTCATTGATATGTAAACCACTCTGTGCCTCTTCACATTCATAGGAAACTCCAGGTCCTGTAATCTCACTTAAGCCATAAATATCTATTGCCTTAATATTTAAGTGTTTTTCTATGTCTTTTCTCATCGCATCTGTCCAAGGCTCGGCACCAAATATACCAACCCTTAATTTTAATGATTGGGGGTTTATACACATCTTTTGCATCTCATCGTATATATAAAGAGCAAAAGAGGGGGTAGAACAAAGAACTGTGCTTCCAAAATCCTGCATAAGCATAATCTGCTTTTGAGTCTGTCCGCCAGATATGGGAATAACAGCTGCACCAATTTTTTCAGCTCCATAATGAGCCCCAAGTCCACCTGTAAAAAGTCCGTATCCGTAGGCATTCTGAACAATATCATACTTTGTAACCCCTGCTGCGCTCATAGTTCTTGCCATAGATTCTGCCCACATCTCAATATCATATCTTGTATATCCTACCACTGTTGGCTTACCTGTAGTCCCAGAGGAGGCATGAATTCTTATTATATTAGAAAGTGGCTCTGCAAAAAGGTTGAAAGGATAGTTGTCTCTTAAATCTAACTTTGTGGTAAAAGGTAGTTTTACAATATCATCTATAGATTTTATATCAGAAGGTTTTATCCCTTTCTCATCAAAGGCTTTCTTGTAAAAAGGAACTCTCTCATAAACCCTCTCACATACATGTCTTAATCTCTGAGACTGAACCTTTTTAAGCTCTTCTCTGTTCAATGTTTCAATATCACTCCAGATAGGCATTTTTCTTCCTCCTTCTATTTAATCTTTTTTTGTATAGTCATAAAAGCCTTTACCTGCCTTCATCCCTAAATACCCCGCCTTCACCATCTTTCTCATAATATCAGGAGGATTAAAGCGTGGGTCCTTTGTATACTCGTAGAAAATATTCCCCACATAATAGGCTATCTCAACCCCAGTAAAATCCATTAATTTTAATGGTCCCATTGGCATGTTTGTGCCTAAAACCATTGCACTATCGATGTCTTCAGCCGATGCAACGCCAGCTTCATAAAGCCTTGCGGCATCAAGCATCATTGGAACAAGCAATCTATTGACTATAAAGCCTGGTGTGTCTTTACATAAAACACTTGTCTTACCAAGCTTATCGGAAAGTGCCCTTGCAAGTTTTATTGTCTCTTCGTCTGTCTGTAAGGCCGGTATTATTTCCACAAGTTTCATTACTGGTACAGGATTAAAAAAGTGCATACCTATAAACTTATTGGGTCTTTTGCAAAAAGATGCCATCTCAGTAATTGAGAGAGAAGAGGTATTGCTTGCATAAACTACATAATCCTTTGTTACATTATCCAATCTCTGAAAAAGCTCCTTCTTGACCTCTATATTCTCAAAGACAGCTTCAATCACAAAATCTACATCGCCAAAGCCAGAGACATCGGTATAAAAGGAAATCCTCGTTAAGATAGTATCTCTCTCTTCAACTGTCATCTTGCCCTTATCAACAAGCCTCTTTATACCACCTTCTATAATATTTTTTCCTCTTTTTATGGCCTCCTCATTAGCCTCTAAAACTTTAACTGTAAAGCCTGTCTGTGCGGAAACCTGAATTATCCCAGCACCCATTGATCCGCTGCCACAGACACCTATAACTTTGATATCACTTAACTCCATAAACTCCTCCTAAAAAATTTTATTTTCCTGTAAAATTTGGTTTTCTTTTCTCTATAAAGGCTTTTAGACCTTCTTTAGCATCGGCAGTTTTAAAGACCTCCACAAACCCACCTTTGTCAAGTTTAAGAGCTTCTTTAATCGGCAAATCAAAACCTACATTTAAACATCTTTTTATAATACCCATTGCTTTTGTAGCACCTTTAGTTAATTTTTTTGCAAACTTTATTGATTCTGCCATTAAATCTTGTGGTTCAAATAAAGCATCTACAAGACCAATATTTAAGGCTTCTTCTGGGCTAAGCATAGTTCTATTAATAAGCAAATCTAAAGCCTTAGGTCCCAACAATCTTCCTAATCTCTGAACTCCACCAGCTCCAGGAATTATACCTAATGTAACCTCAGGTAGTCCAATTTTATGTTCTCCCTTTGCCATAAATCTATAATCACAGGCAAGTGCAAGCTCACAACCACCACCTAAGGCAAAACCATTCATAGTGGCAATAACTATCTTTTCTAACTCACTGATTTTATGAAAGCTCTCTTGAAAAAATTCTGTTACTTCATGGGCATCCTTTTCTGTCATTGTGGCTATCATTTTAATATCAGCACCGGCTACAAAAAATTTCTCAATGGCACTTGTAATAATTATAACCTTTGCGCTTTCATCCTTTTTTAGCTCTTCAAAGGCACTATTAATCTCTCCTACAAAGTCTCTATTTATTGGATTTGTAGGCGGTCTATTCATTTTTATTACTGCTACGGCTTCATCTTTTTCAATTGTCAGAAAACTATATACTCCCATATAACCTCCATAATATTTAAGTGAAAAGGTCAGAAACTAAAAAACTTATACCTTTTCCATAGCTAAAACACTACTTCCTCATCTCATTACCGTAGGTCTCTCTTAAAATTCTATGTAAGATTTTTCCTGCTCCACTTCTTGGCATCTCTTCATCTTTAATAAATATTACTTCTTTTGGTATCTTGAAACCTGCAATCTTACCCTTGCAATGCTCTATAATCTCTCTATCTGTTGCTGATTTGCCTTGATGTAATACAACTACTGCTGTAACCTGTTCACCCCACTTTTCATGGGGCACACCAATTACAGCCACATCTTTAACGGCAGGATGAGAGCCTACCGCATTCTCTACTTCCGAGGGATATACATTCTCTCCGCCAGTAATAATCATATTTGCCTTTCTATCTACAAGATAGAAAAAGCCATCTTCGTCTTTATAAGCCATATCGCCAGCGCTGAAATACTCTCCTTTAAAAGCCTTTGCAGTCTTTTCAGGCTCATCCCAGTATCCAGAAAACATCATTGGTCCCTTTGAATAAAGCTCGCCAACCTCACCTATCCTTACCTCTTCTCCATTCTCATCAAGTAATCTAATCCTTCCAATACCTATAACCTCTCTTCCGATGGAGCCTAACTTTGATAGCTGCTCATGGGGTCTTAAGATGGTTACAATACCTGCTTCTGTAGAACCGTAGGCTTCATAAAGTTGTGAGTTTTTGAAAAACTCAAGAATTTGTAGCTTCGTATCCCTCCTTACTGGTGCAGAGGAACAGAGAAGCTTATTTATACAGTCAACGTTATATCTTGCCTTTACAATGTCTGGTAGAGCAAGAATCATTATATAATGTGTTGGTACAAGAGATGTAAAAGTAATTCTTTCTTCTGAGATTGTTTTTAACAAATCTTCTGGATCAAAACTTTTCATAGGATAGACATAGCAGGTTGCCCCTAAGTAGGTAAAAGTAAAACCATAATAAACAGAGTTTATATGACATAGGGGCATTACTACCATACCTATATCTCTTTCATCAAACCCCTTCTCGTAGGCTGTTACTAAAAACTGAGCTACAAGTGACTCGTGTGTTTTTATAACTCCCTTTGGAAGACCTGTTGTGCCGCCTGTATACATTATTATCCAGATATCCTTACTATCAATTAAAACATCTGGCTCAAGGGAGCTTGCCTTCTCAATCAATCCTTCATAAAGATAGGTAGTTTCATCTTCACAATCACATTCACCTTCCTTGGTGCCAAACTTAATATATATCTTTACTTCAGGTATATCTCTGCTTAGGAGATTAACGGTATCTTTAAAATCTTCAGAATAGATAAGGGCTTTTGCTCCTGAATGGTTTATCACATATTTCATTTCTGGCGGAGCAAGCCTAAACATAATAGGCACTATAATAAAGCCACCCTTTGCTGAGGCTGCATAAATCTCCATCCACTCAATACAGTTATATGCTAGGACAGCTACTCTATCACCCTTCTCAATACCCAGACCTTTAAGGGAGTTAGCAATTTTATTTGCCCTTTCGTTCCATTCTTTAAAGGTTATTTTTCTATTTTTGTCCAGTGTTGCTATTTTATTTGGCCTTCTTTCTGCAAAAGTTTTGATAGTTTCGCCTATGGTTACCCAGCCCATGCTATTTCCTCCCCATTATAATCATATGGCTGAAATCTTTAATTCTATCTATCACCCTATTTCTATCATAGCCACTTTGGTCGTTATGATCAGACTCTATTATCAAGGAAGGAACTCCTAAGCTATCTCTTATAATTTTTGAAAGTTCAGGCTGAACAAGGGAGTAAGGCTTGCAGCTTTTATCGGAATGAAAAATAATGCCATCAACCTTATATTGCTTTATCAAGTCCTGCATAAGCTGCCATCTTCTTTCTATTTGTACATTTAGAAATCCTGAACCTAGATAGTATCCAAAGCTTCTTATAGGATTTTCTTCATCTACAACACCCATAAAACGTGGTCCCCAAGCCTGAGTATAGGTATCAATAACAAAAATTATTCCGTAATGCTCAAGCTCATCAAATAGCCTTAAATCAAACCAGATTGGGAGATTGTCCCAAAGAAGTCTTGCCTTCTCCTCTGCTACAGGAAAATCTTTATTTAGAATTCTCTCTTTAAGTTCATCCCTCAAAAACCTTAAATGTTCTATATATTGTTCTGTGCCTCGAAGGGAAACCATTGGAAACATATGGGTAAATATATCTCCAGCGTTCATTGGACAGGGCACATGTGCTCTTAGCTCTAATATCTCTGCCCACAACCTTTTCCCTTCGTTGGATATCCTTACAATCTCTGAAAATTTATCTCTATTGAACTTATTGCCTGTTTTTCCCTCGACAAAATCAATCATTCTCTTAAGCTCTTCTTCCATATAGTCAAGGTGGTGTCCTTCAGACTCCATTTTTACTTGAGGGGCATCTATTACAAAGGTTGGCACACTATAAAGCTTTTCTACAGCCCTCCACCATGTCATAATCATAATACAGGAGTTTGTCGTTTCTACCTGAATTGTAGGGAGAGGCAACTCTCCTACTGGACCTTTTTTAGCTAAGAGTGACCCAATATTTACCCTTGCATAAGAGCAAATATCGTTGCTAAAGCCATCTTGTTCTGCTATTTGTGATAGCTCGGGGGTTATTTTCTGAGCACCACAGAGGGCTCCATAATTTTCTGGATAAAAAGGGAAAACATCCATTGCATAAAAGATCTCACAGGGCACCCCCACATTAAGCCAAGCTGTTGGTTTTCCATCCTTTGACCAGGCAAAATAGTCATCGTAATAATTTTTTATAAGTTTCTTTAAACTTTCTGTAGCCTTTAACCTTTTGCCCATCTTAGCTCCTTAAGAAACTTCTTATCCCTTTGCCCATAGTCTAAACACCAATCCCAAAGACCTGTTCATAAAAAGCTTCCAGTCTTGTTTTCATCTGCTGATAATTAGAGAGCCTATGGTCACTTTCAATATAAAGGTGGGGTATCTTTTCTGCCTCAAGTCTCCTTTTAATAAAAGCATATTCTACCCCTTCGGAGTCACAGAATCTTGTTCTAAAAAATACTACTCCCTTGGCGTTGCTAGTTCTCACTTCCTTTATAAGCTCTTCTATTCTTCGCTCTGAAGGGTCCTTTACAGAGCAGGGTGGTTTCATTATGTATCTTATAGCTATATTTTCTATAAGCTCATAAATATTATCTCCCTTTTCCGATACTAGGTCCTTTGCATACCTTGTCCCACTTGCTATATCATCACTGACAACGTAAAAGCCAATCTCATCTAATAACTTAAAAAAGCTTAAACTATCAAGCTCAGTGGCAGAAAGGATAATATTCCCTTCATTATATCTGCCCTTACTATTAATATTCAAAGAAATCAAACTTTCGCAATCTTTAATAAAATCATCTATATCTTTCCATGTGGAGGAAAAAACAGTTTTGTAAAAATCTTCTGAGGTGCCCCTCAATTTTCCTTCTTTTCTGAAATTGTAGAGGTTTTGAAGGGCCTCCCTCTTTTTGTTAACCTTTATTATTGCCCCTTTCAATCCTTCATAGTTATAATCAACCTGTAGCTGTTCTTTTAATCTATTGAATACCTCCCTAAACTCTATAGCAAGATAATACTTTGCAGTATCTCTTACGACCTGTGAGTATCTTATATACTCGGTAAGCGGACTTAATTTTTCTGACTTCCATACCTCATAGACACCTCTTAGAGAATCGCAATATCTTGTAAATACGGCGGCTGATAAAAAACTTAGCTTCCCCTTTAGTGCCTGTTCAAGGATATTTTTGGCATAGGGGCAACAAAAACCTTGCAAAAACTCATTTGCCCTGATGGGCTCTTCTTCATCACTCATTACTCTAACAGGATGTAAGCCCATAGCGTAGATAAACTCTTCTGGGAAATAGGTATCAAAATAACCAACTATCTTTTTGTTTGTCGCTAAATTATTCAAATATTCATAATATGTCATCTATTTACCTCTTTCCTTATCTACTTCAAAATCCTATTTCTCTACTACAGGCTCAAAGGCAAAATAGACCCTTGGGATCTCAACTGTCTCTCTACCAAAGTCTGCAGGAAAGGGTTCCACTTCAAAAACTTTAAGTCTAACTTTATCACCTGCCTGTAAATTACCAGGCTTACAATTTATGACTCTAACTATAAAAGTAAAGGCCTTTGGCAACTCAACCATAGCAAGGACAAGTGGTGTTTCAAAACCAATGGGAACACCAATCTCCTCAACAACAGCCTCTACAACTGTCCCTTCAGTCGGTAAATCTACCCATTCTAAATCCTCCGATAAACATTCAGGACATATAACCCTAGGTGGATATGATAGCTTCCCACATTGTTTGCATTTGGTTGTTGTAAATCTATTCTGTCTCAAGTTATCAAAGAAAGGTTGAATCCTTGTAAACTCTTTACCCTGAGGTGGGTATAGATCCATTGTAACAGCATATTTTCCTTCTAACCTTGATATACCTCTCATATCTCCCTCCCATAAACAAGCACTGTTTGCGCTGCTATCATACCGCTAAAGTTTTGAGTTAAACCAAACTGTGCGCCTTCTACATTTCTCATAGCCCTTCCTTGCAGCTGTTTCATAATCTCTATGGCTTGTCTAATACCTGTACCGCCAAAGGGATGACCACAGGAAAGGAGCCCACCATCTGTATTAACCGCAACCTTACCACCAAAATCAGATTGGCCTGTTTCAACAAAGGGGCCGCCTTCTCCCTTCTTACAAAATCCTAACTCTTCATATTCAATGATCTCTGAGATAGTAAAACAATCATGTGTTTGCGCTACCTTTATATGGTCTGCTGTTATCCCTGCCTCTTTATATGCCTTTTGTGAGGCAATTCTTAAGGCCTCCCAGCTTGTCCAGTCGACCTTATTTGCTGAAGCGTTATATTGTGTACATTGACCTGTCCCCATAATGTAGACAAGTGGCCTATCAGTTAGCTGCTTCGCTTTCTCTTCCGAGGCTAAAATCACAGCAGCTGTGCCATCAGTCAAAGGACAGCAATCAAATAGTTTCAATGGCTTTGCTACAACCTTTGCGCACATAGCGGTTTTTAAATCAATACATTCCCTAAACTGCCCTTTTGCATTATTAAGACCGTTTCGTCTATTTTTTACAGAGACCATCGCCATTTGCTCTTCTGTGGTGCCATATTTTTTCATATGAAGTTTTGCCACCATTGCTAATGCCGCTGGTGGTAATCCTAATCCATGGGCTCCATCAAAATCATGGTCAACTGAACACAACTGACTATAAAAGGCTTCCCATTTTTGTGGGGTATTTAACTTCTCTCCCCCAGCAACCATAACTACATCAGCAACCCCCGCCTTGATTAAACCATAGGCCATTATAATTGCGCTTGAGCCACTTGCACAAAGTAGCTCAACTCTTGCACAGACACTCCTTGTCTTTATACCTAAAGACTCAGCAACAAGTGGCGCTAAATGTGTCTGGGTAGCTAATCTTTCAGTGTAGGCTGATGCGACGATAAGCCCATCTACATCTTTATTTTTAACCATTGGGTTGTCTTCAAAACAGGCTTTACCTGCTTCTTGAAACATCTCTCTTAATGTTGCCTGTCTTACCCCCCACTGAGACATACCTCCTGCAATTATACATACTTTTCTCATTTATCCCCTCCTAACAAATTTCTCTCAGACAAGCTTTTTTCTATCATTTATTTTTCCTCATAGCATTTCTTAATTCTATAGACTTTACAAGCTTTAGCAATGCTAAATTGTAAGGCGTTTCAACTCCATATTGTTTACCAAGCTCAACAATGGCACCATTTAAATTATCAATTTCAGTTTTTCTTCCAGCCTCTAAATCCTGCAATGTTGATACTTTATTGTCCTTAACACCACTTAATGCTTTAAGGGCAAACTCACCAGGGTTATTAAATACATCAAAGGTAAATCCCTTAGCTCTAGCCACCTTTGCCATCTCTTCAGCTACTGTTTTAATAAAATCTTTAGCATCTTCACAGGCCAATGCTTCATTGCCAGTCATGCCTGTTACAGCTAAAAAGGCATTGCAGGCAACATTAGCAATAAGTTTTCTCCAAATAGGTATCTCTATGGGTTCTTTGCTAACATCTGTCTTGAAACCATATTTTGTAAGAAAATCTGCAAGTGCGTTCACATTGGGATCTTCTTTTGCATCAATTCTACCTACATATATATATCCCATACCTCCTACATATCTAATCTCATTTGGACCAAGTAGTTGTGCACTATGGGCAGTTACCCCACCAATTGTCCTATCGGCACCTACATGTTTAGCTATAATTTCAAGATTACCCAAGCCATTTTGGACAGATAGCAGGTATGTATCTGCTCCAATCATAGGCTTACTCATCAAAACAGCCGATTCGGTATGAAACCCCTTAACAGATATCTGAATAAAATCACAGATACCTACCTCTTCTGGATTACTCGTTATCTTTAACTTAACGTTATGTCTTGACCCATCAGGTAATATTATATTTAAACCTTCCTTTTGAATTAGTTCTACTCTTGTTTTATCTACTTCTACAAGCCATATATTGTCAGCTCCGTTTAATGTCATTACTGCACCAATAGTACCACCTAATGCTCCTGCCCCTACTATTGCATATTTCATACTTTTTTCCCTCCCTTTAATTTAAGTAGTCTCTTAGCATTCTCCCCCAAAATTTTCTTTACACAATCCTCACTTAAATTAAGCTTCTTAATCATATCAATGTTTTTCTTTACATTGCCGGTGCTTGGAAAATCACTACCAAATATCACCTTATCAGGAATCTTTTCTAATTCGGGAAAATATTTCAGAAGATTCTCAGGTGGAAGTCCAGAAATTTCAAGATAAATATTTTTATGAAGCTTAGACAAAAAGAAAGCTCTATCGTAAAAAAAACCTCTTCCACCATGAACAAGTAGTATCTTAAGTTCTGGAAAATCAACAGCCACATCATCAAGAAAGATAGGGTCACCATATTTAATTCTTGCCCCTTTAAAAACAGAGCTTCCTGTATGCAACATTACGGGGATCTCTAGCTCCTGTGCAGTCTCGTAAAGGGGATACAAGAAACTTTCGTTAGGGTAAAAGTACTGGTAAGTAGGATAAAGCTTTAGAACTTTAAAACCCATTTTATAAAGTCTTCTTACTTCTTCCCTCAGATCTCTCACCATATAGGGGTTTATATTCCCACCTGGTATTAACCTTTTATGCTTTCTACAAATATCAATTACCTCTTCATTATCAATAATACCTGTTGTTATAGGGCTTATCTCGGCAAGCCCAACAGCATAATCTACTCCCTGAGACTCTAAATACTCATCAATATCACCATTTATGATATCGAGAAAACTCATACCTTCCTTTTCCCATACCTTTTCGCAGAACTGATATATATCTCTATAAAGCTCATTTCTCCTTGCCAAGTGAAAATGAAAGTCTATAACCATTATCTATCCTGTTTTAAAAATTTAATCTACCTTTGTCAGAGACCTTATTACAAAATCTACCCTGTCTCCAACAATCATTATTTAGGTTTCGGTATTATCTCTTCCCACATTGCATCATCAGCTAAAGCACCTTTAGCAATCATCTGTCTAAACTTTATAAAATCAACAAGATCTTTCCCAGTGGTCTTTCTCGTAGAAAAGGCAGTAAAGCCAGGGAAGGCTTCGTAGTTCATGTTCAATCCCAGCCAGTATCTGCTTGGTGTTTTGAAGATATCCCAGAAATATCTCTTTTTGCTTCTAATACTATCGATGGATTTCATCAAACACTGGGGGAATAGATTTACAAACCGCCAAATAACCTCATCAACAGCTTTATCTAGAAGCTCAAAATCAGTGGTACACTCATTTAGCAATGCCTTAGCCTTATCTAATTCTTCACCTCTTTTATTCTCACCATAAACAATTTCTCCGTCTTTAACAAATTCTTCTGTTATAACAAGTGGGTTTCTAACCCATTTTCCATCCTTTTTTAACACTGGAGTCACCTTTGAAATTAGTCCCTTAAATTTCATCTTATAGGCACTCCAAACTTCACAGGAAACACAGTTCCACATAGCATCTTCCATGGAAAGATACCAGGGGAGAAAATCTGTTGCGCCCCCATCTGGAGCAGAACCATGTTTTGGACCTGCCTGACCAAAGACAGCTAAATCTGAGGAGATGCTTATATCACAAGCCATTCCTATCTCCTGGCCACCAGCTACCCTCATACCATTCACCCTGCATATAACAGGCTTTTTACAATTAAGAATGCCATCTACCATTGCATTGAATAGATCCATGTACTCACCATACTCATTTGGACGCTTTGAGTAATAGAAGGCATACTCAACTGTATTTCCACCAGTACAGAAGGCCTTATCCCCAGTACCAGTAAAAACTACAGCTACAACTGACCTGTCAGATGAGGCCTTTTGAAAACCTGCAATAACACCTTTTACCATCTCAGTAGTATAAGAATTATACTGGGCAGGATTATTTAATATTATCCATGCAACGTAAAGGTCTTCAATAACTTTGCCTTCGGGATCCCTCAGTGGCCTTTTTTCATAAATCGTACAAGGCGCCTCTTTACCAAAATATTCATCACCAAATAAAGCATGATTTTTTAATTCATTGTCTCTGGGAAGCCAGTCTAAACTCATGTTTCCCCCTCCTTTTATTTTTTGTATTTCTTAAAAATATTAGCTCTGTATTTTTAAACTAAAGTTTTATCATCAATTATACTTACAATCTTTCAATTAATAAAAAAAATAATTTAAAAAAATGTTATATTAAATAAAATGTTTTACCTTTCAAGCAACGGTTATGCCAAATTGTTTTTTAATTTATTATCAATAATATCAATGCATTAAATAATTTTTTTTATTTACAAACTTTGTTATTTTTTATAACGATAAATAATCACCATATTAAATGGTAAAAAATCACCAAGCCATTTTTTTAAAATTTAAAGGACCTATCAATTTATTCTCTTTCTATTGTTTTTTATAAGAAAGATTATTATATTTTAAGTATGGGTAAGAAAGATTATTACAAGATACTGGGCATTTCAAAAGATGCTACTGTAGATGAAATAAAGACAGCATATCGTAAATTAGCAAGAAAGTATCACCCTGACGTAAACCCTGGAAACAAGGACGCAGAAGAGAAGTTTAAAGATATCAATGAGGCATACGAAGTCCTTTCAGATCCAGAAAAAAGGAAAAACTACGATATGATGGGTGATGCCTTTTTTAATCCTGCCTCAGAAGGTGGTTTTGGCTATACCTACTCAGGTAGAGATTTTTTTAGTGAGTTTTTTGGCTCCTCTTCCTTTGAGGATATCTTTTCAGATTTTTTTGGTTTTGGCTCTAAAAAGAAGGATAGGGTCGAAAAGGGCGAAGATATTGAAGCTGAAATTACTTTAACCTTTCAAGAAGCTTACGAAGGTATTGAGAAAATCTTTGAATTAAAGATTGATAACCCTTGCCATAAATGCAAAGGTTCAGGAATTGATGATAAAGAGGCAACTTTATGTTCAAACTGTAATGGTAGAGGGATTAAATCAGAAAGAAAAGGAAATATTACCATTCAAAAGCCCTGTGAGAAATGTAAGGGACTCCGATATTCAAAAATTAAGACCTGTAATAACTGCAATGGTGCTGGTCTAATTTATAACACAGAAAAATTAAAGATTAAGATTCCTCCTGGTGTTGATAATGGCTATAGAATGCGACTTCGCGGAAAAGGGAAGGCATCATCTTCGGGGATTAGAGGAGATTTATACATAACTATAAATGTATTGCCACATCCATTTTTTACACGAGAAGGTCTCGATCTTTATCTTAAGCTACCTATTTCTATTACTGAAGCCACCTTAGGTGCCAAGATTGATATACCAACACCAGAGGGCAAGAAGATTTATCTTACCGTCCCTCCCTTAATATCAAATAATCAAAAACTGAGAGTTGCAGGAAAGGGGATGAAAGATGCTTCAGGAAGAGTTGGAGACCTATATTGTCAGATCTCCATAGAGATACCTGATAAATTGTCTAAAGAGGCAAAAGAACTCATTGAAAATCTTAATAAATATATCAAACCACCTAAGAGACCTTGGCAATAGAATCTCTCTTCTTATACTACCTATTGCTTTAATATCCTATGTTTTAGGGGTTATTTTATGGTATCAATCTCAAAATCACTACTTATTAGTTATTGGACTTATTATAATTCCCCTTGTTTTTTTCTTCAAAAAGTTATCTTTAATACTCTTAATCGTCATATTCTTTCTGTCCTTAGGCGCTTTAAGAATCTCCTATAGCTTCTTAACTAATAAATCTGAGATAAGGGGCTACGGAAAGGTTATTACCTTCCCTAAAAAAACTGACTATTATAATGAAGCGATAGTAAAGATAAAATCCGCAACTCGTCCCCTATACTCATACAAAACCTTTAGATATGATAAAGATGTAACTCTAAAATTGCTTGACGAAATCTATTTTCACGGAAGGGAACAAGAAAGGCTCTTTTATAGAAATGATAATGATTATCCTAAATTTTATCAAAACTATCTAACAAATAGCTCCTATGTAAAGGCAAACTTTGTTAAGAAGATTGATGAATCACCATTAATAACAAAATTATTCACCCTTAGGGAGCAGATTAAGGAAAGCTTTTCTGCTTCTAATAAGTCGGGTAAATCTTTCTTTTTAGAGGTACTATTTGGAGAAAAGGTCTTGCAGGAGAATATAAGAGATATTTTTAATAAAAGCGGGACAGCACACCTTTTAAGTATCTCGGGGCTACACTTTAGCCTTACCATTTTTTTTGCCTATATATTTGTCTATGTCTTAAGTTTTTTGTATCCAAATATATTATTTAATATCCCAAGACAGCTTTTAACGATTTTTTTTGCCCTGCCGCTCCTTATCATTTATGGTTTTCTGTCTGGGATGTCTATTCCTGCCACAAGGGCCTTTTTAGTCTTTATCTTATTATTTTCTTTTCTTATACTTAATAAAAACCCTAACTATCTATCTCTTCTTTCTTTAATTGCCCTCCTTTTTTTGGTCTTTGAGCCTAATTATATTTTTTCTATATCTTTCCAGCTTTCCTTTACCAGTGTCTTTGCCCTTATTATCTTTAGAGAAAAAATTCAGACTTCGCTGATTAATAAGATAAGCAACAGATTAATTAGATATTTATTAGGTATCTTTACTGCTACCTGTTGCGTGAATCTTTTAATATTACCTATTATCACAAATTTACAGGGGAAATTTTATTTAGCCACCTTTTTATCTAATATTTTTGCTATCCCCCTCTTTTCTTTTTTTATACTACCCTTTTTGTTTATATCTTTACCCTTCCAAGCCTTAGGGGAAGAGGTGTTCTCTTTTTCCTTAATGGTTCCTGAGCTGTCATACAGGGTCTTAGTGAAGGTATTGAATAATCTTAATCTACTTATGGAAGATTTTTCTTTTAACTTCCATTTCGATATAAAAACTTCTTTAGTATATTATCTCTTCATAATATCAATTTTTTATCTGCCAAAATATTTAAAGCTCTTTGCTTTGTTTATCCCACTCTTCTTATTTTTTCCAACAAAGGATGCCCCAAAGAAAGATTTTTCAGCTGTCTTTCTTGATGTTCATCAAGGCGATGCATCTATTATAAAATCAGAAAAGGGCGCTATAGTAATGATTGACTGTGGGGGTAATATGTATGATGAAACTATTTATAAAAGAGCCTATGCTCCTTTCTTTAGGACCCACAAGATTAGGGAAATCTCAGCTATCATTATCTCTCATCATCACCCTGATCACACTAAGGCTCTTAAAGATATTATAGAAAATATGAGAGTTAAAGTGATTTATCTTACAAAAGAGTCTTTAATGAACTTAGATATACCAGAGGGCGTAACAGTTAAACAGGTAGATTTAAAAGAAACAATTACAATTGATGATTTAGAGATTGAGCTTATCCCTCCTAAATCTTTTGATAAAAAGGTTAACAACAACTCTCTATGGGCTGTTATTAAAAAGGGTAATAGAAAGTATATCTATACAGGCGACACGGAGGTTAAAGTTATTGATGAAATGATAAGCACTATTGTAATTAATAAAAGTGATATTATTTATCTTAAAGTTCCTCATCATGGATCAAAATCTTCATTCTCCTCAGAGATGTATAAAAGATTTAATCCAAAAGTAGCTATAATCTCCCTTGGAAGTGATAATATCTGGAACCTGCCTTCAGCTGAGGTGATAAATTTTCTTAGAGATCAGAAGATTTTGACTTTAAGGACAGACATATTGGGGCAGATTACAATTAGATAGCTTAAAAAAACATGCTACCCCACGTAGCAAATGCGGTTAATATCATTATTGCCCCTGATATCTTTTTAAAAGGTATCTTAGGTAACCATTTTTGGAGGTAACCCCCAGAAAAGGCAGCTAATACAGTAGCAACTATAAGGGCAATAAAACAGCCTGAAAAAACAGGTCCGAAGCTCTTAAATCTCGCTCCAAGGACAATAGAACATAGCTGAGTTTTATCTCCTAACTCACCAATTAATATAGTTGTAAAGGCTATTAAAAAACCATTCTTTCTGTTTTGTTTATTAACCTCTTCATCCTTTTTTCCTTTTTCGAGAAAAATATATAAACCAAAGGCAAAAAAAATTAGCCCTGAAATTAGCTTTATATAAAAAGGTGAGATTAGATGGGCAATCTTTTCACCAATAAAAACACCTGGTCCATTAAGCATACCAAAGGCAAGAGATGCCCCCAAAAGGATTGGAAGAGGCCCAAACTCCATAGCAAGTGCAAAGACAAGGAGTTGAGTCTTATCACCCATCTCAGCTGTAAGGACCATCAAAAAGGAGGTAAGGAAGCTTTCCAATTGTTAATCCTTAGTGCTAACAAGATAACCAGAAAATAGAATTAGTACTCCACCCAAAACTGTCTTTATTGTAATACTTTCTTGAAAAAAAATAAATCCCCACATTATTGTACCAAGTGGCTCAGTATAACCAATTATTGATGCTCTTATACCTTCAACCTTTTTTAAGGCATTAATGTATAATTTTGAAGCAACTACAGAATATATAAAGGCTATTAACCCTAAATAAAAAAAGTCTCTTACCTCTATACTTATATCTATAAAAGGTGAAAGGGGTAGAAAAATTATGGCACTAAAAAGATTCTGATAAAAAAGCAAAAACTCTTCATTTAATCTCAGAAGAGTCTTCTTCGCAACAATAATTATTACCGCATAAAAAAAACCAGAAGCAAGCCCTAAAAGAGCTCCCTTTACGAAATTATCATCTACAACCTCCCTTGTATAAAAGATTGCAATAAAGCCAATCATTGAAAGAACTAACCCTGTAAGTATCTTCTTTGTTATTCTTTCCTGTAAAAAAAAGGGGGCTAAAAGGGCAACAAAGACAGGTGCAGTGTAATGTGTCAATACTGCAACTGCACCTGTTGTATATTTTAATGCCCCTAAATAGGTAAGCATGTTAAGTAGAAAAAAAAAGGCCAAAAAGAGTAGATTAATATAGATCTTTTTCTCTATTAATAATCTACCCCTATACTTGTAAAAACAGTAGATACCCCAATACAAGGCAGCCCAAAGACAGGTAAAAAAGCTTATAGTAAAGGCGTTAATCTTTAAATTTCTTACTGGTATTAGCCAGGAACTCCATATTAGAAATGCCGCTGCTAACTGGCCATAATAAATTTTCTCCTTTATCATTAACAAAGTAACAAAAGGACCTATTTATCTTTTTTCTGCATAAAGTGACTCAAAAAATCCACTGGTAATGGGAAAACTATAGTTGTATTGTTTTCTGAAGATATCTCTGTTATAGTTTGGAGATACCTTAACTGTAAAGTAACAGGATTTTTAGCAAGGATATCTGATGCTTCAGAAAGCATATTTGCTGCTTGAAGCTCACCTTCTGCGTTAATAATCTTTGCCCTTCTTTCTCTCTCTGCCTCTGCCTGACGAGCCATTGCCCTTTGCATCTCCTGAGGTAAATCAATCTGCTTAAGCTCTACATTCATAACCTTAACTCCCCAGTTCTCTGTTTGAACATCAAGAATCTTTTGAAGTTCCTCATTGATCCTCTCTCTCTCTGCTAAGAGCTTATCTAACTCCACCTGACCACAGACGCTTCTTAATGTCGTCTGGGCAAGCTGTGAAGTTGCATAATGGTAGTTCTCTACATTCAAAATTGCCTTAATGGGCTCAACAACCCTAAAATATACAACTGCATTGACCTTTACTGATATGTTATCTTTTGTAATAACATCTTGAGAAGGAACATCAAGAGTAACTGTTCTTAGGCTAATCTTAACTATTTTATCAATACCAAGAGGTAGAAGAATAATTATACCAGGACCTTTCGCCCCTATACATCTACCAAGACGGAAAACAACACCCCTTTCATATTCAGGAACTATCCTTAATATACTACCTAAAAAAGCTACCAAAAATATAAACAATACAAGATAAAAAATCATAGCTCCTCCTTTTATTATAGTTTTTAAATTAAGGGACCGATGCTGCATTGTAATCTTAACTTTAATTAATTATAGAATATTTCTCTTTACTTTGTATAAAAAAATTATTAGTTTAAAACCTTATTTTATGAATAGAAGAGAATTATTCACCATATTATTATCAACAACACTTACTACTTCAGCCCTTTATGCACCTCAGCCCCTATCACCTGTTTTTATGAAGTATTTTAATATTAGTAAGACTCAATCAGCTTTTATAATGTCTGCTGGCATTATACCTCTTAGTTTTGCACCAATTCTTTATGGATATATTTTAGAAAAGATAAATCCTATAAAACTCCTCACAACTGCTATATTTTTTTTATCTTTATCTGTTTTCCTTTTCCCCTTTTCAAAATCTTATGAACAACTTGTTATTCTTAGACTTCTTCAAGGTATTTTTATTCCTGCATCACTTGTTTCTACTATGACATATCTATCAATCACCTCAGATAGCCTAAATATCCAAAAAAGACTGTCCACTTATATAGCTTTCTCAATTTTAGGTGGTTTCTCCGGTAGGGTCTTGTCTGGATTTATCTCAACTTTTTTTGGTTGGCCCTACGTTTTTCTTCTCTTATCTATTAATCTTTTTATATGCTTTCTTTTTTTGCTAAAAATACCTCCTCTGAAATCTTTTGTAAGCTCTAGTAATATCGAGTTGAGATTGCTTTACAATATCCTCAAAAATAGAAAATACCTAAATATCTATCCCATACCATTTATTATTTTCTTCGTTTTTTTAGCTATACTCAACTATCTCCCCTTTAGATTGGTAGAAATAAAAGATAGTGTCAATGAGTTTATAATAGGTATTATGTATGCTGGCTATCTATTGGGAATTGTAATATCTTTAAAATCAGCAAGTATCATTGGACTATTTAAATCAGAAAAAAGAGCTATTATCGTGGGGCTCTCTTTTTTTATAGTCCTTCTTTCACTCTTATTATCAAAGGATTTTTATATTATTTTTCCTGCAATTTTTTTACTTTGTGGCTCTCTCTTCTTAGTTCACTCTATAACATCTGGTTATGTTAACAAGCTAACTTCTGCAAACAAAGGTATGGTTAATGCGATTTACGTTTGCTTTTATTATGCAGGAGGGGCTATGGGCTCTT
>FMJZ01000511.1_pt1 | contig 88061 bp, 71 predicted proteins | sample 1987881 | NCBI WGS metagenome assembly FMJZ01 (sample SAMEA4378227, study PRJEB15110) | soil metagenome | biome: soil; feature: Field; material: Soil | place: India | collected 2015-03-11 | depth 0 m
GGGGGGGAATTAGGCAAGAGGATCTCGCCAGCGTAAGGCCGAGGATGCAGGCAACTTGCGATTCTTTGCGCTTGGGTCATGTGGTCAAACCGGAGTGGACCTGGTGGTGCCGCATCGCGGGGGAGGTTTTTGTAGCACTGTTTTCTGTCACTGTGCTTCTCGGGCGAGTGGCTGCTTTGGACCTGCCTCCAGCCACGCCGAATATCGAGACAATCCCGGCAAACTCGCTGGTCATCCCGATGGATAGCGATAAGCAAAGCATTGGTGAGGAATTCAATCTCAAGGCATACGGGCTGGTGCAACGTCTCTTGAAGGCCCAGATTCCGGTCAAGTGGGCCATTCGCGCAGGAAAGCCCAAAGATGGCATCGACTTCTCGGCACGCGCTGAACGTGTGCTACCGACACAGCAAACGGCTGCGCTTCTCGACTTTCGAGGGGGACCATTTGTCGTCGAAGCGAGCTTTGCGTCGGCGGCCCTTGCGATTGCGTCCAGTTACGGGAGCAACGTTGCTGTCTACCGCCTGGTCGAACAGGTCGAAGTAGACGTTCGTTACACCCTGAACCAACGTGCTTTTGTCTTTGTTGCCAATGACGGGCAAAACGCTGAGATCCACACGGCGGTTCTAGCTGCATCCGGCTTTGTTTCTGGAGAAGACTACGCCGTGCTCGAGCGACCAACAACGAGCGCACAACTGAATGCCAATTCGTGCGCGACGATTGTGACCGCGCCCCATTACGACGGGGGCAACGATCCGAATTGGGGAGCGGTGGTGGCCGCGGTTCGAGACTTTGTCCTCTCAGGAGGCAATTTTTTGGCCCAGTGCAAGGCCGTCGAAACTTACGAGAATCACCCGACTTACGGGCGCTTCCAAACATCGGCCGGAGTGGTCAAGCCCGGCAACCCTAAAACGCCTTTTAGTTACGTCGCACCGGACTTACCATTTAGCCAGTTTGTCGGTGCTTTGGCAGATCGCGGTGGCGCCATTCCGCGCTATGCGTTGGCAAGCGGGTCGAGCTTTGTAAATGGTGGTCATGCGCACGTAGAATACTCCGGAGCCGGCGTTGGGCGTTACAAGGCGAGCGTCTCGAAACTGGGCACGGGGGTGGGATCCTTGGTGTTCTACCTAGCCGGTCACGATTATCCAGGCTCGTCGGCCGAGGAAACTAATGGCCGCCGTATGTACATGAACGCAGTGTTCCATCCGGCGCAGCGGCCAAGAAGTTGCGGTTTCGATATCTCTACTCCGACACCAACCGAACCGGTGCCGATTCCCAGTGTCACCCCCACGCGGACCCCGACCCCGCAAGGAACGGAACCAGTGCCGATTCCCAGTGCCACCCCCACTTTCACCTCCTCTACCTCCTCGTTCACGGCTACCCCATCGCTCACGGCTACCCCATCGTTCATCGCCACCGCCTCCTTCACGGCTACCCGGACCTTGACCCAAAGGCAGACGCCAACCCCAACCCCGACGCTAAACCTGTGCGGGAATGGAGACTTGGACCCGGGAGAAGCGTGCGACGATGGAAATAACCTCGACGGCGACTGCTGCAGCGCCACCTGTCAGCTGGATCCACCCGGGTCAACTTGCGAGGACGGGGTGGATTGCACCGAGGGCGATCAGTGTGATGCCTTGGGGGTGTGCAGAGGCGAGCCTTCGACTGGTCAGTACGCGATTTTGCGATGGGCTGAGACAGATCCAGTTGGCAGTTTCACGACGGCATTCATGCGGCGCGCACTGATTGGTGGCCATGTTTGTTCTGACATCGTTCGGTTGGGCGGGCGAGCCCGTGTCCTTGGGGACGTGGTAGCCTTAACGTCGAGTGGCAATGCGCTTTACTTCGGGAAACTCACCCAGGTGATGGGAACTGTTGTGACGTTAGGCGGTGAAGTGGTTGGTGCGCAAAATGCCTCGATCGGTGAGTTCTTGGGTGCAGACACGACTGGGTCGACTCCCCCAGTTATGGACTGTGCCGAAGCGAGGGCAAAGACGATCCAGGCGCGCCAGATGCTGTTGGGCCTACCGAGCAGTCCCGGGCTTTCCTTCGGGGCAACAAAAATCAAGCTTCGGAAGACGTTGCGCTTACCACCGACGGGCGAGCTGGGTGGAGGTACCGTCGTGGTCGATTTCGAGGATCTGAAGATCGGCTCTAGCGGCGCTCTCGAGCTTGTCGGCGGTCCAGCGACCGAAGACGTTGTGATTCGGGTGCAAAACCACGTACGCCTTGGCCGCCGTGCTAAGTTGCTCCTCACGGGCTTGGAGCCGAATCAAGTGGTGCTGTTGGTCAACGGCCGCACGAATCTCGGCGGGTCAGCATACCTGCCCGCAACACTGATCGGGGCCGACAGAATTACGGTTCGGCGGCGGGCGGTAGTGGAAGGAGGCCTCTTCGGCAAGACCTTGCTTGTTTCTGGTTCTGCGCGGGTAAGACGGGCCGGATGGGTAGGCTGGTGTCGTTGAGACTGTTAAGGCTCCGCCATTCGGAATCACGACAATCCGGTTGGGCGCGCGAGAGCGATTGGTCCACACAAGCGCGGGCCCGTTCTAGCGGGCCCAAACCGGCGCCGGTTAGTCGCGGAAATTGACGAACTGAAGGGGAATGCTGAACTCGTGCTCGCGAAGGATCCGAATGGCTGCCTGCAGGTCGTCCTTCTTCTGCCCGCTCACACGCACCTGATCGTCTTGAATTTGCGCTTGGATCTTGAGCTTGCTGTCTTTGAGTAGCTTGACAATTTTTCGCGCTTGCTCTGGATCGATCCCTTGCTGCAGTTCAATCGCTTGCCGGGCTCGGCCCCCAGATGCTGCCTCGATGGGACCGTACTTCAGAGCCTTTAACGACACCCCGCGTCGCGCCAGCTTCGACTGAAGGACGTCTACGACCGCTTTCACCTTGAAATCGTTGGCGGATACGATGGTAATCGTTTTCCTGTCCCAAACGATTTCCGTTGGCGAGTCTTTAAAGTCGTACCGCTGACCTACTTCTTTGCGAGTCTGATTGATTGCGTTCTCCACTTCTTGCACATCGACCCGAGAAACCACGTCGAACGACGGCATGGGTGCCTCCCGCCATCACTCCCTGGGAGCGTCTAGCACATCAGTGCCCTCGGGAACCTGGAACCGAAAGAAATCATCAGCAAGCCCAGAGTTCCGGCGAACATTGGCCAATGTCAGCTTGCTCGTATTCCCGAGCGGGTCTTTCACCTCGGCGCTGACGATGTCGTACGTGGTTTTGTCTACTTCGAGCCAAAGGACGCCTACGTCCCCGTTGCGGTGTTTGGGTTCGAGCCGCAGCCGCAGGTGTGGCGAATCGGAGGGCTCGATCGCGGCGCGGAAGTCCTCCGCGAGTCGCCCCACGCCGGTGAGGAAAGATACGGGTGTGCTGGAACGGAATGCCTGTTCGAACGGCATGCGAATTACCTGTTGATCGTCCGGACGATAAATCCAGAGGGTCTTGCCGTCACTAACAATGGTTTCCCGCATGCCGTTGGCAAGTTCCCAGCGCATTTTGCCCGGTTTCCTGAAGGCAAAGGTTCCTTGTGCGGTGACCCGCTTGTTGAGTTTGACCAGCGTTGTTTCTTGCACCACGTCACCACTTAAGTCTACCGTCGCATCGTAACGCTGCTGCACACGGGTGACGATTTGTGAGACGGCTTCGCTTCCGACCGGTACTGTTTCTGAGAGTGCCGGCACTGGTGAGGTTTGCGCTGCTAGGCGGGGCTGGAGCCAGTCGCCCGCGGGGACGAGTGCAAGCAATAAGATTCCGATCGCCGCCCTCATGGCTTGCTTTGTAACAACTTTGGATCCTCGCTGTGGCATCTTCTTCCGTCCACCACGCATAGCTTTCGAGGCAACGAGCTTCAGGCCGCCTTCCCGATCTCTAGCTTGTGACGTGCTTGCCATCGGCGTCAATTAGGATGTGAAGCCCCTCGTCTCCACCCCTAGCAGTCAATGCTCCCAACCCGAGGGACCTAAAGGTGTCGCCGGTTTTCCGCTTCGATTTTGTCGCGCTGTTTGCGTCGCGCATCGCCGTGGTTCGCTCTCACTTCTCAGTCTATCGCGAATCGGTCGTGGCCCACGAGGATCCTAGGAATACGGGCTCCACGAATCACAATGGCCGTGCCCCTAAAAACCCCGCATGGCACTGACAAAAGACCACGCGTTTCCTCATTTAGCTTCTTTGGCACCGGAACCTGAAGAGCTTCCAAACCTGAACCTGGGTGCGCATGGTGATTCGCACTGCAACCGCCCAGAGGCAGTTTTCTGTACCCTCGCCGGAAAGCGTGGGCCTGAAGGAAACACCAGTGGCCGCCACGGTTTCGGAGGCCAACTACTCCGGTAAATCTTCGCGCTGTTCAGCAAAGAAGACGGTTATGAGTTTTGAAGTGGCCGTCGCCGGGGGCTCGGACTGGTGTGCGCGCCGAGCAAATCAGATCCTCGCCGGCTCACCCGCACGCCAGTACGAGGTTAGGTGTGAGGTTACGGCCTAAGCCTCGTGTCGCATCGGGAGCAACGTGGAACGGAAAATCGATACTTGTTCCTCGTGGCGTAGAGCTTGTACGCGGGATGTAAAGAAGTAGGGCGAGTTGGTGGTCCGTGCATCGAGTGCAGGTGGATGTGAACCATGCCCGCGCGGCTTTCAGACTCTATTGGGGTCGGTTGCGTTTGGTTAACGCGTGCCAAGAACGACAGCCGGGACAGTGCGGAAGAATTGCCCGAAAGAATTCATCAGTCCGCTGGAGGAGGTGCGTTCACTTCGCGTTCCCTGCCATTTTCGCTGCGAGTGACAATGCCCTCCCGTTCCATCCGTTCGATCAGCCGGGCAGCACGGTTAAAGCCGATGCGCAACCGCCGCTGCAAGTAAGAAATGGAAGCGATGCGCGATTCGGTAACGACCCGAACGGCCTCGGCGTACAACTTGTCGTCGTCCTCGACATCTGTTCCAACGCCACCAGTGCTCCCGTTTTCGTCGTTTTTGGCCCCTTCGAGCAAACTCAATGCATATTGCGGGCCGGCCTGGGCTTTGACGAACTCGGTCAAGCGATGAATGTCTCCCTCCCCAACGAAGGGGCCGTGTAACCTTTCCATAGCCTTTCCGGGCTGGACGAACAGCATGTCGCCGTCGCCCAAAAGACGCTCGGCCCCCATGCAATCGAGAATCGTGCGGGAGTCGATGCGGGAGGCCACCTGGAAGGAAACCCGCGCCGGGAAGTTAGCCTTGATGAGGCCGGTGATCACGTCCACGGAGGGACGCTGCGTGGCGACGATCAAGTGAACTCCACAGGCACGGCCTTTTTGGGCTAAGCGAATGATCGGGCTCTCCGCGGATCGACCAGAACTCAACATCAGGTCCGCTAGCTCGTCGATGATCACCACGATTTTCGGCATGTGTTCGTGGGCCAGTTCGCTTGCGGGTTGCGGAGTGAAGAGGCCATCCGCACTCGGGGGTGAGTTTTCTGGCACATTGTCCAGCTCCGCGATCTCTGCGAGATCGATGATTGGTTCTTCGTTCTCCTTGGCGAGCAAGGCATTGTAGGCATCGATATTGCGCACCCCTTTGTCTTTGAGCAGTAAATAGCGGCGATCCATCTCCTCGCAGAGATTGTTCAGCACCACGATGGCCGTTTTCGTATCGGTGACCACCGGCACCAACTGGTGAGGCAAGCCTTCGTAGAGGGAAAGTTCCGCCAGTTTGGGATCAATCATGACGAAGCGTACATTGGTTGGTGACGCCTTGCTCAGGATGCTCATGATCAAAGCGTTCAGAAAGATCGATTTTCCTGTTCCCGTCGCTCCTGCAATGAGCAAATGAGGCATACGGGCAAGGTCTTCCACGCGCGGCTGGCCAGTGCTGTCCTTGCCTAAAGCCAATGTCAAGGACGACGGTGCTTTCTGGAAGACGCTACTACGAAGAATGTCACTCAAGTATACGCGTTCGCGCTTTTCATTGGCGACTTCGACTCCGACCACGGATTTCCCAGGTAGTGGGGCTACGATACGAACCGCGGAGCAAAGTGCCATCGAAAGGTCGTCTTGGAGCGAGACCACACGGTTCACCTTGATGCCTGGCGCTAGCTCGATCTCGAAAGTTGTAATCACCGGCCCGGGCCTGACCGCGACGACACGTGCGTCGATCCCAAAATGCGCCAGCTTCCCTTCCAGGATCTCGGCGTTTCGCTCGAGCAATTCTTCGTCCAGGTTCAGGCGTTCCGACGCGCGTGGCTTGTCCAGGAGCGAGATCGGTGGCAGTTGGTAATCGTTCCGCAAGACTAAGGGGAGCGGCCGCTGCGCATGGGATTCGGAAGTTCCGCTCTCGCGCGCGCTCGTGTCGCACGGTTCAATGACTGGCTTGACGGGTTTGGGCTCGAACCGGGAGTGACGGTCGGTGGGGTCCTTGGACCCATCGGGAGGAACCCGCAAATTCCCCGGAGCGCGTAATCGCCTTGCACGGATGAGCAACCGCAGAGGCGTGGTCCCGGCAATGTAACTGAGGACCATCACAACTCCAATCGAGACTCCGAGCCACGCACCCACCAGGCCAAACCAGTTGAGCAGCAGGGTACCGAAGAAGCCCCCAACCCAGCCAGCAACTCCCTTCGAGCCCAAAGGGTCGAGCAAGCCGAGCATGGCGGACAGAAGGACGAGCACCAGTGACCAAGCACCGAACCGCGAGAGCGGAAACTCCTCCAGCCCACCACGGAAAAAGCGTATGGCTAGTACCAAAAGCGCGACGGGGATGACGTACACTGCGTAGCCAAACAGCCCACTCAGTGCCTGGGCCAACGTCGCTCCTAGCACGCCCCCCCACGCGCTCTCTAAGCCCAGGTGGTAGGAACCCAAGCTTGCCAGCACAAACAAGCCGGCGGCAAGCGCGAGCAAGCCTGCGATCTCGTTCATGTACTGGGAGAACGGCTCGTTCGACGTCGCTCGGTGATGGGTTTTGCTACCGGCTAGGGCCACAGCTACATCTCCAGCACAAAGGGCAAAATGACGGGGCGGCGGTCGAGCGTGCGCGAAAAGTAGCGGCGGAGCACTCGCCGGACCTGCTCCTTCACCTCTTGCGCGTCGGTGCGCGATTCCGCAGGTAGCTCGGCTAAGCTGTCCAGCACAAGCTGTCGGGCTTGCTCCATGAACGCCTCTGCTCCTGCTTCGGGCAGGAACCCCCGCGAGACGAGGTCCGGGCCGGCAATCACGGCGCCAGTTTGTTGGTCCAACGCTAGCACCGCCAGAACCAGGCCATCGGAGGACAAGTGTCGTCGGTCTCTGAGTACGACGTCGATCACGTCTCCGACGCCTTTGCCATCGACAAAGATCCGACCGGCTTTGACCCGCTCGCTCTGCCGAGCGCCAGTTTCATCGATCTCGAGGACACTACCGTTCTCGAGCAGGAACGTATTTTCCGGGGGGATGCCAACTTCGAAAGCAATTCGTCGGTGGGCAATGAGGTGGCGAAGTTCTCCGTGGATCGGCACGAAAAACCTAGGCTTGCAAAGCCGCAAAAGGAGCTTGAGTTCCTCCTGGCTCGCGTGCCCGGAGACGTGAACCGGCGTATTTTGCGAGTGAAACACCTCGGCCCCACGCCGTAAGGCATGATTGATCAGATTGCTGATTTGCTTCTCGTTGCCAGGGATAACCCGAGAAGACAGAACGACCGCATCTCCCCGCCCCATTGTAATTTGGGGGTGTCCGCCTTCCGCGATGCGAATTAAGGCAGACATGGCTTCGCCTTGACTTCCTGTAGTCAAGATCGTCACCCGCTCATCTTCCCCAGCGGAGAGATCGGTTGGTTCGAGGAACAACGATGGCGGATACTCGAGGTAACCGAGTTGGGTGGCAATCTTGATACTGTTGACGAGGCTGCGTCCCACAACCGCGATACGCCGCCCATGGGCAAGCGAGAGTTCGATTGCCTGGCTAAGCCTGTGGATGTGCGAGGCAAAGGTGGAGAAAAAAACCTTGCGCGGGGTTTGTGCGAAGATGTCTGCTAGCGGTTCACGAAGCGTGCGTTCGGACGGCGTGTATCCTGGCCGTTCCGCGTTGGTGGAATCTGAGAGCAGCAAAACGACGCCGTGCTCACCGTACTGCGCTAAGCGGTGGAGGTCTGATGGCTTTCCATCGATCGGGGTTTGGTCAAATTTGAAGTCCCCGCTGTGCATCACGACCCCGACGGGAGTGCGAATCGCCAGCGCCACCGTGTCCACGAGAGAGTGGGTGACGTGAATGGCTTCGAAGGAAAACGGTCCTAAGTCCCACGATTCTCCCGCGCGAAATACGTGAAGTTCGGCACCGAGGCCGTGCTCCTTTAGCCGTTCCGTGACCAATCCGTGCGCCATGGGAGTGGCGTAAATAGGAACAGAAAAAGTCCGGAGCGCGAACGGTAGCGCTCCCTGATGGTCCTCGTGGCCGTGCGTCAGAACAAAGCCAAGAAAGCGATCCCCGAATTGTTCAAGGTAGGACAGGTCCGGGATCACGAGATCGATTCCGAGCATATGCGGCTCGGGGAACATCACTCCGCAGTCGATCGCGACAGCGTAGCCATTCCATTCCAGTACCAAACAGTTTAGGCCGATTTCCCCCAACCCACCGAGCGGGACGACGCGTAACTTACCCGACGATACCGGCGTCATGATTTCACCCCCGCTATCGAGGGGGCATCGACCCTTGGGAAACGTCTGTTGACCACCCCTCCGCTCTCCTTAACCCGCACCATCGCCATCCGCTTTGGCTCGACCGGCGATGGCACATTAGGACAGGGCAAATCTTAATCCGTTTGGAGACCAAGGGCAAACACAGAATTCCACCGGTATCGGAAAGCCAGAAAACCGGCCATGCTTTAGCTTTTAGGCTCTACCTGGGTACCCATGGGTAGGCTGATCGATTTGGCTTCCAAATACGCTAGCAAGCCCTCGGGCCCCAGTTCGCGGCCAATGCCACTGGCTTTGAAACCACCGAATGGCGCGCGGAATTCCAAGGCGAAGCCGTTCACCGTGTAAGTTCCCGTCCGCACTTGTCGCGCGATTTCGATGCCATGCTCGACGTCGTTTGTCCAAACGGTGCCGGAGAGACCGTAGTCGGAGTCGTTTGCGATTCGAACAGCTTCCTCTTCCGTCTCGTAGGGAATCACCGCCACGACTGGCCCGAAGATTTCTTCGCGGGCAATTCGCATTTGGTTGTTCACCCGGGCAAACACCGTTGGCTCGACATACCAGCCCCGAGGGAGGTGTTGCGGGCGCCCTCCGCCGCAAACCACCTGCGCTCCTTCTTCGCGTCCGATGCGAAGGTAACCCTCGACGCGGTCTCGTTGCCGAGCCGACACAAGTGGACCCACCACGGTCGAAGGGTCCGACGGGTCACCGACGGGAACACTTTCGAAAGCTTGAGCTAACGCTTGAACGACCTCGTCGTATCGTCGTTTTGAGGCCAACACGCGGGTTTGTGCAACGCAAGCTTGACCATTGTTCATCAAAACAGCCGGAACGAGCCCGGCGATCGTTTGTTCCAACGGAGCGTCGTCCAAGATAATTGCTGCCGATTTTCCCCCAAGCTCCAAGGTGCAGCGCTTGAGGCGCTCGCCGCACAAGGCGGCGATCCGCCGTCCAGCCGCCGTGCTGCCGGTGAAAGCCACCTTGTCCACACCCGCATGACACACGAGATACTCTCCCACATCGCGGTCGGCGGGAACGACATTGACGACACCCGGCGGAAACTCGGCGCGCTCGATCAACTCGGCCAGGAAGAGGCCGTCAAGCGGTGTTTCGGGTGCGGGCTTCAGGACGACCGTGGCCCCTGCACTCAAAGCCGGTGCAAGCTTGAGCATCGTGGTAAACAGCGGAACATTCCACGGCACGATGCAGGCCGCCACACCAACTGGCTCGCGGCGAACCAGTACAGGCCCCATCATGCCTTCACGCACTTCTTCGAAGGCAAAAGTTTTGGCCAACTCCACGTAATACTGAAGCACCATGTTGCTCGCGAAAGTTTGGCCCAGGCGAGAAAAGCTAATGGGAGAGCCCATTTCCGCGGTGATGAGCTGCGCGAAATCTTCCTGGTGTTCTTGCAGTAGCCGTGAGAGTCGCTCCAAATACTCCGCCCGCACCGACGCACTCATGCGAGGCCAATCTCCGTGGTCGAACGCAGCCCGGGCGGCCTCCACGGCGCGGTCCATGTCGCCTTTTTCGCCTGCCGGAACGTGAGCAATGACTTCCTCCGTATGCGGAGAAATCACCGGAATGTATTTAGAACCGACGGGCTCCACCCATTGCCCACCGATGAAGAGCCGATCGAAACTCTTGACCATCGATCTGTGTCCTCCGGCAATAAGTCTAGTGCCAACCGCCAAGATTGTCAGGCGCTATCCACCCTTGAGCTGGAGATCGTGTGCTAAAACCACCGAAGCGAGATTGTCACGATCCATCGTGGTGTCCTGTGGGAATAATTCATAGTGACAGAGTTGCCGCACCACGCGTGCCATAATCGCGGTGAACTTGTACAGCGCCAGCATTTCGTAATACTCGAAGTTTCGGGCGGAGAATCCCGATGTGGCTTCCCACAACTCGATGGTTTCGGCACGGCCGGGCAAACCTTCCAGGCGCGGTATTCCGAGTCCCTCACTAAAACAGCGATCGATCGTCCACCACCACGCAACGTCCTGCACAGGGTCGCCCAGTCGCGCCATCTCCCAATCGAGCAAAGCCACGCACTGCCCTTGGTGGAACAACTGATTGCCGAAGCGCGCGTCGCCCCAGCAAAGAGCGATCTGGTCCTCTGGCGGCTTGTGCGCTTGCAGCCACGCCTCTGCTCGCGCGAGCAGCGGGTAACGACTCCGCTCCAGGCCCCAATCGATGAAATGACTATAATCCTCCAACTGCAAATCCAGATAGGTTGCATGTGCACTGAGCTCGGGAAAAACAGACCCAAGGAGATCGGACCAACACGCACGATGCACGGCCGCCATGGCGGCGATGCCGGAGTTCCAAAGCTGCCTCCGTTCTTCTGCCCCCAGCTCGACCAACCAGCCGGTGGAATGGTATGGGGGATTGTCCGGCGGAACGCGACCCTCGACAAATTCCATGACGTAGAAAACGCTCCCCAAAAACTCTGGGCGGGTTTCCAGCCATAGCACCTTGGGCACCGGAACTTCGGTGAAGCTGTGGAGCCAGGCTAGTAAGCGATACTGCTGCTCTAGGTCGTATCGCGGGAACACCGTGAACCCTTGTGGTTGTAGTTTGGCAACGAAAGTGCGCGAGCGCTGCCGGCCAGGCGCCGTTACGTCGAACAACAACGTGTCGCTGGAGTAACCGGTCTCGGTTGGGCCGCGCAAGTTGGTCACCGCCGCACGCGGCAGGTCGGGAAGTTTGCCCTCGATCCACTGGGTCAAGGCCCGTTCCAGCGAGGCAAGGTCACGACGTGGAGGCGGCATGCGCGTTTCCCTTCGCGTTCGAGGTTGTCGGCAATGCTCATTCCGCCGTTGGCGGAGCTGTAGAGAACGCGTCGACGAGCCCGTAGCGCCGAAACGGACCCCAAAAGCCAAATTCGTGCAAGCCGTAGCCCACCTCTCCCGTGTTTGTGGTAAAGCGGGCTACCTGGTCGACGAGTCCGTACTGCCCAAACGAGGCAATTTCTTCGATGGGCCGTTCGAAACCTTGGACAACCAGGGGCCCTTGGTACATGCCATGCCGCCAGTCAGATTCCATGCCGTACCCTGTCCCGACGGCTACAAAGGCGTTGAGCAAAGGGGTGACCTCGACTTCAAGGGGACCCCCTGGGGCATGCGGAAAGCGGAGTCGCGATGACCGTACTAGCCGAGTTCCGGGGGTCAGCGTGTGCTCATGTTCCGGCCGGCCCAGAGGCTCGGGTTCGCGCTCTGGGTCAACCCAGATCCGCACCGCTTCTTCCAAAGGGCGCTGACCATCCTCATGCTCGTTGACCATGTAAAGAATGGCGTAGTCAGCAAACTGCATGGGGGCGTAGTTCCACAATCCGGTGAGTTGCCCCTCGTTTTGCCGAATCCCCGGATGCTCCGGCTCCCCCACGGGCCGTACCCCCCAAGAACGGTCGCGCGTTCCCCACCAGCGATCGGCAGTGACCCGAAACCTCCGATCTGCAATTTGCAGCCAACCTGTCCAAAAACCTGTCTGTGCAAACCGCTGAGTGTCGAATAGGACACGACCATACTTGCGAATGAATTGCCTCGGCTCGAGGTATGCCGGTGTATGAGCGAGCCACTGCAAATCGCAAGCGATGGAATACTCCCCGGGCTCTAGGACGAAGCGGAGTCGTTTGAGAGGTTCTTGAACCTCGATGCGAAAAGGGCCAACGCTGGTGTCCATCCGGTCGCCCAAGATCTTGGAGGCCCGCACCACGTGGTGTTTCCCTCCGAACGTGGCGCATGCGAATGCGTCTTGGACCGCGAGGTTGGGGTATTGCCCCATGCCGAAAATGACGAACAATGAGTCGTCACACGCGTGCAAGTTGAAGTAGTAGCGGTCGTAAAAATTCCGGTCGCTCGTTCCTACATGTCGCACCACCTCCGCGATCTGGTGCACCGGGTAGTCGTCCCACGACGAGAGCTCCGAACGATTGTTCGTCATCGCTCCTCTTACAACCACACGTCAAATCGTACTCGCAAGAGGGTCGCTAGGGGGTAGGGCCGTCGCTCTGAGCGATTCGCACGGCGCCGGCACCCGAATGACATTCGAAAAGTGTCGCTGGAATTGCGGTACCTTGTTGCCGCACCGTGCGGTGACTGCCAATATCGAGCTTCCCATGGAGCGCGGTCAACCCAAGCTCACTCCAATGATGGAACAGTACCTCCGCCTCAAGGCGGAGTACCCAGATGCGCTGTTGTTCTTCCGACTGGGCGATTTTTATGAGCTGTTTTTTGACGACGCGGAGCGCGCAGCACCGATCTTGGATGTGGCCCTGACGACCCGGAGCCGCAAAGACGAGGTACCAATACCCATGTGCGGCGTGCCCCATTTTGCGGTGCAGAATTATTTGGCCAAACTGCTCGCGGCGGGATTGAAGGTTGCCATTTGCGAGCAAATGGAGGACCCGGCAACGGCCAAGGGCTTAGTGCAACGAGCCGTAGTCCGCGTCGTGACCCCTGGTACAGTCACGGAGGAGGAATGCCTCGACCCCAGGTTGCCCAACTATTTGGTCGCCCTAGCGGGTCACGGCGAAGCATTCACCATGGTTGCTGTAGATGTTTCCACCGGCGAAATGCAGACCTTCCGCGCCGGCGACCGCACCGCGTTGTGGGATACATTGTTCCGGCTCGATCCTCGTGAGATCTTGATCGAAGAAGGCGAAGAGCTCGCGCAAGAAGTTGTTCGCCGGCTTTCGCACGCCGTGGTGACCCGTGAGCCGGCAGCCATTTTTGACCCAGCGGCAGCCAGCACCTGGTTGCTTCAGCAAGGTAGGGACCCGAATGGGGAAATCGGCGAGTTTCTTCGCGTGCTGGGAGCAGTTCTGCGATATCTGCAAAGAACCTACCGCGCCGATCTTTCGCACCTTCGACTGCCGTCGCCTCAAGGGGAGCCACCACTCCTCTACCTCGACCGTGCCACGCAGCGAAATTTAGAGCTCGTGAGCAGTCTTCGCGGGGAGGTCCGAGGGTCGCTGTTCTGGGTGTTAGACCACACGCGAACCGCGATGGGGAGCCGCTTGCTCCGTCGTTGGCTTCTTGCCCCTTTGGCTGACCTTCGAGCCATTGGTGCACGATTGGATGCCGTGGAGGAACTCGTCGAGAAAGGCACGTGGCGACAGGAACTCGAGCGGGAGCTCGCGGCCCTTGGGGACTTGGAACGCTTAAGCGCTCGCCTGTCTGCACGCCGCGGGTCTCCCCGCGATCTGGGTCACTTGCGTGAAGCCCTGCGCCGCGTGGAACGGTTGAAGGCCGAACTGGCCACAAGCCGTTCGAGCCTTTTGCTCGCTTGCGGTGAAGAAATAGACCCTCTGCCGGCGCTGCGTGCGCGTTTGGAAAGCGCCCTGGTGGAAGAGTTGCCGTTGCAGCTCCATCAGGCTCCGACCATTCGCCCGGGATTCGATGCGTTTCTCGATGAGCTGCGGCATCTAGCCCATAGCGGACGCCAAGTGCTGGCGGAGTTCGAGAGCCAGGAGCGGGCTCGTACCGGTATTTCTTCTCTCAAGGTCCGATACAACAACGTGTTTGGCTACTACATCGAAGTCACGAAACCCAATCTGCACCTCGTGCCCGCCCATTACCGCCGCAAACAAACTACAGCCAACGCGGAGCGTTTCGTCACCCCCGAGCTTGAAGAGTACGAACACCGGATTCTCGGTGCGGAGGAACGGCTCCGTAACCACGAGGCCCGACTTTTTGCCCAGCTTGTGGACGAAGCTGCTTCGGCGCAAGCACAGTTGGGTCGGTCGGCAACTGCCCTAGCTGTGCTCGATGTCTTGTGCTCGTTAGCCGCGGTGGCGCAAAAGCACGGGTATGTGCGGCCGCGGCTGCATCAAGGGCGCCACATTCGAATTCGCGATGGTCGGCACCCCGTGGTGGAAGCGATGAGCGGGCGCACAGGGTTCGTTCCGAACGATGCCGCTCTGGACCCTGACGAAGTGCAAATCATGACTTTGACGGGTCCGAACATGGCTGGCAAATCGACGTACCTCCGGCAGGTGGCCTTGATCGTCCTGCTGGCACAAATGGGCAGCTTTGTGCCGGCCACAGAGGCCGAGATCGGTATTGTCGATCGGTTATTCACCCGGGTTGGAGCGTCGGACAACCTTGCTGAAGGTGAGTCTACGTTCATGGTAGAGATGAAGGAAACGGCGAACATTCTTTCCCATCTGACCCCGCGAAGCCTCGTGATCTTGGATGAAATTGGCCGGGGGACCAGCACCTTCGACGGCATCTCCATTGCCTGGGCAGTGGCCGAGTACCTGCACGAGTCGCCACAGCGTCCGCTGGTCTTGTTTGCGACCCACTACCACGAGCTTACCGACCTCGCCCGGATGCACCCCCGCATCCGTAATTATTCCGTGGCTGTGCGGGAGTGGAAGGGCGACGTTATCTTTTTGCGACGGGTTGTTCCCGGCGCGGCTTCTCGTAGTTACGGCATCGAAGTGGCTCGCTTAGCTGGCGTGCCCGAGCCTGTGGTGCAACGCGCCAAGGAGATTTTGCGGAACCTCGAGCAAGGCGAGTTCGATGCAGCAGGGCGGCCGCGTTTAGCCCGCGCGGAACGGGATTCGACGGCACCGGCACAAATGCCGTTGTTTGCGCCAGTGACGGATTTCTGGCGCGAGGAGTTGGCGCGCATCGACGTCGACCACCTGACGCCCGTGGAGGCCTTGCTCCGCTTGCATGCGCTGGTGGAGCGGGCGCGCCGCTCTTCATAATCGCCTCGTTTTAGAGACCTGGCAAGGAAGACTCGGGACACACCGGGCCGGATTCGGGTGGGTGCGGAGATGCCGGGTTGCACGAACGTGCCGAGACGGGTTCCAATCCTCGTGTCCGATACTGCCCAACCTTGGTCTGGTCGTGAAACCCGAGGGCCGTGTTGCGGTCGTTTGGCCCCCGGCTCTTGCGTGGCCGCGCTGCAGCGATAGAGAGAAACGAAAGCAAAGCTCGTGATGATGAATCGAACCGATGCATGGAGTGGGGGTTCTCATGTGGCGCCCATGGTCGTCTTGCGCCTGGAGGGCGACTGGGGTCGTGCGGCCCGTGAGTTCCTCGATGCCACGAGAGAGCGCCTGTTTGCCTGGCACTGCGAGGGAGCGGGGGGTTCGGCTGTCGTCCAAGCGTATACTGCGGCCGTGGACGGATTGATCCAGGTGCTTTTCGATGCCTCGGCAAACGAGGCCCAACAAAAGTTCCCGGTCTTGGATCAAAGCTTTGCTTTGGTGGCTCAGGGGGGCTACGGGCGGGGGGAACTCAATCCGTATTCTGATTTGGACCTGTTGTTCCTCTATCCGTATAAAAGCGAACCCTTCATCGAATACGTTGCCGAGCGTATCCTTTACACTTTGTGGGACGCGCGGCTGACTGTGGGAAACGCCCTACGCAGCGTACGAGAGTGCCTTCGCCTGGCCTCCAGCGATTTCAAGGTGAAGACGGCACTGCTCGACGCGCGATACGTTTGCGGCGACAAGACCCTGTACGACGATTTTTCCCAGCGGATGGAGAAGGAAGTCTTGAACCGGGATGTTGACCGCTTTTTTCAGAACGTCCTGGCCGAGATTGCGTCTCGTCATCACCGTTATGGGGATTCCGTCTACTTGCTCGAACCGCAAATCAAAGAAGGACAAGGTGGATTGCGCGAGCTGCACGCCGCGTTGTGGCTGGCCAAAGTGAAGTTCAAAACCAATCGGCTCGGCGAGCTGGTGCAAAAAGGGATCCTGACCGAAAGGGAACATGCTGAGGTTGAGGAGGCGCGGGACTTTTTGTTTCGGGTGCGCAATGCCCTGCACTTCTTGGCTCGGGCTCATCAGGATCAACTCACTTTCGAATACCAAGAGCGCATTGCCCCGATGCTGGGCTTTGTGGATACCCCCCAAATGAAAGGCGTCGAACACTTCATGCGCGCCTATTACATGGCCGCCGCCACGCTTGACCGGTTTGCTGCGGATATGATCGAGCGGTGTGTTCGGCAACCGCGGTCGTATTTTTCCTTTTTCCGCACTCGGGCAAGGCGCATTCGCCCCGGGGTCACGATTGCCCAAGGTTTGCTGAGTATCTCCGGACCGGAAATTTTGCAGGCGGACCCGAGCAATTTGGTGCGCCTCTTTCTGGATGCGCAGCGCCACGAGGTGAAACTTTCTCGGGCGACAAAACGGATTCTGCGCGCCCACTTGCACTTGCTCGACGATACGTGGCGTAGCCACCCGGCGACGGTGGACGCTTTTTTTCAGATTCTGAAAGGGAAGAACGTTGCCGAAACCTTACGGGACATGCACCAAGCAGGTGTCTTGGGGGCCTTTCTGCCCGAGTTTGGCGCCTTGACGTGCATGGTTCTTCACGACGTCTACCACATTTACACCGTGGATGAACATTCGCTGCGGGCCGTGCAGGAGCTCGAATGGTTGAGAGCCGGCAAGTACCACGATTCCGTACCCTTGCTCACTCACGTGATGCGAGACATCGACCGAGTGGATCTTCTGCTCCTGGGCATGCTGCTCCACGACATCGGCAAAGGTCGGGGAGGGGGTCATTCCGAACGGGGGGCCGCCATGTGCGACGCCATTGCCGCACGCTTGCACCTGAACCCCGATGAAGCGGCCCAGGTTAAATTCCTTGTAGCCCAGCACTTGAATATGGCGCACCTGGCCCAGCGCCGCGACATTCATGACCCGCGACTCGTGATCGATTTCGCCCGCCGTGTGGAGACATTGGATAACCTGAAGCGCCTCTACTTGCTGACCTTTGCCGACATGCGGGCGGTCGGACCCAAGATCTGGAACAGTTGGCACGACATGTTGCTTTCGGAGCTGTACCTCCGAACGGCGGAGGTCTTCGAACGAGAAGCGTTCATCGAGGAGGATTACCGCGAGCGTGCAGCGCGGGTTCGACAGCGCGTAGCGGCGGCGAGCACTGTGCCCGAGGCGATTCGCGAGCGCTTTCTTGCCGGAATGCCGGATCGTTATTTCTTGTCCACCGCCGAAGAAACCATTTTGCACCACTTGGAACTGTATCGCGACTACCACGAGGGCGAGGTCGTTTGCTCTGTGCGACATTACCGGGAGCGCGCTTTCAGCGAGTGGACCGTGGTTACTGCGGACCGCCCCGGCTTGTTCTCGATGATCACCGGTGTGCTCCTGGCTGAGGGGATGAACATTCTCACGGCAAACATCCACACGAGTGCGGCCGGCGTAGCGGTGGATGTGTTTCGCATTTCTCATGGCGACAACCCAGAAACGGTCGTGGCTCCAGAGCGCTGGGAGCGGGCCGAGGCCAATTTGCGCCAGGTGCTGGCTGGTTCTCTGGATGTGGAGCAACTGGTCGAACGAGCGCGGCCACGGTTGCGACTGCCCCGGCGCTACACCCCACGGGTACCCACGCAAATCGAGGTCGATAACCAAGTGTCCGAACACTACACCGTGCTCGATGTGTACACGCACGACCGGGTTGGCTTGCTGTTCACGATTACCAACACCCTGTATCACCTTGGGCTATCGATTCATCTGGCGAAAATCACGACCAACGTCGACCAGGTGCTCGACGTCTTTTACGTCACCGATGGTAAGGGTCAAAAGATCCTCGACCAGGAGTTTCTCGATCGTATTCGGACCGTGCTGTACCAACGGCTGACAGAGGACAGCGCTGAAGCTCCTACCCGCGCGGCTGCGGTCGGCGCTGGTGCGTGAGCAGGCCATGAGCGGAACGAGCGGCGACGAAAAAGCATTATCCGGCTGGCACGTCGCTATCGACCGCTTCCTCGCGTATTTGGCCGTCGAGCGGGGTGCCTCGCAGCACACCTTGGAGGCGTACGCGCACGACCTACGGGATTTCGCCGCGCACGTAGAACGACGCCAAGTCGAGCGACCGACAGAGCTCGTTCCAGCCGATGTTTCGAGTTTCCTTCACGCACTGCACAGCCGAGGCCTCAGCCCTCGTACTCGTGCCCGCCGGCTTTCCGCGATCCGTAGCTTTTGTAAGTTTCTCGTTCGCGAGGGTTGGTTGCCGCAAAGCCCGGCCGAAGACGTGCGGCCCCCGCATTTGCCGCGGCTACTGCCGCATTCACCTTCCGTAGAGGAAATTCTGGAGCTATTGCGCGACGACCCCGACGACGACTTGCTCCTGCGACGGGACAAGACGCTGGTGGAACTCATTTACGCGGCCGGGTTGCGAGTTTCTGAAGCGGTGCACTTGCGCCTGACCCAAGTGAACTTGGAAGCGGGATTCGTCGTGGTTACCGGCAAGGGATCGAAACAACGTGTGGTGCCGATTGGCTTCTACGCCCAGGAGCGGCTTCGAACGTACCTGAGAGAAGTGCGGCCCCGGTTGGCAGGCGGGAAGCCGACAAACTTTGTCTTCCTGAGTCGCCGTGGCCGACCCCTGCGACGCAGACATGTAGCCCGCAGGCTCGCCGTGCTTGCACGGAAGGCTGGCTTAGTTGGGAAACTGAGCCCCCATACGCTGCGCCACGCCTTTGCCACTCACCTCGTAGAGCGAGGGGCAGACTTACGAGCCGTGCAGGGCATGCTCGGGCATGCGGACATTGGCACGACGCAAATTTACACCCATGTAGCCATCGAGCACTTGCGCAGCGTGCACCGCAAGTATCACCCGCGCGGCTGAGGGACGGCGCGCGATTCGTAATCTAAAAGCCAGAGTTTGCGGTGCACTCCGCCGGCGTATCCGCCAATCGAACCGTCAGCCGCGATGACCCGATGGCAGGGCACGATGAGGGTGACCGGGTTTTGACGCAAAGCTGCACCCACGGCCCGAGCTGCCACGCGGGTTGAAACCCTCTGAGCAAGTTCGCCGTATCGTACAGCATGGCCAAAGGGAACAGCCCTGAGGGCAGCCCACACTTTTTGTTGAAACGTGGTTCCCCGAAGCCTTACGGATAAGCCATCGAGTGGTCGCGGCGGAGTGGAAAAATAGCTTTCCACCAGTTGGGTAATCTTCGCGAAGCCAGCCTGCGGCGGCCAAGGAGTAGCTCCGTACCACCGGTACCAATGTCGGCGGGCTGCCGGTTCCTGCTCTTCCCAAAAAGCCAGGTGAACAGTCTCGCTCTCGTCGACAACGATGTGCAGCAGGCCCAAAGGCGTTTTGGCGGCGCACAGGCGGAAACTTTGTTGGGCCACTGGCTCCTCTCCCTGAGGCGCAAGTTGATTGTTGGTCATCGTTGGCGTTGTCGCAGTGAGCGCTCGATCTCCCGTTGCGCATCCCGTTCTCGCATGGCGGCACGCTTGTCGTAAAGCTTCTTGCCGCGCGCCAAACCCAATTCGACCTTGGCTCGGCCATTTTTGAAGTAAATCCTGAGAGGGACCAAGGTGAGCCCCTTTTCCCGCACCTTTCCCGCCAAGCGTGCAATCTCCCGCTTGTGGAGCAACAATTTGCGGGGCCGCGTGGGGTCATGGCCAAAGCGGGCAGCGGGAGCGTACTCGCTGATGTGCGACTGCAACAGCCACACTTCTCCATTCTTCACTCGGGCGTAACTGTCTTTGAGCTGTCCCTTACCGGCCCGGAGCGACTTGACCTCGCTGCCCGTGAGGACCAAACCAGCTTCGATCGTTTCCTCAATATGGTAGTCGTGCCGTGCACGACGGTTCACAACTACGTCTTTCTTTTGCGCCGTTTCTGCCTTGCCAGCCATGATTCGTGGTTTCCGGAGTTTCCATGGAGCAGTCGGGCAAGTGTTCTTTCACTGCACCGGCATGCCACACATCATTTCTATCAGAACTTGAGGGCCCCGCTAAGGACCCCTGCAACATAGGCTCGCTGAGCCACGAGAAACAGGGCCACCGCGGGTATCATGGTGAGAACCGCGCTGGCCATCATTAATTCTGTGTCTTGCACGTGCTCGGCGGCGAGGCTTGCAAGCGCCACGGGGAGAGTTTGTTTACTGGCGTCGCTGAGCACGATCAGCGGCCACAAGAAGTCATTCCATGTGCCGAGAAACGTAAAAACCCCGAGGGTAACCAAAATCGGGCGGCAAAGGGGTAGGCCGACGGACCAAAAAACTCTGAGTTCGCTTGCCCCATCCACTCGTGCAGCATCGAGGAGCGCATCGGGTATCGACTGGGCATACTGCTGCACCAAAAAAATCCCGAACACGCTTGCTAAGCTCGGCACGAGAACGCCCCAGTATGTGTCAATCCACCCGAAACTTCGCAGCAGGAGGAAAAGGGGGAGCATACCCACCTGCCCAGGAACGACCAAGAGTGCGAGTAAGAAGGTAAACACCCGATCGCGACCCACGAAAGGAAGCTTGGCCAGAGCATAACCAGCCAAGGAGTTGCAACAAAGCGACAACGCGGTGGCCGCAGCAGCCAGGAAGAAGCTGTTGAAGAAGTTCCGGCCGAGATGCAGCGAGGAAAAGAGCACGGCATAGTGCTCAGCAGTCGGATGGCTCGGCCACCATCGCGGGGGCAGTTGACTCGCCTCACCTGCCGGCATCATCGATGCCAGGCACATCCAAACCAATGGCGCGAGCACGACGGCGCCACCAACGAACAACACTGCGTGCAATACGAGACTTCGTAGGAAGCCAGCGATTGCCGGAATTCGTTCCAGGTTGCCGCTCATAAATGCCCTACCTCCGGCGCAGCCGCAAACGCGACAGCGTCAAGGTCACGACCACGAGCAACGCAAACAGTACCCAGGCGACGGCTGCGCCATAACCCACGTTCCACCACTGAAAACCGTTACGATACATGAGCAGCACGAGGCTCAACGTAGCGTTGGCCGGCCCCCCTTGGGTCATGACATAGGGTTCGGCAAACAGTTGGAACGAGCCGATCACCGTGATCAGCACCACAAAAGACAGTGCAGGCCGTAACATAGGCAAAGTGACGTGGCGGAACTGTTGCCAGCGACTTGCCCCGTCAATGGCCGCCGCCTCGTACAACTGCTGCGGAATGCTTTGTAGTGCGGCCAAGAAGATCACCATGTGAAAGCCAAAGTTCTTCCAAACCGAAAACACGATGATGGCCAGCATGGCCCAGCGCGGGTTGCCGAGCCAATCAATGGCAGGCAGTCCGGCCCAGCGTAGAGCAACGTTCAGGAGGCCGACACGCGGATGGTACCACGCACGCCACACCACGGCCGCAGCCACAATGGTGGTGACCACCGGAAGAAAGTACACCGTCCGAAGGAAAGCTTGCACCTTCCGTGCTGCACCCCAAATGGCGAGCGCTGCCCCTAGGGCGACGACAACGGTTAGCGAACCGCCAGCAACGACAAACGTAAGGGTATTTTGCAACGCCCGCCAAAACAGAGGATCGCGCAGTAAGATCCGGTATTGCTCCAAGCCCAGCCAACGCAGGTTACTCGAGTCGGCAATGGTGTAAATGTCGAAATCGGTAAAACTCAGCACGAGTGCCGCGAGCACGGGGCCCACGAAGAATGCGGTGATTGCCGTCAAAGCTGGGGCGAGGAAAATCCACGCGGCAATGGTCGTTGTGCGGTGCATGGCTCGACAACTCTCCGTGTTACGGTTGGGTGAGCGTTCGTTGCAACAGCCAGCGGCGCTTAGCGAGGACGCGGTCGGTTTCGGCATCCAGAAGTGCCAATGCGGTGTCTACGGGTAGATGCTTGCGCACGGCCAGTTCGGTATACCGCAGGAGCAAACCGGCAATGCGCTCCCATTCCGGGATTTTCGGGGTACTTCGTGCATGCTCCAGTTGGGTTCGAAAGGCCGTCAGGCGCAAGGGGTCCGCGTCGCCAATATGACGCCAAGCGCTGCGGCGAGCGGGGAGATCACCGGTTGCGTGGTACAAGTGCGCGAGCTCTTCTGGGGTCAGCAAGTAGGCGATCAGCTCGCGTGCAGCGTCGCGCTTGTCGCTCGAAGTGGTAACGGCAAGGCTCGCCCCGCCCATGACCGAAACGGAAGGGCTGCCAAGCTCTGGCATGGGAAGCACGGCTGTGGCCCATTCGTTTTGTAGCTCGCCGGGTAATCGCCGGCGAAACTCTCCCAGGTTCCAAGGGCCGGTCACGTAAAACGTGAACAGTCCGGCAGCAAAATCCTGATAAACGTTAGCCACCTGCCCCTGTCCTTCGAAGGGAACGAGACCCTCGTGGAACAAGGAAACATAGAAGGAGAATGCGCGGCGAAATTCAGGGCTTTGGAAATTGCCGTACTGGTCGCGATCGCGCAGCAATTCTGCACCCGCTTGGAAAGCCAAGGCGACGAGCAGGTGCCACTCGTCGAGGGGTGCAAGTAACCCATAATGCTCTGGTCCGAGCTGTCTGATCCGGCGCATTGCGTGCCGCCATTGGTCCCACGTCTGCGGCGGCAGCGGAAAGCCAGCCCGGGCCAGCAGGTCGCGCCGGTAGAAGAGAACCCTTGTGTCCACGTACCAAGGTGCGCCGCACCAGCGATTGTTGACCCGGCTGCCTTCCACAGCGCCGGGAAAAAAGTCGTCGATCACGCTTTGGTCAATGCTGGTGCACTCCACAGCTCCCACAGCAACAAACTCGGGAAGCCAAGTGCTGCCCAGTTGCACCACGTCAGGCAGGGTGCCCGCTACAAAGGCCGTGAGGAGCTTCTCGTGAGCCGCGCTCCAGGGAAGTCGCTGCACTTCTACTCGATAGCCGCCGATCATCCGACCGTGGATTCGCGTGGAAAGATACTCGGCCTCTTTCCCCATGGCCCATACCCGCAGAGCAGGCGACGGCTCTACGGTTCTGTGGCAGCCGAGCGCAGCGCCGAGGGTTATGCCAGCCACGAGCACCCACCACCACCGTTGCTCCGCCGGCCGCTGCGCTTGCATGGCCAGCGCTCTCTAGTCCCGTAAACGGCCGCGGTCCAGAGTTTTTGTTTTTCCCGAACAGGCTCGCTCATCGCGTTTGCCTGGCGTAAAAAGCTTGCCGTGAAGGCGTCGGTCGAACGGTACTTTGAATTTTCAGTCCACCAGACCACGTGGTCCCGCGAGCTCCTTGGTGGGGCGACCACGTTCGTCACCATGGCGTACATCATCGTGGTTAACCCAGCCATTTTGGCCAGTGCTGGCATTCCTCGAGAAGCTTCCGTCACTGCCACGGTTTTGGTTGCAGCCATTGGTTCCTTGGCCATGGGGGTGTATGCGCGTCGGCCGTTCGCCGTTGCTCCCTTGATGGGCGAGAACGCGTTCGTCGCGATGACCGTGGTGGCTGTGCTGGGAGAACCATGGCCTGTGGCTTTGGGGGCCGTGTTTTGGAGTGGCGCGACGTTCGCGATCCTTACCGTCGTTGGAGCCCGTCAGTACTTGGCCGAGGCGATCCCCCGTTCGTTCAAACAGGCGATGGCTGCCGGCATTGGCCTTTTTCTCAGCTTCGTTGGCTTGCACAGCTCTGGGCTGGTAGTCGCGAGCAGTGCCGGGCCGCCTGTACGGTTTGGAAACATCCACGATCCCCGTGTGGCGCTTGCGGCCGGAGGCTTTCTGCTGATGTGCGTGCTGCTGCTCTACCGCGTACCGGGGGGAATCATCTTGGGTATCCTTTCGATCGCCGCGGTTTCGGTACCGCTTGGGCTGGCGGCGTGGCCCGAGGCCGTCGTGGCGTGGCCGGCGAGTTTGGATCCCATCCTGGGGCGGCTGGAGCTTTGGGCGAGTCTCTCGCCACGACTGTGGCCGGTGGTGCTCACGATTTTCATCATGGTGTTCGTCGATACATTGGCCACCCTGTACGGTCTTTCGATCCGTGCGCGTTTGCTCGACCACCGCGGCCAATTACCGCAAATCGAGAGGCCGATGCTCGTTGACGCCTTGGCCACTGCCCTCGCTGCATTTTTGGGAACGACCACGGCAGGTGCATACGTGGAGTCCGCTACCGGAATTGCGGCCGGAGGCCGCACGGGAGTCGTCGCGTGCGTGGTTGCGTTTTTGTTTTTGGCGAGTTTGTTTTTCTGGCCGCTGGTGACGGCCATTCCCAGTCACGCCTACGGACCGGCGCTTGTTTTGGTCGGGCTGCTCATGTTGGAGGCCATCCGGGACGTGCCGTTCGACGACTGGACAGAGCTCGTCCCTTCTTTCGTAACGATCGTATTCATGGTGTTCACTTTTCACCTGGGGATTGGGATGACCGCTGGGTTCGTTTCCTACCCGTTGATGAAACTGGCGGCGGGGCGAGCTCAGGAGGTGCCTGCGGGCTTGTGGCTGCTCGCGCTGTTGTCGGCGGTCTTTTTCTTGGTCGCGCCCCATTGAGCGCCGGCAGAACGCTCTCTCTCCCCGGTTGCTGACGCTGCGCGGCGAAGGGCGTGCCCTCGAGCACGAAGCTGAAGCTCGAAGCTTCGTCGCAGTAACTCGATGAGTGGCAGGGCGGACCGCTGTTCGTAGTAAAAGGGGAGCGAGGGGGCATTGCTCGAGCGCAACGGGCAATGCGCAGCCAGGCTGAAATGGGGGACAACGCCTACCGGCAATTTCCTTCTTGACAACGTTTTCCCGGCCGTGGCAAACAAAACTTGTTTGCACAGAAAACTAAGGGAGGCAAACCATGGCAACTAGGCTTTCGCGATGGGCTATGTCGCTCGCAGTCGTGGCGTCCGTGGTCACCAGCGGGTGTGGCGGTAACGGTAACGGCGTGCGGCCCACGCCTACATTGACTGCTACGGTTCGGCCGACGGCTACGGCAACGGCGGTCCGGAGTCCCACGCCCACGCCCACGGCGTCACCAGTGGCCACGCCGACCGCAACGTTGGAAGCATTGCAGGGCCTAGTGGTCGTTCGGCGGGAGGTGCCGACTGGTCCGCAAGACGCCATAGCTCCTCCGCCTCCGGGCTGGGTGCAGGGAGCCGATGCCGAGGTGTTCGACCGCGCGCTAGGTCGCGCGACGTTGCGGCTGGTCGGAGAAGAGGCCGTTACCATCGAGACCAACGCAGACGGCACGTTCGCGGTGCCACAAGTTCCCGCGGGCTTGCACCGATTGGAAATCGACAAGGTCTTGAACGGGAATCTCGTACGGGCTGCGGTTCCGCTTGGTTCCCTCGGCAGAGGGACGCTGCAAGTCTTGGTGCAAGTTGGATGGGGTGAAGTGCGGGTAACGGTTCAGAGCAGCGAGGGCGGGACCGTGGTGACCCAAGTGGCAATGCCAAAACAACTGTCTGTCCGCTTGGAGGGCGGCCGGCTGGTCGAGATGATGCAAGGGACACAGGTCTGGCGGGATGAAGATGGCGACGGGGTGTTCGATCCGGTTCACTGCAGCCGTACCTTGTGGGAGTGTGGCGAGGATTTCGTCTGCGAAGACGGAAGCCAGTGTTTGTGTACTTCGAGCTGCCCCGAGTGCGAAGATTGCGGGCCAGGTGTCTGTGGTGTGCCGGAGACCAGGTATGCCTACCGGTGTGGCGACGACGACCGCTGCGCGCAAGCCGGAGATGTTTGTGTGTGCGTGGCGAGTTGTCCGACGTGCACGGACTGCAAACGTCGAGTGTGCGTGCCCGACTGCACACCGCTGGAAATCGACAGTCTGGAAATTTCGGGAGCTCGGGAAGTGGTCGTCGGGCGCTCCATTCAACTCCAAGCAACTGCTCGCCTATCGAATGGAAGTGCGTTAGACGTCTCTAGGCTTGTCACCTGGAGTGTGTCCGACGAGAGTGTGGCTACGGTGGACTCGTGGGGCCAGCTCTATGGGAAGTCCATTGCAGCAGTGGACGTGACGGCAACGTTGGGGACCGTGGCGAGTCCGCCTTTTACCGTTCGGGTCGTGGAGCGGAGTTCCTTGCAACGCATTCAGGTGCGTAACGTTTCTTGCTCCTGCCCGATTCTTTACCGGCCGACCGCCTCCGGAGCGCCTACCGGGATTATGCCCCCGTGCATTTTGCTCGATCGGCCTTCGGTCGACCTGATGCCCGTGCCGTGGTGTCGCGATGTCGTGCTCGTGGGCCGTACACTGCAACTCGCGGCTATAGGGGAATACATCGATGGCTCTGTCGAGGACCTCACCGAACTCGTGAATTGGCGCATCGAGCCGCCAGGGGCTGCTACCATCGAGCGGGGCACACTGAGAACCTTGGCGGCGGCAGACTTGATCATCCGCGCCGAATTCCGTGGCGTCGTCAGCGAGCCCTTGCGCATCCGTGTTGTGGACCGGCCCACACCCATTGCCTTGCGCATTGTTGCCGAGGGCCCCGTGCCAGCGGTGAACCGAGGGGGATCAGATACAACCATACCGCCGCAAGCTGAGACGTGCGTCGGTTGCGATTACGTTCTCCCGGTACTGGTTGGGGATACCCTGTCGTTCCAAGCCTCGCTCGAATACGATACTGGGGAGTGGGAAGATGTTACCCAGCGCGTGGCGTGGCGCGTGTCCGATGAAGCAATTGCCGCCTTCACCGCTCCAGGCGCCTTACTCGGCAAAGCCCCTGGCGAGGTGCGTGTCGACGCAACGTTAGGCGAGCTGCAGAGCAACGCCATTGGTGTGCGTGTAGTCGCTGAGGCTTCCGTCACCGCGCTGTACGTGTACGTGGAGAGCAACGACCGTGTAGTGGCAAAGGGCGAGAGCCTTTTCCTGCGCGCCAATGCCATGTACGACCTCGGCTTTGTCCGCGACGTGACCGACGAGGCTGTGTGGCGAAGCACCAACGAGGCGGTGGGTACGTTCGCGCGGCCGGGCGAATTTCGTGGGGTGTCGCCGGGCACAACCGAAGTTTGGGCCGAGTTTGCCGGGGTCGCTAGCGACCGTGTGACCCTGGAAGTGTACGAAACCAGCGACATCGTGTATTGTGATCCGTTACGCATCAACCGAGCCGTGTGGTCGGATGCGTTCAACCGCGTGGTGTTGGAGTCGGACTGCGATCGGTACGATATCCCGAGCACCGTGACTCTCCGATACACTGTCACTGAGACCCAGCCACACGGTGGAATTTTCGACCCTTGCCTGGACCTCTACGTGTTCCGGGGGCCTGAACTGGTCCGCGTCTTGCGGGAAGAAGGTTGTGGGGAGCCGTTCTTGTCAGGCGCTGCCCCCGGTCGCGACGAGGCTGTTCTGCGTTACCAAACCCTGGCGTTCTGGGACTTACGAGATCAGCAAGGCAACCTTGTTTCCCCTGGAGTTTATCGCATTTACGGTCGGTTCTTTCTGTACTACGATCCGGTAGTTTTCCTGGACATTACCGTGGGAAACCCAGGACCGGAGCCCACACCCACGTTGGCCGTGGGCGGAGGCTGCTTCGTCGGCGATTGCGGAGGGCTGCTGGCCGGAGTTCCAGATCGTGCCGCATGCTACTCCTACGCTCGCATGACCGCATTACCGGTTGCGATCTCTTGGTGCGAGCGGAGCGCGGACGGGGTTTGCGACCCCGCGTCGTGTCAGCCGCCGTGCGAGCCGGAACTCACTTGCTGTCCGGAGAACGCACGGTGCTTACCAGAAATTCCTCCATGCGCGCCCAAATGCTGCCCACCCAATACCGTGTGCGAGCCGGCCACCTTACCTGTGTGCGAGCGGTGCTCCGACTCCGGACGCATCCGAGGTTGTACGCCTGACCCCTCGGTGGCGTGCCCAGCCGTGTGGATGCCGGTTTGTGGGTGCGATGGGCGTACATACTCGAATCGCTGCGCCTTAGCGGCGGCATGCGTGCAACTAGCCCACGAGGGCCCGTGCCGGTAAATGTTGCGCCGCTACCGGCGTTTCCATTTGACTTACCGGGTCTCCGTTTCCCAGGGTCGAGGGTCGGCTATCCGCAAAGCTGCTGCGAAGCCAGGGCCGTGGCGGCGGAAGCGGGAAGTTGGTGAACGCCCTCATTGGCCGGGCACAAAGTTACCTCGAAACAGGGCGGTGGGGCGATGCCCATCCGCGCTGGAGGATCGACTGCGTACTGGGCAAGGGGCCGCGGTGTCACTTGCACTCAAATTCACCGGGCCGATGCAAGCCACCGCCGTATTTCCTCAGCCGGTGCGAAGCCCGAATGCTCGAACACTACCGCGCCCCGGTGAAACACGATGAAATGCGGGATTCCCATCACGCCGTAGCGGGCAGCAAGTTCCGGGTAACGGTCGGTGTCTACTTTGAGGACAATGGCTTGCCCCGAGAGGGCTCGGGCAACCTCGGCAACTTCAGGTGCCGCGCGGCGACAGGGACCGCACCAACTTGCCCAAAAGTCCACGAGCACCGGCACCCGAGCTGCACCCACGATTTCCTCGAAGGTTTTGGGGTCCACATCGATCGGCTCCGCCACTGGTGGTAGCGGTGCATGACAAGCACCACACCGACCCTGGTCTGCCAGATGCTGAGCCGGCACACGGTTGCTGCGCCCACAGTGTTGACAACTTCGGAGCATAACTTTCTTGTGGCATAACCTCTTGCGGGGGCCAAGCACGAAGGCTGCCGGAGTTTCTCCACCGCGATTTCTGTGGTAGCAACGCTTGTAGGTTTCCCGTTCATGGGCACGCGTCGTTACATTGCGGTTGAAGGCCCCATTGGCGTTGGCAAAACTTCCCTCGCAAGTTTACTCGCGGCGGAGTTCCATGCTCAGGCTATTCTCGAGCCAGTAGAGGAAAACCCGTTCTTGCGCCGCTTTTATGAAGACCCCCACACCTGGTCGTTTCAAACCCAGTTGTTTTTCTTACTATCGCGTTACCGACAGCAAAGCGTGCTGCGCCAAAGTGCGGTGCTTGAAGCCAACGTGGTCTCCGACTACCTGTTTGCCAAAGACCAAATTTTTGCGCAGCTTAACTTGCGTGGCGAGGAACTCGCCCTTTATCGTCAGATTTATCAATTGCTCGATTCCCGCTTGCCGAAACCTGATCTTGTAGTATACCTTGAAGCCCGTCCAGAAGTTCTAATCGAGCGGCTACGTAAACGGGATCGTGAGTACGAACGGCGAATACCACGAGAGTACATCGAAGCGCTGGCAGAAGCGTACAGAGAATTCTTCTTCGAATACGCGGAAGCGCCTCTGCTGGTTGCCGACGTGTCGGAGTTGGACTTCGTGGCCAGCCGAGAGGATTTTCTCGATCTCGTCCGCGAGATCCGCTCGATGGGAAAAGGGGTGCAACATTACATTCCGCTTGGATCCAGGTAGCTCCGGCCGATTTAGCCGGTGGTACGGACCGAGACGGAGCGCGTCAGAGCCAGGGATGCGGAAGAACTACACTACCATCGCCAGCGCGGTGACCAAGTTTGGCACCGACCCGGGAACGACGGTGGTCTCGCTTCTTCACGCCCTCGTGCACGAAAGCCCTCCGGGTTCGGTCCTAGGAGGTGCTTTCGATGCAGGGCAAAATTACCGTTCCTGAGATTCGGGCCCGCAAGGGTAGCGGCCTTCCCATCGTTGCATTGACCGCTTACGACTACCCGTTTGCCCGGCTAGTCGACCAAGTCGGGGTCGATGTGATCTTGGTTGGCGACTCGCTGGGGATGGTCGTCCAAGGGCTCGATACCACATTGCCGGTTACCCTCGAAGAGATTGTGTACCACTCCCGGATGGTGGCCCGAGCCTGTAGGCATGCTCTGTTGGTCGCCGACTTGCCCTTTGGGTCGTACCAAGTGTCTCCGCGATCCGCGGTGGCAAATGCAGCACGGTTGCTGAAGGAAGGTGGCGCCGAAGCGGTGAAACTGGAGGGCGGAATCCATATGGCTCGCACCATCCGCGCATTGGCCGAAGTGGACATCCCGGTGATGGGCCATATCGGCCTTACCCCGCAATCGGTGCACCGTATGGGTGGGCACAAAGTGCAGGGTCGCCGACCCGCGGAACAGGAGCGGCTGTTGGAGGATGCTCTGGCTGTAGAAGAGGCCGGGGCGTTTGCCGTGGTGTTGGAAGGCATCCCCCGCGAACTGGCAGCAGAGATTACCGCGCAGCTCACCATCCCGACTATTGGAATCGGGGCTGGGCCCGACTGCGACGGGCAAATTTTGGTGTTGCACGACGTGTTGGGATTGACCGAGGGGCGCAGTCCGAAGTTCGCGAAGCGATACGCAGCCTTGCGCGAAACGGTGGTCGCGGCACTACAATCCTACGTCAACGAAGTCCGTGGGGGCCTTTTCCCGACTGACGAACACTCGTTCCACACACTAGTCGGCGTTCCACGGGAACGGGCAGTCGGCGGCGCATCGTAACGATTGGCAAGTAATTCCCTATGCACGTAATCGAGAGTGTTCGGCAGATGCAACAATGGGCCGACGGCCAGCGAGCCGCGGCGCGGCGGATTGGTTTCGTGCCCACGATGGGTTACCTGCATCGTGGCCACTTGAGCCTGATAGAGCTAGCGCGATCGCGGACCGATTGCGTGGTCGTGTCGATCTTCGTCAACCCCCTTCAGTTCGGTGCTAACGAGGATTTTGACCGTTACCCGCGCGATCTCGACGGCGACCGGCGCAAGTTGGAGTCGGCCGGGGTGGATGTGCTGTTCCTGCCCCGCACGGAGGAACTTTACCCGCCAGGATTTCAAACCGCGGTCGAAGTGGAGCGAGTGACCCGAGGGCTTTGTGGGGCCTCGCGCCCGACCCATTTCCGCGGGGTGACCACTGTGGTGGCAAAGCTGTTTCTCGCGGTGAAACCCCACGTGGCGGTGTTTGGTGCAAAGGATTTCCAACAACTGGTCACGGTGCGGCAAATGGTACGGGACCTCAACTTCGATATCGAGATCCTCTCAGGCCCCATTGTCCGCGAAGCGGATGGCTTGGCTATGAGCTCTCGCAACGCTTATCTCTCGCCGGCCGAACGGGTCGCAGCGCGAGCCATCTTCCAAGCGCTTTCCGAAGCGCGTGCGGCGTTTGCCTCGGGCGAGCGCAACGCAGATCGGCTACGGGAGCTCGTCGTTAGCCGGCTGTCTAGCGTGCCGTTGGCGCGGATCGATTACGTAGAACTTGTGGATGCCGAGACGCTAGAGCCCGTGCGGAGGATCGCGCGACCGGGGGTTCTGGCGGTCGCGGCATTTTTGGGCTCGACCCGCTTGATCGATAACTGCCTCCTCGATCCAGCAGAGGAAACAGGCTCGGCGACCGAGGGGGTAGCGGACGAAGACTCGCAGCAACTTCCGACGGAGGGCAGCGTATGAGAACCATGCTTCGTGGCAAAATTCATCGGGCCACGGTTACTGGCGCCGAACTCCATTATGAGGGCAGCGTGACCATCGACGCCGAGCTTCTAGAACGTGCCGATATCTTGCCATACGAACGGGTGGATATTTGGAACGTGACCAATGGCGAGCGCTTTTCCACATACGCCATTGCCGGGAAGCGAGGCTCGGGCGTGGTATGCATCAATGGCGCCGCAGCTCATAAGGCGCGCAAGGGCGATATTGTGATCATTGCCGCTTTCGCCACTGTGCCGGAGAACGAGGCGCGCACGTGGCAGCCACGGTGCGTGTTCGTAGACGAGCGTAATCGACCAATCGAGATCCGCAGTGAGCGCGCGGGACAAGCCGAGTTTGCTGACGGGTGGCAGTAGCCACCGTTCTCGGGTGCGGTATGCGCGCCTTCCCTTGTTGCTAGCCGGAGGCGCAAGCCTGCTAGCGGGAATATGGGCGGGGCTGGGCCGTGCGGGGGTGCCGGTACCCGTGCCCCGAGCCGAGCTGCTTGCACTTCACGGACCGTTTATGATTCCCGGTTTTCTCGGAACCTTAATCGGGATCGAGCGCGCCGTAGGACTGGGAGCCGCGTGGCATTACGCCAGCCCGGTGGCCAGTGCGCTCGGCACGTGCTTGTTGCTGGCTGGGGCACCGGTAACTGCAGCGGCGGCTGTGTACTCTGTGGCGGCGTTTTTCCTGACCAGCACGATGGTGGCTCTGTGGTTCCAACACCGGGCCTGGTACACGCTTTTGTTTGTTGTGGCCGGCGCTCTTTTACTCGTGGGCAACTTGATGTGGCTGGCAACACTGTCACCGGCTCAAGCTTCAGCTTGGTGGCTCGGCTTTCTCATTGCGACGATCGCCGCTGAACGAATGGAGCTCAGTCGCGTGATCGTACCGCCGGCGTGGGCCCAGCCGTTGCTCGTCCTTGCCTTCCTGGCTTTCGTCGTTGGCATCCTGTGTGGTGGCTTTGGTGCACGCGTGGGGGCGACGATCGTGGGCCTCGCTCTCGTGGGTATCGCCTCGTGGCTTACGCGCTTCGACGTAGCTTGGCGCACCTTGCGTCACCACGGGTTACCGCGTTTCGTGGCGGTGAGCTTGCTTTCTGGGTTTGGTTGGCTGGCCGTAGCAGGCGTGGTCGCAGTCACATTGCCAGTGGCACTCGCGGGACCCGTGTACGATAGCGTCTTACACTCGGTACTGCTTGGCTTTGTGTTCTCGATGATCTTTGCCCATGCGCCGATGATCTTTCCCGCGATTTTGCACGTCCGTGTGCCGTACCACTGGAGCTTTTACATTCATTGGGCGGTCCTACACGGATCGTTGGCGCTTCGCCTCACGGGGGACCTGAGTGGCCACTGGTTTCTCCGTACCTGGGGGATCTTGGGCAACGCGGCTGCGCTCGCACTTTTTTTGGCTGTCACCATCGCGCAGGTGTTGCGTACCGCCCGGAATCGCAGCCACAGTATTATCGAGGCGCGTGCATGACCACTGGCGAGACGAAACCAAAAGGGCGCGTGGCTGGTCCTGCCGAGTTTGCAGGAGACGGCTCTCACCTTTTTCTTGGGGGCAAGGTGCTCACCATGGAGCCACTCGCCACGGCGTCCGAGGTGCAAGTCGTCGTGGTGCGCGCGGGACGCATCGAAGCTTTGGGAGGCCGCGAACTTCTGGAGGCTTACCCGCAGGCTACCCGTGTGGACCTAGGTGGTTGCTGGTTGTGCCCAGGGTTCATTGACGCACACAACCACTTGTCCATCGCGGCGCTTCACCCGCTCTGGGCAGACCTATCGTCGGTACGTACGGAGGAGGAACTCGTGCGTGTGCTGCGCGAGCAAGCGGCACGCGACCCGCACGCGCCGTGGGTCAGGGCGGCAAACTGGAACGAGGCGGAAACAGGCCTTTTGCCCGATCGTCACATGCTCGACCGCGTGGGGCTCGATCGCCCGATTTTGATCGCCCATTACACCTTGCATCAGGGCGTCGTTTGCTCCCGCGGGCTGGAAGAGCTGCAAATTGGACGGACAACCCCGGACCCCGAGGGCGGCGTGATCGCCCGAGACTGGGACGGCCACCCGAGCGGCTTGCTCATCGAACGTGCTTGGAGCGAAGCTCACGCCCGTTCCTTGGCTTCGTACCGTGATCGTGAGCGGTACGATGACTGCATCGTCGAGCGGGCCCAAATGCTATTGGCCGAGGGAATTACTTGCGTGCACGATGCCGCATGTTCTCCCGCAGCAGAGCGAGCTTACCAACGCTTGGCTCGCGCGGGTCGCTTGCCCCTTTCCGTTCTTGCTATGCCGCATGCCGAGGCGATTTTGATGGGGCAGGACGCGGCACGCTGGGACGGTCCACCCACCGGAGAAGGCGACGAGTGGTTTCGTGTGGGTCCGATGAAGTTCTTCGCCGACGGTGGCATAGCCCCAGCACTCGACGTGCGCTCGGGCAACGTGCGCATGCAAATGGGAATCGAGTTTACCGACCTCGAAGCCGAGGTGGAGCGCGCGGTGAACCGCGGCTACCGCGTGGCCGTGCATGCAATCGGCAATGCCGGCCTCGAGCGAGCTCTCGCAGCGTTCACCCGCATACGCCAGCGCCACCCTAGCGCCGACCTCCGGTTTCGGGTCGAGCATGCATGTTTGGCTTCGCGGGAGCAATTGATGAGGCTTCGTGCCTTGGGCGGTGTGGCGGTGGTGCAACCGGGTTTTCTGCGTCATCTCGGCGAAGCTGTGCTCGACGTCCGCTTTGACAACGCCACTTGGTTGCCGTTTGCCGACATGATCGAAGCTGGTCTTTCCCTGGCCGCATCTTCCGACGACCCCTGCGCGATACGGCCGCCATTGTTGACTGCTGGTCACGGGGCAAGGCGCCGAACGGCATCGGGGCGAGTTCTCGACGAACGGCAAGCTGTTCCGTTCGAGGAATGGTTGCGTGCCTATACCTGGGGTGCGGCTTACGCCGGTGGCCAAGAAAATGAGCGCGGCTCGATCTCCCCTGGCAAGCGTGCGGATTTGGTCGTGCTCGAGGGAAAGCTCGATGGAACGAACCCTCCACAGGTGGTTCAAACATGGGTCGCCGGCAAATTGGCGTGGGGCGAATTGTATCCTCTTCCCCAAGAAAATACGTTTGCCGTCAAGGCGGAGGGTCCCCGTTAGGGGTGAAGCAGCGCAACGAGTCGGAGTGGAAGTCTCGGCTTGGAACAGGGGAGGGTACGTCAGCAGCCACTAGAGGGTCCCGCTCAAGTGCCAGCGGAGCGCAGCGCGGGGAGAGCCCGGCGCAGGGGTCCCCACAAAGCGTGGCATTCCGGCTGCCCGACGCTGATCGGTCGCATGGTTCGCACGCGGACAGCAAAGCTCCGCGTGTCACCGTCGAACTCGCGGAGCTTGTCGTGTGACAGCGGCGAAGAGAAACTTCTCACACTCGCTTGTCTGTGTTAAACGGTAACTTGTTCTTTCGCTGCTAAGCACCCACTGACTTCCGGAGTTCATTTCGTCATGCAAACTTCTTCGTCGCTTTCCGAACGTCAACAGCTCCAAGAAAAGTTATGGACTTACGCACAGCGTGCAGTTGTCTTGCTCGTCGCTGTCGGCGTCGGCGTGTTCCTCGGCTTTCAGTTGTGGGGCGAGGCCGCGGAGCTTCGGCAAGAGGTGCGCGAGTTGCGCGACCGGGTGGCCATGCGGGAAAAGGAACGGGACACCTTAAAAAGCCAGATGGCCATTATTGACCGTGACAAAAAGGAATTAGAGAAACGGTTCCAGGATCTACAGGCCCGCTGCGGAGTCCAGGTGCACCCGTAGTAGAGGCGGACCGCGCTCGTGTTGCATTGACAAGCTGAGGCCGCTCGTGTAGCGTGCGTTGTTCCCAAAATCAGGAGTAATTCACAGCACTGGCATCGCACATGTTCGACTCGCTTTCCGAGAAGCTGGATCAGACCATTCGACGGCTTCGGGGGCTCGGCAAAATCACCGACCGCAACGTTGAAGAAGCTGTGCGCGAGGTGCGCCTGGCGCTCTTGGACGCGGACGTGCACTTCCAGGTAGCGAAAGAGTTCACCGACCGCGTTCGCCAGCAAGCCTTGGGGCAGGAGGTGTTGCAAAGCCTGACGCCGGCGCAGCACTTCGTGAAGATCGTTGCCGAAGAATTGACGCGGGCCATGGGGGGCCAGGCCGAGACCCTGGACCTTTCAGGGCCTCCTCCGGTTGTGGTCATGGTGGTGGGTTTACAGGGCTCGGGGAAGACGACCTCGGTTGCCAAACTTGGCCGCCACCTCGCGCAGGAGCGAGGTCGCAAGCCGTACTTGGTCTCGGTAGATGTGTACCGCCCGGCTGCGATGGAGCAGCTCGCCGTGCTCGCGCGACAAGTTGGGTTGCCAGTTCACCCGAGTCGGTCCGACGCCGACCCTGTCGAGCTTGCACGGGCCGCAACGGTAGCCGCGCGCGAGGCGGGTTACGATACGGTTCTGATCGATACGGCTGGACGGCTGCATATTGACGTCGAGCTCATGGAGGAGCTCGAGCGGATTCAGGACGTTGTTCAGCCGAAGCACGTGTTGTTGGTCGTGGATGCCATGACCGGCCAGGATGCTTTGCAGATTGCGCGCGGTTTCCACGATCGATTGCACGTGACTGGCGTCATCCTCAGCAAGTTAGACGGCGATGCTCGAGGCGGCGCTGCGCTGTCGGTGCGCACGGTCACCGGGGCACCGATCCTGTTTGCCGGTACCGGGGAAAAACTCGACCGCCTCGAGGTGTTCCATCCCGATCGGATGGCACGTCGTATCCTCGGTATGGGCGACGTGTTGAGCTTGGTGGAGCGAGCCGAGCGCGCCTACGATGCGAAGAAAGCGGAGGAGCTGCAACGGAAGTTGCGGCGAAACGAATTCACCATCGAGGATTTCCGCGAGCAGCTTCGTGCTGTGCGGAAGATGGGGGCCATGGGTGAGTTGCTCGGAATGATCCCCGGGATGAAAAAGTTTGTGCGCGGCGTCGACCTGAGCGAGGCGGAGGACGAGCTCAAGCGAATCGAAGCGATCATTAACTCGATGACTAAAGCCGAGCGGCAAAATCACTTGATCCTCAATGCCAGCCGTCGCCGGCGCATTGCGCAGGGTAGCGGCACCAGCGTGGCCGAGGTGAACCGATTCTTGAAGCAGTTCGAACAAACCAGAAAGATGATGAAGCAAATGACGAAGGCGATGGGGCGTGGTGGCTTCCCGTCGCGTCTCGGTTTTTGACGGTGAAACTGCTTGTGAACGCAAGGGAGGGAAACTCAAGATGCCAACCACCATTCGCTTAGCCCGGCATGGTTCGAAGAAACGCCCTTTTTACCGGATTGTCGTGGCGGATTCTCGTGCGCCGCGTGACGGCCGGCGGCTGGACCAAATTGGGTACTACGACCCAACGCGTAACCCGGCTGTCGTGCGTGTCGACGAGGCGAAGCTCGACTTCTGGTTGCAACGAGGAGCGCAAGTGAGCCAAACCGTCGCACAATTGGTGAAACGGGTTCGGCGGTCGCAAGTGGCGACCACCGCAGGTATGGCGACTGCACCACAACACGGGGAGGCAGAGGCATGAAAGAACTGGTTCAAGTCTTGGCAAAACACCTGGTCACCAAGCCAGACGCCGTCGAGGTGCGCGAAACGCAGGGGGAAACGGCTTCCGTGGTGGAATTGAAGGTCGCGCGCGAGGACTTGGGGCGGATCATTGGCAAGCAAGGGCGGATGGCGAAGTCCATTCGCACGATCTTGAATGCCGCGGCATCGCGTGCCAACCGCAAAGTCATCCTCGAGATCATCGAAGAAAAGTAAAGACCGAGCGGTTCCTCGCGATGGCACACCACCCGAGGAACGGGTGGTGTGCTTGGGTAAGATCGTAGGGGTGCATGCGTTAGGTGGTGAGGTGCGCCTACTACCGCATAATCCTCGCTCGAATACTCTTGCCCCTGGAATGAGCGTGAGCCTGCGCCGCCACGGTGAGGCGCAACAAGCCGAAGTGGCTTCGGTGCGCCCACATCAGCAGTTCCTACTGGTGCACTTTGTCGGTATAGACAACCCCTCCGCTGCGGAGAGACTCCGCGGGTTCGAGGTTTGGGTGCGTGGGCAAAACCTTCCGCCAACCGGCCCAAACGAGTTCTACTACCACGAGTTGGAGGGCATGGAAGTGGTTACCGTTGGCGGCGAGCGGTTGGGGGTTGTCGCCGAAGTCATGGCCAACCCAGGTGCCGACATTCTCGTGGTTCGCGACGGGGAGCGAGAATTCTTGATTCCCATGGTCCAGCAGTTCGTGAAGTCGGTCGATCGCGATTCGCGTCGCGTGTGCATCGAGCCCATCCCAGGGCTACTCGAACCTTGATGCGGTTGATCATCCTGACCCTGTTTCCGGAATTTTTTACCTCGCCGCTGTCGAGTTCCATGCTCAAAAAGGGCCAGGAACGGGGCGCCGTTTCGTTCGAGATCGTCAACATCCGGGATTTCGCCACCGACAAACACCGCGTTACCGACGATACCCCCTATGGTGGCGGAGAAGGAATGGTGATGAAGCCGGAACCGATTGTGGCCGCGTTGGAGTCGCTCGGGGAAGGCCCTCACCGGCCTTATCGCATTCTACTCTCTCCTCAGGGGCGCCTGCTGGACCAAAGGCACGTGCAGGAACTCTCGGAAAAACCCAGCTTGGCGCTCGTGTGCGGGCGCTATGAAGGAGTCGATGCACGCGTGAGCTACTTCGTGGACGAAGAGCTGTCCATTGGGGATTACATCCTCTCTGGAGGGGAGGCAGCGGCTTTGGTCGTTGTTGACGCAGTCTCGCGACTGGTTCCTGGAACGTTAGGGTCTCCCGCATCCGCGTGCACGGAATCGTTTTCGGATGGCTTGCTCGAATACCCCCAATACACGCGACCTGCCGAGTTCCGTGGCTTACGGGTGCCCGACGTCCTTTTGTCGGGGGATCACGCAGCGATTGCACGGTGGCGCCGCCAAGAATCTTTGCGGCGCACCTGGGAGCGCCGGCCCGAGCTGCTGTCGCGGGCGCGACTGAGCGAGGAAGATCGTGCGTTTTTGCGCTCGATCGGAGCATCCCTCGATGGCTGAACTTTACCTCGCCCTCTTGCACCATCCCATGCTGGATAAAACTGGTCAGGTCGTCACCACTGCGCTGACCAACATGGACATCCATGACATCGCCCGCAGCGCACTCACATACGGAGTTCGGCGGTTTTACGTGGCCCACCCGGTCCGTGCGCTACGGCTCCTGGCGGAAAAGATTATCGAGCATTGGCAAACTGGCTACGGCGCAAGCTACAACCAAACTCGCAAGGAGGCCCTGCAAATCGTAGCGCTGGAGACCGATTTCGACGGCGTCCTCGTTGCCATCGAACGCGATGCTGGTTGCCGCCCGGTGGTGGTCGCGACTTCTGCCAAATCAAGCCCTGGTCGTCTTCCGTTTGCAGAGTTACGGCGGCGACTCGAAACGGACCAGCGGCCCTACCTACTGGTCCTGGGGACGGGCTGGGGGCTGGCGCCAGAGTTGATTGCTCGGTGCGACTTGTTCCTCGAGCCGATCCTGGGCACCGGAACCTACAATCACCTATCCGTTCGCTCCGCTGCCGCCATCATCCTTGACCGGCTTTGCGGCCAGCGCTAGGCAGGCCAATCTCGGTTCGCCGAAAGCGTGAGGAGATCCACCATGAACATCATCGATGCGATCGAGCAAAAACAACTGCGTTCCGATATTCCTGACTTTCGCCCTGGGGACACTGTGCGGGTACACTGTATCGTGGTGGAGGGGGACAAGGAGCGGATTCAAGTGTTCGAGGGCGTGGTGCTGCGGCGTTCGCGTGGAGCCAACCGCGCAACCTTTACCGTACGCAAGGTCTCGTACGGAGTAGGCGTGGAACGCACGTTTCCCTTGCATTCGCCGCGCATCGAGAAAATCGAAGTGGTGAGCCGAGGCAAGGTGCGGCGGGCGAAACTGTACTACCTGCGAGAACGGTTTGGGAAAGCTGCCCGCATTCAAGAAGTACAATCTTGACGCGCAGGCTGTGGGCCTGCGTGCTTGATACGCGGCGATTGGTACCGAGGGGAACCCTCGCTTTCGTCCTCGCGGCAAAGAAGGCTTTGGTCTGCACGAGGATTGTCGGTACCGTTCCCGTCGGAAGTAGGACCGTAGCTAGCGAGGGGTTTCACCCGGGTAACTGGAGTGGGATAAGAAATGTTGGCTTGATCTACGTGTCCAAACACAAAAGCTGGCGGTGCCTCCCACTCTACCTTGACCGATGGCCGCTTTTAGGCGGGACCTCAGCTTAAGGACGTGCGCGGCGAAACAAAATCGTGAATTGCGGCGGCAACGACATCGCGTTCGTAGTCCACGCTGACGACGTGAAAACTCTGCTCCAACGTCAAGACTTTTACTGGACCACGGATCCCGTGCCGCAGGAACTCGACTCCTTTCCACGGGCAAGTGTGGTCTAACTTCGACTGCACGATCAGTGTGCGCTGCTGGACGCGATGCACCTGCGAACGCACGATTCGCTGCAGGGTTAGCAGTTCCCTGAGGGCTCGAAGCGGTACGCAGGAATAACCTACACGCTGGGCGCGAGCCTGGGGATCGGCGATGTCGCTTGTCCCTTTGGGCCAACAAGGGCGAACGCGTGCCAGCACCGGCAACAGGGCAGCAAATGTTTCGACCCACCACGCGCGCAAGAAGATTGCCGGGGCCAGGAGGATCAAGCCCTCTACCCACTGAGGTCGGCACGCAGCAAGGTGCAACGCCAACAGTCCGCCCAAAGATTGCCCGACCACCACGATGGGTGCCTGGTCGGCACCGAGGGCGGCTGCGCTTTCTTCCGTGGCCTGATACCAGTCGAGCCAACGAGTCTTTGCCAGTGCCGACGGGGTACTGCCATGCCCCGGTAGAACAGGTGCCAACACCCGATAGCCCCTTTGAGCTACCGTGTGCGCGAGAAAACCGAGCTCTTCCGGTGTTGCCGTAAACCCGTGCAGGAACAGGTGTGCGGGCAAACCACCAGGGTACTGCAAGCTAGCCCCGCTCCCGAGCAGATCCTTGCTTTGGAAATCCAGAGGGCTCATGCCCTGCAGGTCAGTTATCGCCTCTGGCGCATCGGAGCCGCCGCTACCTGAACGGGCCTGAGGTCGATTTTTGCCTTGGATTGCAGATAATTCGTAAACTCTTCGAGCACGTGTGCGCGCCGTTGAGCGATCACTTGTTGCTGGAGTTGGTCCTTTCGAGACAGGAATTCCTCCTCGCTTGGCTGCGTGCGTTCGAGCAGTGCAGCAACCACGAAGCTATCGCCCACGGGGTAAACTTTGGGCGCGAGTGGCGTTTCCGCACTCAGTGCAAACGCGGCCTGCTTAAGCTCGGCACTATCGCCGATGCGAGGAATGAAGGCGCCTTCGCGCGTGAACGCTGCCGTTTCCCGAACTTCCCGTTGCTGACTCGCGGCGGCCGCTTGCAAGGTGGATTTTTTTGCCTCCTCCAGCAACGCTTCGGCCTTCTGTCGCGCTAACTCCCGCGCTCGGGCCAGCTTGGCTTCGCTGGCTACCTTTTCCTCGATGGCGGCCAGATCCGGTATCGCAGAGGGAATTCGTTCGAGCACTTTGAAGACGATGAATTCGTCGGGCCCGCTAACCACGGGGCCGACTTCCCCAGCGTTGGTTTGAAATGCGGCGCGGGACAACGGGTGGTTGCTGCCAAGCCCTTCGATGGAGTCATGCTCCGCAAAGGGCGAGGGCACTTTGACCGCAAGCCCCTGCGACTGCGCGATTTGCTGAAGAGGTTCGCCGTTGGCAGCACGCATCCGGTCTGCACCGGCTTGCTGCTGGGCGAGTTCGCGTGCTTTCTCGTTTTTCAGCTTCTCCCGAATCGTTTCCCTCACTTCATCCAGTGGCTGCGTACGGGCCTCTTCCTTACTTTCAACTTTGATGATGTGGAATCCAAAATTCGTCTCCACGAGGTCGCTGATGCTGCCCGGAGGAAGTGCGAACGCCACGGCGTCGAACGCTGGTACCATTTGTCCGCGTGGGAAGAAGCCTAAGTCGCCTCCCTGCGGGCCGCTGCCCGGATCCTCGGAATAGGTTTTGGCCAGTTCGGCGAAGTCTTCTCCTTTTCGCGCTCGCTCCAATACCTCGCTGGCTCGCTTGCGCACCGCTTCCTTTTGCTCGCTCGTGGCATTGGGTTGGAGACGAAACAGAATGTGCCGAGCATGCACCCGCTCTGGCTGGCGATAATCGCTTTCGTGAGTTTCGTAATACTTACGGATGTCCTCCTCGGTCACTTCCGCGCGGGGGAGAAAGTCCTCCTTCCTGTAAGCGACGTACTCGACACGAGCGCGCTCTGGTTCCCGAAACGACTCCTTATGCTGCTGGTAGTACTGTTCGATGTCGGTTTCCGATAGCTTGACCTGGCTTGTCAGTTCATTCGCGTCGAACTCCACGAAAGCAAGTCGAACTTTCTCCTCTTCGTATTGAAAGCGGCGACGTAAATCGTCGTCGCTAACTTGCACGCCGGCAAGGACAATGTCTTGCAACTTGGTCACGAGAATATCGCGCCGCACGCCCTCTTCGAACTCGGCCGGTGTAAGGCGGTTGGCGCGGAGTACGCGCAGGTAAAAGTCACGGTCAAAACGGCCATCTTGGTGAAAGGAATCCATTTTGGCGATGAACTCTCGCACCTCGCTATCCGTGGCCTCCAGGCCAAGCCTTTGCGCTTCTTGCAACATGAGTTCCGTGCGAATGAGCCGATCGAGCGCTTGCGAGCGAATGTCCATACCCTGCAAGAATTCGGGCCGAAACTGGTCGCCGTAAAGGTTGCGGTAAAAGTTCCGCAAGTTTTCTTCCGCACGCTCCAAGTCCTTGTCGATAATTGGCTTACCGTTGACTTTAGCGACGGCGTTGTAGCGACTCCCATTGCTCAACCCCACGCCAATGCCCCAGTAAATGAATACCGCGGCGAGGATTCCAAACAATACCTTCACCCAGGTGGCAGAGGCGTTACGCCGGATAAACTTCAGCATAAGGCTATCGACCTCGGCAGCCGACGATAGACGACCCCCCTTCCAAACGCAATTCGCGCCAGTCTCTCAGATGCTTGCCGTCTATCCTCGGGAGCACAGCAAGCATGTGCAAAAGTCGCTTGCGTTGGGTGCCCATTCCAACGGGCTGGATGCTTGCACCCGCATAGCGTGTATCTCCCGACCGATGTGCGCGGCGACTGCCTGATAGACCATGCGATGCCGTTCAACGAGGGATTTGCCGGTGAATTGAGCCGAAACGATGCGCACATGAACGTGGCGCCCGCCGCGACGAGCTTCGGGGTGGCCGGCATGCTGGGCACTCTCGTCTTCAATCCACAAATGCGTCGGTTCGAGCGCCGCGATGAAAGCGTTTTGGAGCATGTGGGCTACCTCTGCTGCCGGGGCGCGCTCTTTGGTGTCGGGAGCCATTGGTGCACCTTAATCGATGGAACACCTGACGTTGTGCTTTGTCCAATAGGTGGCCAACTCCACGAAGGCTCGCAAGTAGGCATCGAAAGTTGTTGGCTTGACGACGTAACTGTTTGCACCGGCACGATAGCACGCAGCTACATGCGCAGGGTGGGTGGAAGAAGTGAACACGACGACGGGAAGTGCCTGGGTCCGTGGATGGTCGCGGATGCGCCGTAATACTTCGATCCCATCGAGGCTAGGTAAGTTCAGATCCAGTACAACGACGCGGGGCAAAACAGGACGCGGTTGTCGGTGGAGCCACTCGAGAGCTTCGAGGCCGTCCCCGATCGAGAAGATGGCTAGACCCTGCAGCGCCTCGCCCGCGAGGGACAAGGCTAGGTCGCGGTCCGAAGGGTTATCCTCCACCCAAAGCACATCCACAATCGTCCCACGGCCCATAGAGCTGCACCACCCAGCCACGCCTGGGCAAACATCATGCGCTGTTCCGTAGCGCATAGCAAGGGTGAGGGACGAATCAGTCTGGGGGTAAGGTCAGAATCCTACTCCCATGTGCTGGGATTGCGGGCAACGTTGCGGTGCCGTTTTCGAGCTCCAACACCTGGTTGGTCCAGTACTCGAAGACATGGAAGAGCTTTTTCGCCTGGGGGAACCAGCGTTGCAGATCGAGCCGACGAGTAGATGGTTCGTCCGCAAAGTTGAAACAAGCGAGTGCAGACTGGTCTTCCGAGTATGCCAAGAGCAAGCTCGGAGGGTCTTCATCCATGAGAGATGGAACCATCGCGCGAAACCGGTTTTCGTTGCGCAGCTCGAGCACTTGGCGGAGTCGGTCCATCTCCGGTTCCGTCAACCCCGACAGGCGATCGCTCAACACCAAAAGCCCATCGGTTAACAGGATCGCTGTGGCGAGGGTGCGGAACTCTTCTTCCGTGAGCCGGGTGCGACTCGTCCGAATCATGAGGCAGTCCGGGTCATTGAGCCACCAGCTTCGGTGGAGAAACGCTCGGGTCAAGGTGTTACGGATGGCGTGTTTCGTGGCTACGCCGTGCAGGTCGCGTAAGGGGACGCGGCTGAAGAAATTGGTCCAAAACGGGGCCACGTCGGGACCAACCCGCATGGCATCGACGATCCCTACCGCTGGGCCAAGGGGGCATCCGCAGCCAATGAAAAAGGTGTCCTCGCCGGCTGCGGCCCGCATGGCTTCAAGCCCGCGGCGCAAGGCCTCAGCACGGGTTGCGCTCGGGTCAGATCTTTTGCCTGGAAGCGCGGCTGCGTAGAGGAAATCGAGCTTGAGTACGCCAAAGCCCCACTGGTGGACCAGTGTGCTCACAACCTCTTGGAGCCACTTTAAGACTTCAGCGTTCGTGGTATCGAGAGCGTAACACGGCCTCGACCCCCACATCGGGTTCCACAGCGCAAAGCGCGGGCGGTGATCCTCGTCTTGCACGAACCAGTCGGGATGCTCGGCAAACAACCGAGAGTCGCGCGTGGCGATAAATGGCGCCAGCCAGATACCGGCAGTAAACCCAGCGGACCGAATTTCGCTCGCTAGCCGTGCCAGGCCATGGCGAAACTTCGCGTTCGGGGTAAGCCAATCCCCAATGGCTGCCTGATACCCATCGTCAATTTGTAAATAGTCGAGAGAAAGCAGAGGCCGCAGGCGTTGGGCCGCATCGATGTTCTCCCGGATGGCTCCTTCGTCAATGGAGGTGAAGTAGTCGTACCACGAACACCAACCGATCGGGTTCCTTTCGGGCACGCGGGCTTGCATGTACTGCCCACTGCGGCGTGCATACGCTGCTAGACCTTCGTACGCATTCGCGGCCACGCCGAGAACGAGTGGCGGAACCAGCATGGATTTTCCCGGTGGCAGCGGTTTGCCATCGTAATGCACGGTTGCTGCCCACCGGCCACAGCGCTCGCCGACGATGGCCACTTCGATATCGGCAAAAGCGAAGCGGCCATCGAGAAAACCTGCGATCAGGACTTCTTGGCTGCTCCGGTTGGCAATGGCCGTGAACAGATCGGAGCGGAAATGACCGGCGACGCCGGATGAAGGCCGGGCGATGTCGATGAGGCCAATGCGCAGCAGCGTGGAAAACGGATCCGGGTCCACTTCTTGCGCGCGGAAGCTTCGGGTGCCGGTCCACGACTGGTACCCATTGCGAAACACGCTCCAGTCTTGTGCCGACGGCCCCACGAACACTTCGCCAAAATCGGGAAGCCACAAAGGCGCGACAGACTCGAGGTAGACTGGCTCCGGCCCGCGGTTGGTCAGCCGAGGTTCGATTACGAGAAATGGCTTGTCTTCCCGCAGCGCAAGATCGAGGAAGAGGCCGTGTTGTTCTGCAGCGCCACGAGCACCATCGCTGGTTCTTTCCAAGTACGGACGGAAGACGTACGGGTTCCCCCCAAGCTGATAACGGATGTTCGGCCGCAAGCCTTCGAGACGCACACGGTCGTCTTCGCTCCAGAAAAAGAATCGCCCATTTCTGACCTCGTAAAACATCCCCACGACCGATCCTCCTCTTCGTTGCGGCGCCCTCGGATCGCCTAGCGCTGCGAACACTTACGACGAATCGGGCGTAGCAGCCAAGTACTTCATCGAGATCCATGGCTAAGGCGACCCAAACCGTTAGGACAGCGCCGAACCCGGCGGAGGGTAAGCTAGTGTTCCGCGCAGGGCGGCAACTTCCTCCTCGGGGGGATGCGGAAGCCAAAGTCGTCGCTCTTCGCGCCATGCTCGCACTTGCGCTTCGGCTCGTGCTCGCCGCTCGGCATCCAACCCCGAATCGGTTCCGCAGTACAGGGTTTGCGACGGGAAGGCAAAGCCGGTGCCGCTTTCGGCCACGATGTCCATGATGCGCAGGAAAAGATCTTCGCGAATGGCGAGGAACTCGTCGTGCTCGGTCGTTTCGATGTACGCGAGAATCTCGACGTCGAGGGAGTACGCTCCAAAGCCGATAAAGCGCACACGGGCAGGATCGGGCGATACTTTCGGATGCGCGACGAGTAATTTTTTGAGCTCGATCAGCAAGTACCGCAGTTGATCCGGGGTAGTTTCGTACCGCAAGCCGAGCGTTGCAGTAAGCCGAATCCGGTCGCGCCGGCTGAAGTTTTCGATTTGCATCGAGGCAAACTCGCCATTGGGCACGGAAAGCACAGTGCGGTCGAGAGTGCGAATGCGTGTGGAGCGAAGGCCGATGTCTTCCACCACTCCGAGCTTGTCGCCGAACCGACAGAATTCACCGACGCGCACGGGTTGGTCCGCTACCAAGGTGATGCCTCCGAACAGGTGCTCGAGTGTTTTCTGCCCAGCCAGGGCAACAGCCAGTCCGCCAATCCCGAGTCCAGCGAGTACGCTGGTCACGTCGAAGCCCAGATTCTGCAACGCCACGAGCAGCGTCAGTGTGGCGAGGAATACCTTTGCCGCGCGGCGGCCGAGAGGAAGGAGGGAGGCCGCTGCCTGCCGATTGGCAGCTCGCTCTTCGATGGCTCGGGCCGTAAGGTCAACGGCTCGCATCAACAACCACGCCGTGGCCAGGATCATTCCCGCACTGGTAAGCGAGCGCATGAAGTGATCCGACCGCACCGACAGCGCGAGCAACGGTAGCCCGCTGCGAAAGACGACGAGTGTAAGCAGCGTGTGCAGCGGGGCCCTCATGACGACCACGGCATCCTCGCTGAGCGGCACCCACGACTGGGAAACAATCACGCGGCCAATGCGCACGCTCGCACGCGTGAGCCCCCAGGCCAGGAGCCATGCGGCCACCCCTAGCACGAGGAAGCCGATCCACTGCCAAAGCCGAACGCCAAGGAAGCGCACTTCGAAAAACGGCCGCGGAAGGTAGTCTTCCAGTGGGCCGTAGCCGAACTCTTGGTACAGCGCTGGAATCCGAGCGACGGTATCCGGAGCGACTCTCCAAACCAAGACGCCGTCTTCCCGGGGGCCGCGCTCGAGAAACATTCGAGTCGGCTTCTCCGCTGTTGGAATTACGGCAAGGCTTTCCCGTCGCGGAGGTAGGCCATCTTCTCGATCCCCTTCACTAGAGTCGTTAATCTGCTCCGGGTCCAGCCAAACCGTGCGATCGATGACGAGGCACAACTGCCGCGCAAGAGAGGGCCCGGCTTGCTCTCGCTCGCCAACCCGGATGCGGCGCAAGTCCAAATAAGCGCTTGCCCGGAGATAGTCTTGTGCGTTGCAAGCCTCGAGAAAACCGCGCACGCTCGATCGCGGGGTGCCGCGGCCAAAGTCGTCGACGGGCCCGGCACTGCTTGGCGTCACCGCCGGTGTGGGTGCCTGGGGCGTTTCCACAACTTGGGCCACCAAGCTTTGCGCGCCCAAGGCGGCAACGAATCCTGCCAAGGAGCCAAGAATCCACCTCCGCAGTGGGAGTAAAGGAACGCTCATAGCCATGCCTCCTCCACAAACTAGCGTGCCGAGCTTGGTGTGTTCGCAGGCCCAACGCAAGAACAACCTAACCCGGAAAAGCTCGTCGTTTCCTTTCCCCAGAAATCAAGCTAGACGACGGCCATGTTGACCATCGAAGAGTTCAGTCGAGTGGACTTGCGCGTTGGCACTGTTGTGGCTGCAGAAAATCACCCCAATGCAGACCGCCTGTTGGTACTTCGGGTCGATCTAGGCAGCGAAGAGCGGCAAATCGTAGCCGGGATTCGCTCGCACTACTCGCCGGAGCAACTGGTCGGTCGCCAAATTGTCGTCGTTGCCAACTTGCAACCGGCCACCCTGCGCGGGGTGGAAAGCCAGGGCATGTTGTTGGCCGCCAGCGATGACCAGGGCGAGCTTGCGATCCTCACCACCGAGCGAAGGGTTCGGCCAGGTGCACGGGTCAAGTAAACCAGCGGGAATCCAGAGCTGCCGCTGGGTGACTTGGCTCGCAGCCGCCAAAGCGATAGGCGAACAACCGAAGGAGCGAAAAGGAGCAAGCGATGGCCATTGATTTTTCGTTTCCCCCAGAAATCGAACAGGTACGCTTGCGCGTGCGAGACTTTATTCGCGAGGTCGTGCGCCCGCGAGAGCAGGAAATCGAGCAGCGCCCGAACGATCGCGGATTCTTGATCCGCAAGATTATCGAAATGCGGCAAGCCGCGCGCGAGTGGGGCTTGTGGCTCCCGCACATGCCAAAAGAATACGGAGGCATGGGCTTGGGCCATGTTGCCATGGCCGCGGTTCAGGCGGAGGCGGCGAAGTCGGCTTTCGGGCCGTACGCACTCAATGCGCAAGCACCCGACGAGGGCAACATGCACACCCTTTTGCATTGGGGCACGGAGAAGCAAAAGGAGAAATACTTGCGCCCGCTGTGCGAAGGTGTTGTCCGCTCGTGTTTCGCTATGACCGAGCCAGAGGTGGCCGGTTCCGACCCGACTCTGATTCAAACGCGGGCCGTGCTCGACGGCGACGAATGGGTGATCAACGGTCATAAATGGTTCATCTCGGGTGCTCGTGGTGCGAGTTTCGCCATCTTGATTGCGCGCACGGAGGAGAACCCTCCCATCCCGCAAGCGGCGAACTCGGCGTTTATCGTGGACCTGCCTGCCGAGGGGTGGACGATCGTTCGCGACATCGAAACGATGGCGGGCAGCCACAACCATTGTGAGATTCGCATCGAGAATTTGCGCGTCCCCCGGGAGAACCTGCTGGGGCAGCGGGGGCAGGGACACTTGCTCGGCCAAAGCCGCCTGGGCCCCGCGCGCTTGGCCCACTGCATGCGGTGGATTGGGCAAGCGGAAATGGCGCTGGACATGATGGTCGATCGCGCGCTGAAACGCTACGCGCACGGCTCCTACTTGGCAGAGAAGCAAGGCATCCAGTGGATGATCGCCGACTCCGCCATGGAGCTCTACCAGTGCAAGCTCATGGTGCTGCATGCAGCGTATAAAATCGACCGCGGAGAAGACTTCCGCAGCGAGGTCTCCATGGCCAAGCACTTTGTGGCCAATGCTTTGAATCGGATCATCGATCGCGCCATTCAAGTGCACGGCGCGCTTGGCTACTCGCTCGACACCCCGCTGGCCCGTATGGCCCAACATGCTCGCTGGGCTCGCTTTGCCGACGGGGCCGATGAAGTTCATCAGTGGCGGATTGCACAAAGAACCATCGAAGCATACAAGCGGGACGGCACAACGAAAGCCGCTACAGGTGGCCTACCGTTGTAGGAGGAGAGTCCTGCACGCTGTTGGCCGCCCCACCGTGCTGGCGGCGGGCATCGTTGCACTCCTTGTTGCTACGCTGGGGTGCCGCGACCGATCCGGCGAAGCCCCTCTGGCAGGGGCCGACGTCGTTCTGATCGTGGTCGACACGCTGCGTGCGGATCACCTAGGGTTTCACGGGTACACACGGCCAACCTCGCCTTTCTTGGACCGTTTGGCCGCCGAATCGGCGGTATTTACTGATGTGCTTGCCCCTTCGTCGTACACTCGAGAATCCATCGCGGCGCTATTCTCCGGTCACTGGCCCTCGTGCATTGGAGCCATTGGTTGGAATGCTTCGCCACGCAAAGCTCCGTTCACACTGGCCGAACGGCTAGGCGCATCCGGATACGCCACTGCCATGTTGACGTTGACCACGATGCTGACCGACCCCGGCTTTGCGCGCGGCTTTGAGCGGATCGAACACCTGACCACTCAGTGGGGCATCAGTCGGGCAGGGCCTGAGCTGACGCGTCGGGCCCTGGAAGTTTTCGCGGAACCTCGCACCCGACCGCTGTTCCTGTACCTCCATTACCTCGACCCACACGGACCGTACGACCCCCCACCGGAGACGCTCGAACGCTTTGCTCCTGCGTCCAGTGTTGTCCTCGATCTCTACCGCGACATCCGTCCGCGCTTGCCGGAGCTCGTGGCTGAGGGGTTCGGCTCGCAAGACCGTCGATTTCATGAACTCGTTCGGCGATACGATGCCGAGATTGCCCATACCGACGCCGCGTTGCAGCAGCTGGTCACTGGTCTGCGGGCACGGCCCTCGAACCGGCCGTTGTTGGTCGTGATCACCGCTGATCATGGCGAGGAGTTCCTCGAACATGGCTTTGTGGAGCATGCGTGGACCCTCTACGAAGAAAGTGTACGGGTTCCGCTGGTTTGGTGGTCGCCTGGGCGCATCCCCCGAACCCGCTCGTCACAAGCCGCCTCCCTCGTGGATGTCGCCCCGACCCTGCTGCGGTTGCTTGGAATCGACTCAGAGCAACTCTTGCAACAAGAGTCGGGCCGCGCTTTGTTTCACGTCCGCGGCCAACAGGCCGACGTTGCTGACTTGGGATCGCGCGTTCGCTTCGCGGAACTGGGCATCGCAGAGCGCAACGTTGCTCGGGCTGTTTGGTCTGACGGTTGGAAATATATGGTTGCGCGCCGCTGGCTCGATGTAGGTGAGCGCGCTCGCGCGAGCAGAATCGAAGAACAAATCCGACAACAGGGGAAAACACCCGCCTTGCCGCCGCCCGGGGTCGTGGTGCGCGAGGAGCTCTTCCACTTGCCCAGCGATCCGGAGGAAAGGGCGAATCGCGTAACCGAGGCACCCGCAGTGCTACCACGTTTGCGTGAATACCTGTTTCAGCACGAGCGGCGCTGCCCTTTGACTGGGGTTGTCTCTGGGGCTCGACCAACGCTTGCGCCGCACGAGGCGGAAGCGTTGCGTCAGTTAGGCTACTGATCTCCAAGGGGTCCGCAGCTCGTTGGCAACCGATCCGGGTCGCGGATTCGCTTTCTTCATTTACTGCCTTGTCTCCGGTACGAGGTGGGAGTACTCTTGGGGCACGTCGTCGGAGAGGGAGGTTCGCCATGCGAGCGACAGAAAGCTTTGGTGTGTTGGTGGCTGTGGGCTGGTTTTTGCTCACAGTGCCATCGGCATTGCAAGCATTGCCCAATCCAGGATGTGTTGCGGATGCAGCTCACGAACGGAACTTGTGTCGCGACCTGTGCCGCGAGAACTTCCAGGCAGCCAAGGACTTATGCCGCAACATCAACCACGATTGCGCAGATGCTTGCCGAGCGGGACGCGAAGGGTGCTTAGAGGGAACGCCGGAAAATCCCGGGCCGTTGGCTACGTTACGTAGCTGCATCGGCGCCTGCAATTCGGCTTTGGACGCAGAAAAGGCGCGTTGCCGAAACGAACAGTGCCCGGAAGGGAGCCCGGATCGGGAAGCTTGCCTGGACGCTTGCATTGATGCCGCTCAAGTTGCGGCGTTTCAATGCCGCGACCGCTGCCGAGAAGCGGCACGCCCGGGTATCAAGCTGTGCCGCGATGCTTTCCGTGCTTGCATCCGAGCTTGTCCGCCCGCCCAGTAGTTCGAGCTAAGCTTGACGCCAAACGCTGCAGGGTGGTGGGTACGCTCTCGGCGCGGCGCCCGCGCGGCCGCGTACGTATGCGCGGGCAATGTCGTGTGCGCATAGTGGCATTGAGCTGAGTAGCCTCTCCGCAACGGCCTCCCCTTGGGATCATCGGAGTACGGGAGAGAAGGCTGCCGAGGTTAGATTTTCGTTCGATCGTGGCTCGTCTCTGCAAGGCATAGAGTGGGCCCGACCGGGTGCCTTTCGCCGGCGCAATCCGGTTGTTGATAGTTTCAGTGTGGTGATTGGCACCTGCGGTTGCTAACGTGGCGGCGTGCTTTTGCGGATCGTGGGCAAAGCGCTGTGTATTGTGGTTGCTTGTGCGGCTGCCGCCCGCGCACTGGTCGTTGTCGAGAGGGATTTTCGCGACCTGGTGGAGCGCGCCGAAGTCATTCTCGAGGGCACGGTTTCTGGAGTAGAAGAAGTTCCTGATGCCACAGGGATTCAGCGAACCTTGGTGACGTTGACCGATTTGGAGGTCCACAAGGGGACGGTGTCGGGGCCAAAGTTCGCACTGGACGTAGTCGGCGGTACGAAAAACGGCTTTCGTTCGCAGGTACTGGATTTACCCTCGTTTACCCTAGGGGATCGTGTCATCCTGTTCGTGCGTGGCAATGGGCAGGCAGTGTTTCCTGTGGTGGGAGTGCACCAGGGCTACTTTCGCGTGGAAGGTCTGGAGGATGGCAGCTCGAGGATCGTGCGTTGTGACGGGCTGCCGGTGGCTGCACGGGAGCAACGTGCCCTGCGCTTTGCGCCGCGAACGAGGCGCGGGATGGAACGCGCCGTGTCGCTGGAGGAGTTCCGAACCTGGATCCGCAACGAGATGCAAACACTTGGCGGGGGTGTAGGCCGTTGAAACGCTTGGCGGCGCTGCTTGCTGGGGTGAGCCTCAGCAGCCTGGTCCTATCTCCTACCGCTGTTCTTGCTTGGGCTTGCATTCGGGTCAACTCGGCCAATCCGTCGAGTCGTTGCATCTACTGGCCTTCTGGCAAGGTTACCGTGAAATCGTTTCTGGGCGCGCCGGCCCGCCCCCCGTTACTGAACGGCACGCGCACGTGGGACGAGAACGTGCTCTCGGCAGCCGGCGACTGGAACGCGCAAGGCGCTGCAGTGCAAATCACGGTGCAGGTAGGTGGGCCATTTGCCGACCCATGCGGTCGCCAAGGGCGTGGTCATGCTTGTGATAATACCGGACCTGCAGGGGATAATCCGATCATTTTCGCCAACGATTTCTGCGGCCGCGATTTTGGCGACATCATCCAGCTCACGAATAACTGCTACCAGCCGGATACGGGCGCGATGGTCAACGCCCCCGTTTTTATCAATGCCAAGGTGCGCTGGAACGCGTACGATGGGAGAATTCTTTTCGACACCTCGACCGGCGTGCCTGAACCGGTTTACGACATCCGCCGCGTGATTTTGCACGAGCTGGGCCATGTTCTCGGTCTCGCCCATCCCGACGAGGCAGACCCGCCACAGGCAGTGGTTGCCATCATGAACTCGCGCGTGAGCAACATCGATCGGTTGCAACCGGATGACGTTGAAGGGCTGCTGGCGATTTATCCTCGATCGGCTCCGGGCCCTCAACCAACACCGTCACAGGGGTGTAGTGTTGCACCGAGGGAGACGACCGGGTGGTTCTGGGGGACAGCCTTTGCCTTCCTGGTTGTTATCCGGGGGATCGGACGATCCGCCGGGTGTGGTCGCCTTCGAAATCGCGTCAGATTTTGAGCGGCAGTTGTAGGCGAACGGCGGCCCGGAGTTTGGAAGACCTGTTCGGTCCGGCGCCCGGCGCATCTTCGCCCCGCGCCGGATTCACCCGTACGCGGCGATGAGCGCGCTTCCCAAGGCAATGACCAGGGCACCCAACAGCCGATAGCGGGTTTCTGCCTCGCGGAGCACGAAATGTGCGAGCACCACGCCGAACACGATGCTGCACTGCCTCAGGCCAAGAACGTAACTTGCGGGGGCGGCCGCCAGAGCCCAGAGGATCAGCAAATAGGAGAATCCTCCAAGCAAGCCTGTTGCAGAGATGCGCACGGCGTTGCGCCGCCACTCCGCGCCAAGCCTGGTGGTGACACCGCGGCCGAGGATGAACGCGATGACACTGGTTTCTCCCATGCTGACGAAGTACAGAAAGACCAGCGGATGAAAAAAACGCACTCCCTGTTTATCCAAGACGGTAAACAGCGCTACGAACAGTGCCGTAAGCAAGGCGTAACGGGTCACTGGCGCTGCCAACACTTGGCCCAAGCCATGCGTGCGAATGCTCGGCCACTGCAACACAATCGCGCCGCTTCCAGCCAGCACCGCTCCCACCACGCCACCAAACGTCACGGGTTCGCCGACAGCCAACGTATCCCAAGCCGCAAGCAGTACCGGTGCGGTGCGGCTTAGAGGATACGCCACCGAAAGGTCCCCAACATCGTAAGCACGTAGCAAGTACACGGCATACGCAGCGTGGGCAGCCACGGAGAGCACAACCCAAAGCCAGCCGAGCGCAGGCACGCCGTAACCAACGACGAACCAAGCGGCCAAAGGTAAATAGACCAGGGCGGCGACGATGCCTTGGGCAAGAAAGAAGGCCCAACGATCCTCGCTGCCTTTGTTGAACAAGTTCCATAGGGCATGCAGAAACGAGGATAGTAAAACGGCAAGTACAGCCTCGGCGGACATTTGCTGTTGCTAGGTAGCGTTCATCGCGTTTGCAACGTTGGTGGGCCGCGGCTTACTTGGGGCGTACGGAACACTTCCCGGGGCCAAGGAGATTTGGTGATGATTCGAGTACAAGCGCTCGACCATTTCGTGTTACGCGTGCACGATCTAGAGCGGTCGTTAGCGTTTTACCGCGACCTACTGGAGCTCGAGGTGTTATTTCTCGAGGAGTTCCGCGCGGGAGCGCGCCCGTTCGTTTCCGTGCGCATTGGGGAACAACTGCTCGACCTGGTTCCTGACCCGGCCTTTGCGGGTGCTGATCTGGGCCCCCACAGCGGCTTTTTGCATTTTTGTGTTCGCGTGGCGGGGAAGCTCGAAGAGCTGATACCGATGCTGCAAGCGAACGGTGTGGTTCTGGTGGACGACAAGCCTGCATGGAGAATGGGTGCCAGCGGCTGGGGCTGGTCGCTCTACGTGCGGGATCCTGACGGGTACATCGTGGAGCTCAAGGAGGGCAACTCGTGAAGAGCTGGCACAAGACGTACTGTTGGTTGGGTTTGGTCGTATTCGCGGCAGCCTTGTGTCGTGCGGCTGCGGAAGCGGCGGAGCCGGACTGGGCCGCAGTGGAGCGCGAGGGCGTAGAGCTGCTCCGCGAGTACCTGCGAATCGATACCACGAACCCTCCGGGAAACGAACTGGCCGCGGCGCGTTTTTGGGAGACCAAATTCAAAGCTGCCGGATTGGCTCCTACCGTGTTCGAGACCAGCACTAACCGCGGCGGAATCTGGGTGCGCTTGCGTGGCCGTGAGCCGGGCGGTGCGTTGGTGCTCCTGCATCACCTCGACGTGGTGCCGGCAAACCCCTCGGAATGGAAATACCCTCCGTATGCTGGCGAGGAGCAGAACGGGTACATATATGGGCGCGGGGCTGTTGACGCGAAGGGCCTCGGGGTTGTGCAAGCGCTTGCCGTGCTTTTACTCCACCGCCACGGCATTCTGCCCTCTCGCGATGTCATCTTCGTGGCCACGCCAGACGAGGAAGCCGGCGGTCGATTGGGCGCGGGTTGGTTCGTCGAGCACGTGCTGCCGGCCTTGGGGCGTGTGGATTTCGTTCTCAATGAAGGTGGCCACATTCGCCCCATGCCATCGGGCCAGCTCGCGTTCGAAGTGGCGGTGGCGGAGAAAACTCCACTGTGGCTCCGTCTCACTTCGCGAGGAAAAGCGGGGCACGGCTCGGTTCCTCCAGCAGAAACTGCGGTAACAAAACTCGTCCAAGCTCTCGCCCGTGTGCAAGCGCTGCCGCGCGTACCGAGGGTAACGGATGAGGTGCAGCGTTATTTTGCCGCCCTGGCAACCATGCAGGTAGGGGAACAAGCCGCGCGTTTTGCTGACCTACGCAGAGCCCTCTCGGAGCCGAGCTTTCGCGAGAAGTTTCTGTTGGAGCCGCGCCAGGCCGCGCTCGTGCACGACACCATAGCGGTGACGGTCTTGCAGGCCGGGTCCAAAACGAACGTGATTCCAGGCGTGGCGATTGCCGAGCTCGACTGCCGCTTGCTACCCGGTACCGACCCGATTGCCTTTATGCAGCAACTGATCCATGCCATCGGCGACGCTTCGATCCAGGTGGAAACGCTGCTGCAGTTTCCCCCGTCCGCCTCTCCGACGGACACGCCCCTGTATGCCGCAATCGCGAAATTGGCCGAGCGCGAGAAGGCACGCGTCGTGCCCAGTGTGTTAACGGGCTTCACCGACAGCCACTATTTTCGGGAGCGCGGCATCCCCAGCTACGGATTTGCGCCCTTCGTTCTGACCGAACCGGAGTTGCAGGGCATGCACGGCGTAGATGAGCGGCTGAGTCGCACCAATGTGCGCGAGGGCACGCGGCGCCTCGTGGAGTTGATCCGCGTGCTCGAGTGACCCAAGGGGGCCGCTCGGCCAGGAAGTCGACGGACGGGAACCGACTCTTTGTCCGACCGTTTCAGGGCTAGGGCTCGAGCAACACCGCTCGCAAGTAATCGCGATTCAGGCGAGCGATAAAGCGCACGCTAATTTGCTTGGGGCACACCGCCTCGCATTCGAAGGTGTTGCTGCAACCACCGAAACCTTCCTTGTCCATTTGCGCGACCATGTTGCGCACCCGCCGATAACGTTCCGGTTGTCCTTGCGGCAGTAACCCCAGGTGTGACACCTTGGCTGCCACGAAGAGCATCGCCGATGCATTCTTGCAGGCCGCCACGCACGCACCGCAGCCGATGCACGCGGCGGCGTCCATGGCGAGTTCCTGGTTTTGCTTGGGCACGGGGATGGAATTGGCTTCGGGTGCACTGCCGGCGTTGACGGAAATAAAACCGCCAGCCTGCATGATGCGGTCGAAGGCGCTGCGGTCGACAATTAAGTCGCGGAGCACGGGGAACGGCTTTGCCCGAAACGGCTCTACGGTAATGGTGTCGCCATCGCGAAAGTGACGCATGTAAAGCTGGCAACTCGCCTTACCTCTGCCAGGGCCGTGGGGAATGCCATTGATGACCAAAGAGCACGAACCGCAAATGCCTTCCCGGCAGTCGCTTTCGAAGGCTACCGGCTCCTCGCCGCGCTCCACCAGTTCTCGATTCAGCGCATCGAGCATCTCGAGGAAGGACATGTCTGGCACGACGTGGTCTTTCACGTAGGTGACGAACTGGCCAGGTGAATTTGCGTCCTTTTGTCGCCAGATGCGCAACGTCAGCCGCATTACTTGTAACTCCTCGTCGCCAGCTTGACGAACTCAAACTGCAACGGTTCGATGTGTCGGGTGGGGCGTTCCTTTGGGCCGCGATACTCCCAAGCGGCCACGTGACAGAAATTTTCGTCGTCTCGCTTGGCCTCGCCGTCCTCGGTTTGGAATTCTTCGCGAAAATGGCCCCCGCAAGATTCTCGCCGCTCGAGAGCATCAAGGCAAAGAAGCTCTGCGAACTCGAGGAAGTCGGCAACCCGGCCTGCACGTTCGAGTGCCTGATTGATACCCTCGGGGCCACCGGTCACGCGGGCTTCTTTCCAAAACCGTTCGCGGATCTTGGGGATTTCTTCCAAGGCGTGGCGCAGGCTCGCCTCGCTGCGCGACATGCCACAGTGGTCCCACAAGAGCTTGCCCAACTCGCGATGAAATACATCCACAGGGTGTCGGCCATTGATGGCCAACAGGCGTTCGATGCCCTTGCGCGTCTGTTCTTCTGCCTCGCGGAACTCGGGTCGGTCGGGGTCCGGTCGCGTGCGTTTCGAACGAGCGAAATAGTCGCCAATCGTGTACGGGAGAATGAAATAACCGTCGGCGAGCCCTTGCATCAGTGCACTGGCACCCAAGCGGTTGGCTCCATGGTCCGAGAAGTTAGCCTCGCCTATCACGAACAGCCCAGGCAAATTGCTCATGAGGTTGTAATCCACCCAGAGCCCACCCATGGTGTAGTGCACCGCGGGGTAAATGCGCATGGGCACTTTGTACGGATCCTCGTTCGTGATCTCGCGATACATGTCGAACAAATTTCCGTAACGCTCGCGCACGACCTCGATGCCCAAGCGTCGGATTGCTTCGCTAAAGTCGAGGTACACGCCAAGGCCGCCCGGGCCCACGCCGCGACCTTCGTCGCAAACTCGCTTCGCAGCCCGCGAAGCGATGTCCCGCGGGGCCAGGTTGCCATAGCTCGGATACATCCGCTCCAAGAAGTAATCCCGTTCGTCCTCAGGAATTTGCTCGGGTGGTCGGGTGTCGCCTTTCTTCTTCGGCACCCACACACGGCCATCGTTGCGCAAGGACTCGGACATCAAGGTGAGCTTACTTTGGTGGTCACCACTGACCGGGATGCAAGTAGGATGAATTTGGGTAAAGCACGGGTTGGCGAAAAAGGCCCCCCGTTTGTAAGCGCGATAGGTTGCGGTGACGTTGGAATTGACCGCGTTGGTGGACAAGTAAAAGACGTTGCCGTATCCGCCCGTGGCCAGCACGACCGCGTCCGCAGCGTGGCGTTGAATTTCGCCCGTGAGAAGGTTGCGCGTGATGATGCCTTTGGCGTGGCCATCGACCACCACAAGGTCCAGCATCTCGGTGCGGGGGTACATCTTGACTTGCCCTAGGCTGATTTGCCGACACAATGCCGAGTACGCACCGAGCAAGAGCTGCTGCCCGGTCTGGCCTCGGGCGTAAAACGTTCGCGATACTTGCGCCCCGCCAAACGACCGGTTCGCCAACAGACCACCGTACTCCCGGGCAAACGGTACGCCTTGGGCCACACAGTGGTCGATGATGTTCACGGATACTTGCGCCAGCCGGTACACGTTGGCCTCGCGGGAGCGAAAGTCGCCCCCTTTGATCGTGTCGTAAAAGAGGCGCCACACGCTGTCGCCGTCGTTTTGGTAGTTCTTGGCCGCGTTGATGCCCCCTTGAGCAGCGATACTGTGAGCACGACGTGGGCTATCGTGGAAGCAAAACGCCGACACCTGGTAACCCAGCTCTGCCAGAGTGGCTGCGGCCGAAGCACCGGCGAGCCCTGTACCGACAACGATCACGTGAAACTTGCGCTTGTTGGCAGGATTCACCAGCGCAAGCTCGTTACGATGACGATCCCATTTTTGTTCCAAAGGTCCGGGAGGAACGCGTCCGTCGAGAATCATCTCACTTCCCTACCACGGGATACGGGATCAGGCCGGCCAAAACGGCAAGCGGGATCGAACAGTTTCCAAAAAACACAATCAGACCTACGATCGGACCCAGCGCACGGATGATGCCATTGTATCGCGGGTGATTGAGGCCGAAGGTCTGGAAAAAACTCGACACCCCGTGCTGCACATGCAGCAGCAACGGCACCATGGCGACAAGGTAAGAAAGCGACACCAGGGGCTGGCGAAAACCAAGAACCACCATCGCGTACACGTCATGCCGGCCCTTGGCATCGTGAAGCTGAAAGTGCTCCGGATGGGTCAGGCCAAAGGTAAAATGCGCCAAGTGGTAGAGCACGAAGGCGAACAAGATAATGCCGCCCATGAACATGGTGCGAGCAGCGTAGGTGGTCACTTGGGGAGACCACAACTCGTATTGATGTTGGCGTGCTGCTCGGTTCAACTGCGTGATTCGCACCGCGGAAAAAACATGGAGACCGAAGGCCACCAACAGCACGATGCGGGCTGCCCACAACAGCACGGGCATCTTTCGCAACGACTCAGCGTACGCGTTGATTGCGTCGGGCCCTAGATAAATCTGAAGGTTGCCGAGCATGTGCACGACGACAAAGCCGGACAGTACAAGCCCGCTCACACCCATGAGCCACTTGAGGCCGACCGTCGAGCGGAACAGTGCATAAAGCCCAGTCATGTTGTGTTCACTCGGTCATAAGGTCCTACCAAACCCAAACGGTCGTTCAACCGAAGCCGATCGCTATTCTTCTCATGCTTCGTATTAGTGGAATCACCGCCCCATGGGCGCAATCCGGAGTCGTCGTTTACCCCATCGTGGCTCGAGCGGCTTGCAACGCGAGAATTTGTGGTTTGCGTGGCGATCAGCGGTCGCAGATGAAGGTGCACGGGGCTTGTAGGGATGACGTGCGTTTCTGGCGCTGTGTGAGGGTACATCTGATTTTGTTAGGTGGTTACTCCATGGCCCAGAATTTTGAACACCTACATTGTGCCGAAGAGGGGGCGGTGTTGTGGATCAAGATCAACCGTCCGGATTGTCGCAACGCATTGAGTTTACAAACCTGGCGGGAACTGCGCGACGCGGTGCTTTGGGCAGGCCAGCAAGCGTTCCGGGTGTTGGTCATCACCGGCAGCGGCGACGAGGCATTCGTCTCGGGGGCGGACATTCGTGAGTTCCCGGCAGCGCGAGCGAATCCGGAACAAGCGCTCGAGTACGATCGGATTAGCCACGCGGCACTCTTGGCAATCACCGAGCTGGAGCGGCCCGTGATTGCTCGGATCAATGGCCTTTGCTTTGGAGGGGGTGTCGCTTTGGCTCTCGCCTGCGACATACGGTTAGCCACCACCGAAAGCCGCTTTTGCATTCCGGCAGTTCGGCTCGGCCTTTCCTATCCGTTGGCAACGGGAATCGCACCGCTGGTGCGTACTGTCGGACCGAGCGCGGCGGCGGACTTGCTTTTGTCCGGCCGAATCGTCGACGCCACTGAGGCTTTTGCTATGGGGCTGGTGAGCCGTGTCGTTCCGACGGAGGAGCTAGACAGCGAAACCCGCGCCTATGCCACCCGCTTGGCCGAAGCTGCGCCTCTGACGCTAGCCGCCCACAAGGCCGCGATCCGCGCTCTGATGGCAGAACTACCGTCGGGGCTTGCAGGGGTCGAAGAGAAAATCCGCCGCTGTTTTGCCAGCGAAGACTACCGAGAGGGAGTGGATGCGTTTTTGCAAAAGCGCAAGCCCAATTTTCGCGGCCGGTGATCTACAGCCTTCACATGTAGAATCCCCCGTTAGGGGAAAGCACCTGCCCGACCGTGTAACTCGAGTCGTCACTGGCCAGGTACAATGCGACCGCGGCCACTTCCTCAGGGGTACCGAAGCGGCCGATCGGGGCTTGCAAGGCAATCAGGCGTTTCATTTCAGCATCCATCTCCGCCAGCATCGGCGTATCGATGAAGCCAGGAGCAATGGCATTGACGTAAACACCACAGTGAATGGCTTCCCGAGCAATCGCCTTCGTCAAACCGATAATGCCCGCCTTGGCCGCCGAGTATGCGGCTGCACCGGCTAGTCCAGTTAGGCCGGCGACCGAGGCCATGTTGATGATTTTCCCGTAACGCTGCGCCTCCATGAGTTTCAGTGCCTCGCGGGTACAATAGAACGTACCATCGAGGTGCACGGCCAAGGTGCGACGCCATTCCATGTCCGTGATGCTTTGAGAGATGGCCAGTGGTGCCGGTGCACCGGAGCCAGCCAGCCGCTCCATGTGAGCCTGAATGAGGCGTTGCTGCCGCGACGGCTCGAGCTCCACGATCCCAGCGTTGTTCACGAGAATATCCAGCCTTTGCCACTGGGCAGTGAGTTGCTCGAAGATCGCGCGGACCTCGACGGAATCCGATACGTCGGCGGGCAGTGTCAACGTTTCCCTTCCGAGCGCACGGATTTCTTGAGCGACGGCTTCGGCACGATCGCGCCGGATGTCGTTGACGGCTACGGCAGCCCCTTCGCGGGCGAAACACAAGGCGATGGCGCGGCCGATGCCGGAGCCTGCACCGGTGACGAGAGCTGTTCGTTGCGCGAGCTTCATGGACTGTTGCCTCCTTTTACTGCGGCGATGGCTAAGCCATAATGGCAAACTGTGCATGGAGAAAGGCAACCCCGCTATGTTCACATCGTGACCCACGGCCCTCAGTGCCTCGATGGCGTCGCCGCCGCGGTTGTCGTTGCCTCCTTCCATCCCGACTGTCACGTGCAACCGGTCTTTTGCAGTAACACCGGGGTCAACCGGGCCCTCCGGGAATTCCGTTGCGAGCCCGAACATGCCGAACACGAAATCTGGATTACCGATATTTCGTGGGTCGAGTCTGAGGTAGATCGACACTTGACCGACCTACAAAAGCGCGGTGTGCGATTGTTTTGGCTCGACCACCACCGCACTGCACTCGAGCGGTACCGCAGCGGAAGCGTGCACGTGCCGTTTACGGAAGTGGTGCTGGACGAATCGTTTGCGGCTTCGCGATTGGTCTACGAATACCTCCGGCACACCCGCCCGCTGAAGGAAGAACCGCCCGCCCTGGCCCAGCTCGTTGCCATGGCCGACGACAACGACCGTTGGCTCCATAACATAGCCGACTCGCATGCCTTGGCGTTGGCGGTGAACGCGCTGAACGGTGTTGCCGCTTACGAGGATTTGCTGGAATTTGCTCGCACGGGACAGTGGACGGCCCGCTTGCGCGCCGCGTATGAGTCGGCCCAACAAGATGTTGCCCGGAGCATTGCCCTGGCCGAGCGCAGCCGCGTGGAAACCTGGTTGCCGGAGCGCGGCATCACCTTGGTTGCAGCGGTTTGCGATGGCTACCCAAGCGAAGTCGCGGACCACTGGAATCGCGACGCCGAACACTCCGTGTTTGTGTTTTTCGACTTGCGCACCCAAACCGTGAGTTTCCGACGTTCTCCAGGTTGCGACGTGGATTTGTCGCAGGTGGCCAAGCGCTTGGGCGGCGGCGGCCATCCGGCGGCAGCCGGATGCGAATTGCCTTCGGCGCTGCAGGAACTCGCCCGTGCCGTGGCCGAGGCAGTGCAGCCAGCGTTGCTGGAGGCGGTGAAGTAACGCGGTGGGTAGCAGGCGCAGAGCGACGTGCCCTTGCCAACGATGATCCGATGCACTGCGGGCGACCGTGGCGGAAAGGCACCGCGCCAACTCGTCCGCGCTGTTTCAGAGAACGCTCGAACGGGCTGGGTCGAGCGAAGCTCGGAGGGGCGAACAACTTTGGGGGATCGTTTGACCCGTGGTCGATCGAGGTCAGGTGTGGTCGGCTGCTCTGTCCGCACCGCTTCCGTACAATTTTGTTAGAAAACGTCGCTGACGCTGTACAAACCACATGGAATTGTGCAATGAGAAGCGCGTTGTGTTGTTGGCGGAGCGATGGCACCGCCATTGCTGTGAACGGCATTGTGGAGGAGGAGGTGGAAGATGGGACGAGGTCCGTTACAGCCAGTTGAGCCAAGGCGAAGAGCGCTGGCCGCGGAGGAGTTGTTGATGCTTGCGGTGTTGGAGCAGGCTGTAGCCGACCTCGACCATCCTTGCCCGGCGATTCGCGCCGACGCGGACGCGTATATTTTCTCCTATGATCCGGACTACAGCATTTTCAGCTTTGACTCCGTATGCCGGTACTTCAATTTGTCGCCTTCTGCGGTGCGTCAGGCGCTAAAGAATCGGCCACGCCGGCCGTTGCGGGGCAAGGGGCCGAGGTCGTACCGGCGCGCTGCGTAGTTTGTCGCTCTGCGCCGCAGATCGCGGCATCAGCAGTCGCGAGCGAGCGCTTCTCGGAGTCGCTCGCGTAGCTCCTCTAGCGTGCCCGAGTTTTCCACGACAACGTGGGCAAAGGCCCGCTTTGTTTCTTCGTTCGTTTGTGCTTGTTGGCGGGCGGCTATCTCCTGTGGGCTCATGCCGCGCTGCTGTTGGAGTCGCTCGAGCACGAGCTTCGGCTGAGCGGTAACAAGCCAGACTTGGTCCACCAGTTCATGCCACCCGGCTTCTATCAACAGTGCCGCCTCGACGACGACCACCCGCACGTTACCGCGGGAGCGAAGCGCCTCGATCCTGCGGCGAATTTCCGCAGTCACCAGCGGATGGAGAATGCCTTCGAGACGCCGTCGTTCTTTGGGGTCGGCGAAAACGATGGCCCCGAGCTTTTTGCGATCGATGATTCCTTCTGGACCGACAATGTCCGGCCCAAAGGCCGACACGACCGCGTTCCAGCCAGGGGTGCCTGGCGCGTACATCTCATGCGCCACCTTGTCTGCGTCAATCACCTCGGCGCCAAGCTCAGCAAGGATCTGTGCCGCGGCCGACTTGCCAGTGCCAATACCGCCGGTGAGGCCAATGACTTTCATTCCGCAAGCAGCGGCATAAGCCGAGGGCGTCAACGACACAAGGCACGACCGGGGAAACCAACCACCGCCCGTCTTTGGGCTTTAGCGCAGCCCCGCGCGTTCTACTCTACGAGCTACGCACTTATCGTGCGCGCACGCGGCGGCGGGGCAGTTTTTGGCTTTGTGCCCACGCCTGTGGATCGGCAAGGGCACGGGCGTGCCACTCCTCGACTTGGCGTCGAAGATAAGCCGCGTCAAAGCCGAGGATTTCGCAGATATTTTCGAACGAATACCACCAACGTTGGTCGGGACTGAAGATCCAGTCGCGCGCCTCCAAGAACATCTGTCGCCCGCGGTTATCGTGGGCAAAGGCGTACTTCCGGTAGCACTCCAGTGCATCTTGCAGCACCGCCAGCATGAGCCGCCGCTCCGGGTACGCCGCGCTGCCTTGCCGGAAGTTGGCGTAAAACTGCACGGGTACCAACGCATCGGGCTCGAAAATACCTTGACCTCGCTCCATAACAGGGTTCCCCTCCGCGCTCAGTTAAGGCGCCCCTTTTGCCAGAAACGGGCGCCAAAGGAAAGCTCCCCGCGGCGCCACATCCCAATGCTGGCAGCGGGGTTTTTGGGCTGTTGATTTTCTTCCGACACGTGCTCAGGGGCGGTCGTCTCGTTGGTTATTTCTTGGGCTTGGCTCCCAGCACGGATTCTTTGAAGCTCTTGGCCACCGTGAACCGAACTTTTTTCCTGGCCGGAATTTTGATGGGCTCGCCCGTTTGTGGGTTGCGGCCCGTGCGCGCTTTGGTTTGTACTTTGCGGAAGATGCCTAAACCGGGGATCTTTACCGGGTCCCCTTTTTTGACCGTGTTTACCGTGAGGTCCACTAAGGTTTGCAGCACGGTGTCTGCCTGCTTTTTCGTGATTCCGGCTGCATCGGCAAGTTTCTGCACCAGTTGCGATTTCGTCATACTCTCACTCTCCTCTCCCCTCGGTAAAAGTCAATGTTTGCCACGCCACGCACAACCGGCGAGACGAAACGATCGAAGCACTTGTGCAACGGAATGGCGCTCGAAGTCAAGAAAGCACCCCGACTTTTTTGCGAAATTGGGTAAAAAAGCCCGAGCCAAGCGCGGCTCAGCGTAGAGCGGTGACTGGTTGGCTCCATCGTGCAATCGCAGCGTCCCTACTTGCTCCCGCCCGCGTACAGGTAGCTCCTTGCTAACCGAATGTGCCAGAGCCCACCCCGCCGGCGTACAGTTCGCTCCGTGATTTCCCCGATCCGGACACGCCGCCCCCTAGAGGGCTGGTGGTTTGGGTTTCGTTTCCGCTCAAGGGAACGTGTTGGCGGCGGCTGGGCTAGTCGTAGTATTCGAGCCCGAGGTGCGTGATCAGTTCTTCCCCGCGCAGGTAGCGCAAGGTGTTTTTGAGCTTCATGAGTTGGATGAACAGGTCGTGTTCGGGATACAAGCTTTCGGCAGTCTGCGGGCTCTTGAAGTAAAAGGAAAGCCACTCCTGAATGCCCCGCATGCCGGCACGTTGTGCGAGATCCAGGAAAAGGGCCAAGTCGAGGACCAACGGCGCCGCCAGGATCGAATCCCGGCAAAGAAAGTTGATTTTGATTTGCATCGGGTAACCGAGCCAGCCGAAGATATCGATGTTGTCCCATCCTTCCTTATTGTCCCCCCGAGGCGGGTAATAGTGGATGTGCACTTGATGCACGTAGTTGCCGTAGAGCTCGGGGTAGAGGTCCTTGCGGAAGATGACATCGAGGACGGAAAGCTTGCTTTCTTCTTTGGTTTTGAAAGAGGATGGCTCGTCGAGCACCTCGCCGTCGCGGTTGCCGAGAATGTTCGTGGAAAACCAGCCCGTCAGCCCCAGCAGCCGAGCCTTCAGGCCTGGAGCCAAAATGGTTTTCATCAGCGTTTGCCCGGTTTTGAAATCCTTGCCGCAAATGGGCACGTTCTTGCTCTGCGCTAGCTCCACCATGGCCGGAATGTCCACGGTGAGGTTGGGGGCACCGTTGGCAAAGGGAATCCCAGAACTGAGAGCGGCGTACGCGTAAATCATACTTGGGGAGATTTCCGGGGCGTCTTGCTCGAGCCCAGCTTCGAACGCGGCGAGTGAGGCATGCACCGGCCCAGGGCGCAAGTAACTCTCCGTACTCCCGCACCAAAGCATCACCCCGCGGCTGAGCCCGTGGGTGCGAAACGCTTCTGCAATGTCCTGCTTGACTTGCTCGGCTAGCTCTCGCTTGTTGCGGCCAGATTTCACATGCGTGCCGCGCAGCCGTTTGACGTACTCTTGTTGGAACACTCCGGGCAAAGGCTCGATTTGTTCCAGCGTGTGGCGCACGGGCTCGAGGTGATGTTCTGCCAGAACTCCAGCTCGTTTCGCGGCCTCGTAAGCGTTGTCGGGGAAGATGTCCCAGGCAATGAACCGCAAGTCGTCGAGGCTTGCCAGTGGCACGAAATCGCGAATGGGAGGCACTCGCCGCTCGGTTCGCTTGCCGAGACGTATGGTGCCCATTTGTGTGAGCGAGCCGATGGGCTTGGCTAGGCCGCGCCGAACCAGTTCCACTCCGGCAATGAACGTACTGCTCACCGCGCCCAGCCCGACTAAAAACACCCCGAGCTTGCCCTCCGCTGGTTTGATCGGTCTCCCAGGCTCCATGCGGCCTCGTCTAGAAGCCAAACCAACCCAGAGCAAGCGATCATCGGTTTGCCTCCTCCCGCTTGTGTGTTAAGCGCTCCGAGGAAACGGTTACGAGGCTGGCGATGGCACGGATCGGGTTGCTTGGCGGAACTGGGCCGGAGGGAAAAGGCTTAGCCTTGCGCTTTGCCGCGATCGGAGAGGAAGTACGGATCGGTTCGCGACAGAAGGAGCGCGCCGAGGAGGTGGCGGCCAAGCTCGGAGAAAAGCTTTCAGCGGCCCAACTCGGTGGGGGCGTGGGGGCCGGCGAGAACTACGAAGTTGCCGAGTGGTGCGAGGTTGCCGTACTGACGTTTCCCTTTGAGGGGGTGGACACGTTGTTGCCGCCCCTAAGAAAGGCGTTAGCGGGAAAAATTGTGATGGACACGATCAACCCGATGGAAATGCGCGATGGCGTGTTTCATCTGATCGAGGTTCCCCGAGGGTCTGCTGGCGAACGAGTGCAAGAATTGCTGCCCGACTCCCAGGTCGTTGCCTGTTTTAAGAATTCGAGCGCCAAGGAACTGATGGACCTGCGAGCGGTGCTGCACGGCGACATTCTCCTCTGCGGCAACTTTCCCGAGGCAAATTCTTGGGTTTCCGCATTGGTGCGGCGCATCCCGGAGTTGCGCCCAGTGGACGCTGGCGTGCTGGCGAACTCCCATCACCTCGAGAGCATCACCACCCTGTTGATGAATCTGAATCGGAAGTACAAGGCGTTAACATCCGTGCAAATTCTGGGCTTGCCAGAGCGGCGCTGAAGCGCGCCACGGAAGGAAGGAGTCAAAGGAACATGAAGTTCAGGAAGAAGCTATTTCTGTTGGGTGTTGCTTTGGCGCTCGGGTGGGGCTCGGCCAGCCGTGCAGTAGCTTCTGGGGGATTGGCTTGGGAAGCCAAGATCACCACCGAAGAGGGATCGGTGCAAACGATGCGGGTGGTCACAGTGCCCCAAAAATTTAAGATCCAGCATCAAAGCGGGAATGAGTATCTTGTCCGTTTGGATCGAGGCGAAGTGTATTTCATCGATCCCAAAAAGCGTACGTACCAGAGAGTGAAACTCGCCGAACTGGAAAACGCTGCCAAAACGGCGCGAGCGCAGATGCAAGCCGCTTTAGGCCATATGCAGAAGGAGCTGGAAGCCCTTCCGCCAGCGCAACGCCGGTTGTTGGAGCAAATGGTCGCCGAGCAGCAGGGGGCTCGGCCGGCAAAACCCAAGGTGCGGAAAACGGGCGAAAGGAAAACCATCGCGGGTTACCCGTGTACCGAGTACGTTGTCGAAGCCGAAGGCAAAGTGCTCCTCACCGCTTGCACGACGGAGCAAATCGCAGCGTTTCAGTCCATGCGTCAGGATTGGCTGACGGCGCAAAAGCAGCTCGGCAAAATGAACCCTTTCGGTGGGGGAAACTTACGGGATGTGCTGGCCGAAGTTCCGGGCTTCCCGTTGGAAACAAAGATGAGCGGTGTGCACGCGGTGGTAACCAACGTGGACACAAACGCACCCGCGCTGTCTGAGTTCGAGGTGCCCGCAGGATTCGAGCTGCGCCCGGGCCCGCCTCTGCCCCAGTGAAGACCGGTCTAGCGTACTCTGTCCACGGTGCGGCTCGGTGCAAGCCCCAGTGATGGAGGAGGTTTGACGATCCTGCGCTGGCTAGGGTAACGGAAGGCACATGGACTACGTGGTGGACGCGGACGGCCACGTGTTGGAGCCACCAGACCTTTGGCAGCGGTACGTAGATCCGCCGTTTCGGGAGTGGGCTATCCGCATTCGACGGGGCGACGACGGGCGAGACTACCTCGAAGTGGAAGGCCGCCCGGCCCAACTGACGACGCCGGAAATGCTGGGTGGAATTGGGGGAATGGGCATGTCGCTCGAACAACTGGCAGAAGCGGCCACCTCTGGTCGCTACCTTGCCTACGCTCCCCCGGAGGCTTACGACCCACAGGCTCGCTTACGGTTGCTCGACTCCCAGGGTGTGACGCATGCCATTCTTTATCCCACCTTAGGCTTACAGTGGGAGGCAGAGATTCACGATCCTGCGTACGCATTGGCCCACTGTCGGGCCTACAATCGCTGGATCGAAGATTTTTGTGCCGACTCTGGCGGGCGATTGGTCCCGGTTGCCCACCTAACGCTGGGCGATCCACATGCTGCCGCCGCCGAGCTGAAGCGGGCCGTGGCCAACGGTGCCCGTGGTGGCTTCTTGCTGCCCTTTACGTTGAACGGCTTGCCGCATGGTCACCCGGACCACGATCCGCTTTGGGCGGCTGCCCAGGAACTAGACGTGCCCATCGCCATTCACACGGGTGTGGACCCTCCGGCGCGCAGTCTCCACCACCGCTTCAACCACGTATCGTGGCCCGAGGCTGTGCCGGCCAACATCTGGTACCTGCAACTGCTTTTCCCTCAAGCGGTGCAACAGGCGTTCTCTACCTTTTTCCAGTTCGCTACGTTCGACCGCTTCCCGAACCTGAAGATCGTCGTGCTCGAGTCGGGCGCGGGCTGGTTACCGTACTGGATGGACCGAATGGATGCCTTGTACCGCGGCTCGTTACGCGTGACCATGATGCTGCGCGAGCTACCGAGTGCTTACGTTCGCCGCCAGTGTTGGATTGCCGCGGATCCTGACGAGAGTTTTCTTCCGGCTGCGATTGCGGCAGTGGGGAGCGACCGTTTCTTGTGGGCGAGCGACTTCCCCCACAGCGATCACGCTGGGGACTACATCGAGGAGCTTGACGAACTCTGCCGTGCCCTGCCGGGTGGGGCGGCTCGAGCGCTGCGGGGGCAGAACGCCGCAACCCTTTACCGCCTTGAAGGGTTCAGCAGCGAACGAAAAGCGGTATCAGAAGGATAAACTTTCCCAGAGTTCCACTAGCCGCTGGTGCCCGTCGCGAAACACGGGCCAACCGTCCCCAACTAAAACGGCATCGATGCCCGGAATGTCCACGAGCCGCTTGACCGAAGCTCGCGCCGCGTGTGGGTCTTTTAGTTTTTCCCGAGGAAGCAAGCACAGCCAGCCGGCACGGTGGCAGCGCACGAGATCGCCCGTGATCAACGTTTCCGGGTGGAGAAATAAGGCAAGCTCCCCTGGGGTTTTGGAGCCGTGCAGCTCATACACTTTGAGCCCTGCAACCACTTCTTCGCCGTCGTGGAGCCAACGGTCGCAATGGATGGGAAACGTTTCTCGTTCCGCCTGCGGGCCCGCCACGCGAGCTCCGGTGGCGGCAGCGAGCTCGGCAGCAGCGCGCGTGTGGTCGGAGTTCGTGACCACGATCCAGGCTACCCCGCCCAGCCGTTCCAAGTGCGCGCGATCGTGGGCGGTTAGAGGCAAGGGATCGACGACAACGTTCCCGCCCGTGCGCACCCAGAGTACGGAATGGAAGTCCAAGTTGCGCTCCTCGTTGAACTGGGACCAGCCGAATAAATCGTCGCGATGCAAGAGTTTCATCGACCTAGTCGTGCTCCGCGAGTTCGAGTTTGGCGATTTGGTTGCGGTGGACTTCGTCAGGGCCGTCGGCAATGCGCAAGGTGCGGGCTCCGGCGTAGGCGTAGGCGAGCCCAAAGTCATCGCACACGCCAGCGGCACCATGTGCTTGTATGGCCCAGTCGATCACCTGCAGGGCCATATTCGGTGCGGCAACCTTGATCATGGCGATTTCCTTCCGTGCGGCTTTGTTGCCCACGGTGTCCATCATGTACGCTGCCTTGAACACCAGCAGCCGTGCTTGTTCGATCCGTATGCGTGCCTCGGCAATGCGTTCTAGCGTCACCGTTTGCTCGGCAAGAGGTTTGCCGAAAGCGACCCGCCGTTTCACCCGTTTGCACATGGCATCGAGGGCGCGCTCGGCAAGACCGATCAGCCGCATGCAGTGATGGATGCGGCCAGGACCGAGGCGGCCTTGGGCAATTTCGAACCCACGACCTTCACCGAGTAAAATATTGCTCACAGGCACGCGCACGTCTTCGAACACCACCTCGCCGTGCCCGTGGGGAGCGTCATCGTAGCCGAACACAGGCAAGTGGCGAACGACTTTGACTCCCGGCGTGTCCCGCGGCACGAGAATTTGCGACTGTTGCTGGTGGCGAGGAGCATCAGGGTTTGTTTTGCCCATGACGATGAGCAGCTTGCAGTGCGGGTGGAGAACGCCTGAAGTCCACCACTTGCGCCCGTTGATCACGTAGAAGTCTCCGTCGCGGCGAATGCTGCACTGAATGTTCGTGGCATCGGAGGAAGCCACGTCTGGCTCCGTCATCGCGAAGGCGGAGCGGATCTCACCAGCGAGCAGGGGCTCGAGCCACTGCTTTTGCTGTTCTGGTGTGCCGTAGCGATCGAGGATTTCCATGTTGCCGGTGTCTGGCGCAGCACAGTTGAACACCTCCGGAGCAATGTGCGAGCGCCCCATGATTTCGCACAAGGGTGCGTATTCGAGATTGGTGAGGCCGGGTCCCCGGGGACTGTGCGAAAGAAACAAATTCCACAAACCCGCGGCTCGCGCCTTGGCTTTCAACTCCTCCATGATTGGAGGCTGCGCCCAGCGGTTGGCCTCGAGCTGCTGGTGGTAAATGGGTTCGGCTGGGTAAACGTAGTCTTCCATGAATTGCTCTAGCTTGCGCTTGAGCTCTTGCACTTTGGGAGGAAAGGAAAAGTCCATGCGTGCTCCTCGATCTGGTGAACAGGGAAATGCTGGAGCGCTGAGTACTTGGGAGCCGAGCCTGCGTCAAGCAAGTGCCCTCCGCTCATTGGTGAGAATCGGGAGTGGTGGCGCTGCGTCGGCCCCACCGCCTAGAGCCGCTCGCGCAAGCTCGTGGGGCTGCTTGGGTGAACCTCACGCCCGAGCGCGAGTTTTCGGGCCACTATGGGCGCGGACTCGAGTCCGTGCCCCGACGATGTCGTGTCGTGCTGCAAAGCTCGCGACGGCCAGGAGTGTGTGCGTTACCAGGCCCCACGGCGAGCCCCGACGCTGCAGGGTCAGGAGGCAAGTGCGCGCCAACGTTGCGCGCCCGCATGCCTGCCCTTCGGCCCGCTTCTTCGTGGTGGTGGTGTCGGGGGGCCTTTTACAGGCTTCCGAGGCGTGCCGCCTCGATGGCTCGCTGCCAGCGGGCGAAGCGCTCTTCGCGCTCGTCTCTGCTCCACTGCGGGGCGAAAACCCCTCCGCTGCGCCAGTGCTGGCGAAGCTCCTGGCGGTCCTGCCACAAGCCGACAGCCAAGCCGGCAAGAAATGCCGCCCCCAGCACCGAGGCTTGTACCGAAGCCGGACGCTCTACTTCGCACCCGAGTACGTTGGCCAGGCATTGCAAAAGAACGTCGTTGGCTGCAGCTCCTCCATCCACGCGCAGCCGTTCGGGTGGAGCTAGAGAGGCGTCGGCGAACAACGTGCTCAGCACCTCACGGCAGCGAAATGCGATGCCCTCGAGCATGGCTCGGACGATGTGTGCCGCCGTGCTGCCGCGGGAAAGTCCGCCAATGACGGCGCGGGCCTCGGGGTTCATGTGTGGCGTGCCTAAGCCTTGAAACGCAGGCACAGCCCACACCCCGCCATGATCGGCGACCGTCGTAGCCACCAGGGCTGCATCTTCGACGCTTGGAAGAATGCGCAGCCCGTCGCGCAGCCACTGGATCGCAGCTCCGGCCGCGATCGCCGTGCCTTCGAGACAAAAACAGCGCTCGCTTCCCAAGTTCCACAGTACCAGTGGGTAGGCGCCATGGGGGGAAAAGGCTGGTTCCGTGCCCGTGTGAACATCGGCCATGGCCGAGGTGCCGAGGGTGATTTTTGCTGCGCCCTTATCCCAGCCAAGCTCCCCGAACATGGCTGCTTGCTGGTCGCCGGCGATGCTAGCCACAGGAATGGGGGCACCGAACAAGTCTGGAGGTGTGTGACCGTACACTTCGCTGGTGGAGCGGAGCTGCGGGAGCATGACTTCCGGGATGCGAAGCGCTCGCAGTGCGTGGGCCCACCAGGATCCCTGGAAGGGCTCGTACAGGGTTGTGCAGGAGGCGTTCGAGTGGTCCGTGACGTGCGCCTGCGCACCGGTAAGATTCCACACGAGCCAGGAATCCATCGTGCCGAAACAAAGCTCGCCGTGTTCGGCACGAGAGCGCAGTTCAGGCGAGCGATCGAGGATCCATTCGAGCTTTGTGGCCGAGGCCATGGCATTGGTGAACACGCCTTCGTTGGCCAGCGCAGCTGCCCGTGCGGCGGTGCGTGTGTCTTGCCAGACGATGGCGGGATAAACCGGGCGACCAGTTCGTCGTTCCCAGACGATCGTCGTGGCCCGCTGGGTGCACAGCCCAATTGCGGCAATCGACCGAGCTGCGATGCCTGCGCGGGAAATGGCGGTGCGACTGACCTCGAGGGTGGTTTGCCAAATGGCCACAGGGTCTTGTTCCACCCAACCGGGTGCGGGGTAAACGGTTTCGACCTCAGCGTAGGCATGGCCCAAGAGCCGTGCTTCGCGGTCGAACACATAGGCGCGCACACCCGTTGTTCCTTCATCGATGGCCAACACCGCCCGCATGCTGGGTTGCTCCTTCCAGATGCCGTCTTTACCGCTCCGGCAAGAGCGTGCCGGGATTCAAGATCTCGGCAGGGTCCAGCGCCAATTTCAGTGCACGTAGCAACTCTAGAGCTTCGCCGAGTTCGTGCCCCAGCCACGCTTTGCGCACCCGACCGATACCGTGGTGATGGACGACGGATCCACCCGCTTGCAGTGTGGCCTCCATGGCAGCGCGCCAGCAGTCGAGGTAGGTTTGTTCCCCGAGTTCGGGGGAGGATGGGCGCGCTGCGAAGGTAAAGTAAATGTTCGTACCTTGCGGGTAACTGTGGGAGCTGTGGCCGGAAGCCACCAAAACTCCCGGCACCCGCTGCAGTGCAGCGACGACCTGATCGTACAAATGGGCGACCCGATCCCAAGTTGCACTGACTTCGATGGTGTCGACCACTACACCTTTATCGATGAACGACTCGAAGGTCGGCACCCGGTTACGCTCCTCGAGCCAGCGCTTCACCGGCTCGATCCCGCGCGACTCGCCTCCGAGCCCGGCGCAAACACCGGCTGTGGCCGCTGCTTCCGCGGCAGTGAGTGCTCCGGGGCCTTCGGAGATGAGGAGCAAAAGGCAGTCGCTTCCGCTGCTCGCCTGAGGGAAATGCCTGGCGCTTTCCACGGCATCGTAGAGGCGCACGACTGCGGGCCGCCATCCGTTGCGCACGATTTGGCGAATCGCTTCGAGCCCGGTGGCCATGTTCGGGAAACTGAACGACTGGAACAGAGCGCTTTCCGGTAGCGGAAAGATTTTCAAGGTTGCCTCGGTGACGATACCCAAGGTTCCTTCGGCTCCGAGGAACAGTTGGCGCACATCTGGGCCGCTTGCCCAGCGAACCCGCGGCGGAAAACAAAGCAAGCGGCCGTCGGGAAGCACCACGTTGAAGCCGAGAACCAAGTCCTCGATGTTTCCGTAGCGAGTGGAGTACTGCCCCGCGGCTCGTGTGTTGAGCCAGCCGCCCACGGTGGAAAGCGCGATCGACTGGGGAAAGTGACCTGACGTGAACCCAGCAGCGCGTAGTTCTTCCTCCAGCGACTCGCCCATCTTGCCCGCTTCTACGCGTACGTACAGCGCGTGCTCGTTGATTTCCACGATGCGCGCCATGCGCCGCATGTTGAGGACGATGGCACGGGCGGATGGTTCGATCGCGCCGCAAACGCCAGAGCCGCCTCCATAGGGCACCACGGGTAGACGGTGCGCCAGTGCATAGCGCACGACTTCTTGAACGTGTTCGGTAGTTTCCGGGAACACCACCGCAAGCGGCGTGGAAGTCAAGCGGCCATGGACTGCACGGTAAACGTTGAGAAACCAGGTGTCCCTTTGGTGGGCTTGGAGCTGCGACGGCTCCCAACTCACTCGGCTATCGCCCAGGAGCTCGCGCAGCCGGTTACGGTGTTGCTCGAGTTCCGTTTCAAGCATGGGCCGCCATGCCCTCCGTGGTGGCGACACTGGGCCGAAAGGTTTTCACCTCGGCAACGTGGGCGCGGTACGCCGCGAGTTCTTGCGACGTGCGGGCGGGTGACCAGTCTAACCATCCCGCTAGCCATTCCGCGACGGTTGGTGCAGCCCCTAAACCGTTTTGGCGATCCCACAGGAACAATCGCGTGCGTCGCTCGAGGACGTCTTGCAGGGTCAAAGCCATTTCTTGGCGCACGTTGTAAAGAACCTCGGCACGGGTTAGCCCACAACCATCGGGCGTTTCTTCCGCCAAGATCGGGTCGGCGATGATGGCGCCAGCAATCCAGTCGGCATTGGTTCCGTAGAGCGAAACGAGGCGCTGCAGAAGTTCTGGTCGGATCCCCTGCCACTTCGTTTGCAGCGAGCCAACGAGCGATTCGACGTTGCCGTCAAAATCGCCGCCGCTCAACGGGGTGGTAGCGCTGTCGCCGATTGGCTCGGGCACGCGGAACCCTTGTTCCTCCAAGCGCTCGAGGACCAAGCGGAGGATTCGTTGTGCCATTCTCCGGTACGTCGTGAGTTTGCCTCCGGCAACGGAAATCAGGCCCGTGGGCCCAATCATGATTTCGTCTTTGCGGGAAATTTCACTGGGTTTGCGTCCTTCCTCGTGAAGCAGCGGCCGTAACCCGGCCCACGCTCCAACAACGTCGTCGATGCGCAAGGGCTCTACGCGGAAGGCCCGGTTAGCCGCTTCTAGCAGGTACTCGGCATCGTCGAGGGTAATTGGTGGGTCGTCGTACGGGCCAGTGTAGTCGGTGTCGGTGGTGCCGAGGTAAACCAAGTCGCCATGGGGAATGGCGAACACGCTGCGCTTATCGGCCGCACTCATGACCACGCAGCGCCCGACGGGTAGCCTTTGGTGCGGCAGGATGAGGTGGATTCCCTTGGTCAAATGGAGCCGTCGGCTCTCGGTTCCGCCTTGCAAGGCGCGCACTTCGTCAACCCACGGCCCGGCAGCGTTCACGACGGTGTGCGCGCGCACCAACACTTCGCCTTCGGCCATGGCGTCCGCGATCCAAGCCCCAGCAACCCGATTGTTTTCCAGGTGCAGACGGACCACCGGGGTGTAATTCGTGATGACCGCGCCCAGAGCGGCTGCCGCTTTCAAAGTATCTAGAACCAAACGAGCGTCGTCGGTGAGGTACTCGTAGTAAAGCCCTGCGCCGTAAAGCTTTTCTTCTTTCAACCAAGGTTCCAGCGCCAGCGTTTCCTCGCGGCTCAGCATGCGATTGCGTTCTTCTTTGCTGACCCCAGCGAGATGGTCGTAGGTAAACAGGCCAGCCCGGATCGTGAGGTACCCCGTGCGACTGTAGACTGGGACGAGCATTTGAATTGGGCGAGCCAGGTGGGGCGCCAAACGGCGCAAAACCTTGCGTTCTGTAGCCGCCTCGCGCACTAGACCCACATCGCCCTGCGGCAAGTACCGTAAGCCACCGTGAATGAGTTTCGAGGAACGGCTGCTTGTACCCTGCGCAAAATCACGCCGCTCCACGAGTGCGACGCGCAGGCCCCGCAAAGCAGCCTCCCGAGCAACCCCGGCGCCTGTAATGCCGCCCCCAATGACCAGGACGTCGTACGTCTCCTGTTCCAGGCGGGTTAAGTTGTACGCCCGCGTTCGCGCCGACCATTCTCCTAGTGCTGTCATCGGTTCTTTTGTACCTTCTCAGTGCTCGCCTGGGTACTCTCTCTTGCGCGCACTCTTTTGTCAAACCGGGCAAATCTTGCCCGAAGTGTCCAGAGGTCGTGCTTGCAGTTACCTCCTGAACTGCTGGCAATCGGAACAGGTGCGGTTCAGTGGGGGAGACGATATGGCGGTTGTACGGCGGTCCTCCATCGAGGCACGCCTCGCGACGGTATTCGTTTGGAGCGCGGATGTTGCCCCTGCATGGGAGTCACGGGCACACGATCGAAGAGGCTCCTGGAGCTACCGAGGAGCCAGGACGTCGGCCGTACTGGAATGGTCGGGCGATACGTCCGCGCGCGACGGTGTGCGGAGCAGATGGCCGCGGGCCCTGCGGCCGGGTCAGTGGCTCTGCGGAAGACCCACCGGCAGCCTGAGTGGCGAAGAGCCAAGCGGCCATGGCTGCGAGGAATGCCCTAGACTCCGATCGAACCCGCGTCGCTGAGCCTCGCCCCGCGAAACGCAGGCTGGTGTCCATGCGCGTCACGACATGGAGGCACCGAGCGACCTTGGCGCCCGCCCTCGCCACCGCAAAGCGGATCACGAAGTGCCGCTGCCCTAGCCCCTTGCCCCAATGTATTGACGATGTTGCCCACACCCAGGATGGGACCGAAAGAATCCGTGACCTGGATCTAACGGCTTTGAACTCGCGCCAGGCAAAGCTTGCAGGTTGCCCTCTTCCAGCCCTGTCAGCGAAGGCCGCTTGGGAAGTCGCTTTCTCGATCGGTTCCAAACCGATGAGCGGAAGCTTCGTGCTGTACGGTCAACAGCGAGTATCCCGGTCGCCGCTGGTGAGACATAGTTCCGCCAGCCAAACTGGGCACAGCCAGATCCAGTCGGGTCGCCTCAGGAGATGCCGTCGCCATCGGGATGCTGCTCTATCTCGGTCGCAGGTTGATCGCTTGGCTCTCTGAATTGGTGTCGGATGAACGTGCCGGCACAGTTGAGGACTCGAAATCAACGGCGGGGACTGCTCTGCCCCTTTCTGCGGACTGGCATCGCGAGCCCATGGTGCGCGAAGGATCGAACCCGAGGCAAAGAGGCGGGGCCAAGGTTCGCGCTTCGCTAGTGGCGAACGAGGCTTGCTCGGCACACTCGGCCGACCGCCCCCTTGGAGGTGCATGCGACTTAGTTCGGACGAGGAAGCGCGGGATGGTACGGGTGCGGATGGGGTGGGGGAGGGAAGAGTTTCCTCTGTGATCTTGGTCTGAAGCATTCTCCATTGGAATCTCTTTGGTGGAGACCTCGCGCAGCCTTAGCTTGCGCTGCACTGGGGACAGTATTTTTGAAACAGCTCGAAGGTGCGCGCAGCAGAAGCGCTATGCAGCGTGACCTCCCCTCCTACAGTCTGGTGTATGAGAACACGAATGGGCGCACCCAGCGGGCCGGAAAACAGGTGAGTGCCGACGAGCATGTGTCCAAAGGCATGTTGGTCCTGCACGTAGTGTGCGGCCGCGCCCAGGTGATAGATTTTGTTGCCGCCGCGAGCGAGCTTGTCCAAGTGGTACGACTCGGCCCGCTTCGCCGCGAGGTCGAAGTGATCTTCGTTATAGAGCATGCGCTTGAATTGTTTCCAAAATCCTTGGCCAACAGCGTCCTGCTCCTGGTTTGCTGCGGTGATCCGTTCGGCCAGATACAGAGGATAACCAGCGTCCAGGGCCGCGTCGGTAGTGATTTGGTTATGTGTCGACGTGTTGCTGACCAACTGAAAACCGGGCTTCGAAGCCGTGGATCCTTCCCCAAAAACCCCTCCGCCAATCTGCTGATCGAAGAACAAGCTGGCTCCATACCCAGCGATGGTGCTCAACGCGGAGACGGCTTCGTCTGGTAGACCTGCTCCCTGTGCCACCTTCTCCGTTGCCTTGGAGATGACTGTGCTGAACGCGGAGCGCGCTGCTACTTGGGCCAGGCCATCCATGGCTTGAGCCACACTGGCGAGTTTCACGTTGCCAGCGAGCACGCTCGAGGTTAGGGCGGCGCTTCCGGCAATGACCCCAAGACCGATGGCGACGGCTCCGGTGATGGCTCCTGCCAGTGCAGCCTGACCGATTTTCGACAGCGGCAAACCTTGTGCGGCAGCCGACGCTGCATTGATTGCTGCGGAGAGCAAAACACCAATCAAGACGTACGCAATGATCTCGAGGAACGCACCTTGGGCATCGGTGGCGTTGACCGGGCTCCACGCTGCGTACGCGTAGGGGCTGCCCTGAGGCATAGCTGGATCGAGACTGCTGAACTGTCCCAAGTCAGAGTCATAAAAGCGCAAGCCCGCGTACTGCAAACCGGAAAACGGCTCGCGTTCGTAGCCGGTAAATTCGCGACAACCGTGGCTATTCGCACATTCGGCGACAGGCAATCGGCGACCGCTCGCATCGAAGTACCCAAGAATTCCTCCATAAGGGAGGTAACGGACGTGGACAACCACTTGTCCGGCGGCATTGGTGACCACCTGGGTCGACCCCAAGTGGTTGAGATGGAAGTAACGGAATTCTTGAGCGGCGGTTTGCGCATCTGCCCGTGCGATCAACAATGGCCACGGCAGGGTTGCGAGCGACCAAGCAGCCGCAAGTGCCAGAACCGGGCCTGGCCGTACGTACCCACCGAAACAGCGCACACCCCGCCCTGGCGCAAACCAGAGCAAGGTAGCAGTGACAGCCAGCAAGGCCGCGAGCACGCCTGCTACCTCCGGCGACAGCACCACTTGGAGAACCGGGCGACCTGCGGCATCGAGGCGACTGGTCACATACCAGGGCCAAGCCCTCTGCTCGGCTTGTGCGAACCGTTGATCGGCAATGCGTTGTGAAGCGAGGAGGAGATTGCCGGCAAAGTAGTATTTCGTGATGTAACCTGGCTCGGCCTCGACGAGGCCGAAATAGTAGCGCTTCCACATTCCGCCGCCGCGGCGTTCCCCTACCCTCATCCCTGTTTGGTCATAGTGGAACTCTACGGTGCCGTTGTTCACCCGGACCAAGCGGTTGTCCGCATCGTAGTCGAAGCTGTAACCGGGTTTCGCTGTGCGGTTTCCGTTAGCGTCGTACGTAATGCGGTTGGCCGGTGCGTCGATGGCCGTGGCGCGATGGGGCCGGTACGGGTCGTACGTGAACGAAGAACCTTCCTTCCGAATCAAATTTCCCAGTGCATCGTACTGGTAGGAGATGGTCGCGCCACTTTGAGGTAACGTGCAAGATTCGAGACGCCCGAGCCCGTCGTAGGTAAACGTTTCCGAGCGATCGAGTTCCGCGATTCCTGCCGTCGAGCCTTGGTCGGCAATTTCGGCAATCAGGCCGTTTGCGTTGTAGGCGCGATATAAGAGGCTTTGGAAGCGCTCTGGCCCGCGAATGGTTTCGCTGGACTGCAGGCGAAAAGCGCCGCTCGCAGGAGCGTAGGTACGGATGTCTTTCGTGCCGTTGCCAAATCGAATCTCGCGGGGGCGCCCGAACAGGTCGTAGGTGATTTTACGCGCGTACACCCGTGCTCCGAACACAGCGTACAATTGGCCCGCGCGGTCGTAGCGCTGGCGAACAACCTCGCCATCGGGGTACGTGATGGTCGTAACATTTCCGGCTGCGTCGTACGTGCGACGGAGAACAGCCGACGTCGTGGATTCCCCGGGCAAGGTCATGGTTACCCGCGTGGCAATCACGTTTCCGGCTCGGTCGTAGTAAAGGGAGGAGATCACGCGGCTGCCGTCTTCGCCGCGTTCCTCCATGCGGGTTGGACGCCCAAAAGCAGCAGTCGGGTCAGCGCCAAACCCGGAGGCATCCACCGTGTCGGGATATGCGTCGTAGGTGATGGCCACGGGAGCCTCTTCGCGGCAGCGCCACGTGTAGCTTTCGCCTGCGGAGTAGTATTTGGCGATCAACCGGTCCCTTTCGTCGTAGCAAAAGCTGATGTGGCGGCCGGGTGCAGGATCGTTTTCGTACACGCGCTTGCCGTTGGCGTTATAGCCGTAAAGCCACGTGCCGGAGTTTGGATCTTCGCGACGAACGAGGAGTCCCCTCGTGTCGTATTCGTGAATGACCATTGTGGCGTAGTTCCACTGGCCCCGGTCGTCGGCTTGGGTCACCGTGAGCAGACGCCCGAGCCCATCGTAAGAGCGCAGGGTTCCCTGGAGGAGCCGGCCGTCGGTCGAGGAAATGGTTCTCGTCTCCACCACGCGGCCGAAGGCATCGCGGCGTTCCGTGGTGATGGCACCGGGGCATCGCCGCGTCGTTGCGCACGCATCCCAGGTCGTGGTGGTCCAAGCCACGCTGTGATCTTGTCGCGTCCTTGCTCCATCGGGCAGTGTGGTGGCAGTTACGCGCCCGAGCCCATCGTATTGGTAACTTGTCCATCGGGCCGAGACGTCGGGCACAACGAACTTCCCTCCTCGTCCGCGTGCGACAAATGGCGCCGCCTTGCGAGACAGCAAGCCAGTTTCGTTGTACACCTGAGTGCTTTCCACGACCAAAGCACGTCGGCCATCGACATACCCCTCGCGCTGCGATTGTATGGATCGGCCGAGGGCGTCGTACATCTCATAACGCCCAAGGTACCGGCGTTGATCGACAAGCGTCAGGGTTTCGATGACCGTCGGGTGTCCAGGGGCACCGAGTACGTGAGCGAACTGCCGATACGGTTGACCACGCGGGTCGTCGAACGTTGGAGGTCGGTCGCCCGGGCGATACTCTGCGCGCAAGCGGCAAAAGCTGTCGTACTGCCAGCGCGCGGCCGGTGGATCGACAACGGCGGGGTCGTGGCTGGTCGATTCGAGCGTTTTCACCCCGCAGGCAGGATCGTACTCCAGATCCACCTCGAACCCGCCGGGATCGTGAACCAGCCGGGGGTAGGTGCGCGTGACATTTTCGTAGTACGTGGCTGTGCGCCGTCCTAACGTGTCGTAAACGTACTCGACGTTTCCTTCGGCCGTGTAGCGGAGTCGGCTCACCGTACAGAGCCCACCTCCGGGGCATGGGGTATACATCCATTCCGTACCTGCCGGTACGGGGTCCACCCAGGTGTATTTTTCGGTCAGGTTTCCGGCTTGGTCGTAGGCGTACCACTCGCGTTGCAGGAGTTTTTGCGCGCCGTCCGGGTCATCCATGGTCCAGTTTTGCTCGGCGCGATCCACGAGGTAGCGCGAAGGCTCGTCCCACAGGTAGTACGTGGTCACTGTATCCATCGTCGTCGTTCGCGACCCAAAGCGGCGCGTACGGGTGACGTTCCCGTAAGCATCCCACGCAAGGTTGCGGGTTCCGGTAACGGCGCGAATGACGAAATCGGTGGTGTCGTAGCGTAATGACTCTTCTAAACGGACCCAGTACCGTTCCGAGTCGCCACGGAGTTCGGGGCATGAAACCACAGGACAGGTCGGTGGATTTGCTTGGCATCCGGGCTCGAGGCGCAAGCACGTCCAAGTTGCTGCATCGTACACCAGCAATTGGTCGTCAGGCGTGAGCAGCATCGTGGCCTCGACCTTGCCTTTGCGAATGGCGTCCTGGTGGAAAAAGTGGACTTTGCGATGGCCATCTGCACGCAGCTCGAAAACCGTGCGAAATCCACGGAACTCACGCGCCTTTGGTTCGTACAGCCCATAAGCGTAGTACAACTGTGTGGTCAGTTCATGGTGTCCTTCGGGCCTGCAGGCCGTAGAATTGGCTCCGCTGCACAAACCGTCGCTTCGGGTAATTTCTGCCACCGTCCACTGCACCCACGGTAGACGCGATACGCCGTAGCGATCGGAGTTGTCCCACACCGTCGAAGGCTCGTACTCGAGCAGCGTGACGCTGCCGATGCCGTTTTCCGACTGGGTCATTAGATCGGGGCGCAGGCCGGAGGCGTTGCGAGCAACCAAGCCAGCGGTCTGGCTCGAACAGTTGACGCCGTTCTCACTTGGGCACCACGCACCGCTGCCATTGTGGAAGATGGCAATTTGCCCAGGAAAACTGAACTCGGTGCGTGCCAAGGTGAGGTCGACCATATTGTCACCGTTGACGTCGAAGGTGTCGGCATACGTGTAAACCACGCGTGCGTTTTCGAACCGTCGCTCTTCGATCTTCCGAATACGCGACTGAGGCGACCTCCAACTGAGGGGTGCTTCCGCAAAGCCGGCGCCCCGATTGAACCACACTTGCCAAGTACCGGTTTGGCTCTGGCTGCAAGCTTCCACCAAGTCGGGCAAGCCGTCGCCATTAAGGTCGATCAGGTCGCGCACGACATCTCCGCGGCCGTTGTCGAGGGCCATTTGGAGTCCGTTCCATCCACAGGGAGATTCCGGCAGGAACCACTGGAGAGGACCGACAGCGTCGTTGCCCGTATTCATCATGACTAGCCACTTGCCGGTGTAGGACGACCCCACCCGCGGATCGCGGGCGAGAACCTGATCCGCGAGGCCATCGCCGTTCATGTCCACGAGCCCTGCAATCTGAAGCCCGTTGCGCGTGGTGAAACGGAGCACTCTCCAGGGAGAATCAAAGCGCATGGGGCTGGGGGCGAAACGGCTTCCGTCGTTGTGCCAAACAAGGATTTCCCCGCTCTCGACGGAAACAAAATCCGGGCGGCCATCCCCGTTCATGTCCACAAGGTCGGCCAGGTCGGCCGTACCATCGTCGAAACCGAGAAAAGACCGATTTCCTGCCGTACGCCTCAAATAGCCCGCAGGTGCGGGGAACGGTACCGGAGGATCAAATCGCCATTCCGGGTTGTTTGCGTCTGGCGGTCTTCCCCGGTGCACGTCCCAATACGGCATGGACGGGGACCAGCCGTAGCTAGTGACGTAGTCGGGAAAACCATCGCCATCGATGTCGAGGACGTCAGCTTTGGCTCGTGCGTCTTCTCGTCCGAGCGCGCTGACGCGAATGGCGGGGCATTCGCTGCCGATCGGTGGCCCCCACTGGTCTTGGACAACTCCGCGTATCGACCATGGCGTTGGCGTCGGTGCAAAGCCTGCGGGCCCCCCGAAATAAACGTCCCATGCGGCTCGTTCGAGAATGACTCCTCGCCAGATCATGCAATCCGCGTTGACGTTCACGAGGTCGGTAAACCCGTCACCATTGAGGTCGAGCACGTCACGATAGGTGCTGCGCTCGGATCCCCCACTCACCACGCGACGTAACGCGTGGCTGTCTGCTTCCAAGTCACCGGGAAACGGAGCCCCGGTCCCCTGCAAGGGCGCGATCGGCATACCGAAGTTGGGCTTGGGAATCGTTTGGGCAGTGGCCCAAAAAGCGGCCATGGAGGTATTCAATTTTCGGTAGAAAAATGTCGTGCTGGCCGGCCGCCCATCCCGGCGAGCTAGGGCAAGCCCTCGTCCGTCGAACAGCGTCACTGCGGAGAGGAAAGAAACCCGGCCGTACCGAGTGCGCGAGCTTCCACCTAAGTCGAACTCGTACTCCAGCGCGTAGCTGCGCACGATGCGATCGTTGAAGGCAACATCCACCCGGTCGAGCAAACGGTCGAGCTCGCGCGGGTAGCCCCCGATGGCATCGATGATCCGATCCGCACAAGGACGCCCTGACGTTTCTCCCCCGGGGCAAACGAACCCGCCGGTGCGCCACACGAACCGCACCGCGAAGGTAGGTGCGAAGTTGGTTGCTGTATTGCCCGTGTACCGGATGAACGTGGGGTAGCTTGTATCTTGCCGCAGATTGGTTTCGTAATCGACGGTAAGGAAATTGCCGTTGAGGTCCTCGACTCGCGTCAGGTACCACCGAAACGTTTTGCAATTGGGCAGCGGCCGTTTTGGCTCCCTACCCTCCGGTGTTGTTCCGAAGTCGTAGCGCCGGCCACTGCGGTCCCATACCATCCAGGAGTCACTGGCCGGGAGGTACTCGATTCGCAAAAAGGACTCCTCGATCACCGGAACGCAGCGCCCACCATCGAGGCGGCATTCGACTTGGGCCTCTGGGAGAACGATGAGGAATTCGTTGGTTTCGTGGCCACACAGTACGGCCCCGTTGCGGGTGGAACGTTGCACGTGCCCGAGCGGCAAATCCCATCCGTAGCCGTAAGGACTCGGTCCCCCCTGGCTCGAGTACATCAAGCGCAACTTTGGTTCGATTCCCGCACGGCCAGGGGGAACCACGATGGGAATCTCCGTCATTGCCGCACCGACAAACATGTTTGCCTCGGGTGCCTTGGCGAGCCCGGTGAAAGGGGTGGAACCGTCGCCCGTTTTCGCTCCATGGGCACTGCTCGACCCGGCGACGACTGTTCCCCGAGAAAGTAGACACACAACCACGAACACCAAGAGCATTCCTCTACGCATGGCACACCCCTTCTGTGCGAGATCTTCTGGGGCGCCGGTGGCCACCGCCCCCTCGATCCCCTGCCAGCGCCCCCCTGCCCCCCAACGCTTTGCAGTGAGTAGAAGGTGGAACGGACTTAAAGAATCATTTTAGGGCAGCGACTCTGGCGGTGGCACCGGCCGTGGGTCGCGCGGCACGCGGATTTCTGGCCTGCCTCCCGAATTGACGCGGTAGCGTGGGGCCCCTTCGCGCCGTTGGATCTGCCGCTCCTGCCGAAGCCGCATTTGCTCGGCCCGCTCTGCCAGCCCGGCACGAACCTGCTCTCGGGTTAGGGGCGGAGGCTCGCGTAACGCCGCTAGTCCAGCCGTGGGCATGGTGCCAAACAAGGCGGCAACGCCCAAGCCACAAGCCCAGCGCGCAAGGTAACCCGACAATGGACGTAACCTAAACCACATCTGACGGCACTTGGATTGGTTCATGGCAACCTCCTTGCGAAATCGAAAAAAGCGAAGGGCCGCTTTCGCAAAGGCTGGGCCAATTCGAAGCTCGCACGCGGAAGCGTGCCCGCTCCGAAACGACGGAAGGTAACAAGACCTCAGTGAGTACAACGATGCTATCGGTGTGGGAGCAGCCCGCGCGTTAGGAAATCTTTGCAGGACAGTCTTAAAGGAGTTGCCGAGTGCGTGTCGCGGTTAAGCCATCGCTCGGGCCGGGCTAGTGGTCCGCGATAGCTATGGTGCTGCTCGAGGTAATGCCGGGTTGGGCTGGTACCTCTCCGCTTACCGGTCGTTACGCGTCAAGCTTTCGCTCTTCAGGCGGCGCGAGCCAAGCGGTGCTTCATGGTCTTTCGGATAAAGCAACAGATTGGGCCTATCGTCGCCGCGCGGCAGGCATGGCAGCCCTCCATTCACGGCGCTGCAAAATGCTGTATGTGCTCACGGGATGCCAGGTGCGGGCAGTTAGTGGTGGCTCAGTGCGCTTTGCCTGCACGCACGGGTCGCGATTCAGATAACCAAGAAAGGGCTCGACCACTGCGACACCAGGTAAGCATAGCGCCGTCAGCAGCCGAAAACCGCTCACGTCAACGCGGCCGATCACCGTTGGGAAATCGACGGCGCGGAGCGAACCGCGCGCGCTAGGCTGGTTTTGAATCGCACGCTGCCCTTGCTGGCGCGCTGATTGCCGAACGGCGCCAACACGCGTGGTCCTTGGTGCACGAGCGGTCGAGCCGCGAGCGGTTGCCATGAACGTCGAGGTGGAATCGAGCAAAACAAACGCTGCGGAAAAGGCCCTGCTCGACGTGTTTTCGTCTGTGCGTGCTGCCGCAGCATCTGGCATGTGGGACGATGCTTCCCGTGTGATTGCCTCACTGCAGGAGCCCGATGCGCCCGAAGGTAGGGAGTCGTGGCTTCGTTGGCGCCGCAACGTGGGTCGCGCTTTGTTGCTCCTGCAAACTTCCGACCGTGCTACCGACCGGCGTGAATTCTCTTCCGCCGACGTTCGGGTGGCCATCTCCAACCTCCTTTGGTTCGGGGAATGCCTGGTCGAAGAACCCGATACATCGGCTTGGCTCCGAGCGTGGGAGCAGCAGTGGCGCACGAGTTTGCCACAGCCTCTCCAGGCATGCCTCGATGCCGACGACGCGACGTTTCGGAGCTGGCTCGAGGATGCCCCGCCATCGACATCTGCAGTAGCCGCTACGTGTGAATCGGCCGCGGCAGATGAAGGCGAACTTGCAGATGCAGAAAGCGAGCTCCTGCACGCTTTCTTGGCGGAAATGGACGAAGGCCTTCGCCGTGCCGAAGACCTGCTCTTGCAATTCGAGCGCTCGCCTACCGACCTAAACCTGTTACACGCTCTGTTCCGCCAGTATCACACGCTCAAAGGTGCGGCCGGGGCCGTCGACTTACAAAGCGCCGCAGAGCAACTGCATCAGGGAGAGTCGCTGCTGCAAGCCTTGCGCGATGGAGAACTGGAACTATCACCCTCGGCCGTCGTCGACTTTTTTCTCCGGCTCGGAGACTCGGTGCGCGCGATGGTCGAAGAAGCATGCGGGCGAAAGCCGACGACCACGAAGATCGATAACCTCGACGACGCCATTGCTGCGCTGTTGCAAGGGGACAGTTCCTCGGGTTCTGCGTCGGTTGCCGGCCCTCTTCCAGCGGGCACAACCTTTGTTCCCGTTTCGGCCGCCGAGAGCTCCTCTACCATCACGCCAAGTTCGACTTCGAGTATCGCCCACTTGCAGGTGCTACGGGAAAAAGCTGCCAAGGGGCAACTGGACCCCGAGCTTGTTGCCATCATCGAGGCACTGGAGCAACGTGCGGAGTTCTTTGCGTCCATGGCCGCCTCGCTGCAGGCCGAGGTGCGCGAGCTTCGCACTGTGCCAGCCGACGATCTTTTCCGTCGGTTGGCCCGCCCGCTGCGCGACGCTGTACGCCACGAAAGCAAACGAGCGCGCTTGGAAACACTGGGGGCCCATGTGCGCATCCCCAAAGATTTGGCGGAGCCGGTAGCGGAAATCTTGCTCCATCTGGTGCGCAATGCCGTCGCTCACGGCATCGAATCCCCGCAAGAGCGCGAGCGCTTGGGCAAAGATGCAGAAGGTCTGATTCGCGTGAGCGTGGAGGAGAACCACGCAGCTTTGCGCATTTGCGTTGCCGACGATGGCCGGGGTATCGACTTCGCAGCGGTGCGAGAAAAAGCCATCGCGCTTGGCTGGCTCGGTGCCGACTCACCGAGCGACGAAGAGACTTTGCAATCGTTCTTGTTTCGCCCAGGGTTTTCCACCCGTAACGCCGCCAATGCGGTGGCGGGGCGCGGTGTGGGCATGGACGTAGTCGCAAGCCAGGTGCAGCAACTCAGTGGCCGCGTGGCCTTGCGTTCGACACCGGGCCACGGAACGACCGTAGAGGTTCTCCTGCCCTTGCCAACCACCGGGGGGATGCGACCGTGAAGTGGCGCGACACGTTGCGTATGCCGGTAAGCGAGGCGGCACGCGTAGGTGCAAAGGAAGTCGCGCGCTTGCTCCAAACCGACGTGCGTGAGCTATTTCGCGGCAAATCCCAAGCTGCTGCGGCCGGGGAGAGGAACGAGGCGCCTCTGCGGGCAAAAACCGTGACGATTCCGGTCCCGCCGCCGGCGAGCGCCGCTGCCACCCAGGCTGCCGTTGCGATGCGCCCCAGGCATGAATTCTCCCCAGCAGCCGAAGCCGTGCCAAAATGGTGGTGGGACCCAGGCGAGGTGGCTTTCGAGCTCTACAAGATCGAGCGCGTATTGGCCGCCAACCTGCACACGCGGCTGTACTTAGCCCGTCACCGCCAATGGGGCATCCCTGTGGTGTTAAAGGCACCGGCGGAAGAACTTGCACGGGATGCCGACCGGCTTCGCGACTTGGTCCAAGCCGCGACCCGTTGGATTCAATGCGGACTTCACCCACACATTGCTTATTGTTTCGCTACGCACCATGCTGGCGAAGTTCCAGTGTTCGTGATCGAACACGTCGACGGTGGCTCGTTACGCCAGTGGCTTACGGGCAGAAGCCTACCCACTTTGCGTGCTCAGCTCGATGTGGCGATTCAGCTCTGCCACGGCCTCGAGTATGCCCACAGCCGCGCCCTGACCCATGGGGGGCTCAAGCCCGAAAATATTCTCCTGACTGCCACGGGAGTAGTACGCGTGACCGACTTCGGCATTGCCCAGCACCGCGGTGATCATTCAGAACCATACACCGCCCCGGAACAATGGGTCGACGGCGGGCCCAGCGACATCTCCAGTGACATCTTCGCTCTCGGTGTGTGCTTGTACGAGCTTTTCTGCGGCGACCGGCCCTACGAGATCACCCGTGGCCCCAGGCGCAAGGCCGCCGAGCCCGTGTCGCC